>Ga0335395_10002501_pt1 | contig 11375 bp, 9 predicted proteins | sample MAT02_FD_205744 | JGI IMG/M metagenome (GOLD analysis project Ga0335395, IMG submission 205744) | Freshwater microbial communities from Lake Fryxell liftoff mats and glacier meltwater in Antarctica - MAT-02 (spades assembly) (version 2) ...
TTCTGACTTCAACCTGCCCGATCGTTAGCGGATCGGCTTCAGCTCAACCCGGCGGTTCAGTCCGCGACCAGCGGCCGTCCGGTTATTCGCCCTCGGGGCGCTCGGGCCGTAGCCCTTCACGTCGAGACGTCCAGCATCCACACCGGCAGCAACCAGCGTGTTCTTCACCGTCGTGGCACGAGCCAGCGACAGACGCGTATTGGCACGGGCCGAGCCGGTGTTGTCGGTGTGACCACCGATTTCGAACCGGACGTTCGGCGAGGCCTGAATCAGCGTGACAGCGCGGAGCAGGCTCGTACGACCGCTCGGCGTCAGTGCTGCCGAGCCAGTGCGGAAGCTCACACCTTCGAGCACGATGCTCTTGGCCGTGTCGGCCACTGCGACCGGGATCGGGCAACCAGAGGCATCGACGCGAGTACCAGCCGGGGTGTTCGGGCAGCGGTCAGCGTCATCCGCCACGCCGTCGCCATCGGAATCCAGCGGGCAACCCGTCGCGTTGACCTTCACCCCACGCGGCGTGTTCGGGCAGCGGTCGCTGCCATCATCCACACCGTCGCCGTCGGAATCCATCGGGCAACCTGTGGCATCGACCTTCACGCCAGCCGGCGTGTTGGCGCACTTGTCCAGGTAATCGGCGACGCCATCCTTGTCGCTGTCGACCGGGCAACCCGTGCTGTCCACGGTCACGCCAGCCGGCGTGTTGGCGCACTTGTCCTGGTAGTCCGCAACACCATCGCGATCGCTGTCCAGCGGGCAGCCCGTCGCGTCCACCGCCACGCCAGCCGGCGTGTTGGCGCACTTGTCGTTCTTGTCTGCAACACCGTCGCCGTCAGCATCCTTCGGCTTGGTGTTGAACAGGTAGCTGACACCGAACTGGCCGCCGATATTCGTGCTCCGCTTGCCATTGAACAGCAGATTGTCTGCGGCTTCGAACTGAGAACCATCAACCGTCACAGCGGCACGAAAGGCAACGTTGTCGGTGAGCCCGAGGCGGGCACCGATCATCGTGGCCCAGCTGTACTCGCTGAACTTCCGGACGCCTTGTGACGTGTTGGCGCCAAGCGGAATGTTCGGCTGCAGCCAACGCTGCTCGTTGCGGACAGCACCGACACCGAGAAGGAGCTCGACCTGCTCCTGCACTGGGATCGAGAAAACACCGCGGAGGTGAATGGGCGTATACGATGACAGCGAGCGCACCCCAGCTGGGGTGTTCGTCACTCGGCCGTTCGCCGACGAGATTTCAGCCTCGACGGCGAAGTTCCGGTGCAGATACAGGCCGAGCAAACCCGTGGGTGAAGTGACGGTCGAGAAGTTCTTGATGCCGACATCCGAAACGCGGACACCGGCATTGACTTCCACCGTTCCAGCCTGGGGGGTCTGTGCAAACAGCGGCGCTGCGCCGATCGCGAGCGCGAACAGCGAGCCCGCCGAGCGCAGACGAACAGATAGCGTCATGCCACCTCCGAAGGGGTGTTAAGTGCGAGGATGCTGCGAAGATCCCGGAATAGTCGCCCACTAGCGCCGAATGCGCTAGCGGTCCGGAACTCATTGCTACCGCAAGGGACGGACCGCACGGCACACGAACGGGTGTCGCGCGGAAAATCCCTCTTGCAACCTCCGCAATAGTGCCAAGTTCAGGTCGATTCTGCCAGTGAGGACAAGCAAATGGTTGCAACTCGAAGCGGTCGAGATCGGCGACGGTGGCAAAACGCCTCTTCCCTCGTTCAGCGGCATCGGCGATCGGCGCGCCATGTCCAACGCGACACCCGGCGCATGATTCGGCTGGCGGAGCGGACCCATCGCGCGCGGTGCCGCGTCCAGCCGAGCCGGATCAGACACAGGCTGGCCACCGTGAAGGCGGGCAGCACCCAGCCCGGCACCAGCGCATCAGCCGTGGACGTCGCGGCCCCGAACCACACAGCGGCCAGCACCCAGCCGCCGATGCAGCAGAGGTGCGCCGCGACCTTCTGCCGCACCAACACGTGGACCGCCAGTGACAGGATCAACCAGGAGGCAAACGGCCACAGGACGTCGCGGAACACGGCCACCGCAAAAGACAATCCGGCCATTCCCTGCCGTGTGGCGACCATGGTCGCCAGTGCGGCACCGCCGGCAAGCGTCGTGACCAGCACGGCTTGCGCCGCAAGCGCACCAGCGATGCGACCGGCGATCAGCGACGTCCGACCGAGCGGCTGCAGCTCGAAGAAGGGCGCTGATCGCTCTTCATCCTCGCGCCAGACGAGTTCACCGGCGTAGATGGTCGCCAGCAGCACGAGAAAGAGTCGCGCATGCAGCGTTATGGCGGCCAGCGCGATGGACATGCCGTCGGTGGCACTGGTCGCGGCACGCGCATCGACGAACGCATGAATCGTCACGTTCAGGATGCCCAGCGCCGCCAGCACTCGCCAGCCTGTATCGCGCAGCATCCACCGCACGACATACTGCGCGGTAGCCATCGCACCGCGAATGGTGCGCGCGGCGCCGGCGCGAATGATCGGCCCTGCCACGGTCGCAGTGCCTACGTCCTCGGCTGCCTGAGCCGCCACTCGACCCTTCCGTCGCGAGACCGGCGCCGGCGCACAGATCGCGACGCAGGCCACCAGCAGGCCGACGCCGAGCCAGGCCAGCCGATTCGCCAGCAGCAGCGCCGTGACAGGCATTGCCTGTGTCAGGCGTTGCGCATCGGTCCACCCGGCCGTGGCCTGCAACAGAGCCGCACTGCCGAACGGATCGATCATCACCACACCGGGCTGCACGCCGACCTGCGCGATGGCCTCGGTCCAGAGCCAGATCAGCACCAGCCCCTGCCCCACGATTGCCCACAGCCGGCCGCTCAGCACACCGACGCCGAACTGGAGGGCGCCGACGGCCAGCATGGTCGGAATCACGACGAGCACGAAGGGCGGCACGCTGCCCCGAAGTGCGTGCCAGGCGCTGCCGCCACCGATCACGGCACCCACCACGAGCCCCACTGGAATCGCGCCGTAGATCAGGAGCAGGATGCAGAGCGCAGCAACCAGCTTCGCCACCAGAGATTCGCGCCGCGTGAGCCGGGTCACGTCCAGCAGCGCATCCACACGATCGGCGCGATCGCGCAAGACCACGGTGGCGGCCACCATCGTCGTGATGACCTGACCGAACGCCGTGAGCGCGGTGCTGGCCAGCATCAGCGACCAGGCCGCATCACGCGGGACGACTCCGCGCCCGCGCACGAGATCGACGGGGCCCGCTGCGGCGAAGGCCATCGCCAGCAGGCCAAGGACGAGGGGATACAGTGCGGTCAGCGGCTCACGCCGCTGGATGGCCAGTTCCAGCCGCACGACGGCCGCGATCCGCTGCTGCGTGGCGCTCATGTCGAGATGCGCGCGCCCTCTGCCGCGCGCACCGGCGCCCCCGCATCTCCGCCGGTCGCATCCGCGAACACATCTTCGAGCGTGGGCTCGGCCGGCACGAACCGGGCATCCGGCGCGTGCGGCGCAACGACGGTGACGGCGACCGCACCGCTGACCAGGAACTCGCGGATCACGCGCAGCGACGCACGAACCTCCGGCACCTCGCCGCGTGACAGTCGCGCGCGGAAGACACGGCCACGCAACGCCGCAGCGAGTTCCGACGGTGGTCCCACCCGCACGATACGTCCGCGATGGAGGATGACGGCGCGGTGGCAGAGCGCATCCACATCTGCCACGAGGTGCGTCGAGAGCAGCACGGCGCGCTCCTCGGCGAGCTCCAGGATCAGATCGTGCACGCGATGCCGTTCGGATGGATCGAGGGCGACCGTCGGCTCGTCCACGATCAGTACGTCGGGCGCGCCGATGAGCGCGATCGCGATGCCCAGTCGCTGCTTCGTGCCGCCGGAGAGCGAGCGCACCGGCATGTCGCGATCACGCCAGAGATTGACACGTTGCAGCATCTGTGTGACTGCGGTGCGCCGCTGTACCGCAACCTCGAGTCCTTTCAGCAGCGCGAAGTGCCCGAGCAACTCGGCTGGCGTGAGCGCGGGCGGAAACCCGAAGTCCTGCGGCAGGTAGCCGAGATGACGCCGCGCCTGCTGCGGATCGCTGAGTGCGTCGATGCCGACGACCTGCACCGCCCCTTCGTCCGGACGCTGCAATGTCGCGAGCACACGCAGGAGGGTGGACTTGCCCGCACCATTGGGCCCGAGCAACCCGAGCACCTCGCCGCGCGACACGTCGAGCGACACGTCGTCCAGCGCGCGCACGTCGACACCGTACGCCACCGAGACACCGCTGGCTGCCAGCATGATGTGCCGCTCGCCTTTCGCCGACACCGCCGAGGTCACCGGGGTCACCGCCTCAATCGTCGTCGCGGTTGGTGCCCAGTGCGAAATTCAGCACCGCAGCCGCGATGCTGACCACGAGTGAGCCGATGATCGCCGGTACGATGCCGTCCACATGAAAGCCGAGCGCCATGCGTGATGCGAGGTACGACGTGAGCAGCAGCATCAGGCCGTTGACCACGAGCAGGAACAGGCCCAGCGTCAGCAGCACGACCGGCAGCGAGAAGAGGGTGAGGATCGGCTTGACGATGGTGTTCACGACCGCGAAGACCACCGCGACCATGAGCAGCGCGCCGTAGTTGTCGCCCGTGAAGGTGATGCCAGGGACGAACTTCGTCGCGACGAAGAGCGACGCGGCGATCACGAGAAGACGCAGCAGGAGCTTCACGGAGAACCTCGATCAGGAATGTGCATGGATCCGCGGACGTGTTCAGGACGCCGCGATTTCCGCGCGGGCCTCGAGCACTGCGGCGTGCCGATCGAGCACCTGACGCACCGTGGCCAGCAGTTCCTGTGGCGTGAAGGGCTTCTGCAGAAACATGCTGGCGGACGGGTCGTCACTCGGCAGCGGAAAACTGCCTGCGGTGTAGCCGGAGACGAAGAGCACGGCCACCGACGGGAGGAACTGCCGTGCCAGTTCGACCATCTCCTTGCCCCCCATCTCGGGCATCACGACGTCGGACACGATCAGGGCGATCTTCTCGCGTTCGCGACGTGCGACCTGCACACCATCGCGTCCGTTCGTGGCCTCGAACACGCAGTAGCCTGCGTTGCGCAGCGCACGCGCGGCGACGGCTCGCACCTGCGGCTCGTCTTCCACCAGCAGCACCGTCTCGGTCCCGTTGCGCGCTGGCGTGGGCACGAGCGCAGCAACGGGGCCCTGCTGCACCGGCAACGGTCCGCTGTAGCGTGGGAGAAGAATGAATACGGTCGTTCCGCGACCGAGCGACGACTCGATCCAGATCACGCCATGGTGCTGCCGGATGATGCCATAGCACATCGCGAGTCCCAGACCCGTGCCCTGTCCGACCGGCTTGGTGGTGTAGAATGGCTCGAACACATGCGCGAGCGTCTCCGCGTCCATGCCCGACCCGTTGTCGCTGACGATGATCTCGACATAGTCGCCGGCCGGCATCGGTCGCGGCAGGACGATTGCCCCATCGACGAGCACGCGGTTGCCCGTGCGCACCGTGAGCCGACCGCCACTGGGCATCGCGTCACGCGCGTTCACGACCACGTTCACGAGTACCTGCTCGAGCTGCGGGCCATCAGCGCGCACATGCCAGAGTGCCTCGCCAAGCGTGACCCGCAATGCGACACCGGGACCGACGAGGCGCGAGAGCATGCGCTCCATGGTCGCGACGCGATCATTCAGTTCGATCGGTTGCTGCGAGACGGGCTGGCGACGCGCAAAGGCGAGCAGCTGCTTGGTGAGCTGCGTCGCGCGCTCGCCGGCGAGCTGCACATCGGCGAGGTCGGCCTGCACCTCGTGATCTGCCGGCAGGCACTCGCGCGCGACCGACGCACTGCTGAGGATCGCGGTGAGCAGATTGTTGAAGTCGTGCGCGATGCCGCCCGCAAGGCGCCCGACGGTGTCGAGGCGCTGTGACTGCTGCAGCTGCTGTTCGAGCTTCCGCCGTTCGGTGACATCGCGGGCGACGATCACGCCGCCGACGATCTCCTGCGCGTCGCGCATGGGTCGCGCGCTGACGTCGAAGTATTCGGCCGAGGCGGCGGTGGTCTCCACGGCCGCCTCGAAGACCTGATCGCGGCCTTGCAGCAGGGCAGCGATGCGGTCGGGCCACTCGCCACCGGCCGCACCCGGCATCGCATCGACCACCAGCATGCCATGCGCCGGCGGCAGCCCACCATGCTTGCTGACGAACGACTCGAACGCGGGATTCCACGCCACCAGCCGTGCCTCGGCATTGAAGACCGACACGAAATCGGGGACTGCGGCGAGGGCGGAGATCAGACTGGCGCCCGACGCCCGCGCGCGTCGCTCCGCCTCGACCTGCCCCTCGGCCGCGCGCCGCGTGTTGACCTGTTCATCCTCGACCAGCGCGATCGCCGTGCCGATGCCGAGGGCGGCCATCAGCAGGATGTCGAGCAACGGCAACACCTGTAGGACATCGGCGGTGGCCGCGCCGGTGTTGCCAAGCGGCGAGGCGACGGCGAGCAGCATCGTGAGCCGCTGGACGCCGATCGCGAGCATGATGCGCCACATCCATTTCGCACCGAGGGCCGGCGCGTCGAGGTGTGCGCGGCGGATCAGGAACGCGGCGGCGAGGGCGGCGACGCCGTTCAGCGCCGACATCACGCCGACGCGCACCTGCAGTCGCGTGGCGACCGACGCCGCGGCGGAATCCATCGGGACGGCGAGTGTCGGCAGCAGCGCCAACAGCGCCGATCCACCGAGGATCCACATCCACGCCGTGCTGCCCGCACCGGTGTGGCCGCGCACGAGCGACCTGGCGCCAAGGACCAGCAGCGCGCCGTGCGACACCCAGGCCGTCTGCGACACCCAGGTCGCGAGCGTCGAGCCAACGCCCAGGCTGAGCAGTTCCGGCGAGCGAAACAGCAACGCCACGATACCCATGGCCGCATGCACCGACGCCGCGAACCACGCGCCGGCCCAGAGGCGCAGGTAGTAGCGCGGATAGTACCGGCCAAGCGCGTACAATGCCGACGCAATCAGGAGCGCGGTGGCGGCCTGCGTTGCGGAGGCGGAAAAAAGCGCGAAATAGGACGGGCTCATACCGGTGGGCCGGAGAGAGCCACTCGTTCACACGGCGACGGTCGTCGCCGACAGTGACTCGGCATGAACGTAACCCAGCAGCGGGAAACAATACTTAGCGACGGCTCATCCAGTCAGCGGCCAGCAAGGGGTGGCGCTGGCCGTTCGCCGGACAAGCGACCAGCTTTCCCTGATGATCATCTACGAAGTGACGACGACGGTCGCGACGGACGCCGTGCCTGCATACGAAGCGTTCATGCGCGAGCGTCACATTCTGGATGTGCTGGCGACCGGCTGCTTCGTGAGCGCGTCGATCGCATGCTCCTTGCCGGGGCGGTACCGCATCTGCTACGTCGCGCGCGATCTGGACATTCTCGACGCGTATCTCGCCACGCACGCCAGCCACCTGCGGAGCGACCTGGCTCGGCACCTCGGTGACAAAGTCGAGGTCTCACGTGAAGTGTGGACCGAGTTGCAGACCTGGCAGGCCGGATCCGATCGCCCCACGACCTGATTTCCCGGGCACCTCTGGCGAGATTCGGGGTGTGCCCACTCGCACGTCATCCCACACGATTCGGTCCATCATGAAATTCCTGTCACGCATTGCTGCGGCACTGGCCGCGACCGTCGCCGTTTCGAGCCTGCACGCGCAGGGCACGACTCCCGCTGCCGCACCAGCCGACACCCCCGCACCCGTGATCGGCATTCTGGTGCCGTTCAGTGGCCAGCGCGTGCGCAGCCCGGTCACGGTGCGGTTCCGCCTCGCGAACTACGGCGTGGCACCGGCTGGCACCAACGTGGACCGCACCGGGCATTTCCACCTGCTGATCGACAGCGAGGCGGGTGCCCCGGGTACGGTCATCCCGGCCGACAGCCTGCACATCCACTATGGCAAGGGGCAGATCGAGGTCAGCGTGCCGATGAAGCCCGGGCGTCACGTGCTGCGTGCCGTGCTGGGCGACCACGCGCACAAGGTGATCTCGAAGGCGCTGATCTCATCGCCGCTCAGAATCACGGTGATCAGGTAGCACATCGGCAGTGGCGCGGGCCGGTGGTGGCGGTTTGATGTGCGCAGATCCGATGTGCGCAGATCCGATGTGCGCAAATGCGATGTGCGCGGATCCGGTCTGCTCGTCTCACCGCGCACCGGGCCGGCAGATCGCTCCTTCGAGGCGCGTGACCGGATCGCCACGCGCTGGGAGTGCCGTGGCGACGTCGAGACGTGTCATGCGCAGCGCAGACACCCCGGCGTCGAAGGCATCTTCGGATGCACGCATCATGCGCCGGAACTCCGAGGCGAGCGCCGGCAGGTGCTGCGCCAGCCAGTCCTCGCGCGCATCGGCACGGCGCTTCACCACCGCTCCCGTGAAGAGTCGCGGATAGATCTCCACGATCGTGTGCGTCGCCGCGACATCGAAGGGCCACACCGCCCAGCCGGCCGCGCGCAATTCGAGCAGCATCGGCATGCCGCGAATCGAGCCGGTGCCGACCGAGCCGGCTCCACCGACCTGAAAGACCGATTTCGGCTGCCTGCCTGCAGCGCTGGCAAGCTCGGTGGCGCGCAGCCCCTGGGCCACGTCGTGCGGACGCCGCGTTCCAGGCCTCCCCCAGAACGGCGGCGTGCAATCACGCAGCCACATCTCGCCCTCGTCGCGAGCCGCAGTCCAGACATCCGTGACATCGGTCCAGCCACGTGCGGCGGCATACCAGGCCGGCACGCTGAACGAGAAATCGAGACCCGCGAGCACCGGCGACGCGTTCTGCCGACGCTGGAGCAGCACATCGCGCACGGCGCTGCGAGTGCCGGGGGCGCAGAGATCCGTCAGCACGCCTTCCGTCGCGCGCGCGATCCAGATGCGCGAGGCGGCACCCGTGAGCGCGCCCGACCAGTCAACCGCCAGGCATTCCATCATGCGGTACGCGCTGGATCTTGGAACATGACCCTCGGTGCCGTCAGCGGCGACGCTTGCCCGTCAAGGCCCCGAGCAGCGTGCGCGTCAGCGTACCGGCGATCGTCACCGCGATGGTGCGCGCGACCGGCGAGCGGAGGAACGCACCGAGCGCGCTTTCTTCTTCACGAGCACCAGCCTTCGTCGGCGCTGAAGCCGCGTTCGCATGCGCGGCCGCCGCTGCCTCGGACGCGGCGGCCTGCTCGGCGGCGGCATGCTTGCGCTCGAGCATCTCGCGCGCCGAATCACGATCGACGGCGGTCGCGTACCTGCGGGCCTGCGGCGTGGTCAGGCGCGGCGCGATCTCGTCCGGCGTGAGGGGCCCCATGCGCGACGACGGTGGCACCAGGTGGCAGGCGAACGGCTGTGTCGGCGTGCCCTTGGCAGTCAGCGTCGAGACCAGCGCCTCGCCGGTGCCGAGCGACGTGAGGATCGCCTCGATGTCGTAGAAGTCGGTCTTCGGGATCGTGCGCGCGGTGGACCGCAGCTGCTTTTCGTCGTCGGGCGTGAAGGCGCGCAACGCATGCTGCACGCGATTGCCCAGCTGGCCCAGGACCGTCTCGGGAATGTCGCGCGGGTGCTGCGTGATGAAGAAGACGCCGACACCCTTGGAGCGGATCAGGCGCACGACCTTCTCGATTTCATCGCGCATCGACTTGCTCGCGTCGCTGAACAGCAGGTGCGCCTCGTCGAAGAAGAAGACGAGCTTCGGCTTGGCGAGATCACCGACTTCGGGCAGCATCGCGTACAGCTCGGCCAGCATCCAGAGCATGAACGTCGAGAAGAGCGCGGGTTTGTCCTGCACGTCGGAGAGCGAGAGCACCGAGATCAGGCCACGCCCATCGCGCTCCACGGAGAACAGGTCGTTCAGATCAAAGGCCGGCTCGCCGAAGAAGCTGTCCGCGCCCTGCGACTCCAGGCCGATGATGTTGCGCAGCAGCACACCCACCGTGGCCTTCGACATGCCGCCGTATTCCCTCAGCTCGGCCGCACCATCCTCGCTCAGGTACTGCAGCACCTCGCGCAGGTCGCTCAGGTCCAGCAGCAGCAGGCCCTTGTCGTCACAGTACCTGAATACGAGCGCCAGCACGCTGGACTGCGTCTCGTTGAGCCCAAGCACCTTGGACATCAACAGCGGTCCGAAATCGGAGATCGTGGCGCGGAGCTGACCACCGGTGCGGCCGGTGAGCGACAGCAGCTCGACCGGAAAACCCGTCGGCTGCCATGTGTAGCCAGTGGCCGTCGCGCGCTCGGCGATTCTTGGGTGCGGGGTGCCGGCCATGGCAATCCCGCCCACGTCGCCCTTCACATCGGCCAGGAATACCGGAACGCCCTGCGCCGAGAGCTGTTCGGCCATCAACTGCAACGTCTTCGTCTTGCCGGTGCCCGTTGCGCCGGCAATCAGGCCGTGCCGCGTCATCATCGCGAGCGGCAGCCGCACCAGCGGCGTCGGGTCGATCGTTCCCTCGTGCGTGACTGCGCCCAGCGTGATGCCGGGCAGGTCGGTCGGAAACGCAGACGTGGCAGCGGCAAGCAGGGCGGCGTTCATGGCGCGGCAGAGGACGAAGGATGCACGGAGGCGGGTCTCTCGGGACGACGAATGATATAGAATTGCGGCATGACCCGCTCTGTCTCGATTCTGGTGATCGGTGGTGGTGTGATCGGCGCATCCATCGCCTGGCACCTGCAGCAGCGCGGTGCGCGCGATGTGCTGGTGGTGGATGCATTGCCGGAGCCCGGCGGCGGCAGCACGGGCAAGGCGACGGGTGGCTACCGCGGACAGTTTGCGAACACCATCAACGTGGAACTGTCGCTGCGCTCGCGCGCGAAGCTGCTGCGATTCATGGACGACGTGGGTGTCGATCCCGGGTACCGACCCGTCGGGTACCTGTTCCTGGCCGACGACGAAGCCACGCTGAACAGCTTTCGTGCCGCGCGCGACATCCAGCATGCGGCGGGCCTGACGGAGGCGCGCGAGCTGACGCCCGACGAGGCGCAGCGCATCAATCCGCATGTGATGATGGATGGTGTACTCGGTGCCGCCTGGTGTCCGAGCGATGGCACGATACGGCCGATGCAGATGCTGCGCGGCTATCTGGACGCGGCGGCGCGCGGCGGTGTGCAGGTGCAGTGGAATTCGCCCGTGCAGGGCATGTCGCGCGATACCAGCGGACGGATCACGCACGTCACCGTCGCTGGTGAGCGGATCGCAGTGGGGCAGGTCGTGAACGCAGCCGGTGCCTGGTCCGCACCGATCGCGGCAATGGCTGGCGTGAATCTGCCGGTGCAGCCGGCACGTCGACAGATCGCCTGCACCGAGCCGCTCACCGCACTGGACGACAGTTTCCCGATGACGATCTGGGCACGCGACGCATTTCATCTGCGCGTC
>Ga0335395_10002502_pt1 | contig 11374 bp, 7 predicted proteins | sample MAT02_FD_205744 | JGI IMG/M metagenome (GOLD analysis project Ga0335395, IMG submission 205744) | Freshwater microbial communities from Lake Fryxell liftoff mats and glacier meltwater in Antarctica - MAT-02 (spades assembly) (version 2) ...
GCGGCTGCCAACAACCCTCAACCGAGATATCGACACGCTGCTGCCGCTTGAAGGCTGGCAGGCGATCAACCGCTGAGATTCAGCACATCTGCAGCTGCGCCGCTAGGTGGCGTCGGCGGACGCTTACACTGGTGCGGCCAAGGGCCGTAGCCACACGTGAACACAGGCGGGGACGGCCAAGCTAAAAGCGGGTCAGCAGGAAGGAATAAACAGCCCGAAAAGCGGGATGAGTTTTGTCAGGCCTGTTGACAGGGGCGGCGCAATGGCGACCCTGGATTTGTGACTTCGGTCATACGACTTCGCGGCGGCCGAGCCACCATGCGGTCAGAGGGAAAGCTACCGCAGTCACTAACAGCGCTAGGCTCAGCGCGGCCTGACGCGAGGCTTCCATTGATGCGTTCGTCGCCATCAAGGGGTACGACCACGGCAAGTACATCCAGTAGTCCGAGCGGCCTAGATAAATGGACGCAAAGGTTGCGAGCACAGCGAAAGCCAAGGGCGGCACGATCGTGCGCAGACGCCAACTCAGCGCGTGTTGAAACACCAGGATGGGCAGCGCGGCCACGGGCGCGGCCCAGAGCATCGCAGACGCTTGCATCGCGAAGGCACCTGTCAGCGGGTAGTCGAACAGCCCGAGAACGCCTATCACGAGGCTTGTCCCGGCCAACAAGGTGAAGTGCGCGCACGACATCAACAGTGCGGCGACTAGTGCTTTGGCCGCGAACAGTTCGAACCTGGAGATCGGGAGGCTGAGCATCAGGCGCCAGCTCTGGTGTCGGTGTTCGTTGCCATTGATCAGGCTGGTTGCAAGGGCGATGTACAGCGGAAGCATGAACCAGGACCACATCGCCGAGACACCAGCCCACAGCATTCCCCATTTCTCGGCATCCATATCCGCCGGAGCCGTGTGGCGCAGGTTCAAGCCGAACACCAGCACGATCACGGTCAGAGGACAAGCCAAGCTCATCAGCAACACGAGTGAGCGGCGGACTTTGAGCAACTCGACTCGGCACAGACGAAGGATCATGGGCGTCCCTCCTTCGAGGCAATCGTCCGTGAGAACCACTCCTCAAGAGTCGATCTGCGCAAGGTGGACTGGTAAAGAGCGACACCCGATCGGACCAGCACGGTGTTCGCCTCACCGGCGCGATCGCGCTCGATTGTCGGCACGCGCAATTCGTTGTGGCCGTGAATATCGACCGCGAAACCGTGCGCGACGAGAACCTCGGCGGCTTTTACGGCGTCGTCCACTTCCAGCACAAGATCGCAGGCCAGGCAGACGGACAGCTCACGCACCGACGCTTGTGCGCGAATTGAACCCTCGTGCAGCACCGCGACATGGGTGGCTGTCTTCTCTACTTCGTCCAGATGGTGGCTGGCGAAAAAGATCGTGCAGCCGGTGCTGTCCGGCAAGGTCGACAGCAGCTTGCGCATGTCCTGAATGCCCTCTGGGTCGAGTCCGTTGGTCGGTTCATCCAATACCAGCAGGCGCGGACTGCCGAGCAGAGCGTGGGCCAGCGCAAGCCTCTGCTTCATGCCCAGCGAATAGTTTTCGATCTTCCTTCGACTCTCGGCGACCAGATCGACAAGTTGCAGTGTTCGGTCGATCTCGCTGCGCGGCAGCCGCTTGAGCGTTACGCCTATGGACAGGAATTCGGTGCCGGTCAGATTGGGATAGACGCTGGGGGCTTCGATCAGAAAGCCGGTATTTTTCAGGACCTGCTGCAACGCGCACTTGATGTCCTTTCCGAAAATTCGGATGGCGCCACGGTCGACATAAGCAAGGCCCGCAGTCAAGCGGATCGTCGTCGACTTGCCGTGTCCGTTGTTGCCCAGCAAGGCGAATACGCTGCGCTCGGGCACAGTGAAGGACAGTCGTTTGAGGACATCGCGCCCCGCGTAGGACTTATCTACTTGGTCAAACTCAATTGCGATGCTCAATGGCGTCGATCTCTAGGGTCGGGGTCGGAGCGCTGCGGTGTCGTCCCTTGTGCGCGCAGGCAGCTCTGATCCGCTGTGGGTGATCTGAACGCTCAGGCGGGATTGCACTTTATGAATGGCCCGCGCTGATGATCGTGCACTTCGAATCAGAGAGAACGGCGGACACCTGCGCCTGGGTAAGGCCGTCTATGTTGGACATCGGTTCGTCCAACAGCAGCAGATCGTAGCTTGAAGCAAGCGCTGCTGTCAGGGCGAGAAGCTGTCGCTGACCTCCGGAAAGCGACAGACCCCCATCAGGGATCGGCGTGTGATAGCCCATCAGCATAGTTGAGACGATGGCATCAAACCCCGTCATTGATGCCGAAGCGAACAGGCGTGCAGAAGAAGCATTGCCTGACAGGTTACGAAGGTTATCCATTATCGAGCCTGCGTTCATGCCGACGAATTGCGGTAGATAGAGCACATGCGCGGAGGCAGAGCGCAGATTCCGGTCGCCGATGGTGATCGAGCCGCGTTCCGGGACGTACAGCCCGGCAAGCAGACGCAATATTGTGCTTTTGCCGCATCCAGAAGGGCCTTGGATCAGGTGCTTTTCTCCAGGCTCGACCCGCAGATCGTAGTCCTCCAGGATCCACGGACCGTCCGGAGAATAGCGGAACCAGATTCCACTCATCACAATTGGGCCGCGGAGCTTTCCGGATGACGTAGCATTCTGCGGCAGCGCATGTATGCGCAGCATTTCGCCAGCGGGAGCCAGTTGGCGAGAAACGACGGCGAACTGCATGTAGGTATTCAATAAATTTTGATAAGAAGTCAGAAATGCTTCGGACAGCAGCACGAAGCTGAAGAGCACGCCAATACCGATGTCGCCCTGCAATACCCGATAACCCCCCCACAGCAGCAGCAGCATCGAAGCGAATTGTCGTAGCGACTGGATTCCAACTTCGTTCCAGAGCCCGACCCTGTTCCTACTTAGCGTGAGCGCCAGCTCTTCGTCGAAGTACATGAGCCATCGGCTGTGGCATGCACGTTCCGCGCCCGCGGCCTTTAATGTCCGTATGCCGCCGATCAATTCCGTCAAGTATCCGCGCTGTCGCGCCTGGGCCACAACTTCCGCCTGCTGGATGTGCGCCTGGGTCCGGCCTATCATAACTGCGGCGCAGGTCATAGTGAAAGCCAACAGTATCAACACCATGGTAGGTTCAAGCAGTTTGATTCCCATCATCAACAGAAGACCGATCGCCAGCACACCATCGAGGAATGCGGTCAGAATTCGCTCGGCGAGCGAGCTGCGCGCGCTGGCGATGCCGTAAAACGCCTGCATCAGCTCGCCCAGGCTCCTGCGCTGCAACTCGGGGAACGGCAGACGCAGTAGGTGTTCAAGCAGTCCCCGCTTGAGCGAGACTTCGAGTCTGGTCACCACATACAGAACCGCCCGCTCCCGGAGCCAGCTGAAGGCGCCACTGAAAACCGCCACCGCGACCACGGCCCCCGCGATCAGATCTAGCATCGCGATTGCGCCGTTCGGAAGCGCTGCACCGATCGCCCGCCCGGTTAATTCAGGAGTAGCCACGGCTAGCAATTGAAGGATCAAGCTCGCGAATGCGACTTGCAACAAAGCGACACGATGCGCAAGCAGCAGTCTGCGCAGGCGCGACCATAGACCGCCATCCTTCGGCAACGTGGGCGTCATCTCCAGGGCATGCTTCACGACAGACATTTCCGGGGCGCAAAGCGGCCGTCGAACGAGTCCATCCGAAGTCTCGAGTATTGCCTTGTTGCCCTCGCGTACGCGCAACACGATCCATGCGCCGTCTTGTAACTGCAGCAAGGTGGGGGTCTCGAGTGCGAGCAAGTCTCGGCTGGTGCCGATTCGCACGCCTCGCGCATGCACATCGTAACTGCACAATGCGATCTGCATGTCGTCGACTGTTCCGTCGACCAGGGATCGCTCGCGTAATGTCGTCAGTGGCATGTTAACCCCGCGCGCCGCTAATAGCCGCCACAACGCAACGTCCGGCTGCAGCCCTCGGATCACGTCGTCACTAGGCATGCCCTGCGGCCTCCGACTTGGCGAACGACTGAGCTAATTCGCGGAAAAATCCCGGACGACTCAGCAGATCGTGGTATCTACCCTCCTGCACAAGCATCCCCTTATCCAGCACGAGGATCCTGTCCGCGTCCATCACCGTGGCGAGCCGGTGCGCGATGACGATGCGCGTGCAACCCAACCGTGCCAGGTTGGAGTGGATTGACGCCTCAGTTAGCAGATCGAGAGACGAAGTGGCTTCGTCAAGTAGCAGGACAGTGGGACCGTGCGCTAGCGAGCGTGCGATTGCAAGTCGCTGGCGCTGTCCACCCGAGAGAATGCCGCCGTTTTGCCCCAGTCGGGTGTCGAAGCCCTGAGGCAGCGCGTCGATCGCGTTGTCGATGCAAGCCATCTCGGCCGCCCAGCGAAGGCGCTCCGACGACAATCCTTCGTTATTGAGAGAGAGGTTAGCCCGAACGGTGTCGTCAAATAGGAAAACCTCCTGCTGGACAACGCCAACCTGTTTCCTAAGTTGCGGCAGATCCAGCTCGCGCATGTCGCGACCATCGAAGCGGATTACTCCAGAGGTCGGCACATGCATACCCAGAAGCAATCTGGCTAGCGTCGACTTGCCCGCGCCGGATCGACCTACAATTGCGATCTTCTCTCCTTTCGAAATTGACACCGATACGTGATTGAGTAGAGCAGGTGCGCTGGACGTATACCCAAAGCATACTTGGTCCAACTCGATCGCACCCTCGAGCCGAATCAAGTTCGTTCCCGTGTCCTCCCTCGGCGTTTCCAGCACGTCGTCGAGTCGGTACAGGTGATTGCTTAGAAACTGAAGCTGGGCAACGGCCCTCATCAGCGATTCCAGGGGCTGCATGAACAAGTACTGCAGAGTCATGAACGCCGCGAACACGCCAAGCGTGATTTGTTGGTCGATTACGGCGCGGCCGCCAATGGCGAACACCGTTGCCAAGGCGAGCGACTTTAGGACCACGACCAACTGTTCTGTGTTGATCTCCAGTCGGCGTCTTGCAAGCAGGTGATTTAGCGTGGCGACCGTCGGTTCCAGCCAGCGCGCAACCATGCGGTACTCGGATTTAGTCGCTCTGATTGTCTCCGCGCCGCTCAGCGCAGCAACCAAAGCCGCGCCCTCGCGACCGCCTTCTGCGAGCTCTGCCGCCATGATCCGCTGATTGCGCTTGCGCAGAATGATGAACAACCCGACTCGGGCGACGGCGAACGCGATGACAATCAGTCCTAGATTCCAGTGGAATGCGAGCATCAATGACGCGTACCCGAGCAACAGCATCGCATCTAGCAGGGCCGATACGGACTGATTGCTGAATAGCTGACGTAGTATTGCGTTGCTTTGCACTCGCTGGACGATATCTCCAGTTTCGCGTCTGAGGAAAAAAGCGAGTGGAAGCTGCAGCAGATGTTCGAGGAACTTGCTCATCAGGCTAGCATCGAGCTCGTTCTGCAGCCCCTGCAACACCCAACTGCGCACCAGTGTCAGCAGGGCGCGGGCGAGGACCGTGCCAGCGAGCACGAACGCTAGGCCCCACAACCACGGCAACTGTCCTGGCGCGATCACCCGATCTACCAGCAGTTGCATGGACACGGGCAGCACGAGGCCCACGGTCTGTAAGGCCAGTGTCGCCAAAAGAATCTGAGCGAGGTTGGGCAGCGCGTTTGCCATCATGCTGCGATATCGGACCAGACTGGGGCGTCTCACGGGCCGCGTCCGGAACGTCGTAGAAGGCTCAAAGTGAAGCGCGATACCGGTGAATCTGCGTCCCGCTTCAGCCATGGTCACATCGAGACGCCCACCGTTGGGGTCGACAATGCTCAGCCCCCATCTGCCGACTCTGTCCACCACGACGAAGTGATTGAAATCCCAGTGAAGTATGGCAGGCAGAACTGCCTTGTGAAGGTCCGACGGATGTTCAACCTTGAGCGCCACAGCAGCCAGACCATATCGCCGTGCCGCCTGCAAGATGTTGAATGCACTCGCGCCGTCGCGGCCGACAGCGCACGCCTCCCGCATCTCCGGTAGCGGTACGTGGCAACGGTGATAACCAAGCACCATGGCCAAGCATGCGGCGCCGCATTCCGCCACCTCCATCTGGTGTACGACCGGCACACGTCTTCGGAGAATCCCGAGTCGTATCGCCAAAGCGCTCAGCGCAGCCATTTTCGCAGTGGTTCCAGTACAAAAACGATTGGTCTCTGACGGCGAAGGGTATAGCGGACCTGCATCAACATGCCGCTGCGCAACCGCACACCAGCCGCGCTCGTCGCGCTCGCATCGGTGATCTCCAAATCCACGCGAATTGTCGAGCCTTTTAGTGTATGCCCGTCTCCCAGTGCCTGCTCCACTTCGCGCGCCGACGTTAGATCGGCGCCGATATGAACCACGCGCGCGCCAAGCGTGCCGTACTCTCCATAAGGTAACTGCTCGAGTTCGAGCCTTACATCTGTTCCAACCTGAACAAAGGCTCGATCCTTCTCAGGTAGGAACGAGACGACCTGTAACGGGGCATCAATTGGAATGAGCTTCCCCAATGCTTGCCCCGGACGCACTTCGTCGCCGGGCTTCACAAGTAACGCCTCGATCAGTCCGGATTCGGGCGCGAGGATTGCCGATTGGCGGCTAGACAGTTGGCTGGCCTCCCGGCGGACGCGTGCGCTATTAAGCGACTGGCGTCTTTGCCAAAGTTCGGTCTCGTGTTGGCCGTCCAGAGCCGCGAGGTCTCTGCGCGCAGCCGCGAGCGACTGCTCACTGCTCGCCAAGCGGCGTTCCGCCTGGCCCACTCCTTCTTCCGCGTCCATGACGGCAAATCGGCTCACGACCCCGCTGTCCTGTAGTGAGCGCATCGCCTCGTACTTGCGGCGCTGGAGGTCCAGCGATGCGTGCTCGCTATTGCGCTGTTCGACGAATCTCTCCAGCCGGGACCGCATGTGACCCACTTGTTCCCGGTGGAGTGAATCCAGTCGTTGAGACACTATGCGGAAATCGGATTCGAGCAGTTCTAACTGCCGCTCCGCTTCAAACAACTGGGCCCGCTGCTCCGGCGAGTCGATCTCCAGCACGACTTCGCCCGCTTCGACTCTGGCTCCGGAATCGGCCGATACCACCAACACCGAACCCGACACGGGGCTGATCAGTGTTCGCACGCCGGAGGCTGGACGCAGAATACCGACGGCTCGTGAATTGACTTCAATTTTTCCTACCACTGACAGAACAAGTGCGGTCGTCAGGGCCGCAAGCATCAAACAGAGGAGCACCCAGGTCCAAGGAGGGGAAATGTCGAGGCGATAACGGCCCTCTTCGCTAGCTAGCCGGTAGTCGCGGGCCTCCTTACGAAACAGCTCGGCCGCAGGCGGCTCGTGAATGGGAGTCACCCTGGTGAAGCGTTGGAGACAGGTGCGGCAGCGCGCCTACGAGCTCGCAGCCGTATATCATTCTTGTTGTCTTGCGGCAGGTGACTTGTGCCGCATAGAACCGAGGGCACTTGGCGCATGCGAGCGATTCTCAGACACTGGTAAGCCACGCCAGTTGCGCCGGCCAGCAATCCAAGCGGGAAGTCTACCGGAGCTGACAAGTACAAACCCTGCCGTTGCGCGCGATCTAGGAGCCCGGTTGCGATCTCCTGCAGTTTCGATCCGTTACTTGAACCAAAACACTCTGCGTGGCAGATGAGCAGCTCTAGATTGCCGAAACTTCCAAAAATAAGCGAGTCTTTACCATCGAAGCCGCGTGCCACGGTCGTGCGCAAGGCGGTCTCTAATTCTTCGCGTATCTGCGGAGTGTCGATTCCCGCACTCAGCAGGGCGAGCCGGGCGAGGCCGATACCAGGCGCGCCGTGTGCCCAAGCGACCGAAGACCACGGGCGCTCTCCATACTTATCGATCACGTAATCCCGGCGGTCATGCCAGTTGCCAAAATCCGGGAGATACATCGTTCGTTCGTAATCCGCCGCCGAAATCGCGATCGCGCGGTACGAGCTGTTTCCCGTCGCTTCGTACAAACGCGCGAACGCCATGGAGAACCCGGAGGCTCCGTGGGCCAAGCCAGACAGCGGAACCGCGCTGGTTACGCGCCAAGCGTATGAGTCAGAGTCGGGCCAGCGGTATTCGATGAGGTGCGAGGCGCACATTTCCGCCAGCTGTAATGCGCGTACAGAGCCGCTGGCGAGGTGAAGCTCGGTGCAAGCGAGCATAAACCCGGCGGCACCCTTGATGATGCTGAAACTGCGATCCTGCGCGATCAATTTTTCGAACGTGCGATCGGAGAGGCGTTCTTCGATGTAATCGAAATGCCGATAGTCGTTCTCCAGTTCCGCAAGCGCGGTCATCAGCCGCACCACACTTCCCCAACCGACGAACAAGCCAATCGCCTGGATCGCCGAACTCGATTCGTCCAGTCGCTGCTTGAGGTGGTCGAGGGCCTTGTGCGCTAGGTCCATGTGTTCGTATACGCCGGTAACCTGCGCGAGCTGAGAATAGAAAAGGATCTCTCCCGGCATGCCGCCGTAGATGTCATAAAATGCAGGGACTAATTCTGCTTGGCTACCGTCGAGCGAGTTCGTCAATTGAACAAGCCAACTCGCCGACTTCTCGCTGACGTGCATCTGTTCGCGGAGGCTGGCCGCAATGGTCGATGCGTATGCGACAAGCCGTTGGTCCAGTGCGCTGCCGTCGTCTGCGTGTTTGTTTAGTACAACGCCGGCCCGCCCGCTTACGCTGGCGCGAGTGGAATGCGTGATGAAGCAATTGCCGATGATCCACGATTGCCGCTCCAGATCCTGAATCGACAGTTTCCGAAGATTGCGCCGCACCATATCTAATCCGCTGTGAAGGAAGAATTCAGCAAGGCATCCATTGTCGGCGTACCAGAGATCGCAGCTGTTTGCAGTTGTGGTAAACATGGGAACATCGCCGCGATGGAGGTCGGCAATTTCGATGTCGACGAAGCGCTCCGCCGAAGGGTTATCTGTCACACCGAGGCGCAGCAGATCATAGTGCTTGGCTGTTCCCTCTTCCGATGCCATTAGGCTCGGATGCAGTGCCTCCTCCATAAGATGAGCATACGTCGCCGTGTGACGGAACAGCACGCGAATCGCGGCTTCCCCACAGGCTTCAACCAACAGGGTGAATTCGTCGATGTGCGAGAGCACTGCACGGTAGACGCGCTCAAACCCTTCCCTGATGTTCAGAGCATAGCGGACTTGAAGCTCGACACGGGCGCCATTCAGCAGAGGTACGTTGCAGGAACCGTTCAAGATTCCGCGGCTGCGAACCAAAGAGACAGAACCGTCTTCCTTTCTGACAAGGAAAAGACCTTCCAAACTGAGCTGCCCCTCGGTGTCAGACAGTCCGCTAATTTCGGGCATAGTCCCTGCCGAAGCTAGGCGATTTGGTAGCAAACCAACTTTGAGCACCGAGGTATCAAGTGGCTCAATGTCGCGGCTCCCGAAAGGCGGGCGGAAGAACGACTCGAGGTCGATCAGGATCGGGTGTTCGCCCGCTGCGATCAGATTCTCGTAATGGAAATCGTTGCCTTCAAGGATGTAAAGCAGGGCCAGCAGGGAGCCGATCCGCGTATAGAAGCGCTCAACGGCTTCCTCTTCCGCGCATTCGGAATGAGCGACGAATTCTACCCAGCCATAGGCCTGTCTGTCGACGAGCAACGGAACCCTCAAGTCAGTACTGCAACGTCCATTGACCCACTCGAGCATCTTGGCGATGTGAGTGTCGATCGCCAAATTCCTTGGCTTGTAGACAAGGCGACGACCGTCGCGAAACTTCAAGATGGCGACACTTTGTCCGCCGCGATGCAGATCGCCAGCACCGAGGATGACTTTATCGATCGCTGGTACGGAACCGCCAGGAAGCAACTCGGCAACGATTTTTTCAACGTCGAGTGCGAATCGCTGAGTGATCGCGCAAGCCTGCTCAAGCCACGCCTCGCATGCATTCTCCATTCGCAACTGCAGCATTGGGTAGCGGCCGTGGAGATACCCTCGGATTTCAGACCGCCTCAATGAAGTACAGAAATCGTCAAACTTAACTTGGGATTCGATAAGTTTGAACTGTGCGATGAGCACCTTGTGGGTCACCGCGAACAAACGACGCAGCAAACTATTTTCCAATGCTACCAGCCAGGATGATGCTTCGGGGCTGGCGTTTCGCATAACAAATGCGTTTCGATATTGCTCAGCCTCGTCTTCGAAGAACCAAGCTAGCTTTTTCAGATCCATTGTTAATTCTCGTCTTCCAACGATCGGCGGCCGGTGCGGGATTTTTACCGCCGGAATCACGCTCAACAAAAAAAGCCACGCGTGGCTTTGCGATTCGAGCGTTGGCGCCAGCGATTAGCTTACAGTGGGCCCGTAATGATCTGGCACTAGCGGGCAAGACCCAGCGAGTCGATTTGGGGTGGTTCAGTCGCGCCCAACAAAGCGCGCAGATTACTCCGCTTGAACAGTGTTGATCGGTTTGCGCGCTGAACACCTACCACTGGTGACTATGGCACTCACCGTCCCTGAATTTTTGTCGCCTGCGTGCGGCCGTCCAATATGGCTATTTTTGGCCTGCTGTACTGGCAGCCTGAACGTCACTTCTAGTGGTCATCGTGCACCACTCTGCTTCGCGTTAGGTGCCGGATCTTGGGAGATAACTTAGGGCCTAAGCGATCATGGGATAGTGATAGCCCGGAACAACTCGGCGCCCGAAATCATCGCGGTGAAACGGTGCCAACGTCCCACCGCGATTGCAGCGTCAGAATGGCCAGCAGGACCATCCGCCCCAGCACTCGCCGCTAACAGTGCAGAAGTAACCGGAGGAAAACTCGTTGTTTTCCCTATTTTGACCGCCGCTGACCTGGCGGAGCAAACTCTCGTCAATGATGACCTGCCCTGCTACATGGAAGATCGCGTCAGTATTCTCAGTCTGCTTCCACGCGCTTAAAATTGTGTTCGTGTCCATAAATGTATCCCCGAGTGAGTTAAATGACCCCGTCTGCCTGTCTTAATCCGAGCTGCTGCGACCGGGATCAAAAGTGCGCAGCCCGCAGAACGTTACGATATGCACCGGTGCACCGTCAACATATATATTGGAGATCCACCTAAGGAACCCCTGAAAAATACAGCAGCCAGACTTCCTGCGAAGCATCGAAGCGCTTTTTTAGCGGCTGCCGGCGGAATGTTGGTCTTTCAGCCCCGCGGCGCGGTTCGTCCGTGCCGCTTTTTGCCCCGAACCGCGGCAACCCTCGGATCGCGGACGCACTCATGCCGCCACCGCCATACGGCGCCGCGCCAGGCTCAAGTTCACCAGCGCAAACAGCGTATGCAGCTGCGCGGTGTTCTTCGCCAGGCCGCGATAGCGCACCTT
>Ga0335395_10002503_pt1 | contig 11374 bp, 11 predicted proteins | sample MAT02_FD_205744 | JGI IMG/M metagenome (GOLD analysis project Ga0335395, IMG submission 205744) | Freshwater microbial communities from Lake Fryxell liftoff mats and glacier meltwater in Antarctica - MAT-02 (spades assembly) (version 2) ...
GATCGCGTTGCCGAGCTCTTGCGGCGAGGAGGCCGAGCAGCAACGCCGATGTGGCGTAGCGCCACAGCTGCACCGTTGGGAGCGACGCACCGTCATTGGTGGCCAGCACCGTGAGTGGTGGCACCGAGCCGAAGCAGCAGGCGCTGAGGACTATCCACAGTGTCGACCGCCACGCGCCAGACGCCGCAGGCATCGGCGGTTGCACGACGGGATCGGCCGGGATGGAAGTGCTCAGCGGAGCACGCTACCGAGAAATAGCGAGGCGGCGACGAAGTAGATGATGATCCCGCTCACATCCACGAGCGTGGCCACAAAGGGCGCCGATGCACTCGCCGGGTCGGCACCGAGTCGACGCAGCACAAACGGCAGCATCGACCCGACAAGTGACCCGAAGGTGACCACGCCAACCAGCGCCACCGACACCGTGAGCGCGATCGGCACGGCCAGTCCACCGTAGTCATGACCCAGCGCGAGATCACCGATTCGCCACGTGCCGTTGGCCATCGCCTGCCACACCAGAATGCGGACAAAGCCCATCGTGCCGAGCAACAGGCCGAGCGAGAATCCGGTGGGCAGCTCGCGACGCGCTACCCGCCACCAATCCTTGAGCGTGACTTCGCCGAGCGCCATCGCGCGAATGATGAGCGAGGTGGCCTGCGATCCGCTGTTGCCACCGGAGGCAATGATGAGCGGAATGAATGTGGAAAGAATGAGCAGTTGGTCGAGCGCGCCCTGATAGTGATGAATCGCGGACGCGGTGAACAGCTCACCCACAAACAGCACGGCCAGCCATCCACCGCGTTTCTTGAGCATGTCGAAGAGGCCGATCGTCATGTACGGCTCATCGAGTGCCTCCATACCGCCGACCTTTTGCGCGTCTTCCGTCTGCTCTTCCTGTATGACGTCAATGACGTCGTCGACGGTGACCACACCGAGCACGCGTCGTTGCTCGTCCACGACCGGGAGTGCGACCAGGTCGTAGTTCGACGTGATGTTCGAGACCTCTTCCTGCGGCGTGTGCGGACCAACGCTCACGACTTCGCTCCACGCGAGCTCAGTGAGCCGCGCCCCTTCCGGCGCTGCGAGCAACTCGCGCAACGACAAAACGCCGCGCAATCGTCCGTCCTGATCGGTGGTGTACACCGTGTACATCGCTTCCTTGCGGCCGGCCCGCGCCATCGCGCGTACGGAACGCAACGCCTCTTCCACGGTGAGCGCTTCGGCCACCGACACAAACTCAGTGGTCATCAGACCACCGGCCGTGTACGGATCGTACGCCAGCAGGCGTTCTGTTTCGGCCGCCGCCGCTGGTGTGAGTTCGGACAGAATCTCGTCGGCGGTCTCTTCGTCGAGGTCTTCAAGGACGTCGGCGCGCTCGTCGGGCGTCATCTGCTCGACAAGCGTGGCCGCATCACGCGCGGACAGCGTCTCCAGCACCTCGGTACGCAACTCTTCGTCGAGGTATTCGAGCACGTCGGCAGCGCGCTCCTTCGGCAGCGCGGCCAGCAGCGCCGCCACGCGATCCACCGGCATCAACTCGGCGATGTCGGCGAGGTCTGCCGGATGCAGCTCTTCCGTCTGCGGACCGATGCTGTCCGGGGCCTCCTCGAGCAACTCGAGCAGGTCCGGCATGAGCAGCGCCGCCAGCGGGCGGTCTGGATTCGTCGGGGGTGGCGTCATTGGGAGCCCCTCCCCCGCGGCCGGCAGGGCAAACCGAGGTCCGAGAGGACGATTGGTCCGCCTGACAAACGCCGCGCGGCGAGCGTCGAGTAGGAAAAGTGCGTGAAGGAATCCAACCGGGCGGCCGATTCAGGCGAGCCGGTCGCCGGCGGGGGCAAGTTACTCCATCGCCAGCACTGGGTGAAGCGGCGTGAAACGCTGGTCGGTCGGTCTCCCGCGCGCCAACGCATTATCTATTCAAGGATATGCTACGCACCGCTTTTCTCGGACTCGGCGCCATCGGGACGCCCATGGCGCGCCATCTGGTCAGTGGCCCGTTCGATCTGGTCGTCTGGAACCGCACCGGCGCGCGCGCGGAAGACTTCGCGAGCGCGCAGGGCGCCCGCTTCGCGGCCACAGCTGCGGCGGCAGCAGCCGGTCGTGATGTGGTGATCACCTGTCTCCCGACGTCGCGCGAAGTCGCCGCGCTGCTCGATGGCCCGGACGGGCTGCTCGCGTCGCTCGCGCCCGGGAGTACGCTGCTCGATTGTACGTCAGGTGATCCGGCGACGTCACGCGAAATCGCTGCTCGCCTCGCGGAGCGCGGGGTGCACTTCGTCGATGCGCCGGTCTCCGGTGGTGTGAGCGGCGCCGAGGCCGGTACGCTCACGGTCATGTGCGGTGGCAATGCCGACGCGATCGGTCGCGTTCGTCCGTTGCTCGATGCGTTCGGTAAGCGGATCGTGCACGCCGGACCCGTTGGCGCAGGGCACGCCCTCAAGGCGGTCAACAACGCGCTGCTGGCGATGAATCTCTGGGGCGCGGCCGAAGGGCTGGCGGCTCTGGCCAGTGCCGGCGTACGTCCCGATCTCGCCCTCGAGGTCATCAATGTCTCCAGTGGACGCAGCAATGCGACGGAGAATCTCTTCCCCGAGCGCGTGCTGACGGGTGCCTTCCCGCGGACGTTCCGGGCAGCGCTGCTCGACAAGGATGTGGGTATCGCGGCGGATCTCGCACGCGCCCAACGCGTCCCGTCACCGCTGTTGCAACTCACGGCTGAACTGTGGCGGCTTGCCCACATCGAACTCGGTGAAGACGCCGATCATGTCGAAGTCGTGCGCGTCGTCGAACGGCTCGCCGGTGTCGCGCTGCGCGCTGGTGCGCTGCCAAGCGAATCACGTTCCTCCTGACTGGCGTCATGTCCCCGCACACCATTGCTGATACGCACACGATCCGGTCGCACTTTCCCGCCCTCGAGCGCCGGCAGGGCGATCAGGTCGTGGCCTACTTCGACGGACCGGGCGGCACGCAGGTGCCACGCAGCGTCGTACAGTCGATGACGGACTATCTGTTTCATCACAACGCGAACACGCATTGGCTCTATCCCACGAGCGAAGAGACCGACGCCTTGATCGCGGCCGCACGTACCACGCTGGCCGAGTTTCTCGGTGCACACGCCGACGAAATCGCTTTCGGTGCGAACATGACCACGCTGATGTTTCACGTGGCGCGCGCGATCGGCCGAACGCTGCAGCCCGGTGATGAGATCATCGTCACGGAGCTCGATCATCACGCCAACATCGCGCCGTGGCAGGCCCTCGCGAAGGAGCGTGGTGCGGTGCTCAAATGGATTCCGCTCGACGTGCACACGTCGCACCTCGATTTCGACGCGTATGTGCGGGCGCTCTCGCCGCGCACGCGCGTCGTGGCGATCGGCGCGGCGTCGAACGCGCTGGGTACCATTACTGACGTGCGATCGCTCATCGCCATGGCGAAGCAGACCGGCGCCATGACAGTCGTAGACGCCGTGCACTACGCACCGCATCATCTCGTGGACGTGCGCGCGATCGACTGTGATTTTCTCGCCTGTTCCGCGTACAAGTTCTATGGTCCGCATATCGGGGTGCTCTACGGAAAGGCTCACGCCATCGCGGCGCTCGACGTGCCAAAGCTTGAGCCGTCGCCCAATGCGGGATCGGAGCGGCTCGAAACGGGCACCCAGAATCACGAGGGCATTGTCGGCGCGGCCGCAGCGGTGGACTTCATCGCGTCGCTCGCACCCGCCGAGCTTGGCTCGCGTCGCGAGCGCGTCGCGGCCACCTTTGATGCGCTGCATCACCGCGGCGAGCAGTTGGTCGCGCATCTGTGGGATGGCATTGGCCGCATGCCGTGGGTGACGCCGGTGGGGCCGTTGCCCAACAGTTCGCGCACGGCCACCGTGAGCATGAAAGTGCGAGGTGGTTCCGAGGCCGCCGCACGCGCACTGGCGGCGCGTGGTCTCTTCGCATCGAATGGCGACTTCTACGCCAGCACGGTTGCTCGGCGATTGGGCGTTGAAGCAGAAGGCTTGCTGCGGATCGGGTGCATGGCCTACACCACGGATCGCGAGATCGACCGATTGCTCGCGGCGCTCCATGATCTCCGGTCGTGAACGAGCCTACGGATCTACACGCGTTGCTGCGCGAAGAATTGCCGGCGATCAAAGCGCAGGGTGGCACCGCGATCGCCGTGCACTGTGAGTTGGCCCTCGTTGCGGGGGAAGTGGCCGTAAGTCCAGGCTCGCTTCGCCGCGCGATTCAGGCGCTTATCGCGAATGCCATGACTGCGATGCCGACGGGCGGAACGCTGACGATTCGCACGGAACACGTCGAAGCCGCAGGCGCCGAGCTCGGCCCGGTGCCACCGCTCGCACCGGGTCGCTACATGCGCGTCACGGTACAGGACACGGGCGGCGGTATGGACGAGCGCGCGCGCGTCGAGGCGATCGGTGCACAGCCCGGTGAAACGCGCGGTTTGGCGGGCGTGCTTGAGTTGGTCCGTCACGTCCGTGGCGCGTTGTGGCTCGACAGCGCGGTCTCGTACGGCACGCGCGCGTTCCTGTATCTGCCCGTCGATGCGGGAGCCGCCAGCCGACGACGCGCCATTGTGCTGCTCGTCGAAGACGAAACCGCCGTGCGGTCCGTCGTGCGCCGCATGCTGCTCGGCCAGGGCTTTGCCGTGCGCGAAGCGCGTGACGGCGAAGCTGCGCTGCGCCTGTGGCACGCGGAGCGCGCCCATATCCGGGCTGTCGTGACGGACGTCGTGATGCCTGTCATGGGTGGCCGCGATCTCGCTCGCGAACTTCGACTGCTTGATCACGACCTGCCGGTGCTCTTCATGTCGGCGTACGCTGGCGATGAGCCGGGTTTGCTCGACGGCGTCGATGAACCACGTCGCTTGCTGGCCAAGCCGTTTACGAGCGAAGGATTGCTTGACGCGCTGCGCAACCTGCTCGCCGAGTGCGTGTGAGCGTGCGAACGCGTGCGGTATCGACACTGGCGCTGATTGCCGGCCTCGGCGCGTGTGCGGATCGGGCGGTGACACCGGCCGTGCCGCCCGTCGCCGAGTTTCTGGTCGCGGCCGGCGATTCCACCTACTGGATCCGAAGCAGTCCGGAAGGCTTGCGCGTGCGCAGCGCACCGCTCGTGCTGACGCAGTCGGGCAAAAACTTCTTCGAACTGCGGATCGTCGAGGATATCCGCGACTATCTCGACGCCGAGTTCGTGCGGGAGCGGTTGTACGGTCACGTACTCGGCGGCACGGATTCCGTGCTGCTGTATGCCGACGAATCGGTGGCCGATGCCATGCGCTACTGGTTGTCCGAACGGCCGGGGGAAGAGCCGATCAATCCCGACGAGGACGACGCACCGGCGCCCGCGTCCTCCGCCGCAGACTTTCTTGAAGTCATCGACGTGCATGGCCGCTGGGTCAGCTGGGCGCACGCACTCGACATCGATCTCGAGAATGCGCCGGGCCACACGCATCAACGACGTCGTGGGGTGTCGGATATCCAGAGCGGTGCGCGCGCCGAACTCGATTCGCTGGTTTCCCCGATTGAGGCCGCACGTATCGCCGGCATCGGCCGCGCGTCGCTCGACACCATACTCGCCGTGGTGCGGGACGCCCGCGATGAGCGCGCGACGCGTGCCCGCGAAACGCTGCACACGTTCGTCTTCGACGCGGCGTCTTTTTCGATCACTGACGTCGAGCGGCAAGCCGCCATCCTGTTTCATGTGCCGGGCACGAGCACCGACGGCGAAGCACTGGAGATGCTGCTCCCACCCATTCCGATCGCCGAGCAGCCGGCCTGGTGGAGCGCAGTACAGCCCACCGTTCCCGCGTGGTCGACAGACTCGCTGACGATGCGTTGGACGCACGGCCGGTACCGTGTGGTCGGCAGCGTGGATTCAGCGCGCACGCTCCTCACCTTGTCGCTGGTGGCTGACCGCGTGGGTGCGCAACCGTGGCCGATCGCTGTTGTGCCGATGCCCGCGTACCAATTCATCGCCCTTGATGTGGAGACGCTCGACCCCGGTGCACGCGCTGCCCTGAGCGACGCGTTCGACCGGGCGTCCGCCGACAACAGCGTGGCGTTGCGGACCGAAGGCGCAACCGCACACGCGCTGCGCCACGCGCTTCACACCATCATTCGTCTCCGTCGCCGATGAACGCCCGCCCGCCACGCCCCGTCGCCGAGAGTTCACACGTGTCGAGTGAACTCATCATGCCGCAGGATGCGAACATTCTCGGTCACGTGTTTGGCGGCGCCATCATGGCCATGGTTGACAAGGCCGCCGCAGTGGCGGCGTTTCGCCATGCGCGCGCCAACTGCGTGACCGCCTCAATCGACCGCGTCGATTTCAAGGAGCCGATTCACGTGGGTGAACTCGTGTCCTGTCACGCGTCGGTGAATTTTGCCGGCACGACGAGCATGGAGGTTGGTGTCCGTGTCGAAGCAGAAGATCTCATCTCCGGCATTCGGCGACACACCAACACATGCTACCTCACGTTCGTGGCGATCGATCGAAACGGGCGCCCGGTTCCGGTGCCTCCTGTGACGCCGCAATCGCCCGATGAAGTGCGTCGATACGCCGCCGCGCAGGCGCGCCGCCGACGCCGTCTCGAAGAGCGGCAAGCCGAGGCACGAACGCAAGACTAGGTCTCTGGTGACAACGCAGCGGGTGGTTCGGCGGGCTCTTCGGTGAGCGGCAGCACGATCTCCATGCCGTCGCGAGCGACCTGCGTGTTCGGGAAGACGGCGCGGGCTTCGGACTCAAGGAGCTCCGTTTCGCGCGAATAGCGCGCCGAGATGTGGGTCAGCAGCAGCCGGCGAACGCCCGCCGCGCTCGCCACGCGAGCCGCCTCCTCGGCGGTCGAGTGCCCCGTCTCGAGCGCGCGTTCCGCCTCGTCGTTGGCAAAGGTGGCTTCGTGCACCAGCACATCGGCGTCCCAGGCGGCGGCCACCACGGCCTCGCAGGGACGCGAGTCTCCGGTGAGGACAATCTTGCGCCCACGCCGCGCCTCGCCAACCAGCATCTCAGGGGAGATGTGGCGTCCATCCGACAGGGTGACGGTTTCGCCCTTGTGGAGCCTGCCCCACAGTGGACCCTCCGGCACTCCCAACGATCGGGCCAACTCCGGATTGAATCGGCCGAGACGGTCGTGCTCAGCCACCGAATATCCCAGAGACCGAGACCCGCGATGATCGACGGGAAATGTGACGATGTCGTAATCCAATCTGCTGAGCGTGGAACCAGCTTCTATCTCGGTCACAGTGACCGGATAGGTGAGGTGCTCACCCCCCAATGTGATGCATTGACGCAACGTCTTTCCCGCGCCACGGGGGCCCCACAGCCGTAACGCTTCGGTCCTGCCCTGTAACGCCATCGTGCGCAAGAGACCGGTTAATCCGAGGATGTGGTCGGCGTGCGTGTGCGTAAAGAAGAGATCGTCGAGGCCGAAGGAAACACCATAGCGCATCATTTGGCGCTGCGTGCCTTCGCCACAGTCGAACAGGAGTGTTTCACCCTCGCGAATTATTGCGAGGGCGCTGACACCTCGTTCGATGGTGGGACGGGCAGCGGAGGTGCCCAGAAAGCGCAAAGAAAACGGCATGCGGGAATATATCGCGGCGCGGCCCGACCCTTGCATGTCATGCCAACAGTGAAACGGAGGTCAGAATGGCGGGCTCGAGCATTCGTAACCTCCTCCTCGGCGCCGTCGCGGCAGACGGCATCACTGTTGGGCAAAGGGGGATGTATGTCAGAGAAGAGCAAGCGAGGCTTTGCGTCGATGGATCGTGAGCGTCAGCGCGAAATCGCGGCGAAAGGTGGACGGGCGGCACACGCCAAAGGCACCGCGCACGTCTGGTCCGCCTCGGAAGCGCGCGAGGCGGGACGCAGGGGTGGCGAAGTGGTGAGTCAGGATCGTCTCCACATGTCCGCAATCGGACGTGAGGGCGGGGAATCCCGAAGCGCCGCTGTGCGGGCAGCCCGCCTGCGACGGCTCTCGGAGCCGCAGGCACAGCGCGCGAATGGTCGCGCAATGTCGGCGCCGCTTGAGCGAGAAGTTGAGATTTCGATGGGGCACGATGGCGCGTTCGGTGCCGATCGCGCGATCATCCCGCACCGCGTCGCTGCCGATGGAGTGGCCGATGGTCCCGCCAACCGCGCGGACGACCGCGTGCTACCCCGTCTCCGCCCAGCGCCCGAGCAGCGCGAGATGCCGTGAGGCATCGATGTTGCGCCCGCTGACGATCGCAATCATCGGCCCATCACCGAGCGATTCGTCAGCCTGCGCGGCGTTGCGCAGCGCCGCCACCGTCACGGCGCCTGCTCCCTCCACCGTCAGCCCTTCATGCCGGTGCAGCCAGGCAATCGTTTCGCCGATCTGCTCCTCGTCAATCGCCACGATCTGATCGAGACAGCGCTGTCCGATCTGCAACGCATCGTCGTCGATCTGCCCGGCAAGGCCGTCGGCCAGCGTAGGCTCTGACGCAATCTCGATCACGCGGCCGGCCGACATCGACTTCGTCATCGCTGCCGTGCGGACACTCTGTGCACCCACGATGCGAACGTGCGGCGCCAGGCTCCGCAGCACGACTCCCACGCCGCCGAGTAATCCGCCGCCACCCACACACACCAGCACCGTGCGAACACTCGGCAGCGCCGCGAGCAGTTCAAGGGCGACGGTGCCCTGTCCGGCAAGCAGGTCTTCGCCGAGGCACGGGTTAATGAACGTTACGCCTTCACGCGCCGCGTGCGCTTTCGCCAACACCATCGCGTGATCGTAGTCCGTCGCCTCGTCGTTGACGGTGGCGCCGAGTGCCCGAATCCCGTCCTTCTTCACCTGCGGTGCATCGTGCGGTACGAAGAGCATCGCCGGCGCGCCGAAGTGATGCGCTGCCCACGCGACACCGAGTCCATGATTGCCAGCGCTCGATGCAACAACACCCCGGGTGCGCTCGTCAGGCGCCATCCGGTTGAGCACGGTGTACGCCCCGCGCACCTTGAACGAGCCCGTACGTTGTTCGACTTCGAGCTTGAGCCACACCGCTCGCCCGACGAGCGCACTGAGCGCGACGCTGTGTCGCAGTGGCGTTGGTGAACAGACGCGCGCGAGCGACGCGGCCGCTTGCTCCACTGACGCGAGCGTCGGGAGCACGCCGGGAAGTATCGAGTCGGACATTCGGGAAACATATCACGTCGCGCAACGTGCGAGGCAACGCGACATGCCCGCTACGGGAGCGTTTCCACGCCCCACTTCCGCACGTAGCGGCCCACGTCGAACTTCTTACCCGCGCGCGATGTGAGCATCGGGCGAAGCCCACCCCAGATCGGTTTGTTGCCCCACGACCGGTCCCACAGGCCGAGACACCACATAATGCCGCCAACACTGTTCGGATCACGTCCGTCCAGTGCGTAGCGATCATTGAGGTGAAACATCCAGGCGCGGGCATCTTCGTATGTGGGGGCCCACCGGACAATCTGTTTGCCCCACAGCATGCGCGCATAGTTGTGAATGATGCCGGACTGCAACAGCTGCCGCTGCGCTGCATTCCAGAGCGGATCCTGGGTGTCTGCGGCGTCGAGTTGTTCGAGCGTGTACGTCTCGGGGCGCTCATCGTGCGCGTGCGCCTGCATCGTGCGCTGGATCCAGTCCGGGAGCGATGCCAGTTGATCATGATGCGGCTTGTGCAGACACCAATTGTACGAGAGCTCGCGCCACGTGATGACCTGATCAACAAATGCCTGCACGTCGGCTGCCGGGGCATCACTCGTCAGCGCGGCGCGCACCACTTCCGCTGCGGCAATGTGCCCGTAGTGCAGGTCCGGCGACAGATGACTCGTGAAGTCATCAGCCGCCTCGTTGCGTCGTTCGTTGTAGCAGGGCAGGCGCGTTGTCACAAAACACTGCAATCGTTCGGCGGCCGCCCGCGCACCGGGGGCGAACGCGTGCACCGGACGGACGGTATGGTCGATTTCACACGTTGCGATCTCGGCGGCGATGGCAACATCGCTCATGTCGTGCAGCGCCAGTGGTTCAACGGCGCAGCTTTCGTGTACCAACGCGCGGATCGCGGCCGACACGGCCACACGCGGGGCACGTTCTTCGACGGTTTCGAGGGAGAGATCGCGCAACTTGGCGAGTTTGGGGCGAATCGTGCGCGCCGCCCACTCTGCTTTGATGAGTACGCCAGACGGTACCACACACGAGCTCTCTACCGCCAACACGCGACACGCCACGCGTTCGGCAAAGCGCCCGGTGCGCGCATCCACGCCTGCGGTGGGAAACCGGTCGGTGATGACCACGTACGCGTGTTCGGCCAGCCGATCCAACACGCGTCGGTCGTCGTCGCGACGTCGACGGAGCACGAACTGAAAATGCAGTCCGGCCGTGCGTGCCCGCGTGGACGTTTCGCGCGCCGCGTGCAGAATGTGCTGCGTATGTCGATCGCTGGCGTGCGGATAGGTGGGATCGAGACCCTGATGAATCACCAGCGGTTTGCCCACCTTGTCGGCGGCACGAATGGCCGCGCGCAGCGCCCAGTTCTCGTGGAGTCGCTGCGTGCTCTGCATCCAGTACAGCACGAACGCGCCGTCTGGTCGGGCGCGTTTGCCATTGACGTCGGATGTACGCGAGACAAGTTGGTCGCGCACGAAGTCCGAATCGAGATCGTGCTGAAAGGAAGTCATGCTGGGTGAGCAACGGCGGGCGGACGGGCGCGGTTCCGGCCGGCCCGGCTGGTGACGAAACGGTTGGGCCCATCGTGTGACGGATCGCAGCCCGCGTCGTCTCTGGCTTGACAGAAAGAGGGCGGAGACTAGTTTGCTCTTATCCGAGTAGCCCGCGCCAACGGTGCGGGTTTTGCGTAGGAGGCGTTCCGCGCCGGTACGCGCCAGTGGCGCTGCACCAACCGGGGCTGTAGCTCAGCTGGGAGAGCGCTGCATTCGCATTGCAGAGGTCAGGGGTTCGAGCCCCCTCAGCTCCATGAGTCGATTTCTGGTTACACGACTGATGCATGGAACCCGTGGCGATCGTCCGGGTACAATGTGAAAATATGTAGGGCAGCCCGCCATCGTCCGGTAGGACGTAGAGTTCCAATGGCGATGTGTGAGGCAGCCCTTCGCGACCCTTGACGAAGGGATCGCAAGGTGCAATCCGACGGGATCCACCGCGTCCGCCGCAGCCTCACCGCTGCGGCGATTTCGTTTCCGGGCGTGAGCTCACGAAATATGCCGCGCTCTACCCAATGGCGCGCTAGCGGCTTGGCGCATCACCAAGGTCCTGCCGCATGGCGCGCATGGCCTGCGACACGAAGCGGGCCTCATCCAGTTCTACCCGACCGGAGAAGTCATCCATCGCCGTGAATCCCAGATTGCCCAACCAGCGCATC
>Ga0335395_10002506_pt1 | contig 11369 bp, 11 predicted proteins | sample MAT02_FD_205744 | JGI IMG/M metagenome (GOLD analysis project Ga0335395, IMG submission 205744) | Freshwater microbial communities from Lake Fryxell liftoff mats and glacier meltwater in Antarctica - MAT-02 (spades assembly) (version 2) ...
AAGGCGCCCGCAGCTAACATGGCAGAAATTGATGCGATCAACGATATTTTGGAGGCCGACACCATGCTGGCAGAAACGATTGGAAACTGGTTTGATGAGGCAACCCGCAAGGGGGTCACCCAAGGGCGGCAAGAAGGCGTGGTCAAGCCGGTGACCCTGTTACTGCAGTTGCGCTTTGGCCCGGTTCCCGAGTGGGCGCAGTCCCGCTTGGACGCAGCCGATGAGGCACAACTGCTCGCCTGGACGGGTGCGATTTTGAGCGCCACCTCACTGACCGACCTGTTCGGTGATGACAACGCTGCACACTGACCCAAAGCACCAAACAAGAAACCCGCCAGAACTTCGGTCCTGGCGGGTTTTTCTATAGGCGAGGATTTTTAGAACCCATCCCCGAAACCCACTGAGCCACAACTCAGCCGCACCGTTGTCCCAGCTCACCCGCCCGGCCAATAATCACCGCCATGACAAACAACACCCACCACGACACCGGCTACAAACAGCTGTTCTCGCACCCGGAGATGGTGCGTGACCTGCTGACCGACTACGTGCCGGGGCCGTGGTTGGAACTTGCCGATTTCGCCAGTCTGGAGCGAGTCAACGCCAGCTACGTGAGCGAGTCCGAACGCCAGCGCCACGACGACATGGTCTGGCGGCTCAAGGTAGGCAAGCGCTGGGTGTGGGTGTATCTGATGCTGGAGTTCCAAAGCGAAAGCGACCCCTGGATGGCGCTGCGCATGATGGTCTATGTTGGGCTGCTGGCTCAGCACCTGGTCAAGGAAGGGGAGCTGCAGGATGGCCTGCTGCCTCAAATCATGCCCATCGTGCTCTACAACGGCGCGCCCCAGTGGCGTGGTGCGACCAACGTGGCCGACTGCTTTGCCCCGAGCCTGCCGGGGCTGCAGGCGTATCGGCCCAGCCAGCTCTACCACCTGATTGACGAGGCACGGCTCAAGCTGCACCCGCTGGCAGAGGTGCGCAACCTGGCCGAGGCCTTGTTTCGGCTGGAGCGCAGCCGCACACCGCCCGACATGCGCGAGGTGCTGCAAGCACTGCATATTCTGCTCAAGGAGCCGGAGATGGGGCCCATGCGCCGCACCGTGACGCTGTGGGTGCGCGCGCTGTTGCGCCGCAAGGCGCCCGCAGCTAACATGGCAGAAATTGATGCGATCAACGATATTTTGGAGGCCGACACCATGCTGGCAGAAACGATTGGAAACTGGTTTGATGAGGCAACCCGCAAGGGGGTCACCCAAGGGCTGAGCCAAGGATTGAGCCAAGGGCTGAGCCAAGGGCTGAGCCAAGGATTGAGCCAAGGGCTGAGCCAAGGATTGAATCAAGGTCGGCAGCAAGGCTTGGTTAAAGCCGTGGGTCTGCAACTGCAGTTGCGCTTTGGTCCGGTTCCTGAGTGGGCACAGTCGCGCTTGGACGCAGCCGATGAGGCACAACTGCTTGCCTGGACGGGCGCGATTCTGAGCGCCACTTCGCTGAGTGACCTGTTCGGTGACAACGCCGCCGCACACTGAGCCGAAGTATCAAACAAGAACCCCACCAAAATATTTTGGAGGCCGACACCATGCTGGCAGAAACGATTGGAAACTGGTTTGATGAGGCAACCCGCAAGGGGGTCACCCAAGGGCTGAGCCAAGGGCTGAGCCAAGGATTGAGCCAAGGGCTGAGCCAAGGATTGAATCAAGGTCGGCAGCAAGGCTTGGTTAAAGCCGTGGGTCTGCAACTGCAGTTGCGCTTTGGTCCGGTTCCCGAGTGGGCACAGTCTCGCTTGGACGCAGCCGATGAGGCGCAGTTGCTCTCTTGGACGGGTGCGATTTTAAGTGCCACTTCGCTGACCGACCTGTTCGGTGACGACAACGCTGCACACTGACCCAAAGCACCAAACAAGAAACCCGCCAGAACTTCAGTCCTGGCGGGTTTTTTGCTATGGCTCAGTGCGGCGCGCAAGCGATGGACACCCGCATCGCCAGTTGCTGCAGCGCCTGCCAAGGGTCGGCGGGCCAGCCGGGGGACTTCAGGCCTTTGACGATCCCGTCCACCTTGTGGGCGTCGTCCAGCCAGCGCGCCAGCGTGGCGGCGCTCAGCCGTGGCATGGCGCGCTCCATCAGCTTTTCTTTCGCGCCCCAAACGCGGTTTTCGCGCAAGGCCATCGGCATTGGGCGGCCCGCGTCGAGCGCGCTGCGAACGCGGTACAGCGTGCGGATGTCTTCGGCCAGCGCCCAGTGCACCAGCACAGCGGCCTCGCCCTCGGCCTGCAAGCCGTCGAGCATGCGCTGCATCCGCGCCACCTGCCCGCCCAACACCGCCTCGGCGAACTTGAACGCGGTGTAGCGCGCGACATTGAGAACCGCGCCCTCCACCTGCTCGAAACTCAGCTCACCCGCCGAATGCAGCAGGGCGAGCTTCTGGATTTCCTGGTGGGCCGCGAGCAAATTGCCCTCGACCCGATCGGCAAAGAACTGCAGCGTGCGCTGGCCGGCCTCGCCGGCGGCCACGCGCTGGCCTTGCTGTTGCAGGCGCTGCGCGATCCACTGCGGCAGTGCGCCGCGCTCCACCGGGTCGACCTTGATGGTGACGCCGTAACTCTCCAGCGCGCCAAACCAGGCGCCCTTTTGCGTGGCTGCGTCCAGGCGCGGCAGCAGCACCAGGGTGAGCGTGGTGTCGTTGTTTTGCGCGGTTTGCGCCATGTGCTGCAGCGCGGCCGAGCCGTCTTTGCCGGGCTTGCCCGAGGGCACGCGAACCTCGATCAGTTGCTTGTCGGCGAACAGGCTGAGCGAGCCGCCGCTGGCCAGTACCGCGCTCCAGTCGAAATGGGCACCCGTGGCGATATGCACCGTGCGCTCGGTGTGGCCCTGCTCGCGCGCCACCTGGCGAATCGCGTCGCCCAGTTCTTGCACCAACAACGGCTCGTCGCCGTGCAGGGTATACAGGCGCTTGAGCCCGCGCTGCAAATGGGCCTGGAGCTGGTTGGCGGCGACCTGCATCGTGCGGAATCTACTGCTTCACCGCTGCCAGCCGGCGCATGACCTGCTGCACGATGTCGGCCTGCATATCGCGAAACAGCAGCGCTTCTTCGGCCTCTTTGGCCAGCACCGCGGTTTCGGTGAAGCTGATGTCGCGCTCCAGCAGCAGCTCGGTGTCGTCGAGCAACTGGCGCCCGCTGGCGGTGCGTAGGCGAAACCGAAAGCGGGTGCGCAGCTGCAATTCGCGCACCTGACCCACCGCCGTCTGACCGACCACCACGCGTTCGCGCTGGTCTGCCAGCACGGTGAGCATTACCTGACCGGTATCGCCTTCCGGGCTGGTGGGGGTTGACGAGACGAACACCGGCACGCCTGAGACTTCCAACGCGCGCCGCAACGCCACCGCCACAGGCGTGGCTTCGCTCCCCGCCATGCGCAGCGACTCGAAAGCAAAGGTTTGCGCGCCGCGCAGCTTGAAGCCGCAGGCGCTCAGACCGCCCAACGCGCCGCCCGAAAGTGCCAGCAACCCCGCGCGGCGCAGAAAGGTCCGGCGTGCGGCGGAGGAAGGAACGGTTTGGGACTTCATGATGCTCAGACCACCAAGTTGACCAGACGCCCCGGCACCACCACCACCTTTTTGGGCGCGGCGCCGTTGGCCTGTTTCACGAATGCTTCGCTGGCGAGTGCAGCCGCCTCAATAGCGGCCTTGTCCGCACTGGCGGGCACGGTGATGCTGCCGCGCAGCTTGCCGTTGATCTGCAACATGAGTTCGATTTCGTCGCGCTGCAAGGCAGCCTCGTCGACTTTCGGCCAAGGCGCGTCGAGCAGCTCGCCTTGCGTGGCTGCGTAGCCGAGCTGTTGCCACAGCGCGTGGGCAATGTGCGGCGTGGCGGGGTAGATGCAGCGCAGCAGAATGCCGAAACTGTCGGCCAGCGCAGCGGCGTCACCAGCCGAGCCATCGGGCCTGAAGTCTTCAAGCGCGTTGAGCATCTTCATAGCGCCCGAGACCACGGTGTTGTATTGCATGCGCTGGTAGTCGTAATCGACCTGCTTGAGCACGGTGTGAATCTCCAGCCGAAGTGCCTTGGCGGCCTTGCTGAGCGGCTGTTTGTTCACCGATGCCGCTGACGCTCCCAGGCCGTCCAGCGCCGCGAGCTTGGCGCCAAAGCTCCAGACCCGCTTGAGGAAGCGGTAGCTGCCTTCGACCGCCGCGTCGTTCCACTCCAGCGTGGCCTCGGGTGGCGCGGTGAACATGGTGTACAGACGCGCGGTGTCGGCGCCGTATTTCTCGATCAGGTCTTGCGGGTCGACGCCGTTATTCTTCGACTTGGACATGGTGCCCACGCCCTCGTAGTCGATCGCCGTGCCGACCGGCAACATACCGTCACCGCTGGTGGCCGGTTTCCTGAGCTTCGCGCCCACCACCTTGCCCGTATCGTCGAGCACGTTCTCCACATCGGCTGGCCAGAAATAGTCCTTGCCACCCTTCTCGGTGCGGCGGCTGTAGAGGTGGTTCAGCACCATGCCCTGGGTGAGCAAATGGGTGAACGGCTCGTCGATCTTCACCAGCCCCATGTCGCGCATCACCTTGGTCCAGAAACGCGCGTAGAGCAGGTGAAGAATCGCGTGTTCGATACCGCCGATGTACTGGTCCATGCCGCTACCGCCCGTGGCCTGGGTTTGGTCCCGCATCCAGTAGTCGGTGCCCTCGGCCACCATCTGCTCGCGGTTGGCAGGGTCGCAGTAGCGCATGAAGTACCAGGACGAGTCCACAAAGGTGTCCATGGTGTCGGTCTCGCGCCGCGCGGCCTTGCCGCAGACCGGGCACACCACGCCCGCGTGAAAGCCTTCGTGCTTGTGCAGCGGGTTGCCCGAGCCGTCTGGTACGCAATCGGTCGGCAACACCACCGGCAAATCCTGCTCAGGCACCGGCACCGCACCATGCTCGTCGCAATGGATGATCGGAATCGGCGTGCCCCAATAGCGCTGACGGCTAACGCCCCAATCGCGCAAGCGAAAGGTGGTTTTCTTCTCACCCAAACCAAGGGCAGCCAACAACTCAGCCACTTTGTCAGCAGCCGCCTTGTAACCCAGCCCATCAAGCTCGCCAGAGTTCACACACACCAGCGCGCTGGACTTGTCGCCATAGCCGTCATGCCAGACCAACGCATCAAACACCCACGAAGATGACGATGACGATGACGATGACGACGAAGAAGCGGCGGGTGTGGGTGCGGTGGTAGGCGGCGTAAGGGTATGCCCCGTGCCGCTGGCCACCGTGCCCGCATCCGCCGCTGGAGCCACCGGAGCAAAAGGACCGACAGGACTCACCCCCACAACCTGCCGAATCTCAATCCCATACTTCAGCGCAAAAGCAAAATCCCGCTCATCGTGAGCCGGCACCCCCATCACCGCGCCATCGCCATAGCTCATCAGCACATAGTTGCCCACCCAAACATCCACAGCCGCGCCAGTCAGCGGATGCATGACGGTCAGGCCCGTCTTCATGCCCTTCTTTTCCTGCGTGGCCAACTCGGCCTCCGTCGTGCCGCCACCCTGGCATTCGGCAATGAACTCTGCCAATGCCGGATTCGTCGAAGCAGCATGCGCAGCCAAAGGATGCTCTGGCGCCACCGCGCAAAAAGTCACACCCATGACCGTGTCGGCCCGCGTGGTGAACACATACATCTTCCCGTCACCAATCAACGCGCCCGACGCGTCCGAGATCGAATGCGGGAAAGCAAAACGCACACCCTCGCTCTTGCCGATCCAGTTTTCCTGCATCAGCCGCACCTTGTCGGGCCAGCCATTCAGGGTTGCCTTGGGGTTACCAATCTGCACATGCTCCAGCAGCTCTTCGGCGTAGGCGGTGATGTTCAGGTAATAGCCCGGAATCTCCCGCTTTTCCACCGGCGCGCCGGTGCGCCAGCCCTTGCCGTCGATCACCTGCTCGTTGGCCAACACGGTTTGGTCCACCGGGTCCCAGTTCACCACCTGGGTCTTGCGGTACGCGATGCCCCGCTCCAGCATCTTCAAAAACAGCCACTGGTTCCACTTGTAATAGGTCGGATCGCAGGTGGCGACCTCGCGGCTCCAGTCGATGGCCAGGCCCATGGCCTGCATCTGCTGCTTCATGTAGGCGATGTTCTCGCGGGTCCACTTCGCGGGTGGCACGCCATTCTTCAATGCCGCGTTTTCCGCTGGCAGGCCGAACGCGTCCCAGCCCATCGGCATCAAGACGTTGTGGCCCTTCATGCGCAGATGGCGCGTGAGCATGTCATTGATGGTGTAGTTGCGCACATGGCCCATGTGCAGCTTGCCACTGGGGTACGGCAGCATGGAGCAGGCGTAGAACTTCGGCTTGCTCGCGTCTTCCGTCACACGGTAGGCGTCGGTGGCGGTCCAGTGGGCGTGCGCGGCGCGCTCGACTTCCTTGTGGGCGTATTTGTCTTGCATGGAAATGGGCAGATGGGCTCTGGATGCCCGGCGGTCGATGGATGGGGGGCGGGCCGAGTGGCCCGGTGTGTCACGGGCGAGCCGGTTGGCCGAACTTGCGATTTTAGGCCTTGGGGTGGCCCGATCGGCTCAGCGGGCTGGCGCTGGCGCGGCGGTGGTTGGGGCGGCTGGTGATGTGGATGGCGATGCGGCTGTGGCTGCAGGCGCTGGCGTCACGAGCGCGGCCGGATCGGCCACGAACCCGATGCGCGACAGCCCGGCCGCCTGCGCCTGGGCGATCAGCTGCACCACGCGGCCATAGGGCACAGAGGTGTCGGCACGCAGCTGCACCTCGGTGGTGGCATCGCGCTGCGCGGCCTCGCGCAGGCGCATGAAGAGCGTGGCACTGTCCACCGCCTCGTCGCCCCAAAAGGCTTGGCCCGCCGCATCCAGGCCAATGGACACCGTGACCGCATTCGCTGGCTCCGGCGCCACCGCCTGGGACTCCACCTGGGGCAGATTCAGCGCCAGGCGGCTGGCCATCAGCGGCGCGGTGATGATGAAAATGACCAACAGCACCAGCATCACATCCACCAGCGGCGTGACGTTGATCTCGCTCATGGGTTTGTGCGCCGTGGGCCGCTCCAGTTTGCCGAAGCTCATGCGCTCAAACTCCACCGCTGGCGCGGGTCGCTGCCCCCCGAGGGGGCTGATTCGCCTTGGGGCGGCCCGGTGGCGAATCGGCTGCTCATGGCTGGGTTCCTGCGTGCAGCAGCAACTCACGCAAGTCGCGCGCAAAGCCTTCCAGGTCCGCCTCCACCCGCGCAATCAACCGGCCCAGCACGTTGTAGGCCAGCACGGCGGGAATGGCAACCGCCAGACCAGCGGCGGTCATCACCAGCGCCTCGCCCACGGGCCCGGCCACCTGCTCGATGCGAAACTGGCCGTCCATGCCGATCGCGGTCAGCGCGTGGAAGATGCCCCAAACGGTGCCGAGCAGGCCGACAAAGGGCGCGGTGGAACCCACGGTGGCCAGCAACACTTGGCCGAACTGCAGGCGGTTCAACACACCATGCAGCGCGTCGCGCAGCACCCGGGTGAGCTGCTGAGAGCGGTCACCGGCCACAGCAAGCGTCTTGGGCAAAGCCTGCTCCAGGCCGCGCGCTGCCTGCACCAGCGGCGACAACAGGGCTTGTTTGTCGAAGGCGCCCAGGCGCTGCTGGGCATCGTCCAGATCGGTGGCCTGCCAAAAGGCGGCGCTGGCAAGCTGCACATCGCGCACCGCGCGGCGCAGCATCCAGCCCTTCCAAAGAATCACCACCCAGCTTGCCACCGACATCGCCAGCAGCAACGCGGCCACGCTGCGGCTCAACGCGTCGCCCTGCATCACCGTCTCCAGCACGCCCATGGCACGCTCCGCAAAAAAGGGTTTCGGGGGCTGTGGCGGACAGTGGGTGTCAGCGCAGACCGAGCACGTCGAACATGTCGAAAAAGCCGGTGGTCTTGCCGCTCAGAAAACGCACCGCGCGCAAGCTGCCCTGCGCGTAGGTGGCGCGGCTGCTCGCCTTGTGCGTGATCTCGATGCGCTCGCCGGTGCCGGCAAACAGCACCGTGTGGTCGCCAACGATGTCGCCACCGCGAATGGTGGCAAAGCCGATGCTGGACGGATCACGCTCACCGGTCACGCCTTCGCGCGCATAGACCGCGCAATCCTTCAGATCACGGCCCAAAGCATCGGCGATCACTTCGCCCATCTTCAGCGCGGTGCCGCTCGGTGCATCCACCTTGTGGCGGTGGTGCGCCTCGATGATTTCGATGTCGTAACCGGTGGACAGGGCCTTGGCCGCCATCTCCAGCAGCTTGAGCGTCACGTTCACACCCACGCTCATGTTGGGCGCCATCACGATCGCGATGCGTTTGGCCGCTTGGGCAATCTCAGCCTTTTGTTCGTCAGAAAACCCGGTGGTGCCGATCACCAGGTTCAGGCCTTGCGCCTCGCAAGCGCGCAAATGGTCCATCGTGCCTTCCGGGCGGGTGAAGTCGATCAGGCACCGGCTGTGCGACAGGCCAGCGGCCACATCGGCGGTGATGAGCACGCCGGTGGGCTGGCCCGAATGGGCACCCGCATCCTGCCCGATCGCCGCACTGCCCGACACATCCAGCGCGCCGGTGAGCATGCAGTCGACGCTGTCGCGCACCGCCTCCACCAGCATCTGCCCCATGCGCCCACCCGCGCCGGCCACACTCACACGGTGCGGCAGCGCTGGCGCCGCCCTCATCGCGCTGGCTCCAGCGGCGGGAAGCTGGTGCTGGCAGGCGCCAGTAGCGTGGGCGCTGGGTTGCTGGCTTGGTTGCGCTCTTGGAAAGCCTTCAACTGCGCGTCGGTTGCTTCCAGTGGAAGCGCTTTCTCGAACTTGCGCCGCGTGTCCAGCGACGCCACAAACTCGGCCTCGGTGGGCAGTTCGCCGGACTCGACGCGCTCCATCGCGTCGCCCTTGAAAAACACGGTGAGCCTGCGCTCTTGCAGCGGCTGGCCCTGGCGGCGGAAGGTGAACACATAGTCCCAGCGATCGCCGTGGAACACGCTGGTGAGTAGGGGCGAGCCCAGGATGTCACGCACCTGGGCGCGCGGCATGCCTGGCTTGAGCGCTTGCGCCTGTTCGCGGGTCACCACGTTGCCTTGCTGAATGTCGATCTTGTAAGGCGTCACGAAGCTGCCGATGCTTGGCATATCGGGCAGCCTCTCTCGAACACCGGCGCAGCCGGGCAACAGCACCAACCCGCCCAACAGCAGCGCACCCGCCGCGCCAAAGCGCCAACCCGCAGGCCGAGGCGCCTTCGATGGTTCACAGCGATCAGAAGAAGAGTACATGGGGTGCGACGCCAAAAAACGTTCAGGCTGTGGCGGTGCACAGGCACCACCGGGAAGGAAATCGGCCCGGCAACACAGGCTGCCGATATGATGCGGCATTGTATCGTTGGGGTGATTTCGTGCCCCTGTAGCCCGAGGGAGTGCACCATGTCCAACATCGAAGAACTCAAGAACACGGGCCTCAAGGCCACGCTGCCCCGCCTGAAAATTCTTGAGGTTTTCCAGAAAGCCAAACAGCGCCACATGACGGCTGAAGACGTCTACCGCGTGCTGCTCGAAGAGCGTTCTGACATCGGTCTGGCCACGGTGTACCGCGTGCTGATGCAGTTCGAGCAGGCCGGCCTGCTCTCGCGCAGCAACTTCGAGTCGGGCAAAGCCGTCTTTGAACTCGACGAAGGCCAGCACCACGACCACTTGGTGTGCCTGGACTGCGGGCGAGTCGAGGAATTTTTCGACGCCGAGATCGAAAAGCGCCAACAGATGGTGGCGAAATCACGCGGTTTTGTGCTGCAAGAACACGCCCTGTCGCTCTACGCCAGCTGCGTCAAAACCAACTGCCCGCACCGCGCAGCTGCCGCAGGGCAGCGCTGAGCCAGATCAGCCGCCTCGGGGCATGTGCGCCAACTTGAAAGCTGAGCCGACTTGAGATGCCCAAGCGTCCGTTCGCCCTTCCCCGCGACCGACACTGATGACACCCCCATGAGCCTGCAACTGTTTTTCGCCCCCGGCGCCTGTTCTTTCGTGCCCCACACCATGCTGGAGATCGCTGGCGTCAACTTTGAGCCAGCGATGGTCAAGCTGCACAAAGGCGAGCAGCGCACCGCCGATTACCTCTTGCTGAACCCGCACGGTCAGGTGCCGGTGCTGGTCGATGAGGGCGTGGTGATCACGCAGATCGTGGCGATCTTGCTGCACCTTGACGCCAAGCTGCCGCATGCCCACATTTTCCCAGCGGGCGGCATGGAGCGCACCCACGCGATATCGGTGCTGGCCTGGATGAACAACACGGTGCACCCCACCTTCACCCATTTCTTCATGCCGCAGAAGTTCAGCGACGATGAGGCAGCGCAAAAAGCCCTGCGCGCTTTCGCCGTGCTGCGCTACAGGGAATGCTTTCAGGAGATCGAGACGCTGGCCGCCAAAGCACAGCCCTGGATGACCGGTGAACACCCCGGCGCGCTGGACGCTTACGCGCTGACTTTGCTGCGCTGGGGCGGCTACGCAGGCATCGACCCCACCAGCTTCCCCGCCACCTGGGACCTGGCGCAGCGCTTCGCGGCGTTGCCGGGCGTGGCGCGGGTGGTGGAGCGCGAGCGGCTGGAGCTCAACGTCTACAAGCCCGCTTAAGCCGTTGACGCAGCTCAAGTGCTGCGCTTCCCTCCGCTATTCCGGCACCGACTCTTTGGGCTCGAAGCGCACCGACACCCGCAACCCGCGCTCGACGCGATCGGGGTAGGCGTCTTCCAGTGAAACCACCGCACCGTGTTGCTGCGCGATCTCTTGCACGATCGCCAGCCCCAAACCAGAGCCGTCCACATTGGTGCCCAGCGCGCGGTAAAACGGCTGCATCACCAACTCTCGCTCGTGTTCCGCGATGCCGGGGCCGTCGTCCTCCACCTGCACCGTCTGCATGCCGCTGACCCGGTCGGCCAGCACGCGCGCCGTGACCACGCCACCGCGGCCTGAGTAGTGGATGGCGTTGTCCACCAGGTTGCGCACCATTTCCTGCAACAGGATCGGGTTGCCGTCCATGATGCAAGTCTCTGGCATGCTGTCTGGGCCTTCAAAGCCGAGGTCGATGCCGTGGTCCAGCGCGCGCGGCACCGAGTCTTGTACCACCTCGGTCACCAGCCGCGCCAGGTCGATGCGCGCGCTGGGCAGGGTGCGGCCAGTCGTCTCTGCGCGGGCCAGCGCCAGCAGCTGGTTCACCGTGTGGGTGGCGCGGGTGCTGGCGCGAGCAATCTGCTGCAGCGAGCCGCGAATCTCCATCGGGTCGGTTTCGCGCTGGGCCAGATCGGCCTGCATGCGCAGCCCCGCCAGCGGGGTTTTGAGCTGGTGCGCGGCGTCGGCCAGAAAACGCTTTTGGGTGC
>Ga0335395_10002507_pt1 | contig 11369 bp, 11 predicted proteins | sample MAT02_FD_205744 | JGI IMG/M metagenome (GOLD analysis project Ga0335395, IMG submission 205744) | Freshwater microbial communities from Lake Fryxell liftoff mats and glacier meltwater in Antarctica - MAT-02 (spades assembly) (version 2) ...
GTTCTGCAGGCAGAACTCTTCGTGGGTTGTCAGGGATTTCATGCGGGCCTCCGATGGGTTGCGGTGGCTGCAGACAGCGCACAAGACCAAAAGAGAGCAACTCATAAGTCACTGAATAAAAAGGTTTCAATGAGATTTCGCGTGTCCAAGCGAAGCTATGCCGCGCGGCGCGGTGTCTCGGAAGCGACAAGGTGCAAAGGCATCGCCGCTTGGCGGATCACGACGTTGCCCGACCGCAAGATCGAGCCCACGCATGTGGATTCTAAAAGGGGACTCGCTGGGCTGATCTCGGCAACGATCCCACCGACAGCTAAAAAAACCCATTGCACGTGGGTAGTCAGCGCTTGCGGATTAGACGTTTTTCGGCACCCACCGGTCAATGCCCGAGCCACGCTGGGTGCCTAAAAGGCGGTTCCGGTACCCGAGCTATCATGCTACAGACGGTTACAATTCTGCTGATACAAAGTTGACGAAGGCAGAACACCAACGCTTTTCATTCAGCCTGAAGGGCCTTCAGCCAACCAAGCCCAGCATCTGTGTCGCCTCGTGGCCGATACTCGGCTCCGACAGTCCCTTGATAGCCAAGGCGGTAGAGTTCCGGGATCAGCCAACGGTAGTCCACCTCTCCCCGGTCAGGCTCGCCCCGGTCAGGCACGGCTGCAATCTGAACATGGCCTATCCGGGGCAGATGGCGGGCGAAGGTGGCGCAAAGGTCACCGTTGGTGATCTGTTGATGATAGCAATCGAACATCAGGCGGATGTTTGGCAAAGAAAGCTTGTCGATCAAGGCCGCCGCGTGATCGATCCCGCGCAGGAAATATCCCGGCACATCGCGCAGGTTCAGCGGCTCCACAAGTATCACAAGTCCGCTCGACGCGGCCTGTTGTGCGGCATAGGTCAAGTTTTGCAAAAGCACTGACTCTGCTTCAGGCAAATCCGTCTTGCCCGCCATCACATGCACCGCGCCGCAGTCGATGGCGGTGGCATATCCAATAGCAAGATCTATTGCCGCACGCGCTTCCTCCTCTCGCCCCGGCAAGGCGGCAAGGCCAAAATCGCCCTTCGCTGCGTCCCCGACGGGAGTGTTGAGGCAAAGCATTGCAAGACCCTTGTCGCGCAAGGCTTCACGGATGATCGATGGATCGAATGCATAGGGCCAATGACATTCGACCGCATCGAACCCGGCCTGATGCGCGCGACGGATGGCCCGATCAAGCGGCAGGTCACGCCAGAGAAACCCGAGGTTGGCGGAGAACGTTGGTTTCGTCATGTATCCCACTCCACCCCAAAATTCGCGACGATGTCTGCCACCTGAGCAGGCGTCAGCAAGCGGGGCGACAGGCCACGCGTAAGAAGCGTAAGCTTTGCCGCCTCCTCAAGTTCTTCAAGGGCGTTTGCGGCGTCGGAGAGAGTGCCCGCACTGACCACCGGCCCGTGATTGGCAAATACCACTGCTGCGCGTCGCCCCCCAAGGGCGCGGATCGCCTCGCCCATCACCGGGTCACCGGGGCGCAGGAAAGGAAGCAGCGTAACCTTGCCAAGTCGCATGATCGCATAAGGGGTCAGCGGTGGCAGAAGGTTGTCAACGTCGGTGCCGGGCAGCATCGACAGCGCGACGATATGGGTCGAATGGGTGTGAATCACCGCCCCTGCCCGCGCCCGAGTGGCATAAAAGGCAGTGTGCAAAGGGTATTCCTTGCTGGGCAGATCACCCGACACATGCGCGCCGTCCGGGGCCAGATGCGCGAGCCTTGCGGGATCAAGCGCCCCGAACGAGGTGCCCGTTGGCGAGATCAGGATCGAGCCATCCGGCAATTTGGCCGAGATGTTGCCAGATGAGCCGTTTGTAAGCCCCCGGCGGAACAAGTCTGCCGCCACCTCGCACAGTGTTTCGCGCAACGCAGCGTCCATCATTCCCGTAGCACCCCAGCCGCGCGGGCAAAGAAATCGGGGCCGCCGAAATTTCCCGACTTCAGCGCCAGAACGAGTGGCGCGTTGTCGGCGCGCAACGCAGGCACGCCCGGCGAAATTTCCGGCCCGATGGCCAAGGCAGTCAGACCAAGGCCCGCGACCACCGCGCTTGATGTTTCGCCCCCGGCCGTGACAAGGCGGCGCACCCCGCCCGCAACCAGAAGGCGGGCAGTTTCTGCAAAAAACGTCTCGATCGCCGCCGCGACGGCGCCTGTGCCGTGGCGCGCTTGCGCCTCGCCCACTGCCTCTGGTGTTGCCGTTGTGTAAACCAAGGGCAGTGACGTTGGCTGCGTCATAACCCAATCTGCCACATCGGCAGGCTGCACCACTCCCGACATGATGTCATCGGGTTCGACACAGAACGTGGGTTCCGCCGCCGCATGGGCCGCAATCTGGCCGCGTGTGGCAACTGAACAGGAGCCGGACAGGATCGCGCAAGGTCCCGCCTCGCCGCGCCATGCGTTTTTCTGGGGCGTCAGAAGCCCCGACCGATCAAAGTTCGCGGCCAGGCCCAGCGCCATTCCCGACCCGCCCGTGACCAGCAGATGATCCGCTGCGGACGCGCCAAGCGTGACAAGATCGGCGTCGTCGACGGCATCAGCGACGATCATTACGCGTCCCTGTGCCGTCATTTCGGCAATCCGGGCGCGCACCGCCACCTCCCCCTGCACCACGATATCCTGCGGCAGGTGCGCCACACCCATCGAAGTCTGCAGCGCCAGCCAGCGGCGCAGATCCGGGTCGGTCATCGGAGTCAGGGGGTGGTCTTGCAGGCCGGACTGATGCAATAAACGGTCGCCCACGAAGAGATGCCCCTGAAACACCCTCCGTCCAGTCGCCGGAAATGCAGGACAAACCAGCGCGATCCGGGCGCCAAGGGCATCCATCAACGCCTCTGTCACCGGACCGATATTGCCTTTGGGCGTTGAATCGAAGGTCGAGCAGTATTTAAAGAAAACCTGTTCGCACCCTTGGGCGCGCAGCCAGTTCAAGGCGTCAAGCGAACTGGCAACTGCCTCCGCTGCTGGCACGGTGCGTGTCTTCAGCGCGACGACCCCCGCCTCAATTCCCGACCCAGACCCTTTGGGGATGCCCACATAGAGGGCCGTTCGCATCCCGCCTTTGGCGAGCGTATTGGCAAGGTCGCTTGCTCCGGTGAAATCATCCGCGATGCATCCCAGCAGCATCATGCGCCCCCGATCCTTCCGCCCAACTCTTCCGAGATATGAGCGCGGATGATGGCATCGATGCCGGTATCGACCGGAAACCCAAGCGAACGGGCATGGTCGCAGGCGAACGCCTTGGGCCAGGACCCGACAATGGCCGAGATGCGCGGGTCCGGAGCGAGCATGACCAGATCGGCCACCGCATCGCCCGCAATCGCGCGCAGGGCGGCGATCATGCCCGCCACTGAAACCGATATGCCGCGCCCATTGATCACCCGCCCCCCGTCAACGCCCTGCGCTGACAGGCCCGCCGCGTGCAGCAGACTGTCGACAGCAATACCGGGCGAGGCGACCCAGACTTCGGACACAGGATCAACCGGCAGAATTGCCGCAACCCCCCGCAGCGGTTCGCGCAGGATGCCCGACAGGAACCCCGAAGCGGCAGCGTTGGGCGCGCCGGGGCGCACTACGATGGTCGGCAGTCGCACCGATACACCATCCACAAAACCCTTGCGGGAATAATCGCTGACCAGCAGTTCGCAGATCGCCTTTTGCGCCCCATAAGAGGACCGCGGCGTCAGATGGAAATCGTCGGGCACGAGGTCAGGCACAGGCGCGCCGAACACCGCGACGGATGAGGAAAACACCAGCCGCACCGGATGTCCCGATAGGCGCAACGCCTCCAGCAACGACCACGTCGCCCGGACATTGATGTCATACCCCAGCGTGAAGTCGGCTTCTGCCGCGCCGGACACGATGGCGGCAAGGTGAAAGATCACATCAGGCCGCCACGCGATCAGGTCCGCCGCTGCCTGAGGTGAGGCAATGTCCACGGCCCGCACCTCGGCTATCAGATCAGGCGGGCCAACCGGCTGCATGACATCGGCCAGCAACAGTGCCGAAACGGGCCCACGCCCCGGCAAGCCGTCGTGCACGAGCCGGTCGGCCAGCCTGCGGCCGATCATCCCCGCAGCCCCGAGTATCAAAACACGCATCACGCCCCCCTTCAGCCACCAAACGGGGCGACGACCTGACGTTGCTCACCCAGACGCGCGATGCCAAGGCGCATCGTGTCGCCGACCTTCAGATACCGTTCGGGCACCATACCAAGGCCAACGCCTGGTGGGGTGCCTGTGGTTACGATGTCGCCGGGTTCGAGCACCAGAAAATCGCTGAGATACGACACGATACGCCGGATCGGAAAGATCATGTCCGAGGTGTTGCTGTTCTGAAGCTTCTCGCCATTCACCTCCAAAAAAAGATCGAGGGTCTGCGGATCGCCCACCTCGTCAGCAGTGACAAGCCATGGGCCGATCGGGCCGAAGGTCGGGCAGCATTTGCCCTTCATCCACTGTCCGCCGCGTTCAAGCTGAAACGCGCGTTCGGACATGTCGTTGCAGACCATGTAGCCGAACACATGCGCCAGCGCCTCGGACTCGGGCACATGATGGGCGCGCTTGCCGATCACGAAGGCCAGCTCGACCTCCCAGTCAAGCTTGGTCGACCCTTTGGGCATGATGACCGGATCGTTGGGCCCGGAAATGCAGGATGGCGCCTTGTTGAACATGATCGGCTCATCGGGGATAGGTGCGTTCGTCTCAATCGCGTGCTGGACGTAGTTCAGGCCGATGGCAATGAAGTTGCCTGTGTGGCTAAGGCAAGGGCCAAGACGCGGCCCGCCGTTGACCCTCGGGCAGGCCGCTGCCTGATCCGGCGTGATCGCGGTCAACACCTCAAGCGTATCGGGCGCGATGTCGCGGACCAGCCCAGACAGATCGCGCAGCGTTCCATCATCAAGCTGGCAGCCGGGCTTTTCCTGGCCCGCAGGGCCGAAGCGAAGAAATTTCATGGTCTGTGCCTATTTTTCTGAAAGAGGATTGGAAGCGTCGCGGAAGAAATCGACGATGCGGGCGATCTGGCCGCGCATCATGGCGCGCCCTGCGACGGTCGCACAGCCGGCGCGGCGTGCGGCGGCCAGAAGCGGGGTTTCCTCGGGCTTCACGATGGCGTCGAACACAACCAGGGTGGGCGCAAACGCATCCGTTCCGACCGGATTTCGCGCATCGCTCAGCATCCCGACGGGTGAAGCGTTGAGGATGAAGTCAGCCGCCCGTGGGTCAGGCGATGCCACTTCGGTAACGATTCGAGGATCAACGCTGGCGATGCGCGCGCACAGATCTGCTGCGCGGCTTACATCGGGGTCGAATATTCGGATCAGCGCCGGACGCTCAAACGCGACCGCTATGCCGATGGCCGACCCGGCCCCACCAGCCCCGATCAGGTGCACCCTCTTGCCTGCAAACACGTGCCCTGCGGCCTTGATCCCGCTGACACACCCGATCCCGTCAAAGATCTCGCCGGACCAGCGGCCATCGGGCAACCTCGCCACGGCGTTAGCGGCACCGACGATTTGCGCCTGCGGTCCGATGTGATCAAGGAATGGCAGGACAGCCGCCTTGAACGGGATGGTCAGGATCAACCCGTCGACGTTGCCCATGGCCATGAGCCCCCGCAACACCGTCTCAAACGCGGCCACCGGAGCGTGGACAGGGATCAGGATCGCATCGATCCCCCGCGCCCGAAACTCTGCCGTGACCATCTCTGGCGAGCGGACCTGCGCAATAGGATCGCCCAGAATCGCAAAGATGCGTGTCGAGCCAGTGATGTAGTCAACTTCGTCAGTCATTGGCCAAGCTTTCGGAAACCGGCGCGCGGCGGAGCAGCGCGCGCGCAAGAATAAGGGCCCAGACTGCAATCGTCAGACCCCCGAGGACGGCGGCAAGCGGCCGGTCAAAAAAGCCCGCCAGGCTGCCTTGGGTCTTGATCATCGTGATCAGGAAATTCTTTTCGATCACCGCCCCCAGCACGATCCCGAGAATGGCCGGAGCAAAGGGAATCCGGTTCTCTTCCATCCCGAAAGCCACAAGACCCAAGACGGCGATGATCCCAACGGAGAACATCGCATTGTCCACCGCATAGGCACCCGTGATGCTGAACATCAGAATGACGGGCATCAGCACCGCTTGCGGCACCGAGAGAACATGGCGCGCCAGTTTGATGGCAACAAATCCGAGCGGCAAAAGCAGCAGATTGGCCAAAAGGAAACCCAGAAAGATCGCATAAACCTCTGGTCCGTCCGTCACGAAAACGCGCGGGCCGGGTGTGATCCCCTTCATCATCATCACGCCAACTGCGATGGCGGTGATGGAGTCCCCTGGAATGCCCAACACCAGCGCCGGGGTCCAAGCCCCCGCCACGGCGGAATTGTTGGCCGCACCGCCTGCTGCGATCCCCTCCTCCGACCCCTTGCCATAGGTCTCGGGGTTGCGTGACAGCAGACGCGACAGGCTGTAGGAAACCCAAGCCGCAATGTCGGCACCGGCACCGGGCAACGCGCCCAAAACATTGCCAATCAGGCTGGACCGCAAGATTGTCATACGGAAACGCACCAATGCGCGCCACATCCCGCCGGCCAGGTCTGGAAGGGCACGGATCGGGGTAGGCAGACTTGCGTCCCGTCCGACAACGGCGGCGCGGATCACCTGACTGACGGCAAATATTCCGATCATTGCCGGGATGAATGAAATTCCGCTCAGCAGATGGATCGACCCGAAGGTAAAGCGCGGATAGCCCGTGGCGATGTCGATCCCGACAGTGGAAATCAACAGACCGATAAGCAGCGATAGTGTTCCGCGCAGCAGGCTGTCGCCCGATACTGCCACGGCGCAACTCAGCCCCAGAACCGCCAGCCAGAAGTATTCGACCGAACTGAATTGAACGGCAAAACGGGCCAGTGCCGGGGCAAACAACATCAACAGCACAACGCCGACCACCCCGCCGGCAACCGATGCAATCAGGCTTGCACCCAGCGCAGCTTCGGGTCTTCCGGCAAGCGTCAGGGCATAGGCGTCCTCGGTATACGCCGCCGAAGCGGGCGTGCCGGGAATGCGCAGAAGGGCGCCCGGAATGTCACCCGCAAAGATCGCCGTAGCCGTTGTTGCGGTGATGGCTGCGATGGCCGACACGGGGTCAAGAAAAAATGTGACAGGCACCAAAAGCGCGATCGCCATGGTGGCCGTCAATCCTGGCAGCGCGCCGATGGCCAGACCATAGAGGCTTGCCAGAAAAATCACGATCAGAACATCGGGTTCAAGGACGAGCGTCACACCCTGAAAAAAATTATCCATCTGCTGACTACCCCAGCCACCGCTCAAGCGGGCCTGCGGGCAGCGGCACGCGCAGTCCCCATTGGAACAGGACAAAAAGGGTCGCGGCGATAACAAGTGCCAACACGAGTGCAAACAGCGGACGCAGACCAAAGAACAGGGCGGTGCCGAGGGCTGCAAGTGCGGTTGTCGGCAAGAACCCGGCAACAGGTGTGACGACGGCGTAGCCTAGGATAATCGCCGGGATGATGGCAATTCGCCAAAGGACGCCCAGGTCACGATGCTTTGGCGGAACTTTCACGCCGCCCCTTGCAAGTGCGGCCTGTCCCGACAGGATCAGACCGCAGATCACGAAACCTGCCCCGATTAGAACGGGAAAGAACGCAGGCCCATAAGCCATGCCGCCCATGAGGGGAAAACCACGCGCGTGGGCAATCACCACGACGCCGATCATAAGCGTAAGCAAGGCGAGGGTGAGAGGTGAGAATTTCATGAGGAATGATCCAGATTGGCTCTGCCTGTGAGTGGGAGACCGCACAGGCAGAGCAGTCTTTGGTGGTGGCGCCTAGTTGGCGATGCCGATTGAGCGCATCGTGGCGCCCAGTTCCTCCGAAGTTCGGGCCAGAAGCGTTGTCAGCTCTTCCGACCCCATACTGACCACCGCGGCTCCGCGCGACTCCTTGAACGCGGCCCATTCGGGAGAGGCAAAGATTTCTACGGCTGCCTTCTCATAGGAACAGGCGATCTCTGTTGGCAGGCCCGCCGGGCCCGCAAGCAGGATGAACGCCGAAAGTTGCCAATCAACCCCCTGTTCAGCGGCCGTAGCAACGTCGGCCATCCCACCCATACGCTCACCGTGCATGACGGCGAGCGGACGAATCTCACCCGCCGCGGCGAGTGCGCGGCCTTCTGACAGCGCGGGCGTAGCGACATCGACGCCGCCGGCCATCAGTTCTTGCAGCGCAGGTGCCGCACCCTCGGACGGCACCCAGCGGATCGCATCTGCGGCAAGCCCGGCTTTCTGCAACAGCCCGGCGAGAGCAAGGTGCCAGATGCCCCCTTGTGATGTGCCAGAGCCGGTCAGAGTACCAGGGTTTGCCCGGGCATTCTCGATCACATCAGCCAGCGTATTGAAAGGGGAATCCTTGGACACGAAAAAGCCAGCGGGCGAGATGTCGACAAGGGCGATGGGCGTTATGCTGGTCTGGTTCAATTCAGTCAGGCCAAGGTGATGCATGGTGGTGATTTCCACTGTGGCCGATCCGATCGTATAGCCGTCAGGATCAGCCAGGGCGATGGCGCTGTGGCCCACCACCCCATTTCCACCAGTGCGGTTTGCGGCATTGAACGGAACGCCAAACCGCTGTTCAAGCATGGTCGCAAGTAACCGCGAATTGGCGTCGGTACCACCTCCTGCACCCCACGGAATGACGTAGTTCACTGCACGATCTGGCTTCCAGTCGCAGGTCGCTTGGGCGTTCGCAGCGATTGCAGATGCCATAAGGGCGATGATGGCCAGGGATGTACGGGTCATTGTGGGGTCCTCCTCCAAGGATGCCGAACAGATTCGGCGATGATTAATCAGAAAACTTTAGCTACGCCTAATCCTCTGGTCAATCGTTTGAATTTGCTCGGTCAAACGATTTTTGATGTTGCTTCACGCTGACCGGTGCCTCATTCATCGCCTGTCACACTCGGTGAATATTGTCGTTCAAGAATGCCATGCCGTGGGCAGGAGGCCCCTATGACCCTACGCCCGAAGCTTTCTGATATCGCAAGCAGCCTTGGCCTTTCTGTGTCGGCCATTTCGCTTGCTTTGCGCGACAGCCCGAAGATCCCTGCGGCGACGCGCGAGGAGGTCAAGCGGACTGCTTTGAAGCTTGGCTATGTCTACAACCGTCAGGCAGCGGAGTTGCGCCGGGGCGTGAAAAGCATGATCGGCGTTTGCATCAACGACCTTGCGAACCCGGTCTTTGTCGACTTCATCCGCCATATCGAGGACGCCCTGCGCCAACACGAGATGAAGCTATTGCTGTGGAACTCGGGGGAGGATTTGGCAAAGCAAGCAGCCTTCCTGACAACGGCACAGGAATATGGCGCGGCGGGTCTGCTGATCTGCCCGGCAGAGGGGACGACACGGGAGGATATTGCGACGCTTCTGGCCAAGGATTTTCCGGTCACGACGTTTTCTCGGCTGATCGACGGTGTGGGGGTTAGTGGTTTCGCCAATGATGACGCAGGCGGTGTGTTCGCAGCAATGAAGCATCTTCACGGCCTTGGCCATCGGCGTATTGGCTGGATCGGCGGTGGGCGGCGGACCTCGACCGCCGGAAACCGGCTGGCTGGGTATGACCGCGCGGTTGCCGCCCTCGGGCTTGATCCAGACCCGGAGTTGCGCGTTTTCTGTGATACATCACGGCGAAGCGGGTATGTGGCAACAGGGGCACTTCTTGACCTGCCCCATCCGCCTACGGGCGTCGTAGCCTTTGGTGATCTTCTGGCAATCGGGGCTACAACGATCTGCCGGGAAAGGGGAATTCTGGTCGGTCAAGACGTTTCGATTGTCGGGTTTGACGACATCGACGAGTGCACCTATGCCAGCCCACCCCTGACCACGATTGCCGTCGACAAAAGCGCTATTGCGCGCGCCGCCGTAGACGACCTTATCTCGCGGATTGCGGGCGATGCCGAGGGCCCGGTGACACGCCTGTTCACGCCCCGCCTTGTGGTCAGACGGTCAACCGGGCCAGGACCGGGCTAGGGCATGAGCAGTCCGGGCAGGGTCAAGGTCAGCGGTGGCCAAAACGTCACGAGCAGCAGAACAAGAATCAGCGGTACCAGCCATGGCAATATCGCCCGCGACATCGCCTCGAAACTGACGTTTGCAATGCGCGCGGTGATGAACAGGACAACGCCAACCGGCGGCGTGATCGTACCGATCATCAAGTTCAGGACAAACACCACCCCGAACTGAACCGGGTCGATCCCGAGAGCGGCGGCCGCAGGAGCGAGGATCGGAACAAGGATCAGCATCGCAGCAAGCGCCTCGATGAAGCACCCGATGGCAAGCAGAGAGATATTGACCGCCAACAGGAACAGGATCGGATTGCCCAGTACCTCGACCAGAAGGGGCCCTAGTTTCTGGGGTATGCCGCTCAGCGACATGCACCAGCCGAAGGCGCCTGCGGCCATGACAAGGCCCATCACAACCCCTGTCGTCTCTGCCGTTTGGCGCAGAAGATCCGGCAGGGAGCGCAGGTCAAATCCCCGGTAGACGAACATGCCAAGGAAAAGCGCATAGCAGGTCGCAACGGCTGCCGCCTCGGTCGGGGTGAAGTATCCGCTGAACATCCCCGCCAACAGGACCACCGGCGTCATCAGCGCCCAGAACGAGTCACGAAACGCGACCCAAACCTGCGGCATGGTCGGAAATGGCGTGCGCGGAAGGTCGAGCTTGCGGGCGATATAGACCACCATCGCCATCAGCGCAGCCGCCATCAGAAGCCCCGGCAACAGACCGGCCAGAAACAGCCGTCCGATCGAGACATCGGCGGTCACCCCATAAATCACCATAGGCAGCGAAGGCGGAATGATCGGCCCGATCGTTGCGGAAGCAGCAGAGACCGAGGCCGCCAGTTCTGGATCATACCCGTCATCTTTCATTGCCTTGATCTCGATCGTGCCAAGCGCCCCCGCCTCAGCAACCGCCGACCCGGCCATTCCGGCAAAGATCACGCTTGCGATAATGTTCGCATGGCATAGCCCGCCACGCAGCCAACCGACGACGGCCTTGGCAAAGACGAAGATTCGATCCGTGATCCCCGCCGAGTTCATGATGTTGCCCATCAGAATGAACAACGGCGCCGCGACGATCGGGAACGAATCCACCGATCGCGCAACCTTTTGCGGAATGATTTCGGGCGGCAGGCCACCGAGTACGACAAAGGCGAAAGACGCGATCAGCATCGACGTCAAAAGCGGCACGCCGATCAGGATCGTGACGATCCAGCCCGCACAGATCCAGGTCATTAAAAGTGTCATGGCGCATCCCCATCGCCAAAGCCAA
>Ga0335395_10002511_pt1 | contig 11353 bp, 11 predicted proteins | sample MAT02_FD_205744 | JGI IMG/M metagenome (GOLD analysis project Ga0335395, IMG submission 205744) | Freshwater microbial communities from Lake Fryxell liftoff mats and glacier meltwater in Antarctica - MAT-02 (spades assembly) (version 2) ...
GACCTTGATCTTCCTGACCAACAACACGGTCCTGCCGGCGCTGACCATCTGTGCGCTCTACAAGAGCCGCTGGCAGGTCGAGCTGTTCTTCAAGTGGATCAAGCAGCATCTGCGGATCAAGCATTTTTTGGGCAACAGAGAGAACGCTGTGAAGACGCAGGTGTGGTGCGCAGTGGCCACCTACGTGCTCATCGCGATCGTCAGGAAGGAACTTCAAATCGAGGCCTCGATGTACACATGTCTACAGATCTTGTCGGTGTCGGTTTTCGAGAAAACCCAGCTTTCATGCGCCTTGCCGGGCGATGAGTCCACAACTGAACAGACCGACGACGCCAAGCAGTTGAATTTCTTCAACTTTTAACCGGACAGTAATGTCATGCGCTGGAGGTTGTGCCAGGCGGGCGGGTTGTAACGTTGGATGTCCACGCCGCCAACGCGCATCTCCTCGAGCAATGCCTCGTCGAGATCGCTGCCGAACCAGTCGAGCAGTACCTTGATGCGAACGCCCCGCTTCGACCGTTCGACCAACGCATCGGTGAATTCGCGTCCCACCGAACCCGACCAGTAGATGTAGGCTTCGAGCGTGATCGAAGTCTGCGCCGAGCGGATCGCCTCCAGCATCGCCGGAAAGATCTCGTCGCCATTGACCAGGGCCTGCACCTGGTTGCCGCCAGCCATCGGCGGCGTCAACGCGGCGCCCATGACCCATTGGAATTGTGGCGAATTTGTCGCGAAGAGTCGCTGCAATGGCTTGTCGATCTCCTTGTTGCCCAGGCTCAGGTTGGCGATCAATAGCGTCGCCGCAATGCTCAGGGCAATCCAGGCCATTGCGAAGCAAAAGAGCTTCAGGCGCCGCGACATCAGTTGATCCGACCGGCGCCTCAGGTTTCCTCGTCGACGAACAGCACCCGGCGCACCAGATCCTTGCTGTCGGCGCGGCCGCCCAGCGAGCCGGCCAGCAGGCCCAGCGCGGCGACGAACAGGCTCAGCTTCAGGTGATCGATGGGGCGCACCGCGGGGTCGACAGTCGGCCACGTTTCCATCAGCTTCTGCGGGAATATCGTGACGGTGCCGAGGTAGGTCAGGCACACAAACAGCGAGAACAGCAGCAGCATCGTCAGGAACAGGCACAGCGCCGTCGCCACACCTGTCACGACCGCGGATTCGGCCAGGACGCGGCCTCGGCTGAGCATGCCGCGAAAAGCGAACGAGCGGTACAGCACCGCAGTGGCGCCGAGCACGGCCGCCACCGAAAACAGCGCCAGCTGATAGAGCTCGACGGTGCTGCCGACATCCCAGACCTCGGCGCTGAAGAAGACGATGATGATCACCGACAGGGCCGCGGTGATCATCGTCGGCAGCCGCGTGACGAGGTGCAGTGGGTTCGCGCGCGCCACCGCCCGCAGGATGCTGCGCCAGTCCCGCACCAGCGTGTGCAGCGCGAAGCGCCAATGTTGGTCGCGGCTGGTTCGTTCGTGGGCCTCGAGGGGCAGTGCGCGACGCATTCGCTGGCGTTGCGCATCCGTCAGTGTCGCCATCCTGTCGAGGTCATCCACGTTGGCGACGTTGTACATCGCGTTGTCCGCATCGTCAGCATGCGGCAGATTGAGCAGGTGCCCGAAGGTGTGCAGAAGCAGCGTGGTCAGGCGCCGCACTACCCGCGCGTCGTCGGCCGCGTCACCCCAGAACGCAGGGTCGAGCCGCTTGGTCGAGACCACGCCGACATTGGTCAGCGGGCTCGGCAGTGCCAGGGTGTAGGAGAGTGTCGTCGCGGCAAGATCGACCTCGGTGACGATCAGCAGGAAGTGCACCTCGCGTTCGAGCTTCTCGGTCAGGCCGATGCGCAGGAAGTCGAATGGCGCGTAGGCACCAGCCGCCGGTGTCATGTGCGGCCCCGCGAACGCCATCAGGTCAACGCGCAGCCCAAGTGCGCGCGCCAGGGCGTCGTCGAAAGCCTGCACCGCTTGATCCACCAGGCGGTGAAAGCGATCGGAGTTCTTGCCTTCGACGTCGATCGACATCACGCCGATGACGTACTCGCGCTGGTGGGTCGTTTCGCTCATCCGTCGGTTCTCCGGTAGCGGCAAACGCATGAAGGATGGGTGCGGTCGAAAAGGGTTTGAACATACCAAGCCCGATGCGCGGGCCCAGCAGGTTCATCCGATCACAAGCGACCACGGAGGGTTCAATCGACGGTTTTGATGTCCTGAAGAGCTGATCTCGATACCGCCTGGGAGTGCTTGATCACACTGAAGCTTCCGTCTGTCTCCAGCACCACGGCATCGACGTCTTCGAGCGCTGCGATGCCGGCAGCGCGGACCGCCGCGCGAACCTCCGACTCGGTGACGCGTTGAGAACGCAAAGCGCTTTGCAGCATCGTGCCGCGGTCGAGCAGCAGCGTCGGTTTGGCCTTTACCAGGTTGCGAATCGACGCAAAGCGCACTGACAACCATGTGATCAGATATTGCAAGCTGATCAGCACCACGGCGGCGAAGATGCCCTCGGTCATGGCCACCGTCTTGGAAAGAAGGGCGCTGGCCAATATCGAGCCCAGCGAGATCGTGACGATGAAATCAAAAGCATTCCATTTCGAAAGCGTACGCTTGCCGGTGATGCGAAGACAAACGACCAAAGCAACGTACACGATGGTGCCGACAACGACGACCCGCAACAGATCGGCCCAGCTGTTGAAGAACATCGTGGTGCTCGCTGTCCAGGGTCGCCATGTGAGCGAGTCAACCGAGATCGCCCGGACGACAAGCGCCTGGCGACCGGCGACTAGACGGGTCGGCGCTCAGCCCCGACAACGTCGACCTTGCGCCTGGCCAACATGCCGCCCATGGCCGCAGCCAGGGCGCCGAGGATCAAGGCGACGGCGGCGCCGAGCGCCGCCTGCGAGGAGGCTTTGGCCGCCGCATCAGCCACTTCCCTGGCCTTGGCTGCGGCCTCGGACTTCTGCTGCTCGAACGCCGCGCTTGCCCTTTCATAGCTTTGGACCCAAGCGTCTACACGCTGCTCGGCTTCCGGTCGACTCACGTCGGCCCGGGCCATCACGACGTTGACGAGCGCGTCGCGGTCGGCCTTGTCGACCACAGCCTTGCCAGAAGCGATTATCTTCTGCAGCGTGACCTGCAGATCCTGTACCGCCGGCTCGCCGCCATCACCGGCAGTCGCGGCCGCGGTGGTGAGATCTCCAGCCGCTGCTTCCGCCTGGTCGGCGACTGCACCCGGTTGAAGCGCTGGCACGCCAGTCTGCGCAAGCATCTTGCGCGCTTCGGACTTGATGTCTTCGAGCGAGAAGCCGCTGGCCTCGAGCTTCTTCTGCGCCGTTTCGGCAATGGGCTCGGCAGCCGCCGCAACGCCGCTGCCAGCCACACTGGCTGCGGTGCCGACCGCACTTGCCGCGCCTCCCACGACTGAGCTCAGGGCCGAGGCAAGGAGGTAGGCCGTCAGGATCGTGGCCAAGCCCCAGGCAAGCAGCCCGTGAAGCGCGCCGTCGGATTTTTCCGGCGAGCCGGCAAGGTGGCCTGCCACCCATCCGCCCGCGAACAGCGCGACGACGCTGGAGATGGCCCACCAGATGGCAGCGCCGAGGCCGAACGACGACGCGCCGGGGCTGCCGTTGGAGCGTAGCGGGTCGATCGTCGAAAGGCCGATGCCGGCTCCGATCAGACTGAGCACGAGCTGGGCGACGACAGCGATCACTGTGCCGGCCACGACAGCGCCCCACGACATGCGCCGCCACGAAAGCGGCGCTGTGGATCGAGAAAGCGCTGGATTGACGATGGGCTCGGCGGACTCGTAGGAGGTGGTATTCACGCGACTTTCAACAATGCATTTGCCGCTCAAGTCGGCGGGGTCTGACCGGGGCTGGCGCGTGGTCAACGCGGGTTGGTCAATCTCATCCCTTCGCGAAACCGAACACCGCGCACGCTATGGCCATGGGCGTCGATGTTCAGTGCGCCAGCACGCGAAGACGTCAGAAAGGAGCATGCTTTTCCGAAAATCATCAGCCTACAGACACGACTGGGGCGATCGGGCCTCGGCGAAAAGTGCTGAGGCTTCGAGCGTTGCAACGCTTGCGTGCGTTGCTGAACCGACAACGGGGTGGACTGCAGCGCTCAATCGGTGTCTGACGGGCTTGCGCGTTGCCGCGCTCTCTCGCCATTGCAAACATCCCACAACCAACATGACTGCAGGGGACGCCGCCATGAAAGTTTCCGTTGCCTTCCTGCTCGCAGTGCTGGCCCCAGCGGCCGCATGGTCGCAACTCGCGAGCAGCAAGATCCCAAGTTTTACGGCGACTGCCCTGACCGGGGAGAAGGTCAGCTCCGCCGCGTTGATCGGCCAGCCGACGATACTGATCGTGACACCGAGCAAGGATGCCGCCGAGGACACGCGTTTGTGGGTCAAGGCGCTGCGCAAGAACATCGATGAAAAAGCGATTCGCATCCGCGATGTGCTTGCCATCGACCTGCCATTTTTCATGAGCGAAAGCGATGCCATCGGCCGCGCCAAAGAGAAGATCCCGGCGCGGTATTTCGATCAGACCTGGATCCTTGCCAAGCCGGTTCTGGAGAACGCGTTGGGCATTCCAGCCGACAGCCACAAGGCCTTCGTCCTCGTTCTTGACTCGGCGGGCCAGGTTCTGGCGCGTGTCGAAGGCGATCCCACCGAGGCGCGTATCGACCAGGTGCAAGCGGCGGTTCGGTCGATGAAGCCATGAAGCTGCCGCAGGTTTCAGCCCGTGGCACAGCAGGGGTGTCAGCCATTCGCGCACTGGCCGCCAGCTTGGTGCTGGCCAGCGTCGGGGCTTCTACTTTCGCTTCGACACAAGCGGTGCGCATTCTCACGCCGGCGCCCGAAGAAACCGTGCACAGCAATGCGGGCACTGTACCGGTGGTGGTGGAGGGCCATCGGGCGGGGGAGACATTGCGACCCGTGCTCAACGGCAAGGCCTTGGCGAAGACGCATCACACATCGGCCTTTGAACTGCAGGGTGTCCCCCGAGGCACTCACCGGCTGGTCGTCGAGGTGCTCGACGACAAGGGCCAACTCCGTGTTCGCTCGAAGTCTGTTCGGTTCTTTGTGTGGCAAGCCTCGCGATCGAACCCGCCTTCGACTTCCCCCTGACCAGCCGCGGGCGGACAGACGCCGCGCCGACCGGCGACGGGCGGAACTTCAGCGTGAAGCCGAGCCTGACCGTTCACCAGGCCATTGCGCTTCGTGTCCCTGCGCATGTTCGGCCTTCCCGCGTTTTCTTGCAGGTCCACGAGCCGACGCAGCGCCCGCGGGTAGTTCACGTTTTCGTGACCATCCATGCCGAGGGCGCCGATCAGTGCTGTCAATGCTTCGGGGTCCGCCGACTCGGCGGCGACCGAGCAGACGGCGACCCCGTCGAGATGCATGGCCACGATCTCGGCCTTGCAACGGTCAAGCTCGAACAGATGACGACGCTTGAAGACCCGAACCGCGCACAGGTTGGGGCTGTCTTGCACCACCTCATCGAAAAGTTCATCGGCGCCATAGGCCCACGGTCGCAGTTCGACGTGATCGACTCGAAGTGCGGGCAACACGGCCGAGGCCAGGAAGTTGGGCGACAGGGGAAACGGCGCGCTGGCGCTGGGCATCCATCGCTCCAGTCGCTGGTGCACCACTTGCAGGCACTTGATCTCTAGCTTGCCGCCGCGGACCTTGACGCTCAGGTCGTCGATCCCGGCGGCCAGGATGTAGCGCTCCTCGCCGCCTTCGACAGCCTGGCATACCGCGCGGCGCCGCAGGGCCGCTGCCAGCCGATCCACAGACGTACCAAAGGTCCTGAACTCGAATCTCGGGGGTAGGTGTGACATCGCAGTAGATCGCCTTGTCGGATTAGGCGGGTAGGGTAGGGGGCATTGGCGTACGACGGGCAGTTGGCGTTCCCGAACAAGTCGCCGGGCAGCGCCATCTGGCCTTAGGGAGGGTGAGGCACATGCGCGGGCCAGTCCGAATCAGCCGGTAAGGTTTGCCTTTCGCCAGGCTGAATTTTCCGATTGGCTGGACCGTGTCCGACAGCGCCATCGCAAACTGGGCGCAGCCCATTTTCACGTCGCAGTGACACGTCGCAGTGACACGTCGCAGTGACGCGTCGCACTGAAGGCCGCCGCAGCCGATGCCGGGCTCGCGCTTCAACGGTCGGACATCGCGCGGCTGAGCAGGCTCAACACCATCCACGCCAGCAACGCGCTCACGATGGCGGTCAACCCACGCCCCAGGCCACAGGCCACGCCAAGGGCCGCAGTCATCCAGATGCTGGCCGCCGTCGTGAGACCGGTCACGTCCTCTTCGGCGCGGTGTTTGATGATGGCCCCGGCGCCGAGGAAGCCAATGCCGGTAACGACAGCCCCGATCACGCGGCTCAGATCGGCCAGGGCCATGCCGGCGATGCTCGGGACCATCACGAACAGCGCCGCACCCATGCAAACCAGCATGTAGGTGCGCAGGCCCGCGACCTTGCCCCGGCGTTCGCGGTCGTAGCCGAGAAGTCCGCCAACCGCTGCGGCCAGCAGCAGCCTGACGCCCACCTGCACCGCTTCTTCCACATTGCCCAGATCACCGAATTCGCTGCGCAGCACGGTGGAGAGTGCAGCGTCACCTTCGCCGTTCCTGCTGGAGCGCAGGTAAAGCCCATGGCGATGGCCCATCGGGCATCGGCCGTCTTGCGGAAGGGGCAGCACAAGACATTTTCACTATGGCGCTTTCGTGGGCGGACAGACCGCCATCCCGTCAGGGGCGTGCAGAGCAAGCAGAGTTCCTGCAGCCTTGGCAAGCCACGTCGAACGCATGGGCTCCGGGTCCAGTCTTTTTCGACGGCGGCCCGCCCACCGAGCGGGCCTTGGGACGACTGATTGCAGTCATGGTCGTCAGAGAGCAACAGGCGTGGGCCCTTCCCCGGGGCCGAGGAAACGAAGCTCGCCGTGTGGTGCACGGCATCCAGCACGTGCGGCAACTCGGCCAGCGTCGGTGCGGGTTGCCCGTCAGCTTGAAGACTTTGCGCAGGGCGAATTGCTCCCCGGCTTCCTCGTGCGATTGTTCGGCGCCGATCCGGATCAGTTCCTCGAACACGTCGCCCATCTGCATCGCCGCCTGGTCTGGTTTGGGTTGCGAGAAGCTCAGGTCAAAGGGCGCGAACTTCTGGGCCATTTGCAGAGCAAGTTCTTCTCGGGCCATCTCCGCGATCTGGTGATTGAAGGCGAAGCATTCGATGGTGGCCCGCAGGTTCGGCGAATAGCCACTGATGCAACCGTTGATGTTCGGCGCGCGGGTTTTTGCGGTCGTCGAGCAGGGACTTCACGCCCTTCTGCTAAGGCCTTGACCCTGCGCTATTCATTCAACTTCTACGGGCTGCGCAGCAGCTTGCAGTTGCTCCAGATGTCGTTGGCAATCTGGCGGTGGGTTTCGGTGGTCATTCAGGGGGTCCGCAACTTTGAATGCGGGATCTCGCGCCTGCTAACGGGCGTTGTGCGGCATCTTGCCCGCTTCTGCTTTGAATGTTCCCAGGGCAAGCAGCCACGGACTCAACATTGCGCCCCGCTGAACACGCTCCGACGCCGACTGCCAGTTCATCCGGCCTCTTGTAGGCGCGCCACCTGGATAGCACTGAAACCCGCACTCAGCGTCCATACCACCTGCAGCGCGAGCCCAGCGTGTTCGAAGAGCTTGCGGTATTCCGACAAACAGCGCTCGCGTCCCGACAGACCCACCAGCATGTTCAGGTCGGAGCGTGCCACGGCCCGGTCTTCAGACGCGGTACCCATGCGTTCCGGCATCGTTCGTTCGACGACCACCAAGCGGGCGCCGGGCTGCATGGCCTCGCTGCAGCGGCTGAGCAGCAGCGCTGCGTGTTCGTCGTCCCAGTCGTGCAGCACGCTCTTCAACAAGTAGAGATCACCCTGCGGCGGCACGAAGTCGAAGAAGCTGCCGGCGCGAAGTTCGCACCGACAAGCCACGCCGTGGTGGTGCAGCACCGGCAGCGCACGCGCCAGAGCAGGCGCAAGGTCGAAGAGCAACCCGCGGACAGAAAGTCGTGTCGCCAGCACAGTCGCCAGCAGTTCGCCCGAGCCACCGCCCACGTCGACCACCAGCGCACCTTCCGGCACCGTCAAGGTGGCGTCCAGCGAAGCACCGACGCGACGGCTCAACTCGGTCATCGCGCCGTGGAAGAGCCCAGCCTCCTCCTCGTCTGCCTCGAGCCGGCGAAACCGTTCGGTTGAATCGTTGCCCTTCACGCGACAGTCACCGCCACCGCTGCCCGCTCGCACTTTGGCGCTCAGTGCGCCCCAACGCGCCCAAAGCGGGCCTCCGTTCAGCAGCGCCCAGTGACGCAGCCCGTGCTCGTGCCCGCGGCACAACAAGGGGCCCAAGCTTCCGAGCGCAAATGTGTCGGGCGCAACTTCGCTGCACACCTCCAGCGTGACCAGCGCGCGCGGCAGGCGGGTCAGCGCGTCAAGGTCGGCCCCCGTCTCGCGAGCCAGATCCGTGGTCGTGCGGGCGCCCGCCGCCAGGTGGTCGGGCAGCTCGAACTCGCAGGCCGCTGCCACGGCCTGGGTCGTCCAGCCGGCGTTGATGAGTTCCATCAGCCGCGATTGGGCTGCCGTATCGCGGCCCGCCATGACCGTCATTCGGCGCGCAGGCCGGCCGCCGGGACCAACTCGCCCATCCTGGTGTGCTCGGCCTGCACGAAAGCCGCAAACTCGGCCGGGGTCTGTTCGCCGACGTCGGCGCCGATGCCCTGAAACCAACGCCGGCCATCTTCGCTGGTGGCGATGCGATTGATCTCGCGGTTGAGCCGATCCACCACCGACGGCGGGGTGGCTGCAGGCGCCGCGACGCCTGTCCAGCCAATGTAGTTGCAGCCAGCCACACCGGCTTCGGCCAGCGTCGGCAAGTCCGGCAGTGCAAGGGCACGGCGCGTTCCGGTGACGGCCCGCGCCCGCAGTCGGCCGCCCTTCACCTGCGGCAGTGCGGCGGTCAGTCCCTCAATGGCCCAGTCGACTTCGCCCGCCAGCAGCGCGGTCATCATCGCGCCGCCTCCCTTGTACGGCACATGCGTGGCCTCGAAGCCAGCCATACGCATGAACTGCACGGCGGCCAGGTGCGGTGGCGAGCCGTTGCCCGGGGTGCCGAAATTCATCGCGCCCGGTTTGGCCCTGGCACGTTCCAGCAGGTCGCGCACGGTGTGCGCGGGCGACGCCTCAGGCACTACCAGCAGCAGCGCGCCGATGCCAAAGCGCGCCACCGCGGCGAAGTCGCGCAGCGTGTCGTATCCGGGGCTGGCGAACAGGTGCGGGTTGATCGCGGCGATGCCCTGGTGCGTCATCAGCAGCGTGTGGCCGTCGGCCGTGGCGCGAGCCACTTGCGCGGCAGCCAGGTTGCCGCCGGCAGCGCCGCTGTTCTCCACCACCACGGCTTGGCCCAGCGCTTCGCTCAGCCTCTCGGCCAGCCAGCGGGCGCGGATGTCGGTGACGCTGCCAGCCCGCCGGCCACAAGCTTGAGGGGGCGGCTGGGCCATGTTGGCGCTTGCGCCCGCAACGAGGGTGCCAGTGCGGACAGCCCGAGGGCCAGGCCCGTGATCAGCACTTGGCGGCGGTCGGATGCTTCTTGCATGGTGTTCTCCCGATGATGTCGTTGGCGACGATGGAGCGCATCATGGCCAGTGCAGCCTGGGCTGGGAATGCACTGGGCGTTGCGGCATGCTTCAACCGATGGTTGAACCCTTAGATTCAATGATGGGTGACGAAATGGACAAGCTGCGCGCTCTCGAATACTTCATCGCCGCGGCCGACGGCGCAAGCCTGTCAGCCGCGGCCCGCCACCATGGCGTCAGCGTGGCGGCAGTCGCCAAGCTCGTCAGTGCGCTCGAGGCGGCGCTGAAGATCAAGCTGCTGGAGCGCCGCGCCCAAGGTATCGTGCTCACCGCGGCAGGCAGCGCTTATCTGGGGAGCTGCCGCCCGCTGGTGGCCGCATTGACCGAGGCCGACGACGTGGCCTCGGGTGCCATGTCGCGGGTCCGCGGCACGGTGGTGGTGGGCGTCCAGCCAGTGATCGCTCAGGAGTGCCTGACTCCGGCACTGCCGCGCTTCCTGGCCGCCCACCCCGAAGCGCAATTGGACGTGCGCTACTTCATGCAGCCCACCGAAGAGCAGGTGCGCGGCGTTGACGTGATGCTGGTCGTCGGCTGGCCGAAGGTGGACGATTTCGTGCAACGGCGCCTGGGCGCTGTGAGCTACGTCGTCTGCGCGGCGCCATCGTACTGGGCAGCCCGCGGAGTGCCCAGGCACCCTTCAGAACTGGCGCAGCACAACTGCCTGTGCCTGCGGTCGGCACAGACGGGTGCGGTGATGGATCTGTGGCGCTTTCAGCGGGGCGGTGAGGAGGTGGCGGTCACCGCCCGCGGCACGGTTGTGGTCGACAACGCTCACCGCGAATTGCTGCGCGACCTGGTGGTGGCCGGCGTGGGTGTCGGGCGCATCCTGGAATGGGACACCCACTACAACGCACGTTTCGCCGCAGGCGCGCTGGTACCGGCCCTGTGCGACTGGTCCAGCCCCGAGGTGCCACCGCTCACGCTGCTGCACCCGCCCAGCGTGCGGCGGGTGCAGCGGGTGCGGTTGTTCATCGATTGGGTGGTGCAGCTGTTTGCGGAGATCGAACACCAACGCCATGTCCCGCTGGCGGGGTCGGGAGTGCCACGGTGGCTGACGGCCAAGCGCCCGCGCGCTTCGGCGGCGCCTTAGGAAGACTCACCTGGCTCCTGCCTGCGCCAAGCTGGGCACATACATTTCCAGGAGAGTCTCGATACGCGCCACTGTCGAAGAACGAATGATCTGACAACGATCATCTCGCGCAAGGACTGGCGCGAGCTGTAGAGCGTTCTTGCTGGACTTGGTTGCTGTTGTCGGTTTCAGTTCAATACGCATGGTTGGGCTCCTGAAAGTGCGGTTTGCATGCTGGCGGTAGGGCACCGGTTCACCAAGCCAAACGGCGCTTCGGCGCAGGTGAGCTCATGCCTGCTCGAAGGCGTCTCAGATGCGTCGACGCTGTCCGCGTGTGGACCGCTGGATGTATCAGTCGACCGCGCTCGCGCTACAGCGAATGGCATCGTTCGAACGCAGAGTCTTGCGCGCACGCTCGGCCAGACGTTGCCGCCGCCGACGGGCAGCGTTACCGCCACTCGCTCGACTTGCCTATGAAGGAGTTGAGTTCGCCATGACACCTCTTTGCTTCGGTGCCGCTCAAGATGAGACAGGAGCTACTTGCGCTGGTTGCGTGTCCGTAGCAGGCGCGGAGTGCAATTCCCGCAAAGGCTGGCGCG
>Ga0335395_10002512_pt1 | contig 11353 bp, 8 predicted proteins | sample MAT02_FD_205744 | JGI IMG/M metagenome (GOLD analysis project Ga0335395, IMG submission 205744) | Freshwater microbial communities from Lake Fryxell liftoff mats and glacier meltwater in Antarctica - MAT-02 (spades assembly) (version 2) ...
GGGATGACGTTGTACCCCGTTAGCAAATGCACGCCACAACGAGCGGCTGACATGATCGAGAGGTTTGGGCCAGAGCGACTCATGGCAAACTCAGCGGGCGACTGGGGTCCGAGCAAACCAACGGCTATTCCCGATTTGATCATGGAGTTGAAAAAACGTGGTCACACCAGGGAACTAATACAACGCGTCGTGTATGAAAACCCAAGGACGTTTTTTTCTCAGAGCAAACCGTTTCCTCATTAGTTGTACAGGAACGTTGCACCGCGCTCGAGTCTTGTTGCAATGTGCTGATGCAGTGGACTTGGCGAAACACAGTTCGAATACCGACTGCTTTTCATAACCCGACGCGTAAGCAAGGGATTTTATTGTCGATCCCTCGCTTACGCTTCGGATGGTGATTTATCCGTGTTCGCGACGGTTGTCGATCCGAAAACCGGGGCTAACGCCTATCGGCTAGTTGTTATGATTGCGTCTTCGATTAAATCAACAAGCCGCGGGCTCGGCGAGTATGTCCCGCGGTAGGTCACTCTTGCCGAGAGTGACTTTGCCAGGAAAACTAATTCACGGCAGCAATTTCTCAAAATACTTTTTGCCTTCTAGGCTTTTTCGACATAGGTTTATGATTGTAGTCACCTTCTGATTGCCTAACGTTTCCCTTTCAAATTGGGGTGTTTCCGTGAGCATAAGCAGTGCAGCCGCATCGGCAACCATTCAGCAACAAGCAATCGCTGCAAACGATTTGCCGAAAAAAGGATCGCGAGGTTTTGCCGGCCCACAGCCTTCGCAACTCCGATTGGTAACTGGGATCGATTCCGTTGGGCTAAGCCCGAACGAGAAACGTTTTACGGGTGACGCGGGCTCATCCAAGTTTGGCAATCAGTTGTCCTTGCAGCATTGGAACAGCTCGACCGAACACGGAAGCAACGGAGCACATAACCCACTCGATTCACCACCTGTGTCCGATCCGCATCAGTCGAAAGGATTTGAGTGCTGGGCTTAGTAATCGGTTCGCCAAAGGACTTCGTGCATTTGCGATTTTTTGATCCGCTCGCATTTGTGCAAACCCGAGCCAATAAATGGACCAGCGATAGTTCGGACGGATTCTTTCAAGTCAATCCTCAGATTGCCGTGCTGCAGCAGTCGGACGATTGGCTGGAGCGGACGGCCTTCGTTTCCTTGGACGACAACCGCGTTGACGTTGTTGTCCAAAACAACCGTCGATCCTACAGGATATATGGATAGACCCTGGATCATTCTCTGCAGCATTTCTTTGCAAAACTTGCCTTTTGAAGCTTGGAAGCACAGGTAAGCTAACACATCGGACGGAGCACTTCGCAATCCGGTTAATGGTTCGACTAAGGCTAGGTATGCATCCGAAAGATTTAAGACACTTGCTCCGGGCAGACTGTTCGCGAGCTTTAGTCCTCTTGGGTAACCAGAACCATCGGCTTGCTCGTGCAATTGCGTGATGAGCGAAATCACGTTGGTCGATACACCTTTCGTCCCATTAATGAGCTCGGCGCTCTCAATCGGGTGCCTTTGATACTCTTTTAGAAAAGAACTGTCACGCTGCTGGGTATTTAGCGAAAACCACTCCGGGTGGAGCAGCAGTGAACTGTCGTGCAAAATCGCAGCCAAGCCGATATCGAACGATACTTCCGTTTCGTCCGAGTTGACCACGCTCGTAACGATGCTGAGCAGTGAAAGCTTTGCGGATCGCTCAGCGACGCATTCCACGATCTCTTTGTTCGCTCTCTTTGGAACCAATGCGATCACCGCTAGCGCTGAAGCCACGTCCTGACTTGCCTGCTCAACGAATTGCCCGACATTGCCCGCAAGCTCAGTGATACTTGCGTCTCGCTCCCTGCCAAGCGATCCGACAAAATTGAGAAGAGAAGTTTTCGCGGACTCCACCGACGCCTGAATCGCAGAAATGGTTTGAGGTGGAAACGAATCCAAAAGGAGCGACTCCGTTTGGTTGTCGTCAAACTTTGCCGCGCCACGAATCGAAACGGAGTGAATGTTCTTCTTTTTGAGCCGTTCCTTTAAACGCTCATTGATCGGCAGTCCCGCTCGATGCAGCACTTGCCCCGACCCGTCGGTCAGATCGAAGCTGAGCACGGTGCCAATCTGAAGATCTTCGGTGGGGATGACCCAAGTCTGTACTTCATTCATCTTACATGCCCTGTCTCAAGTTCCTTAACCACAAAGGTTGAAGCCGTAAACGGAAAAGTTCACGGTGAAACTACGTATGGGGGCATGCAGATTCCCTGGTTCGCGAAGTCCGGTAAGCGTACTATCGAACAGCAAGGCTTACAGATGCAGGACCATATTTAGATTACCATGCGAATTTTCGTCAGACTATAGGCCAATCGCACTACTTTGCGGATTAAGACCATCGAAGCGACAAAGACCCCCTGTTCGGACGTGACAGATCCAGCGGCTAGTGGCATGTTCGCTTGAACCGTTTATCGAGGGCTTAATTCCAAAATCGACACTTCCGGTAGGCAGCCCCATCGAAACGGATGGACCCCTGAAAGTCCCCTGGAAACATGCATCAACGTGGACTTCTTGACGAAAACCCCAGAGGCATACCGAGCGCCATACCAACTCGGGGCAATAATAGGCCCCACGAGGGGCAATCGAATCTGTCCACCATGAGTATGACCACACAGTAGCAATTTGCACCGGTTAGCCACCCCCCAATCAAACTGGTCTGGGGAATGTGCAACCCCCAAGCGCCACACGTTCTTAACTGCTTGGTTTTCGTTGAGTTCTGATTCGGTCGTATGTCGCCGAAACCATGGTAGCTCATTTCCGACCAATTGAATCGTGGTTTCTCCCTTGGTAATGCTCATCGTGGATTGCCCTAGATCAACCCAACCAATCGAGCAAAGTTCCCGACAGACGTCAGTCGGGTCAGGTAAGCGCTTGTCATGGTTTCCCAAAATAAAGGCCATGCCCAATGGTGCGCGAAAGCCGCGGAATACAGGTTGGAGTTGTTTGAGTGCCGAAGAGTAATCAACGATATCTCCCGCGATCACAATCAAGTCTGGAGATTGTTCCGATAACCAATCGATTGCTAGTCGATAGAAAGAATTTGATAACTGCCCCGTCAAATGAATATCCGATAGATGGGCGATCCGCAACCCTCGCAAGTCCGCCGGCAAATCGTCTAGAAACAGTCGTTTACGATTGCGTTGCATCGAAACAATTTGATTGCCGGGAAGCTTGGCCATTTTTCGAAAACGACTTCCCTGGACGTACAAGTCCGCATTGCTTTGCGGATGTTGCAATTGCTTTAGATCATTATGCTCCAATAACTCAAATCGATCATTAGCGATTACAAAATGGGGTCGATCTAAAATCCAAAACGGTGTGAACAAGGTCGCAAATGCAATAACAACACACAAGTAGACTGCGCCCAAAGAGAAACGCTGGAGTGTTACATAACCACCGCTAAACAACGGCCCAATCGATCGAAATTCCAAAACAAGAATGACGACGGGGATGACTGCACATGCAACGACCAAAAGTTTTTCAACACGCTTGATCGTAACGCGATTCAGTCCGGTTGCATTGATACGATTATAAAGCCATATCCAAAGTCCCGCGTGCCCGAACGCAGCAACCGTCAGAAGCACTAAGAGGATCAGAGGGCCAAGTACCACGCTATCGCCAGAATCATTCAGAGGACTGTGGACGATAGTCGATCAACGTCTCGGTCACACTCAGCAATTGATCCAGACGGAACGGCTTGTAGAGAATCGCTTTTGGGTGCAATCCAGATTGCCGAGCCTTGACGATGGAATGGCCAGGGTCGTATCCGAAGCCTGTCATAAGCGCGATCGGCACGTGACTCATTAGATTTTGCAAACGGAGCATCAATTGATAGCCCGAATAGTCTGGGAGCTTGATATCCGAGATAATCACATGATATGGCTGATCGAGGCAATTGCGGACCATTGACACAGCCTGATCCCCTTCGTGGGCTGTTTCCACGGTACATCCATAGCGTTCCAGCAACGCGTGAGCATCATTCCGCACTTGCTCATCGGCATCGACTACAAGAATTCGCTTCCCTTGAAGCTTAGAATGGTTCTCGTTATTTGACCCGGCCAAGCTGACGTCGGTCGGTGCGAGAGTCTGTCCGATTTCTTGGATCGATCGTTTGATACTCCTAGCTTTTGCGAGCACATCCCTGAGTCGCGACACTGTCTCAGTATCATGACCGATATACTTTTCCATCAGATGAACTGCATCCAGCAATAGATCATCGATGGGAAGCGCTACTGCAGCATGGATCGCCTCACAACTTTGTTGGGCGGCATTGGTTCGCTGTGCGACAAGGAGCTCAAGCGTATTCAACGCGACAGCAACATCTCGCGCGAAGATTTCTAGGAACTGCTGATCGCTTGGCGAGAAAGTATCGAGCATCGGACTTTCGACATTGATGGTTCCAATCACACTTTCGTGCAACAAAATAGGAACCGTCAACGAGCTTCGCGCTCCCTTAAACGCTTCGAGGTATTTGGGGTCTTTGGTCGTGTCGCGACATAGGTAGCTTTTACCACTCGCAGCAACGTAGCCAGTCACTCCATTGCCCTGCGGACTGGCCATCAAACGTCTGTCGGATGCGGTTTGATCAATGCCCACTGAAAGTAGTGGGATCAAATTCCCTGTGGACTGTTCCAGAAGTCGAATCTCGATCACTTCGACATTGAGCAAGTCCTGGGTGTAGTGCCTGATGTTGTCTTTGAGCAAATCGATTCGTTGCTCAACATCCATCGCAAAAATCTCGTCCGGCTTGAGATCGGTCAGTTTTGCGCCCGCTTGGTGGATAGCCGCGAGTTTCTGTTCCTGCAGAATTTCTTCGGTCACATCGCTGAGAGTCACAACGATTCGGTCGATTTCATTCAGGCCAGCGTCGCCCGTCGCTTCTCCCACGCCTTGCATGCAATTCTGACTTGCGAGCGGAGCGGCGTGAATGTGGTAGTAATTTCCTTTTTGCGTGTGAAGTGTCGTGCTTGCTTTCCGACCGCTCGAAAAACAAGTTTGGAGCGGACACAGCCCAGCACCCATGATGTCCGGATTGGCTAGGGCGGAATAAAAGTTTTCGCCGGTTCGATCCACACCACCAAACCATTGCTGAAAGCATTGATTGGCCCATAGGATCGTAAGATCGCAACCCAAAAGCGCAACCCCATCAGGCAAACAGTTCAATACGTCCTCTGCAGCAATGCCTGCTACGCTGATTTTCGCCACTCCAGCCTCCAGAATACAATTCGAATCAGTTCAAATAATTCCGCGTAAAGTACTCATCCAACAAATGTTTTTTACGCAAGGAAAGAAGACCCTTGAATCGTAACAACCTTCCACGGGAAGATCGATGCAGAGAACGAAATAATTCCAAGAACTTTCAATTTAAGTCTACAAGTACTGTTGGTGTCCCAGCTCCGTCAATTGCTTGACTGCTTCTCGGACTCGCTCTTCCTCCGATTTTGGGGCAACCAAAGTCGCGTCCGGCGTATGCACTACGATCGTGTCGTTCATTCCAATGGTCACGATCAGGTGGTCAGGTTCGGACCGGATGATATTATTGGTCGAGTCAATCGAAAGGAAAGGACCATCGACAGCATTGCCGCGTTCGTCGGGGGCGATCAATCTCGCGATGGCTTGCCAGCTGCCGACATCGTCCCAGGAAAACGGAGCTTCGATCACCACCACATTTTCGTGGCGTTCCATGACCGCGAAGTCGATCGACTTACCCTTGATCTTTTCAAAGTGTTCGGCAAAGTTCTTTTGGAAATTCGCAGTACCAATCTCGCGGGCGATGTTTTCGATATGGGACTGCATTTCCGGTTCGAATTCCGCCAACGCCTTCAATATCGTGCTGGCTTTCCACAGGAAAATCCCGCTATTCCAATAGAAAGTACCCTGTTCGACGTACTCCTCAGCTGTTTTGCGGTCAGGCTTTTCCCGAAACCGAGCCACTTTGAAGGTAGAGGTTCCTGGTTCCGAAGAGATAGCGTCGCCACGTTGAATGTAACCGAAGGATTCCGCAGGATAACTTGGCCGAATACCAAACGTGACAATCCGACTCGGGTCGTCTTCGACTAGTTTCGCACCAGCGCGGATAGCGCGGTGAAATTCGGAGCGAGGCTCGATAACGTGGTCGGACGGCATGACGACCATGATGCCATCCTCGTCTGCAGCGTGGACCAACGAAGCAGCCACGCCAATGCAGGGCGCCGTATCTCGCTTGAAAGGTTCGCCAATGATGTGCTCCAAAGGCAAATTCGGAAGCTGCAACGCTACGGCTTCCGAGAGCTGTTGGTTGGTTGCAACCAACACATGTTCGCTTGAGATCAACCCTTGCAGCCGGTCAAATGTGGTCTGCAACATGGTGCGTTGACCACCCATTTTAAGCAGTTGCTTTGGTTTAATCTGGCGGCTTGCTGGCCAGAATCGAGTACCCGAACCGCCGGCCATAATAACTGCATGGAGCATAAGGTTTCCTTGTAATTGCTAAAAGCTAAGCAAAGTAAGTATCGACCAAAATCTGCGATGGCTTTTGAATTTTCGTTCTTACTTCCTCCGCGTCCAGTGCCCAGTTTGGATTAATCTCAACTTTCACGCTAGGGTTTACAGTCACACCAGCGTGCTCGAGCCATCGCTTATGTTGCATCGAAAGGGCTTGGCGAGTGGCTGTTGGGGTATCAGTGGGAGCACCTTCGGCGTTTTTAACCGGCGCAAAGACGTCTGCAGCGTCCCCCTCGACGACCATAGTCCGTTCGGCTAGCGGCAGCAAATCAAAAACAAATCGCTCGTACTTTATCGCATTGGGAGCTGCAGGTTTTTCCAAGGTACCGTCCTCCCTCACAAACGGTACTTGCTTCAGAGCCCGGTGAAAAGGCAAACCGCCGGCGTTCCGGGATGCACCAGATAGGAACTTCAGGTCCAAGACATGGACCGCAATGTTTCCGGCCCAAAGGCTCAAATCCCCATCGGAATTCGTCCTGGCTGCAGCATCGTCCGGCAAATCGCTGTACTCGATGATATGAGTTCGACCGTCGATCGTAACCACGTTGCCCACCTTTTCCTTGCCAAAGCGCTTTTTGACGACCTGGGTAGTCATCTGCGATTTGGCCAACAGGTGGTAACCAATCAACAATGGGTCGCAGGCTCGGACAAGTGGGTTGTCGACTTGTGCATAAAAGAAATGTTCAATCCCCCGTTCGGAAGCGGACTTTAGTATACCTTGCTTGTCAAGCGAAGCTACAATTCCCCCGTGACCGTCTGGACTAAGAGCAACCTGAGATTTTGAGTCCATTAATATCTTGCCCGTCGTGGCGTCCACTGCCGGCATCGTCCCTTGGCAAAAAACCACAAGCTCCTCCGGTTTGAGACCCAAGTGGTGGTGGTCCCGAAAGTATTCGCGGGTGGCTAAGTCCGTTGCCGGACTGGTCATAACGTAAAACGGAATGGAGGATTCGTAACGACGCATTGCGCCGCGGAGCGAGTCGGCGTGCATCGCAAATAAACTGCGATTGGACACAGGTCCAATCCGAAACATGCCCTTTGGTTGATCAAAGCCGAGTCTGGTCCCTTGCCCTCCGGCCACCAAAATCATGCCAACTTTGCCCAGCCGAATCGCATGCTCACCACAATCAAGCGCTTCGGCCTTCGAGAATGCACGAGAGTTATCATGCAATCGAATCGCGGTGGGAGGTTGAGCGCGTCGAGAAAGCTCGCTCCAATCAACCGACTTCTCCTCACCAGAAAAGAGAGTCGCGAGCTCTTGAAAATCGATCGATTCTATCTGATCCGCTAAGCTTCTCTGTTCTACGCTTGACAATTCGCTCCAAAACCGGAAAACGTGTCCATGACCAAAGTCATAAGCACGTTTCATCCAGCCCTCGATTACATCTTGCATACTAGTGTCCTTCCTTGGGACTTAGTTACTTTTTTATTTCAAGCAGTTCCAATTCAACGATGATCGCTTCGTTGGGTCCGACGATTGGAGGCGAACCATTTTCACCAAAGGCCAAGTTCGGAGGCAAGGTCAATAACCACTTGTCCCCGACCTTCATTCTTTGCAGTGCCTCGGCGCAACCAGGATAAAGAAACTGGCTAACTGGCATAGAAGCCGGTTGGTTCTTCTTGATCGAGGACTGGAAAACAGTTCCATCGATCAGCTTGGCTTCGAAGTGCCCGACGACGGTATCCGTAAGTGTTGGAGACTTGCCTGTGCCGGTCTTTATTACTAAGTACTGAAGGCCAGTCCTCGTTGTTTGTACGCCATCTTTCTTCTTATTGGCTTCTAGGAAGGCATTGGCTTTTTCCAAGTTCACCTTGGCTATTTCGATCATCTTCTTCTGCATGCGTTGTTGCAGCGCAGTCATCGCCTCCTGAAACTGCGTCTGTGACAACTTTGGCTCTCTTTTGCTCAAAGCATCCAAAACGCCAATCAAAAAATCTTTGCTTTCAAGCTCTTTGTCGCTGAAACCGCCTTGAGCTAGTTCGCTTCCAATGTTGAAACCGACCGCGTAGCTTGCTGGATCTTTTAACACTTCACTGGCTTGAACGATAGGTGCTGGTGTTGCTCCACCAATTTTCTCCTGTGCATGACACTGGATTGCCCCCAACGCCAAAGCAGAAAAAAAGGCAACGATTGATCTAATTGACATGAGACGACCCTTGGAATTGATGATGTAAGCAACCCTGCTTTGGAATGAATGGGAGAATTGGTTTGGCGATTGGCACAGGACGGCTTATGTGCTGGTGATTGTAAGGCCTGTAGAACGACGCGCAAGCTAGTGGATGTACCACCCGATTCACTAGCTTGCGCGTCGTGCTAGCTTACCACTCAGACTACCCAACAAATTGGCTTGGATACAGTGCACTTATGGGCGAAATTCTGCCCAAAGGCAATTTATTTAGGAGATCACCATAGCCGCATCGACTTTTTCATGCAAAATAGCCAGCGAATCGCCTGAAAGAACTGCGTTTCTCCAATGGTCCGGGATCCGTTTATGCGAGCGTATGTTCAACAAGTAAATCAAGACTCGTCCTTTTTCCTCGCCTCAATCCAGGCCTCTCATTGGTTTTGGGAACGGGGATACGAGGTGGTTCCGTTTCGGTTTTCAGATATCCAAACTGGAATTTTGGACCCCTGGCTGCTGCATCGGGCAGATGAATTGGTGGTTCGTGCCGGTGTCGAAGCCATCCGACTCCTGATGGCTCGAGCCGGTCGTCCAACGCCGCCCGTATTCGATCTCCCCCCATCGCTCTCGCACTGGATCGGACGATTTACGTGGGAGACGACACTCGGAGAAGTTCGAAATCAAGTTGACTCCGAAGTCTCGTTCAATCCGTTTCACATCAAGCCGCTGTTGCACCAAAAACTTTTTAAGGGGACCGTCGTCTACGGCCTGCGAGATCTCATCGCCTCGGCAGCGCTTTCGGACGATACGGCTGTGTTAGCACAACAGCGCATTGAGTTCATTTCGGAGTGGCGTGTTTCCGTGCTTCGCAACAAAATACTGAACGTGGCCAATTACAAAGGAGACCCGCTACGATTCCCCGACGTGACAACCGTTCAAGCTGCGATTGAAGCCTTCAGCGAACGACCGATCGCCTTCGCAATGGACTGGGGAATCACCGCTGCCGGCCAAACGATGCTGGTCGAAGTCAACGATGGCTATGCGATGGGCAACTACGGACTCAGCGGCATGCCTTACACAGCCATGATCGAAGCCAGATGGCGGGAATTGATGGGACTGCCCGATAACGGTGTCGGCGACTGCTTCTCGATCTGATTCTCGATCTGTTCCGGAATGCGGCCAAGAATTTTTGCGTAGTCTCTCAATTCTTGTAAGATTGCAGTCGGCGTTACGCCTTATTTGTGCGAGGTCGCAATTCGTCACGCCCGAACCGCAAGCCCATTGCTACCGAATAGTTCTCTTTTCTTTAGATTAACCATGCGCGATGCACCTACCACCAGGATCAGCTTGCTTGCCTTCGCTCTAAGTACGAAGAAAAATTTCGTCCCAAAAGCGAGAGGGCCGTCAATGCTGTCCCCGAAGTCAAACGAGTGACTAGTCCTGGCGGCACATGCGGCTTTGAGGCAAAATCCCTGGGGCGCCAAAGCTGGAGTTCGAGGTGAATTTTAGTTTACGCTAACGTCGCGGAGCGACGTGCGATATTGTCGCCCTTCGCTCCGCGAAGGAAGCGAGCGGGCCAGCGCTCTTGCAATGCGAGTGGTGATCTGAGGGCATTCGGCTTGCCGCTACGAAAACAAAATTGAAATTGAAGCCACTTAAGACTTCAATCCGCAAGCTCTCTCCGCCCGCAAAAGTACATTGCTTGCTCGTTCTCGAGCCTTCGCAGCGCCTTTGCTTAAGATATCCGCGACCAAGGCAGGATTGCTTTCTAGTTCGGCACGCCGCAAGCGAGCTGGCTGCAAATACGCATCCGAAACATCCGCGAGCCGTTTCTTGACTTCGCCATACCCAAAGCCGCCCTTCATGTAGATTCCGCGCAACTCTTCTATCTGCTCCGTGCTCGCGAACAATCGGTAAAGCTGGAATAAATGATCGGTCTCTGGATCCTTTGCGTCCTCCATCGGACGCGAGTCGGTACTGATACGCATAACTTTTTTGCGAAGCTCTTTCGGCTCATCAAAAAGCCCTAACGTGTTGTTGTAGCTCTTGCTCATCTTCTCGCCGTCGGTGCCTGGCACCTTCGCAGCACCGGGCACAATTTTAGCCTCCGGCATCGTGAAGACCTCGCCGTAATGGGAGTTGAAACTGCGAGCGAGATCGCGGCACACTTCGATATGCTGCACTTGATCTTCGCCGACCGGTACCCAATTCGAATCGTAGGCCAAAATGTCCGCGGACATCAAAACGGGATAAGTGAATAAGCCTACATCGGCTCGAAGCCCTTTGGATGTTTTGTCTTTATAGGCATGACAGCGCTCCAACAACCCAAGCGGCGCACCTGTCATCAATAGCCAACAGAGCTGTGAAACCTCTGGCACATCGGATTGAACAAACAACGTTGCTCGTTCCGGATCCAAGCCTAACGCCAGCAAGTCCAAGGCAGCGTCCTTGACATAGCCACGCAGAATTTGCGGATCGCGAATGGTTGTTAAAGCATGCAAGTCGGCGATGAAGTAATAGCCGTCGTGGGCGTCCTGAAAGTCGATATATTGTTTAATCGCTCCGAAATAGTTACCCCAATGAAATCGCCCGGTGGGTTGGATCCCGCTCAAAACTCGCATTTTTGATTCTATTCCAGTGAGTGTTTGCAACACCTTGCGATGTTACGCTTTCAATGTCCCAACAAT
>Ga0335395_10002513_pt1 | contig 11351 bp, 14 predicted proteins | sample MAT02_FD_205744 | JGI IMG/M metagenome (GOLD analysis project Ga0335395, IMG submission 205744) | Freshwater microbial communities from Lake Fryxell liftoff mats and glacier meltwater in Antarctica - MAT-02 (spades assembly) (version 2) ...
AAGAGCTTGCGGAAACATACTCCCGAATTTCCTTAATTTGCTCCAATTGATTCGCATCGCCCGGAGCATAGGGAATGACGACTTTATATTTACTTTGCCCTGAAAGGTTCGTTGGCGAACCAAAACAGACCGTCACGTAGCGAGGTTCGACCTTTCCAACTTTTTCCAACCCAGGGTTGTTCATGCCAAGCACTTGCCTAGCTAACAAAGCAGGAGTGATTGGTATTAAAGGTGAGCCAGCGTCATCAAAGTATTGCCTCTGGTTCACAAGTCCTTCGCCAACTCCGTCTAACGAGTAACGCAGTTTTAGGTCAATTCCCCTAATTGTTCTGCGGGTATTGACCTTGCTAACACTGCTCATGGAGCGTCAACACCAATAATACTTACGTTTTCCATGTCGGACATTTCAGCCTCCTCCAAACACTCAGTGGCCGACTCGGCGTTGTCAAACGACAATAAGTCGCACAAGTCCGGCTCAAGTGTGTTTGTTTTGACCTCATTCAAGTCCATCCAATTGAAAGAAGTGCCTGATGCACGTCGCACGGAATGGTTTGCGCCAAAAAATGAAATAGTGCCATCCGAATTGCATTCGGTTTTGAGCAAGATAAATCTCATAAATTCCTCAAGTTTAATTGCATACGTTCGCCAATACTTCGACTGGCAATGATTCCTGGATTTTGATTTATCTCGTTCCAGAAATCAAGCCATTCTAAGCTACCAGGTCGAAAAGGATATTGAATTGTATGCCCATCCCCCGAAGCATCCAAAAGTAGCGCTTCCCTTGGTCGGATTATTCGCGGTAAAGTGCAAAATCCAGCACCCTGTAAAGCATTATTTTTGAATATTTCGGGCAAGAGAGAAGCATCGGAAACGGATACAGATAGCGAAACGAAAAAATAATTTTCGCCCATGTCTGTAACGTAATTTGCCCGATACATTATGGGAGAGCTCCGGGATTCTTAGAGGAGAATCGTTTGTCCCACTCTCCTCGGTATCCCAAGCATATAGTGTGCGGAACCGCTCGCAAAGCGAGTCCGCAAGTTCTAATGTCTCCAGGAGTTCTGCTTCCCATTGGAACAAGTAACTCGGATTTCGCAACTGTGACCTCTGAACTGGCACCAGCAGCACCGTCAGCTTTTTTTACGACCCTGCGGGTTTGCAGCATCACTACTCTAAAGCGCCTATGGTCGAACGTTAACTGCCTAAAGCCAGGGCATCTAGCGCTTGACGTGTTGACCGGACTGCCACCTGCTATCAGACAGTCGTTAATAGCTGCGGCATACTGGGCGTAAGGGATATTTCCTGCCAAGTTTGTAGCCATCTTGAAAGCCTTGGAGGATATTTCAAGTGAGCCGTCTGTGTCGTAAGCCATGCTGCCTACATAAGAGGTTTCCTTCAGTCCTGGGGCGGTATTAGCTATAGGTAAGGGAATGGGAGGTAATAGGGATGAAGGGCCCAACGAGCCTTGAATCAGATCCATTATATTCCGCCACGTTTCTCCTTCGAGCGAGACACAAATGACCCGGGCTACTTGATTTAATTGAGTTGCAATCGCATTCGACGTTGCAACCAAGTTGATCTTATTGGGAACAGGAATGCTCACTGTTTTTCCCGCTTCAAACCAAAACTTGAGTTTTCTCGGACTCCACGAGTATCCCTCCTCATCTTCACAGGGTACTCCCTTGGTATCGATAACAGATCCACCGACGGCTGCGACGATCGCATTGATCATTGTATCGGTAGTGCCATCAGGAATCTTGAAAGTGTATTTGTACTTGAAAGTTTGGGTTGGGCCCCCCCAATCGGAGAGGTAATTGTCCCCCCTAAAAGTAATACCTTCAGGTCTAGACATTTATTAGACCTCGCTAGCTAATTCAAGTGCAGTCGGCTGCAAGTCAAAAGATAAACTGTAGGACTGTCGGAGGATGCCGGGAGCGACATTTGCTCCAAAGGCGATCGCCGGATTGGGCTTGGCAACTGTGGCTTTAGTCGGTCTTGCCGTCGGAGCTAGGGCTGTTAAGGCGGCATGAGTGCGATCGACAATTTGTCGAATCACCTCCATCCCATTACCTGTGATGGCATCCGCTTCAGCCACAGAGAGGCCAGGAAGAGAGGCAATGGGGATGCGAATTTCGTTTGAAACAGTGTCGAATGTGTATCCTGTGAAAATCCCGATCGGTGAAATTTGCATAAGTGAAGTGATTTCGTTGACCTTTAAAGCCTAGCGAAAAGCAGCGTTTATGTCCGATTTCTGGAGTAAAAATTGCTCGTCGGGTTTAAAGGTAAAAGCAAAGCGACGACACTTTACGGACAAGGATTGCAAGCAGCCAAGTTGTCGGTTAAGATAAAGAGGAGATTCCTAGTCAGATCCAACTCACAAAAGAAGGTAAAAACTACGTGAATGAGAAGACTCGACGGGAAAAACAACCGCACGCACTACCCAGCCACACGATACCAATCGGCGGGGACACCTTCTGACCCGCCGGATTGTATACCACTAAAAGAATATTGCGCTAAATATTTTTTGAGCAAATCTCAGGTACTTAGATTGCTGAGAAAAAGGGTACTTTGCGCCGTAACTCTAAAGAAAAGAACTTTCATAATAGACAAGCATCCGGAGAATGAATGAGCGCTATCTATAATCTCAATCCCACAACCCAGCAGCAAACACTGCAAGCTCGGCAAGCAAAAACGACTACCGCCGTCGCGATCGCAACGACTGCATCGGTGGCATTAGCGGCAAACGCAAATAGGGCAAACTTTTCGCTTTTTAATGCGGGGCCGGCGACGGTGTTTTTGCGAGAAGGAAGCACCGTCACCGCGACGGTCTATGAGGTAGCTATTCCAATGGGATTCCATTGGAGTTCCGAGCCAAGTGCTTATCGGTATACAGGGGCGATTAGTCTAATCGCAGCTTCAGGAACTGCGAATATCATGGTTTCGGAGTCTGTGATCTAATGGGAACTTTAACTAATCTCAATGGAACTGTACAGACACAGATTCCAGAAGATATCGCGAGAGACTCCGAGGTTGCAGCAGCGATCGCAGCGCATAATATCGCCGATTGGGCTCACATCGAATACCTTTGGAGAGTCTTTTTGCCGCGCGATCGGACTGGCCATTGGGTGGGCTACATAACGGATACAGAGGTGGCAAGTTTGATCGCAACTCACGTGAACAATTCCCACTCGGTCGCGCTAGCTCTTTTAAAAGGTACTGTCGCAGGAGTCGGGATAGAAAGCATTGTCTTCATTCCTCCCACCATTTCCACAAATAAAATCGTCTCCATACTCGCCGAGGTTCCAGAGACCCTTGGATCTTCCGGCACTAGATTTATAATAGTAGGGGGAGAGGGGTGGTTTAACGACGACCCCCGCATTGTTTTCGGCTCTATTCGGATACCCGCGGCAGCAGTTACCCAGCTTGTCGGATTGCCAATAAACGTACTTGTCTGGTACGAGGTTTAAAAATGCCTAGCGAACCCTTATTCACCAATTTCTTCGGTGCCGGAGCAACCCAGACATCTACTCAAATCATCATCCTAAAAAATGATTTGGTCGCACCCGTCGGACTCGTCCCAACCTACGAATTCACCCCAATCCCGGAAAATCGCGCCGAACAATCCGCGCTAGCGATGCTCCTAAGATGGTTAAGAAATCAGGATCAGAGTACCGACTCGCAATTCGTGATTAGTCCATTTGAGCAAAGCTTGGAATTTCGATTTAGCAAGTGGCAACGAAAATACACTTGCACAATCGAAATCTGGCAAGACGATACTCTTTCAACACTCCCTAATCCCAATACAATCTAATGGCGATCGACAAACCTTTAACCGCTTTCTTCGGAATCGGGGCAACGCAAACCATAACGCAAGTTACCTTTTTAAAAGCTAACTTAACGAGCAGTCGAACCCCGCCCGCATTCGTCCCGTTGACTGGTACAGATGCCAATACGTCTGAGTCAACATTTCTGAGCTTATTTTTGCGAATCTGGGAAAACCAAGATACCAGCCAGGATAGTCAATTGGCGATTTTCGGGCCCGATGTTGCGCTAGTGGAGGTGGTCTCCGACGGCGTAGCAAAGCCTTTTGAGCAGTACATTTTTCAAGTTCGCGTACTTGTTCCGAAAGGTCAATCAATGCCAAATCCCAACTTAGTATAGGAAAACAAAAATGGCAGGAGCTTTTACGAATTCACCCCGATCGACACCGATTTACAATCCACAGCAAGCATCTCAATTTGGGCAAGGAAATTTCAACACCCCAGGAACGCAGGGAGGTATGGGTAGTAGTTTTCCGCCCGGAGCGCAGGGAGGTATGGGCGGTGGGAACGTATATCCACTGGGAGGAGGAATGGCGCACACCACCATTTATGCAGTGGTCGAAAGTGGCCAACCTATCATAATGAATCCGAAAACAGGGGAACCTTACCCGCCTGGGTATATTCCATCGATCCAAGATCCAAACACTTGGGAACAGTGGCAACCGGGACAGTCATGGACGGAGACGATGGGCTTGGCTAATACGGAAATGAGTGAAGGAATGCGAAAAGCGCAAGAGACCTTGCTGCGACCAGGAGAGGAGGCAGCCGCTGAAACAGCCCAAACATTTATGCAGGATTTGAGTAAGGCTGCGAATAAGTGGAGTGGGCAAGCGGCTCAAGGTTTGTACGGGAAGGACAACAAAACCTTACAGAACCTTCAGAAACAAGCTGGCGATGCAGGAAAGGCTGTAATAAATCAAGCGCCGGCAGCAGCACAAGGCGCACTGAAATCAGCCACTCAAGGGGCGGGACAATTGGCACAACAAATAGGAGTTGCGAAAAATTTAACTGGAACGCAACCCACGCAATTACCGAAAATAGGCGGCATGACATCAGCTCTCACATCGGTAGCGCCGGATAGTTCCCCTAGTAGATCTCCTAGGGCTGGAATTCCGCAACAAGGCACTCCTCCGATGACGGGGGGGAGGACTCCGAGTATGACGCAAAGGAGGAATTAATGGCGATCGAAATGCCAGACAGAGTTGCACAGGTTGCAGCAAGAATAACCGCAGCGACTCCAAGTCAAGAAGCCATTTTGTATACGCCTAGCACAGCCTCTGTACTCAGCACGACTATCAATTACCAAGGGTATATGGCGGTAATTCGGTGCGCGTCTTACTTGGATTCGATAACAGAAACTTGGGTGCCGATTGACGACCCGGCGGACACGACAGCGAGGCGGGAACAGAAGGCGCAACTGTTCCGCAGCAACCCCAAAAAAGGACTGCAAATATTATTGAGAAGCCCGACCAATCAGGATTTTGAAGTAGGCATGATCGACCTATTCAATGTCAAGCCAATTTTCCTAACTGGGATAAATGAATACTTTACTGATTTGGAATTTTACGGCATCAAATTCGGATGGAGGATTGTAGCGAGAATGGTTAACAGGGGACACGGATTATTGGCTAACAATACAGGAGCGGGGCAACAGAATGATTGGCTTTCAATCACGGGATTTGTTGTGGAAAAATCATCTTTCCTCCAAGACCACAACAACATTGTCTACAATTACATCACCTAGACTGCGGAGAATGTATGCGCCGATGGAGTTAATGCAAAGAGCGGAGGTTCGCGCATTTGATTACACGCTCAAATCCCTAAAAAGAAGGCGCTATGAGTAGGATTTCTGATTGCTCGAACAATCTTAACGGGCCGGCTAGCAGCAGTGCAGTGGAGACTCTTGGAGAAGAATCTTGCCAGACAATAAGCGTCAGCAGTGTAACAACAACTCTTGTCAGCGCGAATGTGAATCGCCGTATTTTGAAGGTTTACGTGCAGTCGGTTTCGGTTCCTAATGTCGAGGTTTGGATTCGGTCAGGGTCGGCAGCAACGGTATCGAATACTGCACATCCACTGTTCAATCGTTATTTGCTAATTGAGGACGGGATTGAGGCTAGGGGGAATATGACGGCAATATGCGTGGGCGGAACAGCACAAGTGAGAGTTTGCAGTATTAATAGGATCTGAGCATGAGGAGAAATGCGTTATCATCGGTGGAGGCTATTCGGTATTCGCGATCTATTGGGAATATAGTTTCACCCCAAAACACAATAAGCCCAGGCAGTTCTTATCGAGGGATTGGTTATGGGGCTGAGGCAAGTATTGTTAGGGAGAATGGGAGAAATACGTTCGGAGTCATCACAGAGAGAAATAATCCTTTTAAAATTTTCGACGAATGGCAGCGACAGGGATGGGGAGGAAGCGAGACGATAACACCCAGACCCGCTCTTCAATTGCCACCTCCGACAACTGCAACATTACCTCCAGGACGAGTAACCGCAGCACAGATTGATGCAGCAATGAACTAATACAAAATAGGAGCTAGAACAAAATGAGCTGCCCCAATGGATTTAGCGTTACATTGCACAATTATTACGAAGGCACATGGAGAGCATACGGAATAGCATACAAGCAAAGAAGGATAATAGGAACCGGAGGAACAGTATTGTCATGGGAAGAAGATTATTTCAGCGAATTGGATGAGGAACAGATTTTTACATCGCTAGACGCATGGCACGATAATTGCTACACATACTCAGAATGCAACAAGAACACTGAAGACAATCCAGACTATTTCACCGTATCTCCTTCGGTACGAGCAAATTGTTTCTCTCAAGCACCTTCCTCTTCAACCCCACTCATTAACGGTAGATCCTCACCACCACCAAAAAGGAAAAAAGAAATGTGCTGTCCTTGTGATGTGATCGCGACGATGATCGAGCGAAATATGGCCGAAAAAGCCCGCCAGTCGGAACTCATAAAAAATCATATAGATCAGCGATTTCTTGAGGCTCTGAAAAATATAAATCAGCAACTTGGAGCGATACAAATAGACCTAGATCTAGATCCCGTAATCCAAGAGATCAGGCAAGTTCGCACCGATTTGTGGAACGGGGTGGGAGGGAAAGATTAATGGCCGTACCGCTCGCGATACCCATAGTAGTCACAGTAATAAAAGCCAAAATAGGATTAGGTGTGGTTACTGCAACGGCAGCGCCGATCGTACCAGTAGCAAAAGTTGTGACAGGAGTTGCAGCCGCTGCAAAGGTCGCGGTAGTTACATCTGTTCCTGTCGGCTTGAAATCAGCCGCCGTCATCACAGGTACGGGTATCGGAGCACTAGGAAAAGCAGCGGCAGTGATAGGAGGACTAGGGGCTGTCGGTGTCGTTCGCGCAAGGCTAAGTCAACCCACAACCGGATCAAGAGATCCAGTTGTGGGAACAAGAACTGGCACCAAGCCGGCACCAACTCTTAGCCCTTCATCTTCGCCCACCGCAGACTTTGGCAGCGGAATTGGGAGGGCCGATCCGTTTGCACCGATTGCGCCACAATTCGAGGAACCGAATTCAAGCTCACAAGAAAATCCGCGATCGCCCATATTACAACCTCTGAAAACTCCCGAAACACCTCAGCCCAGGGGAGCGCTAGGAATCGACACGAAAGGTGCTGGGGGACGGATAAATCTCGCACCAATTAACCCAGGAAACACGTCCGCGCTTACAAAGCCGAAATCATTAGATCAGATTTCAGAAGGTGGGGTGAACCTATTGACTCCGATTGTTACTTTTCTTAAAAAGTTGGAATCGGAAATAGAGGAATTAAAACTCCTGGTCCAGGAATCGCAGCCAGATTTCGAGCCTTTATTAAAAGAAATAGCTAAATTAATAATTCCTCTTTCGGTGATGATTGCTGCTATCCCAGAGACTTTCGAGCCGGATATTATCGAGCCGATAATGAAAGGGATTGTCGAGCTGTTAACCCCAATAGCAAATCTGACAGCCACTAACACGGAGATTGCAGCAAGCAATCCACGGACAACAAGCGAAGCAGTAGCAGAAACGATCGCACCAATGGCCGTTACCGTCGCGCTTATCGCAACCGCATTAGATGGCTTAGGCAAGGCGATTAGCGGATTGTCACTCAAAGTAATCACCACAGTTCCCCAAGGAATGGCGGTGTCAGCTCAACTCCCAATGGGATTAGCCGCCACTGCTCAGATTCCTATGGGATTAGCTGCCACTGCTCAGATTCCTATGGGATTAGCTGCCACTGCTCAGATTCCTATGGGATTAGCTGCCACTGCTCAGATTCCTATGGGATTAGCTGCCACTGCTCAACTCCCACAAAGTCAGCAAGTGTTAGCCCTCCTCTCGCAAAAAGTCACCGCTACAGCAGACCTGACCTCTGTAAACACAGAACTCGAAAAACTCCTTAAAACAGCAGAAAAGACGAAAGAAGACCTTAACAAATGCTGCAAGGAAATCAATAGCAGGCTCAAGAGAAAGAAGAAAGAGGATGATGACAGATTTCCAGAATTCAAGAATACAGGGGTAATCGAGTGCGACGGTTCAACAGTTAATTATGATTACGTCGGCAATGGGCTAACAGGGTTAAACAAACAATTAGACGTAATACTGGGCATGAATAAAATGCTCATCAAAAAAGTCTGTGATACTGAAGCGCCGAACTTCACATTCCCCGATATTTTCGGGGGAGGCACTTACGTCTGTGACGAAAGTTTCGGTACTTACAATTATTCCGGTGTCGGCTTACTAGGTATCCAAAGCCAAATTGATAGGGTGCTAGATTTTAATAAAAAGATATTAAATCAAGTTTGCGACATTGAAATAGAATTCCCCGATATTTTCGGGGGAGGCACTTACGTCTGTGGCGAAACCTTCGGCACTTACAATTACTCTGGCATCGGCTTATTAGGGCTCCAGAGTCAGATTGACAGGGTACTGGACTTTAACAAGAAAATCTTGGATGAGGTTTGCGACATAGAAGTACCCACCTTTACTTTCCCTGACATTTTTGGAGGGGGGACTTATGCCTGTGGTAACGACGTATTTGACAGCAGCTATTCTGGGGTCGGATTCCTCGGATTGAGTAGTCAGATAGAGAGATTAACGGCAATCAGCACGAAAATCCTCGGCGAAGTGTGTGAGGATGACACGAATATTTCCGGGGATATTAATTTTTTAGATTGCGAAGGGGGAACACAAATCTTGCTCTACAGTGGCGAGGGAATCATAGGCTTGTCAACCCAAGTGCAAGCGCTGACAGAGCTAACCAAGCTAACTTACGCTGAGGCTTGCAAAACAGTTACTTGTGTACCGGTGCAACCCGCAGATGAATTCGCAGAGTTCGATGTTCCGAGACAGATTGTATTGACGTGGGGGGAAGAATACCCGACCCAAAAAGGTAGTTTGTGGCACACGCAAATTCCAAATCCGCGAGAGGATTTGGATTGGTGCCGCGATTTCGATAACCTGATATTTACTAAAGGCAACATTTACGGCCGCTTACTGTGGGGGAATTCAAAAATCAAGTCTGGGATGCGATGTGTGGATGAGGATGAGGCTGAAAGAATCCTTGATTTGATTGCGCCGCTGTCTGTCTCGGAAGGGAAGATGCGGATTACCAAGGGCGGTGGGGTGAAACTTGATCCGGCGGTGAGATCGGTAAGATGTGTTCGGGCTGCGATCGCACAATTGGATGGTGAGGGTTTGGCTGTGATGGTTAAATGCTTTGTTCCGCCGATCGGCGGATGCCCATGAGTTTTCAGTGGATTGACGGTCAACAGCTCGTGATATTGACCAAGTTTGGTCAGTGACCAGTCTCGATCATTTAAATTCGCTGTAACCGAGCTACCGAACTTCTTTTAACTTTTTCGCTATTTCGGAGTCTACGAAAAAACAAGCTCCATCAAACGCAGCCTCATAGGTTGGGAATGATGGCGACTTACTTTCTAATAAGCTTCGCACTGACTCACCTTGGAACGGTGTCCAAACCTCGTAAACAAAACCAAAGTGAAGCCGGTGACGAATGCCGACTGCAAAGTCCTTGTAAAATCTCCATTTCTTTTTCATACAACTAACTCCGCTTGGATCATTTGATAAATAATTGAGAATAAGCGATTGATAAAAGGCTTCGGCTCCCTGTACTTCAGATTGTCCTCTGCCTTCATGTAGTCGTACAAGCTGTACAAAAGGATACCAGATGCGTGGCTCATTTTGTACATTGACCAACCTGTCAGATTGCGAAACTCGCGTGGTGTATTTTTTATCAATCCTTGTCTAAGTAATTCGCAAACTGAGCAATTAACGAAGCTTCCCCATACTTGCGGATTAAATAGATGAAAACTGGCTTACCCACTTCTTTGTACGATCGGGGTGAGCTTTTTTTTGAGTGGCTACACTTTAGGGCACTTTTGATAATCTTTGAAGCATTGCGACAAGTCGCAGAATACTCGTAAATACTATCAAAAAGTGCCTTTTCTGTGGTTCCTGGGAACTTCTCAGCTATGAGTCGCTGTGTCTCAGAATCGCGCGACTCCTTGCCCTGTATGGTGTCTATGATTGCGATTTCAGAAATACTTGTCTCAGATTCAGATACTTGTCGCCTCTGAGTATTTCGCATTTCGATCGCACGATCGAGCAATTCTGGTGACATTTCGCTAAGCCAATAATTATCGGCAATTGGTTGACTTAAGATGCGATCGAGTTTGTCCGCATCAGATTCAATCACTAAATCTACAACTGGCTCAATTACCGCAACTGGTGAGTTTCGAGGCTCAATTAGTGCTATTTCTGCAATCAAATCAAGTGGTTGGTTGAATAAATTATAGACCCATGATGACCTAATCCAATCAGCTTTGATAGAGACTTTTTGATTCTCGATCGGTTCGCCATCGGCATCTTTAATCCCAGAGATAGTTCCTCTCCACAATGGCTCTTGCTCAGAATCAGAGTTGAGTTTGATGCGGACAAAATTACCTTGAATAGCATCAGCGAAACCTTCACCACCTCCCAACGCTGCTAGAGTTTTGGCATGAGCTATCAAGATGGGTGACTCCCTTGCTTTACGCGGGTCACTAGAAAGTTTAGAGCCAAGTTTAGATGAAGATTCTTGGGTAGCTTCCTCCTGTCCGTACCTTGTCACTTCATCAAAAATTGAAGTGATTGGCGAATCTTTCAGGGTGCGCTTACTGAATCGATCAAACATTGATACAATCTGCGAGTTGACCGCAGCGTAATCATGGTGAGCGCCAAAACCTGGGACTTTTAGCCTTACTAATTGCTTCCAACATTCATCTTTATTTTGGTGAAAGTGTGGATCGGCGATCGAAACTATCTGATGCCCCCGCAAATAATGGCGACACAATGCCAGGAACTCAGCAAAGTAACTTTTCCCACTGCCTTGGTCGCCATAAATTAGCACCGGCTTCTTCATCAATTGCCCAATCCATCCACCCTCATGCTCTCTAATGAGTTTTAGTAATTTTGCTTTTTTAGCAGCCAAAG
>Ga0335395_10002514_pt1 | contig 11350 bp, 6 predicted proteins | sample MAT02_FD_205744 | JGI IMG/M metagenome (GOLD analysis project Ga0335395, IMG submission 205744) | Freshwater microbial communities from Lake Fryxell liftoff mats and glacier meltwater in Antarctica - MAT-02 (spades assembly) (version 2) ...
GTGGGATGCGGCACCAGCCACCCCTGATAATCTGGAAGTTTTTAAAAAAGTACAGATTTATTTTCATTTTTATAAATAATTGATAGCCAGCGAGTTATGAAGCCTAGAAGTGTATAAGGATCAGCCCCCAGGGGAGTGGGGGGATTCGATTGCCGCTCGACAAGCCTTGCCCTCGGGCTGGTTCTCCGCTACAAAGCAAACCGCCTACAAAGCAAACCGCCTGCAAAGGCAATCGCGAGTAAAACAAAACTAAAAACCAACGGCGCTACGGTGTCCTAATAATGAGGCAACGGACCCGATCCGACCGGAAGATTACAGTGTGCTGGATTTATGAGGCAACAGGGAAAGGGGTTTGCAACCCCTTTCCCTGGACAATGTCTTCCTCTCCCTCTCAAAGCGGCCAGTCCATCCCAAATCACCGTCTTTCACCCCGCATTAGTCACGGCGTGGGCACATTCAATCAAGTCCGCGAAACTGTCTCCGGCGTTATCACCCTCAGGATTGGCGCGTGCATCTGCTAATTTGAGAAATTCCCAGCTCATTTAAGCAGAATTCGCGGTGGCGGAAACGACAGTGGATGGAGCACTCTCCAGAGTGCCACTGAGTGTGATCACACGGTAATATCGGGTTTGCCCTGTAGTGGCTGCGGTATCGACATAGTTTGTCGCGCCAGCCGCTGTAACTGCGAGACTTACCCAACCAGAATCGCCATCGGCGCTTTGTTCGATGCGGAAGCCGGTCTCGACCGTAGAGTCATCCTGCCACGTGACGGAAATTCCAGCCACTCCTGCCGTTGCCGTGGGTGCTATTGGAGCGCGTGGCTGCACTGGGACAGTATGAAAAGTGTATGTAAGACGCGGAGTCAACTCAGGGGCACGCCAGCCGGTAAAGGTAACCCCGAGCGGTGAGGATCCACCGGCATCGGTGATGTCCAGTAATCCATATTGACCAAGAATTCCGTTGTCGGGGTTTTGAACTGGAGCGCCGCTGGAGTAAGGTCCACCTTTAATATGCGCACTGTTTCTCCCGAGCGCGGCGGCGTGAAACACTTTGAACGGAGCGCCGCCACCCGTGGCATAGTCGCTGTTAGTGCCATCATCATATGCTAGGGCGTGCATGTCGCCGGAGAGCAAAGTCACGTTTTTGATGGAATTTTCCTTAATAAAGTCGGCAATTTCGCGTCGCTCGGTGGTATTATTCTGCCAAGTATCGGTGCCCAAGCTGGCTGTCCCGATCCATGGGGCGCTGCACACCCATAAGATTAGCGGGGCCTCCTCATCGCGCGCGGCGAACAGCTGCTGCTTGAACCAAGCTTTCTGGGCGATGCCCATTTTAGTCTTCGCTGCATCGTCAGGCTGCGACTGAGGATCGGCCTCACTGCGGAGATCGGTCATGATGAGACGAACCCGGCCAAGTTTGAAAGTTTGATTGATGGTGCCTTGGCCGGGGACGAGCGGGTAATGCGGCACCCACTCGCGATAGACTTGCCGCACCGTGTCCCGTCCGATTGAATTTCGGTCGCTGTCATTGCCGCAATAGTCGTGATCATCCCAAGTGTAGGCGGTTGGGACGTTTCGATAGAGCGCGGCTTGGGAGGTGTTGTTGAAAACATCCTCGTAGTTGGCGCGGTAGTTGGCAGGGTTGGTCGAATTCGTATCCCTGTAATGGAAATCGCCCATATTGATGAAAAGCCGAGGTGAGGCTGCGAGCAGTGCATCAAAAGAAAGGCGAGCGACGTCGGTCTGAGCACACGCGCCGAAGCCGATTCGCACATTGCTCGCGCCAGCGGGAAAGGTGCGAAAACTGCCACGACGAATCGTTGATTTATCCACAACTCCGTTTACCTCAAGTGCGTAGTGGTAGTCTGTGTCTGGCAGGAGGCCGGTGAGCGAGAGACGCAATGTTTCGCCTGTGAGGGCAGCACTGGTTACGGAGGCTGAGTAGATGGGGTTCAATAAATCATGCGAAGTGCTCGCCACCAGACGGGCGGTAAGCCCTGCGGTATCAAGCCGGGCTGTGACTGTTGCGGAATCGGTAGTCACTCCACCCACCCACGGGCCAGAAGCAATGCGACTAGGTGCGGAGTCCGAAGAGACCAATTCAGCGTCAAGCACCAGATCGGAACTGGTGGAATTGACTTGGTGCAATTCAACTGCTAGAACATTTTCACCTTCGAATAGTGAGGCTTTACTCAGAACCAGCGACTCATAGCTGGAATTGATTAAAACCGTCTCTGTTGCAAATGTTGAATACGCAATCGGTCCGACAGGCATACCGCGCCGTCCGGCCTCAACGCCATTGATGTAAACCACGAGACCATCATCGCGCAGCACATTGAGACTCAGGCTGGTCGCGCTTGCAACATTCGTCACGTTGAAGTTCTTCCTGAAATAGGTGGTGGGATGTTTAGCACCTGGGTTGCTGCCGAAGCTTACAGTGGTTCCGAATGCAATTGACCCATACGTTCCAGGGCTGCTCGTGGAAAATCCAAGCGGTGCCGCGCCCGAAGCCCAAGCGCCGTCAGCAAAGGCCGATGCTCTCCAAGCGGTGCCTTGGTCAATGCCATTATCCATATATTTCCATGTCGCGCCTTTGCCAATTAAAGTGGTTTCAGCGGCCAAGCTCGAAGAACAAGCTGAAGCGAATATTAATAACAAAACGGGGCTTCGAGAAGACATGGATTTAATTGGGGTAATGAGTTTTTCTTAATTTTGGATAAGTTGATCGATTCTTTGATTGTCGATGTTCCAAAAAGAAAGAGCATCGTGTTCATTAATATTGCAAGTGCAGAGGATTCAAAAAATTGTCACCAATGGGTAGTAAAAATTTTCCGATAGGCAAGCAATAATGATATCATTACAGGGAGCGATTCACATAATTAGCGACGAAGCATGACACTGATCCTTGGCCCGTTGATCACGGAGTGGGTGCAACCCGGACGCGGACGAAGCGTTTGTCAAAACTTGCGATGGAATCGATGAGGGTGACCCTCTCGAAGGTGAAATCTAGTGAAGTAACACTCTCGACCGCTGAAGCGTTCACGGCCCACACATCAAGATCATCGGCGAATTCTACAATATAGGTAATGCCTGGGATAGAAGCGATTTTCCGCCGAATATAGGTAATATTTAGTTTACCGGAATCAGCCCCGCTGCCCATACCCAGAAGTGGAAGGCCGGTGGAGCCATTTACGGCAAGCACTGCGACGTTAGGCGTGGCAAGCGATGCAACTTCACCATTGCGGCCACCCCCTCCGAGCATGTTGAAGGCAAATTTAAGAATATTTGGTACGCCATCGTTGGCGGGTGTGAGCAAATCTTCCGATCCGTCCGCTGCAAGTGAGTAGGCACTTCGGAAGCTTTGAAGTCCGTTGAATGTGGTGGCGTTAGCAATATTGGAGTAGTCGGAATCGTCTTCAAAATTATTGGCTCGCACGCGATAATAGTAAACTTGTCCCGCGGAAAGGTTGGTGTCGGAGTAGTTCGTAATTTCAGCCGCGCGAGTGGCGATCTGTGTCCACGCGGTGGAGCCATCAAGACTGCGTTCAATCTTATAACTGGTTTCGTCGACGGCGTTGTCAGTCCACGTCAAGTCAATCTGTGAGTCTGAGATTGCAGTGGCTATGGCGCTGGTAGGAGCAGCTGGAGCCATGGGCACGAGAGGCGCGTTGGCGATAAAGGCACCTTGGCTAAAATTATAATAAGTGCCGGTGTTGGAGGTTTCCAGTTTCACAGCCCGTACCATGTATTGATAACCGGTACCCTCAGTGGCAGTCGTATCCGTGTAAGTGGTGCCGGTAATGGCGGAGCCTGCGGGATCACCGGCACTAACAGGTGTGCCAGTAAGGCGCGTGAGTGGCCCGGACAGAGAGGAAGCACGATAAACATGATACCCCACAATATTAATATCTGCGGAAGCAGTCCACGTTAGGGCGACTTGGGAAGGCGAGGTGGTGGTAGTTTGCTCAAGGTTAGTGACTGGCTTGACTGGATGGAGGCGTAATGTGGGATCGCCCATCAATGCGATGTGGATGCCAAGATCAAAGTTATAAAAGTTGGTATGAGATGGTTTATAGATATCAGAGGATTCGTTACCGCTGAAATTCTGAGTCAGGCGAACACCCGCGCCGATCGGATCGCCCATTCCCAAGGTATGATAGACTGGGTATTGACGTGAACCCCAAGTAGAAGCAAGTGTGTAGGACGGGCCACCTAGGGCGGCGCGGAGAAGGTTATTCGTGCTATCCCAGTCGCCAAAATAACTGCCGAATAGGAAGGTGAAAACCGTGCGATAGTCGTTTGAAGCGAAGTTGCTGGTGCTGACGACGCCGGCGCAACTGGATGTATCGCCGGCCCCATCACCATACGAGACCAGATAGGCGTTATTGGAAAGCGTGCTGGTGTAATCGGCCTCGGAAGTATTTGCAGAGCCGAAAAGTGCTCCAAACAAGCGGAATCCACCCGCGGCGAATTTTTCTACAGAATTTGAATTCTCATCAATCAACCCGCGGCGATTCACTGCCAAAGCGCCATGGCGCCAAGCGTGATCCTTATCGAGATAACGCTTTAGCAGCTGTGTTTCGGTGAGATTAGCAAACGCAGGTAAAGAAGATAGATCCACGCGACCGACCATGAGTTCAGACCGGGAAATTCCAAAACCTGGCATGAACGATTGATCAAATTTACCGTCTCCTGGAATATTATGATTACGAGTTCCGTATTTAGTGGAGGTGGTGTTGTTCACTGTGTTGTCGGTCCAAACGCCGGTCATTTCGCCATAGTAACAATCGGCAGGCCACGCTCCTTTGTGATCGGAATGCGCATCGGGGTTGGTATCCCCCGAATAAGGAACAGGAATGCGTCCGAACAAAAATACAGCTTCTACCTTGTCAGGATCAGCCGCGTAATCGGTAGTGATGAGCGCCTTGACCGAAGTGACACTGGCGGTGCGCGAGACATTGTGGCGGAGGACAATCCAACCATCGCCGCGCAAATCGGCTTCGAGGCGGGCTAACTCGGCGGCCAAAGGAGTGGTCATGGTCTCGTCCACGAGCAGGACGATTTTCCCTCGATTTTCGACCAAAGGTAAGTTGATCGCGGATGAGATGTAGCCATAACCAAAGACGCTGGTTCCCGATTTACTACGACGAATCTCGTATTCATAGCCCGTCCCCACGGTGACGGTACCATCCACGTAGTTCCCAAGCGTGGCAGCTCCTGTGGAGATGGTAGCGAGCGTGGTGAAGGAGGTATCAGTCGCAAGCTTCCGCGAAATGCGGTATATAGTGGCCGTGGGGTGGACAGGCCAAGTGAGATTGATCTGCGGAGGACTCGTTTGTGGAGTGGCCGAGATCATGACTGCGAAATCGATCTCATTCGCAGAAATACTCGATGCGCCCAGGCACGCCAAAGCCATGCAACTGCAGAGAAAACGAGAAAAATAATTTTGAGATTGGACGGCAAAATGGGTAAGCATCAACATGGGAGACGTGTGGGTTTATCTAAGAGAACTTCGGTAATTTTTAAGGATTTAACGGAGTTTACAGCACCAAGATCAAGGGGCAATTGCGAATTTCTCTCCCATCGGTTTAAAAAATTCCCCCTGTTCAAGAAACTGCGGCCTTGCTTGAATGGTTTCTCGGAAAGAAATTACGAAGTCAATCCTCGAAAGTTCATGTTATTAAGTCTCGTTCCCGCCCCACTGGCAGTGGCCCATTGTTTCACTCAAGCCGCTTTGCCCGATCTTTCTGCAAGCCCGCTCACAGCTCCCGCGAGAGGCCAAGAATTGATCGCCTACCCCAGAGAATGCTTTACGCCGGTGGTCATTCTGGACGATATCAAAGCTGTCACTGAATGATTCAATCACTTGCACCCCGGCCTCACACCACATTCTATGGAAAACGATGAAAAACCAAAAGTCCGCCGTTTCGACCGCATCCGGACCTACTACAGACTTCACCGCAGGCGGTTGATCGCGGCATTCGTCGTGATCTCCCACATCGCCGGGGCATGGTCCTCGGTGGATGCCGTGATGCAAAACCGCACGCCTCAGGGAGCTATTGCGTGGGGTATCTCCCTGAACCTTTTTCCCTACGCTGCCGTGCCGGCCTACTGGTTTTTCGGTCACTCTGACTTCGATGGCTACGTCATGGCCCGGGATTCCAGTAGAGAGAAATTTGGCGCGTTGCAGAACGAGTTCAAGCAGACGCTGGAGCGTTCTGACCTGATGGAAAAGTCCACCGATAAGTTCGAGCAGACGCTGCAGAACTTGGCGCAGATGGATTTCACCAAGGGCAATCGCACCACCCTTCTGATCGATGGTGAGCAGACTTATGCATCCATGCTTGAGGCGATCGATTCCGCTCAGAAGTATATCTTGTTTCAATTCTATATTGTCCGTAGTGATGAGACTGGTCTGAAATTTAAGGAGCATCTCATTGCCAAGGCCAAGCAAGGAGTGAGAGTCTATTTCCTCTATGATGAGATCGGCAGCTTGAGTCTGGACGATAGTTATGTGCGGGACCTAGTCCTTGGCGGAGTGAAGGTCCAGGGCTTCTCCACCAAGGGCGAGGCTGGCCGTAAATATCAGCTCAATTTCCGCAACCACCGGAAAATTTTAGTTGTCGATGGGAAGACGGGATTTGTAGGTGGCCTGAATATTGGAGACGAATATCTCGGGAAGGATCCGAAACTTTCCCCATGGCGCGATACCCATGTGCGAGTGGACGGCCCAGCCGCCGTGGCGATGCAGGTGCCCTTTTCGGAAGACTGGTATTGGGCCACCGGCGAGGTGCTCGGAGACTTCGAGTGGACGCCGGTGGTGCCTCCTGATGGCGACTCCGCCGTACTCTCTCTGCCCACCGGCCCGGCCGATCCACATGATACTTGTAGCTTGTTTTTCCTCAGTGCGATCAATCACGCGCAAAGCCGCCTGTGGATCGCCACCCCTTATTTCGTCCCAGATCAGCAAATCATTTCCGCCTTGCAGCTTGCCGTCCTGCGGGGTGTGGACGTGCGGCTGATCGTGCCAGATTTAAATGATAGCCAGTTGGTCGATTTTGCCTCGCAACCGTATCTCGATGAGATCAGTAAATCCGGAGTCCGCGCCTGTCGTTATCAAAAAGGATTTTTGCATCAAAAAGTCATGCTGGTGGATGATGAGTTCTCCTGCGTCGGCTCGGCGAATATGGACAATCGCTCGTTTCGCCTGAATTTCGAAGTCATGCTGGCGGTGAAAGATCCTGAGTTCGCCTCCGCGCTTGAGGCGATGCTGGAACAAGATCTTGCAAACTCCACCGAGATAAAGCCCGGGAACTTTGATAAGAAGCCGTTCTGGTTCCGCCTGGCAGCTAAAGTTTCTCGTCTGCTGGCACCAATTCTGTAATCCATCATTCGAACGATTTTTGCGGAAAAAGTTTGCGAGTTAGCGGATGCTAGCTTATTTCCTCTCACTACTAATGAGAATCATTCGCAACAAATGGATTGGGTTGTTCGTAGTGCTCGGCGCTACGCAATTGGCCGCACTCGGAGCAGAGTTGAATGTGTATTCGCACCGGCATTACGGGACGGATCAAAAGGTGAATGCACTTTTCACCGAGAAGACCGGGATCGTAGTCAATGTCGTAAACGCAGAGGTGGATCAGCTCGTGGAGCGCCTGCGCTCTGAGGGAGAGTCCAGCCCGGCGGATGTGTTGGTGGCGGTGAATGCCAGTCGCTTGCAACGCGCGGCGGCCGAGGGACTTTTGCAGAAAGTGGAAACTCCCACTTTGAAGGAGCGGACACCCACAGCGATGCGCAGCCCGGAGGGATATTGGTATCCATTCACCATGCGGGCCCGCGTGATCGTGGCGGCAAAGGACAGGGTGAAGGAAGGCGAAATTACATCCTACGAAGATTTGGCGAAGCCTGAGTGGCGCGGCAGATTGCTTTCCCGCTCATCCACCAGCAGTTACAATCAGGCATTGCTGGCGTCCATCGTAGCTGCCAATGGTGAAGAAGCCGCTACAAAATGGGCGGAAAGCATCGTGAATAACATGGCCCGGCCACCCCAAGGCGGAGACCGTGATCAGATCAAAGCAGTCGCCTCCGGCCTGGCTGATGTGGCGATCACTAACAGCTATTATCTCGGGCTGCTGCTGAATTCCAAAGATGCGGATGAGCGGGCGGCTGGAGAAAGCGTGAGGATCATTTTTCCCAATACCGATGGCCGCGGAACCCATACCAACGTAAGCTGTGCGGGCATCGCGAAGCACTCGAAGAATGTTGCTGAAGCCACTCAATACTTGGAATTCCTCCTAAGTGACGAGGTTCAAAAATTGTATGCCAATGAGACTTTCGAGCATCCTGTATCGATGGATCTGTCCATCAGTGAGCAATTGCAAAAATGGGGTGAGTTCAAAGTGGATGAGGAAACATTTCCTCAGCTCGGTGAGTCCACTCCGGCGGCGATTCGCATCTTCGACAAGGTGGGATGGAAATAAAGAGTCGGCTGTTTTCTGGATTTCTTTTTAAGCTACTCGCTGCGGGCTTGGCATTGGCGGTGCTAATCCCGCTGGGAGTGGTTTTTCTGCGGGCCAGCCAGCCTGCCGGTGAGGCTTGGGCGGCAATCGTGGAATATCGGCTTTGGGGCTATATTTGGCAGACTTTACTGTTGGTGTCCTTGGTCACGGTGATCGCGCTGGCGGTCGGCGTGCCTACTGCGTGGGTGATTTCCGCGTATGATTTCCGTGGGCGCGCGCTGCTGGATTGGCTGTTGCTCCTGCCGATGGCGATGCCGGGATTCGTGGCAGCGGCGGCCTACGTCGATCTGATCGGCGCGCTGACGCCGTTTTTCATCTGGGTGCGACAAGAGTGGGGAATCGATGCATTTCTGCGAGTGCAGCTCATCGTGCCTTGGATTTTCGCAACCGGGATTTTGGGGATGACGCTTTTCCCCTACGTCTATCTGAGTTGCCGGGCGATTTTTGCGCGGCAATCTGCGGGTGCGATCGAGGCGGCGCGACTACTCGGCGAGGGTGGGGCGGGAGTATTTTTCCGGGTTGCATTGCCGATGGCGCGGCCAGCCATCGTCGCGGGAGGAAGTCTGGTGGTGATGGAGACGATGAATGATTACGGCGTGGTCAGTCTCTTCGGTCTGATGCCGCTCACACCCGGAGTGTTCCGCGCTTGGGGCGAGGGCGAGGTGGTGGTGGCCATGCGGTTGGCGCTATTTTTGATGATTTTCCTTTCCGCAGTTCTAGTGGCGGAGCGTTGGCAACGCGGGCGCCGCGGATTTGGAGATAGCAACGGCGAGGGGAAACTTGGCCGAACGCGGCTAGGTCGGGGCAAATCACTGTTAGCAGTAACGTTTTGCACAATTCCGCTGATTCTTGGGTTCTTCCTGCCGGTGTGGCGGCTGTTGCGTTGGTGCTGGGATTCACGCGGATCTGCCGAGCTGGCCGGGCACTCACAGGCGGCGTGGAACTCCTTCGCACTGGCTGGCGGCACAGTTTGCCTACTGCTCTGCGGGGCAGTGGCTCTGGTGGCGGTGCAGCGTGCATACGGATCACGGTCGATTCTGGTGGCGCAGAAAATTTGCCTACTCGGCTATGGCCTCCCCAGTGCGCTCGTCGCGGTGGGAGTGGGTGCGCTAGTGGTTTTCCTAGCGGAAAATTTCCCGGGCGGGGGTATGCTGGCGCTTAGCGCATCGGTCTTCGGGCTGGTGCTGGCTTATTTTGTGCGCTTTCTGGCAGTAGCGATTCAGCCGCTGGCTGCGGGCTACGATCGCGTCCCCGGCTGCCTGCGCGAGGCGGCACGCACGCTAGGCAGCGGGCGGCTAGGTGCGATGTGGCGGGTGGATTTGCCACTTGTGAGAACCACCTTGCTAGCGGGCGCGACGCTTTGCTTTGTCGATATTTTCAAAGAACTGACACTCACTCTCGTGTTGCGGCCATTTGACTTTGAAACACTTGCCACTCGGATTTACCGTTTCACCGACGAGGGGCGGGTAGCGGATGCTGCGGTGCCGGCCATGGCGCTAGTGGTGCTGTGTCTGATCGGGCTTTTCCCACTCTCCACCCTGATGAAACGCCTAGAAAGATGAGCTTGCTGGAAGTAAACGGAATTTCGAAAATTTACCGCCGCGGCGATACCGCAGCGCTAGTAGGGGTATCCTTTTGTCTGGAGGAAAAGCATATCCTGGCATTGGTCGGCGCGAGCGGTAGCGGCAAAACCACCATGCTGAGAATCCTCGCCGGACTGGAAGTTCCAGATGCCGGCGAAGTCCGGCTGGACGGACGCGTGATTGCGAGAGCGAGCGGCGGCGTGGCGGCAGAGCAGCGCGGGATCGGGATGGTTTTTCAAAACCACGCGCTTTTCCCCCACCTCACCGTGGAAAAAAACGTGCTATTCGGGGTGCGGAAATTGGCAAAACCGGCGCAGAGTCGCTTGCTGGCGGAGCTGCTGGAACTCGTGGGTCTGCCAGGCATGGCGCAGCGTTACCCCCACGAGCTCTCTGGCGGAGAGCGCCAACGAGTGGCCCTTGCGCGGGCGTTGGCACCGGGTCCGCAACTCCTTTTATTGGACGAGCCATTCAGCAGCCTGGACATGCGCCTCAAGCAATCCGTGCGCGATGAGACCCGGGATATCCTCCGCGCCCGAGGTACTGCGGCGGTTTTCGTCACTCACGATACGGAAGATTCATTGGCAGTGGCGGATCGCATCGTGGTGATGCAGGAGGGCCGCGTGCAACAAATCGGCGCACCTCAAGAAGTTTACCATGCCCCGGCAAGCCCCTACGTTGCGAGGTTTTTCGGAAGCTGCAATTTCCTGCCATTCCAGCTGCTCGGTTCACTGGAGCGGGCGCGAGTGAGTTGCCGGGTGGGCCCGCCGGGTGGTGCGAGCGGCGAGCGAGGGCTATGGGTACGCCCGGAACATCTATTGTTGGAGAAACCCACCGCAGCGGGTGGCTTGAGCGGCGAGGTGGAGCGAGTATGCTTCGCCGGGAGCTCCCAGCGGGTTTTCCTGAAATGCGCCGGAGACCTCTTGATCGAGGTCAGCCACACCCAGGGCTTCCCCGTAGAAAAGGGGCAGGTCTGGGGAATCATCCCCGTGCGGCGGCTGCCGGAGCAGCCTTGAATCCGTTCCTTTCACTTAAAAACTACTAATTGCAAACTGCAGCTCCCAGAAACTCGATCCCGAGGAATACCTCATCGAAGTGATCAAACGCCTCCCCCCAACGCTACCTTGTAAGCGTCTTTAATTCGACCACCTTCCCAGAACCGCCGAATCCGTGTATTTGCGTGGGTCATGTCAAAAACATCAGACCCCGCCCCGCCCGACACTTCCTGTACCGACTTCGGTTTTGCCGAGGT
>Ga0335395_10002516_pt1 | contig 11349 bp, 6 predicted proteins | sample MAT02_FD_205744 | JGI IMG/M metagenome (GOLD analysis project Ga0335395, IMG submission 205744) | Freshwater microbial communities from Lake Fryxell liftoff mats and glacier meltwater in Antarctica - MAT-02 (spades assembly) (version 2) ...
TGTGCGGGTTCCCAATAATCGGAAATTCGCCCCGCGGTGAAAATCCTGAAAGCTTTTTGCACGCGCGGGGCCAGTTTGTTACGAATCATAAGGTTCTGGAATCCGATAATAGCAAAACCGCAAGGCAGACTCCCCAAAAGGGCTGGCCGCGTTGTAAAACGTGGCTGAAGCGCCTAGGGGTTGCGACCCTACTACTCGTGCTTTTGCTAGTCATATTTCACCGGCCGCTCATTTTCGAAGGAACGCGTTATTTCGTGGTTCGGGCTGCCAAGCAGCAAAACCTCGAGATCAATTATAACATGAGCGGATCCATTTTCACGACGCTATCGGTGAGAGATTTGCGCGCGAAGCCGATCGAGCCTGGGCCGATCGAGCGATTGGAGATCGGCGAGATCAATCTGCAGTATAGCTTGTGGGATCTCCTACGGGACGGATTTCCCGCTTTTCTGCAACTCGTGGAGCTGAAGGATGTTTTTGTTGAGATTGCTCCCGGCGACCAGCTCCCACCCGAAAAGGAAGCCGAGCGGCAGGCCTTCAAGTTTCCAGCGCTGCTTCCCAAAGTTTTCAACTTAGAAAATGTCAACCTCAGGGTGCGAGTTCCCACAGGCGATACGATCATTGAGGGGCTCTATTTCAGCCTGCTTCCGCAAGATTCTGGCGTGCTTAAGGTCACAACCTTAGACATTCCTAGCGTCCGCCGATGGACTGATATCGAGGCTAAAACAACGTTCCGAGATCGGAACTTCATGCTGACGGATCTCGTGATCGGGGATGAGATCGCGCTCCGGCAATTTCAACTCGATATGTCGCAACTCGAAAAAAGCGAACTCGGCGTTGCGCTCGTCGGCACGTTCTTTGACGCGTCGCTTAGCCTCACCGCACACGTCACGGATCTCAATGTTACCAACGAACTTTCGGTTTCGATGGAGCTCAATGGCCTCGTGCTTGAGCAGGTTTGGGACTACATCAACCTGAAAGTTCCCGTCGTCGGTAAGTTGGATAGCCTCAGGGTTGATTTTTCCGGAACTCCAGAAACGCCCGCAGACTGGAAGGCAACCATCATTGGGCGGGCTAGCGCTTTCCGATTCCAAGATCAACCGATTGGCGACATCAGCCTCGACACGAACACCAGTGGCGGCCTCGCGAAAATCGCTTTGCTCGTTGAAGCCAAAGGTGCGAACTCACTGGCTCTCCGGGCGGAAGCCGGGCTCCCCGCGAATTGGGATAACTTCATGAAAGCGACGACGCGCGGCAGCATCGAGCTCCTTGTGCCGGAGACGGAACTGCTGCCACTGCCCAAACCGATCGTTGGTGACGTCGCCGTGAAGATTGATTTTGAAACAAACGACGGCCATCTAAAATCCCAAGCGGTGTTGAAGTCCGAGTCGTTATCTATCCCCGACGCAACGCTCACAGACACCCATTTCACGCTGCATGTGGAGAAAGATCTCACCAAGCTGCAGAAGAAAGATGTCCCTATTTTTGAAGGGCTCGCGACTCGCTTAGAAGGTGGGATCGGTATTGTGAAGGTTCAAAGTTATGCTACCGACACTCTGCGCATTGCCTTGGGCACTCGCGACGGAGAGGTGGCGGTTGAGGAGATCGCCGTGGGCAACGGGGAGAACTCTGCGCGGGTCTCCGCAAGCTATGTCATGCCGGCAGATATGAAATCGTGGGATAAACAACCACTCGCCACGGAACTCACCGTTCGCGTTCCCGATCTGTCGGCATTTCTCGAGGCCGACTCCAAGGGTGATCTCGGTGGGAAACTCGATGTTGATGGCGTGTTATCGTCTAAAGGCGGCGCGATAACCGGTGCGTTCAAAGTTAACGGCGCTGACATCCGGCTAAATGGCTTGCCGGTGCGTTCGGCGAATGCGGACGTTGCGATTGGTGAGAATGTGGTTCGCATCCCGCAAGTCGCCATTGTTTTTGATGACGCTAACCGCATCACCGGATCCGGCGATGCAGTCATCGGCAAAAACATCACCTACTCGGGCAAGTTGGACGTTCAGCTCGCGGATCTCGCCCTGTTTCAACCGCTCTTCGGTGCTACGCCGGATTCGCCCGCGCTCGCCGGCAGTTTGTCGGTCCTATGGTCGGGGAGCGGCGATACCGGGACTCCCGAGCATGTCGGCACGGCGAATCTCAGTTTGGTCGGCGCCAGTTTCGGAAAGCACGAAAATCTCGCTGCCAGCTTCAACGCATCGTATTCCCCAGAGAACATCAACATCCCAGATTGGTTTGTGACGTCCGATTACGGGACTGCCGCCTTTTCGCTTTTCTGGAAGGACAACCGGCTGAGCGTCACCAATCTGGCGGTTCGACAACACACACTCACGCTGCTGGAAGGTGAAATAAACGTCCCCCTCTACCTTGCGGAGTTCAAGCAAATAGATCGCCTCATACCGCCTAACGAGCCGCTGCACGTCGCGCTCCGCACGAGGAAGCTCTCCGTCGCCGCGCTCATGCGTCATCTCGGAGAAGACAAACCGCCAGTTGCAGCCACGATTGATTTGGACGCGACTGCACATGGGACGATCGAGTCGCTGAGTGCCTCCGCGGACTTCAAAGCGTCGGGCGTGCAGTCGCGCGACGCGGATCAATTTGCTCCGGCGGAAATTGCCGTTCGCTTAGACCTGAAGGAAAATCGCTTAGCGATTAATGGAAGTGTTCGCCAGGCGTTGATCCAGCCGCTCCAGATCACAGGAAATCTCCCGCTCGACGTCGCTGGCATTCTTGCACGCGGGAACTTTGACACCTCCACACCGCTGGACCTGCGAATCCGAATGCCGAGGTCGCCTCTGGAGTTTTTGTCCACTATTGTTCCAGATATTCGACGCAGCCCGGGCACTGCCGAAATAGACGTGCGCGTGGGCGGAACGGTCGCATCGCCGAGCTTCGGCGGCAAGGTGATAGCGAACATCTCGGCGCTCCGTTTCGCCGACCCCAGCCTGCCCCCGATTAACGCGATGGAGATGAATATCGGCTTTGCTGGCAAGCGGATCACGATTAATCGCTTTGTCGGGATGCTTGGGGGGGGGTCCATCGCAGCCTCGGGTAGTGTTGACCTCTCGGACTCCAAGAAGCCGATTCTGAATCTCCAACTTGGCAGCAACAACGCACTCTTGCTTCAAAACGACGACATGACGGCACGGGTCTCCAGCAAGGTGACCCTACGCGGCCCTCTAGACACGGTGAACGTCTCAGGAAACGTCTGGATCACGCGTGGACGGTTTTTTCGTGAAATAGACATCCTGCCGATCGGACTTCCGGGACGCCCGGCACCGCAACCACCATCCGAGCCGATGTTGATCAGTTTCCCAAAGCCGCCTTTGCGCGGTTGGACATTTGATGTGGGGATCCGCACGTCGGATCCATTTTTGGTCCAGAGCAACTTGGCTGAAGGGCGTATTTTTGTGGACTTGCGGCTGGCTGGGAATGGTCTCCGACCCTATTTGGAGGGGACCGTGAATATCGAAAAGCTCACCACGTCGCTTCCATTTAGTAGTCTGAAAATCGAGGATGGGCAGATTTTTTTCCGTCAGGAGGATCCCTTTGTGCCGCAACTGAGCCTGCGAGGGACATCCGCGATTCGTGCTTACGAAGTGAATGTCAATATCACGGGGTCTGCTTTTGCGCCGGAGGCGGTTTTTACGAGCAATCCACCCCTGCCGCAATCAGAAGTCGTTGCGCTCATTGCCACAGGAATGACCACCGCCGAATTGTCCCAAGATCCCAACGCGATTGCCGGAAGGGCTGCGATCTTAATCTTTCAACGGCTCTACAACAGAGTTTTCCGCCGAAATCGCGCGCCTGTGCAGGACGAGTCGCTATTGAGCCGCATTCAGTTCGACGTGGGCACCGTTGATCCAAAGACTGGCAAGCAGGCCACCACAATTGGGATCCCGCTCACCCGCCAAATCACTTTGGTCGGCGGCGTGGATGTCGGCGGCAACTTCCGCGGACAAGTAAAATACCTCATACGATTTCGATGAAACGCTGCCTTCTACTCCTCTTGTGTGCGAGCGTAGTTTTTGCGCAGACGGATGCGCCGCCTGAGCTAGACCAACCATTTGCGCCCGAAAGCATGCCGCCTGTTGAAGTGCCAATCACCGATCTGCATGGGAAGTTGCTGCTCGTTTTCGAGGGCAACTTGAAGTTCACAGAAGGGCAACTGCGCAAGGAAATCGCCCGGCAGGTCGAGCCGATTGAGCAATTTGGGTTGGATGATGCGAGTGCCTACGATGCGGCGTTTTTCGTGGAATCGTTCTATCGAAGACGAGGGTATTCGCAAGTCGTGGTTATCCCGCAAATCGTTGGTGCATGGACGCTCTCGCTCACCATTAACGAGGGGACGCTGACTCGTTTTGGGACAATTTCGATCGTCGGAAATGAAGCGTTCGATAGCAAAACCTTTTCGGATTATCTGCTAGGGCCGGTCCGTGAGAACCACCCTCGGATCCGCGTGGACACTGATCTTCCATTTGTCGAGGCCGACCTTGAGGCTGGTGTGGATTTGGTGCGCCGTCTTTACGCATCGGGAGGGTATCTCAACGCCGAGGTCGAGCGACCAGAGATTTCTTTCCGCGACGATAACACCGCAGCCGATATCGAGCTCGTAGTCCACGAAGGAATGGCCTATCGCTTTGGTTCGATCAAGCTCGCCGGGGAGATTGTTTTTCCCGAAGAAGAAGTGCTGGATGTGATCGCCAACCTGACTGGGGACGTTTACTCCGATGGTCGTCTGGCCGCGGCGGCGCGGGCGCTCGAAGATTTCTACAAGCGGCGAGGGTATTTTCAGGTTGCCATTGTGCCGCAAGCCGAGCCGGACATAGCGTATGCTGGCACCGTGCCGACCAAGTTCGCCATCGAGCCTGGGGAAAAGTTCCGCTTTGGTGGCACTACCATAGAGGGCCTCGAGGGCGTTCGACCCTCATTCGTAGAAAAACGAATGCGGCGTCTGCGGGGGCAAGTCTATCATCCTAGCTTAATTGATAAAACGTTTCGCGAATTGATCCAGACCGGACTCTTCCGCACGCTCCGCATCACGCCTGAGGCCATTGCCGGTGACGAAGTTCGCCTTGATCTGGTGGTCGAGGAAGCGCTGCCGAAGGAGTTCGGCGTGGGCATCGGATACGCGAGCTTTTTCGGAGGGATTGTGAGCGCTAGTTATCGGGACTTGAATTTTCTGCGTTCTGGTCGAGCGCTTCGGCTGGAAGTGGAAGCGAATCAGCGCGGTTACAGTGGGCTGGTGCAATACAAAGATCCGTGGCTTTTTGATAGCGACTACGAATTGCTTTTGGAGTTGCTTGCGGAGACGTCGGAGCGCAAGGGCTACTCAAAAAACGAGGTGGGTTTTCGCCCAACGCTCCTCCGCGCAATCACCGACAAATGGGAAATCTCCGCATTTCTAAGCGCGCGCCATGTCGTCATGCGAAATATTCTAATCGAGCCCATAAGCCTCGTGGGTCTGTTGGACTACTCGGTGTTCTCAATCGGCATCTCGCAGACGCTCGACTACCGCAACAACATCGCCCTCCCGACCCGTGGATTTATTTTCACGACCACTGCGGAGGTAGCGCCGAGTCATTTTGGTGACGTGGCGTATTTTCGAGTCACTGGAAATTTTACTTGGTATCTGCCAATCACCGCGAAATCCACGCTAGCGCTCGGAGCCCGCGCGGGCGTGACCTCGCCGCTAGGCACCACTGGGCTCCCGATTGACGAGCGGTTTTTTAGCGGCGGAGCGACGACGGTTCGGAGTTTTTCGGAGTTCAGCCTGGGCCCTCGCGACAGCGCAGGATACCCGCTTGGGGGCGAGGCGCGCACGATTTTCAACGCAGAGTATTCGTTTCCGATCTTTGGCGACTTGGTCGGAGCTGTGTTTATAGATGCCGGAAATGTGGTTTCGCGTGCGGCCGATTTTGGGTTCGAAGACATGCGCTATGCCGTCGGCGCAGGCCTTCGCTATAAACTCCCGATTGGGGCGATTCGTCTGGATTACGGCCTCAATCCACGACCACAACAAGGTGAAGCCCAAGGTGCCTTTCACTTCGCGATTGGCGTGGCATTCTGAATGATGGAATGCTTAGCAGGTAGGCCATCAAATCTTGGCGGGAGAAAGTGTCAAGTCATTCGACTACGCGAGACGATTTGCTCGCGATATGGGGCGAGTGTAGTCTACAAGGAGGCTGTTTGTCGGAGTGGTGAAGTCCATGTTTCCCGAATACGCCGTACTCCCACACAGGCAGGAGCTTTCGCTGAGCAGGTGCCTAAAGAGTCCGTCTCCGCTTTATTGGAAACATGAAAGCAAGGTAATCCCGGAATTGTCGCGGGGGATTCCTGTTTCTTTAGTCTTGGAGGACACCAAAGCCGATGTCAAATTAGCAGTCCCGGCATAAAGATTATTCTGGAAAATCTTGTCCCTCTTGCCTGAGGCAATTTCTCGGTTTCAATGGACTTCGATTTTTCCTTCGATGGAGTCGTCCATCGTTTTTCCCATTACGGCGCCGATGAGCATTTTGATGCCTGCGACTGCCATTCCGTGTTTGGTATCCCAGTAGTAACCCTCCGTCGGGGCAACATGAATCACGGTGATTCGCGGGTCGTCTATGCCGCCGGTAAACCACGTTTTAATGATTGGATTCCAAAGCTCCTTAATTTTCTCCTTATCGCGTGAAACCGTTGCTGTGCCTTGCAGAAACAGAAAGTCCGAGTGCGGCGATCCTTGGAAGTAAAGTTTGACCGTTGGATTGGCCGTGAGTTCGAGGTTTTTATGGCTGTCATCCGCGCTTAGAAACCAGAGGTGACCCGCGTCATCCACCTGCTGCACGCTCATGGGGCGGGTGCCAAAGTAGTCCGCAGAAGCTTCGGCCGTGCAGAAAAAGCAGGTCTTGGATATTTCGACGAGTTCCTTGATCTTAGAGGCTGCATCTGTCCCGGTGAGGTCTGAGTGGTTTGCTTCGGCTTGTTGCTGATTGATTGAATCCATAGTTTAGTAACGGTGGCTACTGGCTTTTTGGCTGGGTGAAATTGATTTTCGTTTAGATTTTTCTGCGCTGCCTTGTAGCCAATCGCACACGTGGCCCAACCGCTGGAGAAATGTCTATTGCAGGGGTCCAAGGGGCGGGGTAAAAATGTCGTGGAGTGAAGCCCGCCATCCAAATCGCCGTGATCGCAGATACCCACGGAAAACTTCCCGTGAGTGCCGCTGCACAACTCGGCAAGGCGGATGAGATTTGGCACCTTGGAGACTTCTGCGACCTAGCGACGCTCAATGCCATCATCGGCCTCGGACGTCCCTTTTATGGAATCCTAGGAAACAACGATTACGGGCTCGCTCTTCCCAGCCACCTGCTCCTTGAACGATGTGGGAAAAGTTTTTTTCTTATCCATATTCCTCCTTCGAAATCCTATGGCGCTGATTTCGTGCTGCACGGCCACACGCACGTTCCTCGCGATGAGGAGATTGCCGGGTCGCGAGTCCTCAATCCTGGTTCTCTCGGCAAGGCGAATAAAGGGGCGCCAGCAAGTTGGGCATGGTTGCGGGTGGAAGGCGACGGCAGCGTTGATTGGAACGTCGTCCGCGTGTAGGCCGCGATTAGCCTATCGCCTTGAGGACATGCCATTCACTGAGGACGATCGGGAGTTGGCTTGGCCATGCGGGAGCGAAGAAAAACGCGATCGCCTTGCCCCCGGGTTGCCATCCGAGCATTTCGAAGGGCGCGTTTGCGGCATTATAAATGAAAAACGTATCGAGCGCGGGCGTGGTGGAAATACGAGCTGGAGCCTTGCCGCGACGTGCTGGGACAGGAGGGGGTTCTTGAGTTTCGATTGTCCACGCCGAAGCAGGGCCATTCAGCGCGAGCAGTGATTGCGTCTCCACGGCCGAATATGGCTTGAGCGGCCCCCGGCGTCGAACGACGGCCATGTAGCGGGCGACGTCATCAAAGAAGCCGACGATGATATCATCAGCAGCTTGGGTATATGCGTAGGCCTTTTCGCCACGGGCCGTGAGACCGAGGAGGCCCCTAGCCATTACGGGCTTGCCGAGCAAGAAATCCACCGCTTGCTTGCTGGAACCCAGAAGGCGGCTTGGTTGGCTTGCAGACGTGGGGGACAGCTTGCTGGCCATAGGCAGAAATTCCGTGAGATCGGCTAGTAGGCGGCTTGTGCGCCTTTCAGATTTTTCTTCTTAATCCAAGGCATGAGTGCCCGCAGGCGTGTGCCCGTTTTTTCAATCTCGTGTGCCTCACCTTGCTTGAGAAGCGCGTCGTAGTTTTTATAGCCGGTCTGGAATTCGTTAATCCAAGCCTTAGCAAACTTGCCGTTTTGGATGTCTTTGAGTGCGGCCTTCATGCGTTTTTTGACGGAGGCATCAATGATCTTCGGCCCCACGCTCACGTCGCCCCACTTCGCGGTCTCACTAATGGAAAAGCGCATGCCGGCGATGCCGGATTCGTTCATGAGATCTACAATGAGCTTGAGCTCGTGGAGACACTCGAAGTAGGCCATCTCGGGAGAGTATCCAGCCTCGACTAGAGTCTCGAAGCCCGCTTGCACTAAGGCCGAACAGCCCCCGCAGAGGACGGTTTGCTCGCCGAAGAGGTCGGTTTCGGTTTCTTCTTTGAATGTGGTCTCGAGCACGCCACCGCGTGTTCCGCCGATACCTTTGGCCCATGCGAGGGCAATTTTTTTGGCATCCTTGCCCGGATTTTGTTCGATCGCAATGAGAGCAGGCACTCCCTTCCCCTCGGTGAACTGGCGACGAACAATGTGTCCAGGTCCTTTGGGAGCCACCATAATGACGTTGACGTCCTTGGGAGGAATGATCGTTTTGTAGAGAATGCTAAAGCCGTGACTGAAAACGAGGGTCTTGCCGGCTTTGAGATTTGGCGCAATGTCCTTGGCGTATGCGGCAGGTTGCTTCGTGTCGGGAATCGCGAGCATGATCACGTCGGCACGACGCACGGCCTCAGCGGTATCGTAAACTTCAAATCCATGTTTTTCTGCCACAGCACGGCTCTTAGATTTTGGATACAAGCCGATAATTACTTTTAGGCCACTTTCCTTGAGGTTGAGCGCGTGCGCATGGCCTTGGGAGCCAAAGCCGAGCACGGCGAGAGTTTTTCCTTTAAGGACTTTGAGGTCGGCGTCTTTGTCGCTGTAGATTTTTACGGGCATGGATTCGATTGGGATCAGGGTTTTGTTTGCTTACGAGAGCGCATGACATTGCGTAAGAAGACCGATCGCGTCAATACCTTCCGGCAGTCTGTTTGACGCAGGTGGGAGATTTTATCTATGGCGAAGGCACACGCTATCGGCATCCATAGGAGCGACCACTCAAGCCATGATAGCCTCCATGGAGTGCGCCCTGCGGCTTGATGATGTTCTAGAAGAAAATAGATTCCGGCAGAAATGCCTGCGACGCGAAACGTGAGATTGCGCGTCGCGCTCGCAAAAAGAAGTGCCCATGTGAAATACCATGCGTGCACGGCGGGGGACCCTCTCCGATCTGGCCGATATTGCCAACTTCGTTTCGTGCTGGGATGACGACTAGAACTGAGGAGGCAAGGGGAGGGCTCATTGATGCAGAATGGCGGGATCTTAATTTCTGGGCGAAAGGCGTCAATTCGCGGATCCTGAGCGAGGTTCGTTCTTCACATGGCGAGAAGGTTTGTTAACATTCCGTGATGTCCCCTCCTGCCGCCGTTTCTCTTCGGACGATGATCGCCCGCGTTTCTCAGGACGACATCGTGCTCTACGCAAACAGGGCTATGGCACAATACCTGCGAGTTCACAAATCGCACCTCGTCGGGGCACCGCTCGAGACGCTCGAAGCACGCGTTCACGGCGAGGTGCAAGAATGCTTCCAAAGGCCTATCGCAGGCAAGACGAGTAACCGCCTTGTGACCGACCAAGATGGTCGCGTCTTTGAAGCGAAGACCTACAGTGAGGCGGGGATCTTAGACATCGTGCTGGATGAAGTCACGACGCTCGAGAGCGTGCACAGGGATCTTTTGCATGTTAGTGGCACCTCGGTGGAAATTCTCACTGAAGAGGAACTTCGTACGGCCCGCCAGCCCGAGCGCCGATTTCTGACCGTTTCGCATTCCTGCCTCAAAGGCATTTCCCATTTGGCGGAGTGCCTGCCGCCGATGGAAATGAGGCTCATGATCAATGCGTTTGCCGAAGAAGCCGTGGAGTGTGTCCTCGAAGCGGGTTGCACGGTCTTTCCTGCTGGTGGCGAATCAGTAGCTGGCCTCTTCGGTGCCCCCCGCTACTTTGCTGACCACGCCTTGCGCGCGCTACGAGCGGCTTGCAATCAGGTGGCGCGAGCTAATCATATGCGTTCCGTATTTTTTCAAAACGGAAACGAAATGCCACCGATGTCCTGCGGCATTTGGAGCGGTGAAGCCCTTGTCGGAACGCTGGGCGGCACCTCATTGCAACCTTACGTCGCCATCGGATCGCCCGTGGATTTGGCTGGTGAACTGTGTCGTTTGGCACGTCCGGGCGAGATTCTTATAAGCGAGGTGACACTCCAGAGCATCCTCACAAACCTGCCGCCCACCTGGCAAGCCATCCGCGCTGAGAGTGAGGGCGAGCCCGACCTAAGCGACTTTACATGGACAGCTGACAACGTCCTCCCGCTGGCCGAGGAATACTTGCGGGGAGTCTGGTTAATCGGGCCTCAAATCGAGAGTGATACTTCGCGAGCAGAATTCTATCTCAACTACCTTTGGGCACTCCGGGTTCCAGGCCACGACCTACCCGTGCCGGTTCTTCGTGGAGCGCGACCCTCACACGTCGGCGATTCCTTGGAGCTTAGCGATGCAAATGTCATCGCGAGCCAATTTTCTCAGACGCTTGGAAAATATAAACTTCTCCAAGTCATCGGCACCGGTGGCATGGGTCGCGTGTGGAAGGGCCAAGATCGCTATGGGAATTTTGTTGCGATCAAGGTGCTGCACTCCACGGAAACGGTATCCGAGACGCAGGTCAGGCGCTTTCGCCGGGAAGCCGAAATCATGGCGAGGCTTCCGCACCGGAATATTTGCCGAGTTTTCGAAATGGGTGAATTTGAAGATATCCAGTTCTTGGTAATGGAGCTCGTTGATGGGCTCACGCTTGCTGACCTTCTTTACGACGAGCTAGAGAATAGTTCCACGACAGAAGGCGTGCTCGACCTCAAAAGCCTCATCCTCGCCCTCCGCAGTACGAAAATTTCTCACGGGGATGATTCCTCCCCTGAGGAGCCAGCGAGGCCGCGCGCGAGCACGACGCGAGTTTTGCAGACCGAACAGACTTTGAGTATTTTTCTCAAAGTTTGCGATGCGGTGCAAT
>Ga0335395_10002521_pt1 | contig 11346 bp, 5 predicted proteins | sample MAT02_FD_205744 | JGI IMG/M metagenome (GOLD analysis project Ga0335395, IMG submission 205744) | Freshwater microbial communities from Lake Fryxell liftoff mats and glacier meltwater in Antarctica - MAT-02 (spades assembly) (version 2) ...
CTTAGCCTTTTCTTGAGCTGCTTCGAGTTCTTTCATTGTGACTTGAAGCTCCGAGTTCGCCAATCGATCGTCGAGTTGCACAAGCAGCGATCCCTGGGCAAGTATATCTCCTTCATCGGCGACTAAATCGAGTATCAATCCATCGGCTTGCGCTGCGATCTCCAAGTCATTTACAAACTTGAGGTTGGCATTGCGAATGATGATTTTTCCGTCAGCCGAAAGATTGCTAAATCCATCCCGCGCGTTTCCGGTTGATGGGTTTGATTCAGCGGGTGGAACATTCAAACCAACATCGGTGGTGACATTCGCGTTTCGTGGAGATTCTACCAATGGCGGAACGGCCAAGCTGGCGTCATAACTGCCGCCAGTCTGAATCACCGAATCATCGTAGCCTGAGGTCGCCTCATTGACGAGCTTTCCAGGAACCTTGAATGGACTAGGAACAGATCCCGCATGGGATGCATTCGGACCCACTGGCTGAATTTTTGCCGCAGTTGGATCGGGACGTCCCGAAATGATCTCGGGCAAGTAATCACATCCCGCTTGCGATACCGCAAGCAGCATCAAACCATAAAGGAAAACTGTTTGGTAACGGTATTTGATCTTGTTTATTATCATTTAGCTCTCGCTGGCAAAACATTACTAAAAGAGGAGATACGTTCTTATCCAAGCGACGATCTCATGCGTCCAAACATAAGCAAAGCTTCGCTTCCCGCACTTTACATCAGCGATCACTTCTGCACCGGGGCGACGAGTGATGCCATCCATACTGTCAGGAATAATTCTTAACTTGACGGTCGTACCATCCTCGCCGTGGATTTCGGCCCGCTGATGGACGCTCTGTCGATACAGTTTACCTGTTCGCTTATCGTCAGGAGCCGTTTTCAAAATAAACTCACAAGGTAAGTACTCGGCTTGCGTGTTTGAAAAGGCTTCATCGAGGAACTTCATCCGTTTCTCTGGCATATAAACTTCAATGTCCCAGTTTCCGGTCGGATCTGCGATGGTCATCAGCACTTGTCCTGTGACGACTGGGCGAGCCACGAGATTCTTCTCGACGTCCCAAGTAGTCACCGTTCCCGTAATCGGGCTCATTCGCTGAAGCTTCTGTCGCTTTTCGTTAAGGATCTGTAGTTGGCTTTCAAAAGCAGTAATTTGTTGCTCGACTTCGGCAAGGTCGCTGGACAGTTGTGCTCGATCGTCCGCAGTGGCCGTACCCTTGTTCATCATTGCAAGAATCGACTTGCGACGACTATTCGCCTGTCTTGATTGTCCCAGGATGTTTGCGAGTTCTACCTCCAGGTCACGATTCTTCATTCGAACGACAAGCTGTCCCTTCTCGACTTGACTACCGTGCTGGACCAGAACTTCTTCAATTTCCCCGTCGACGTGAGCGAACAGATTTCGTTGGACCTCAGGGACCAATTGCCCATTCCCCTTAAGATCGAAATCATAAGGTATAAAAAAGGTTGCAATTGCCGCTATCAACGCGACGGCAAGGATAGACGCCGTTTTAGGTAGCGCAGTTCCCCGAAATATCCAAAGGACTCGATCCAGGAATCGCCAAACGGGCATTAAGAAGATCCCGCTATGGGTCATCGAGTTCGACAGTGCACGGCACGAGTGCTCGTACACCAAATCGACACGGCCTTCGAGTTGCTGTCGCGATAATTGTGTCTCGATTTGCTCGACGATCAACGCTCCGATTGCAGGACCTCGCTGCCGAGCTTCAGGCGATACATTTCTTGATGTCAGGACGTCCCCTTCGATTGTCTTCTCGGGACGGTAAATTGGAAGAACGGCGATGGTTCTACCGTGCGATTGATCTACGTAATCCTCGACGGCCTCCTCAATCTGCGGCGGTAAGTCTTCTGAAGTGCCGTCATACCACAGAGGCTCCCCGGATCGGATTACACGCGTTGCAAGATTGTTTAATGCAGTAACGATATTCGATCGACTCTCGATAGTATCCTGTCCGCTGATCGACACGACTTTTGCTTTTCGCCGTTTCACCGTAGCGACACTTACCCGGTCGCACTCAATCAACCGACGCCCTTCATTAGCGATCGTGTAAGCGGTATCCCTAAGATCTAGATTGTCGTGTACCAATCGTGCGAATTGGTCAGCATGCTGCAATAGTTCGTGTTTGTCGGAGACCTTCTGAAGTTGGTGCCCCTTAAGCCACTCGCCAACGATCTTTCCGATATGTTCTATAAATCGGAGGTAGCCACGTTGTGCGTCCGGTTGCGAATCGCCACGCTGGAAGATTTCGATCACCCCGACTGCCTTCTGAGCTCCAATCAAGGGAGTTAATACCAGCAAAAAACGTGTGGGGTTTGCCAGCTCTTGATTTTCTCCATAAGCGGACTGTGGCGGAATTAATTCAGATTTCCCTTGCCCGAGAACACGCCCCAGCAACCTCGCGTGACGGAGAGCGTCTTCGTTCTGCGGATCCGAAAGCATCGGATCCACTTGCATTTGATAGGATAATTTTAAGGAGCCTTGCCCATCTAGAAGCCAGATCGCCCCACCCGCAGCAGCTAACGCAGCAACAATTTTCTGCAGAATCTCTGGATAAAACTCGCTCGCAGCCACATCAGACTTGGAAAGTTCTGATATTTCATTGACCAACGTGCGAATATGACGCTTGGTCTGTTCTACGCTCTCATCGTCTGGTATCGAAGACATTGATTTCGTCACAATCCGTGAAACACACAAAAAATCGAACCACGACGATAAACCACAGTCCAAATCCCACAACCTGGAAAGCTTAGATATCGCTATTCTTAACAGGTTTCTACGCGCCGAAAGGCCGATTATGCCGAAAAAGCAAACCGTAACGTATACGCCAAGTCAAATCGAAATGTTCGCTCGCATCAGTAGATTATCGCCATAGGGAGGAGTTTAGCAAACGCCCCTGAATCCGTCGCGAATAACGGTCGGCAAATAGTGCCACAAATTACAGGGCAAGTTAGTTTTTTAACTTACGAATTTAGCCGCTATGCGATAGCTCAGCTTGAAATACTGCGTTGCCCTGGGAAAAGTTCGATTTGGGACCTTCCGTCGATTTTTCATCTTCCGACCACGTTGCCCACCACCGCAAAGGTATCGAAATCACGTCGATGTGGTTGCCCGATAGTTCTAGGCATAGTTACTTTCTAGGAGTGAGAGATCGATCGAATGTCGACGATCGGTTTTGAAGCATCGATGAACCGCCAGCAGATGGCTGATACTGCGTAAATAGCAGCGTAGCTGACGAAGGCGTAATCAAATCCGGCCAGCAGGGCGTCACGTTTGTCAATATCACTGAGCGCTTCGGCTACGTTCATTGAGGACGCTTGCCGCCATGCAATGGTCTGTTCGACGATTGTTCCGGTAGCCCATCCAGCAACGGCGGCCCCTAACGTTCCAACGGTATTCATACAAGCGGCAGTCATGGCTGAGTGTCGTTGTCCGATATCTTGACACGTCGCCCAAGCCGATCCAAGAGTTAAATCGTTGCAAAAGGCTGCGAACGATATCGCGACAAAAAACAGATGCACATTCGGAGCGAAGATGGCTCCAATCCACGCCACGGCGCAGAGGCTTTCTGCCAGGACACCGACCACACGTCTCGATCGTCTTCGATTTCCCGATCGTCGTATCATGCCATCGACGAGGAACCCGCCGATTAAGCATCCGATCGCGCCTATCCAAAGCGGGCCACCTTTGTAAAGCGAGCCAATGACACTCTGCGGATCCACGTGGAATCGTTCTTGAAGATATGCAGGGAGGTACGTGATGTGAAACGCCCATCCGTATACCATACAAAAGTACATACCACACAATAACCAAAGATTTCCGCTTCTTAGAAAAGCCCGTGCTGGCAACGAATGCGAGGATCCTTCCGACTCGGGGGGACGTCCTCGTTCAATAAGATCCCTCTCGGTTTGATTCACTCCAGGATGCTCTCCAGGCACGTTGCAGAAGTAGATCGCAAAGACCGCGCACCAGAGCACTCCCATTAATCCAAACAGAGCAAATGCAACACGCCAAGTAACAAGCGCCGGCGTCCACGCAGTCCCAAGTACCAACACCGTCCAGATAATTGGAGTAAGCCCGCCCATCACTCTTCCAGACATAAAGACAAAGCTTTGAGCCGTTCCTGCTTGGTCAGAAGGAAACCAGTTGTAGAGGAGGCGAGTAATGTTTGGGTAGGCACCCGCTTCGCCGGCGCCAAAAAGGAACCGCAGCACTACCAACGTTCCTAGCCCAGCAACCATGTAGGTTCCGATAGTCCAGCCAACAATCCCGGTCAAGGCGGTGCATGCTGACCACCACAGGACGATTCGGAAAAGCGTCTTCTTCGGTCCCCATAAATCGCCAAGCCATCCCGATGGGATCTCGAAGATGGCATATGCAAGAGAAAAAGCAGTAAAAGCCCACTTGAGATCGGCAACACTTTCTAGTGAAAGCTCCGATGCCAACTGAGGTGCGACAGCCCCGAAACAGACACGATCCATATACGTGATCATCGACAGGACACACGCAAAAGCCAGCACGACGTACCGAACTCTAGTTGGTTTTTCGATCATGCAAGAATTTCTCGCATCACGTTTCCATGTACGTCGGTCAAGCGAAAATCACGTCCCGCATATCGATACGTAAGTCGTTCGTGATCAAAGCCCAGGAGGTGGAGGATCGTTGCATGCAGATCATGAACCGTCGAGACCTTCTCTATCGCCTTGAATCCGAAATCGTCGGTTGCACCATAGGTTACACCACCTCGCACACCTCCGCCGGCCATCCAAACGGTGAAACCATAGTGATTATGGTCGCGACCACTCCCGCCTTCGGACACCGGTGTTCGTCCAAACTCGCCCCCCCAAATCACCAGCGTATCCTTTAACATGTCTCGCTGCTTAAGATCTGCCAGCATGGCCGCAATCGGCTGGTCAATTTCTCCCGCGTTCTTTCGAATGCTCGGCTCAATATCGCTATGGTGATCCCAGGGCTGACCGGATCCATGCCACAGTTGAACGTAACGCACACCTCGTTCAAGCAGACGTCGTGCAATCAAAGTCTGTCGTCCATGAACGGTGTCCCCGTATAACTCCTGAATGTGCTTGGGCTCGTCTTTCACGTCGAAGGCATCGGACGCCTCGGATTGCATGCGAAATGCGAGTTCAAACGATTGAATTCGTGCTTCCATCCGCGAATCGGGATGAGCGTCCAACCGAATAGACTCGAGTTGCTTTAGCAGATCCAATTGACGTCGTTGAGCTCCTGTCGTTGCATGGGTGCTCTGGATGTTCTCAATAAGTTGTTCAATCTTTCGATACTGGCTGTCGATGTAAGTCCCCTGCAAAGAACCTGGGAGGAAACCCGATTGCCAATTGGCTTTCTCTGCGACCGGATAGCCGCCCGGACACATCGCGATGAAGCCAGGAAGATTTTGGTTTTCAGTCCCCAAACCATACATGACCCATGAACCAACACTCGGGCGTGGTTGAACCGAGTCGCCACAATTCATTAGCAGAAGCGACGGTTCGTGATTCGGTACTTGAGCGGTCATCGAGCGAATGACCGCAATGTCATCGGCATGGACTGCCGTTTGAGCAAACAGTTCGCTTACCTCTAGTCCACTCTGGCCATACCTTTGAAATTTGAACGGGGAGGGCATGGCACCACCTGTTTTTCGTTCCGTAAGGAAAGACTCCGGCAGGGGTTGCCCGGCGTACTTCTCAAGTATCGGCTTCCGATCGAAAGTATCGATATGCGACGGGCCACCGTTCAAAAAGAAGTGTACCACGCGTTTAGCGCGACCCGGGAAGTGCGATGCCTTCGCAGCCAGGGGGTTTGACGAACTGTAACTCTTTTCAGCCACGAGTTCGCCGCTGTCAGCCATCACGCCAGAAAGTCCAAGCATTCCTAAGCCCACGCCTGAGCTTCGCAATAGTTCGCGGCGACTGAGTCCGTTAAATCGATAATTGGTTTGAATGGTCATGGTTTAATCTCATCTTCATCGGTTATTCCAAAAACATCCGCTCATTTGAAATCAGGAGGACTTGAGCAAGCTGTTCAACGGGTGAGAGCGAAAGAGTCGGGACACCGGCGAAGCCGCTCGCTGCCTGCCAGACATCGGAGAAGCTACCAGTGTTATCCTGAAAGGCAATCGTTGGAGCCCATTGAAACTGGTCATTGTTTAAGACTTCGCCGATGTCGACAACGAAGTCGATCGTATCGTTCGTAGCAACCTTGATGGAATCGAATTGGAAGTCTTCTAGTCGCTTTTGGAAGGTGGCCGACTTGAGAGTGCCATGGCGGCTTGAAATCACAAAAGCGCGAATCCCATCCCCTTCGGTCGAATCATGGATTAAAGTCGACTGAATCGAAACGACGCCATTGCCGGGCGAAGTCCATCTTCGAACGATTGCGTGATGGCGATCATTCCCGGGATGACCTCCCTGAGCCGTGAGAAACAACCATCCCAAAGTCGAATCAGGAAGTTGGGATCCTCCCTGCCATACGCTTCCGGTAAAGTAGGGAAGCGATGTAAATGATTTGACCCTCCCCGACTCCTCGTCCACCTCGCCATAGCCGTAGCTCCACTCACGGGAATGTGGTTTCTCTGGAGCAGACGAGTCTTTTTGATTGGTCGCGATGAGGAACTGTTCCGCTGCAATAGACTCTGCCTGGGTTGGCGTCCTCCCGAGAATCGTTTCGTACAAATGCGACACAGGGTCCGAACCGCGAATTCCTGTCACAATCTTCTTGGCCCTGGCGGCTACAAACGGATGATTCAATGCGAAGAGAGCCTGTTGAGGTGTGATCGTTTCCGATCGTTCTGGCGAATGCAAGTCGGGATTGGCAAAATCGAACACGCTCAGTAACGTTGGAAGGAACTGTCTATCAATAGTGACGTAGATCGATCGACGTGCGCCCAGCAGGTCAGTCCCTGGTCCGCCCATCGTCAAATCTAAGTCCCCCGAAGCGGCAAGCATCGTATCTCGCAACGCTTCGAACTGCATGCGACGTCGATTGGCTCGCCAAAGAAGCCGATTATCTGGATCACGTTCCTGTGCAAGGGAATACGCGTCCGCATCCTTAGGTCCACGCGAACTTTGTCGGTAGGTAGCCGAAAGCATGATCGAGCGATGCAAAGATTTAGTACTCCAGCCTCCCGCTATAAACTGGCTAGTCAACCAATCGAGCAGCTCTGGATGACTCGGTGGAGAAGCGCGAACACCAAAATCACTTAGGCTTCGAACCAATCCATATCCAAAGTGATGTTGCCATACTCGATTCACCCAGACCCTTGCAGTGAGCGGGTTGTTTGGATCGACAATGGCTTTCGCCATCTCCATGCGTCCGCTTCCCGTTTCGAAAGGTAGTCGCGATTCGCCAGAGAGTACCTTTAAGAATTGAAGCGGCACACGTTCGCCTCGAGTCGACGGATTACCGCGTCGAAATACGTAAGCATCTTGTCGGGTCTTTCGGTCCTCCAAAACGACCGCACAAGAGATAGAGGAAGGGGCCTGCAAAATCCATTGGTCCACTTCTGATTGAGCCTTCCAGAGCTCAAGGACCGTCGAATGGTCCCAAAACCATTCCGTATTAACGATCGGTTCGTCTGGAATCACGCAAGGTGATTCATTGCCGTAGAAGGCTTCGTGAAGCTGTCGTTCACTTTCGCTCACTGTAGAACTGTCGGCGTCGAGTTGTTTGCTCCAAGCTTGATCGTGCGCAGCCAGAACTGCGGCGTATCGGTCGGCCACCTCCGACGCAGATTGCGGCGGGTTTACGAATGCTTCAGCTAGACGCGGATGGATCGATGTAGTGGCATCCCTTAGTCGCTTCGTTACTTCCGAAGCTTGCGAGACGAAGTCCTCATCCTTCAGTTTGCTGAAGGCGATCCAAGGAGCAAATATGGGATCTTCGATACGTTCTGCATGTGCTAAAATTGAATGCCATCGACGCACAATCGCAGGTATCAAATCGTCCTTGGTCGTCAACCGGACGAATGCAATCTCAGGGTACTTGTCGATCTCTCGCTGCGCCATGAGATAGTCCCTTAGCCGCGTGCGTATCCTTGCGTTCGCCTCTTCTCTTGCGGTCACTGTCAGCTCACGTAGTTTGTCGTTCCGTTCGCGTAACCCGATTTTATAGACGGACTGCGAAGAGCCATCCTCCGAACTCTCGGTGATCGGAACTTGTCGTTCAAGGCAGTTTTGAAAGACCCCATAAAGCGAATAGTAGTCGGCAGTCGGAAACGGGTCGTATTTATGGTCGTGACATCGGGCGCAGGTGACTGTTACGCCAAGTAGACCGCGTGTAACAACATCGATGCGATCGTCAATGATATCGGGTGTTGCGCCAAGAAAACGACGTCCGAGGGTCAAAAAACCCATGGCCGCTTGCGACGGCAAATCGTTGGGAGCAACTTGGTCGGCTGCCAATTGCAGCAACACAAAACGATCAAATGGCATGTCGTCATTCAATGCATCAATCACCCAATCGCGATACCACGACGAGTGAATGAAACGCCGCTCCTCACGGCCATACACATACCCCTTTGTATCGGAATACCTTGCAACATCCAACCAATGACGCCCCCAATGCTCGCCATAGCGTGGGGAGTCAAGCAAACGGTCAATCAAATGTGCATACGCATCGTCGCCTGGATCCTTTACAAAGGTATCGATCTCTCCGAGTGTTGGAAGCAACCCACATAGGTCGTGCGTCGCCCGGCGAATCAACGTCGCTCTGTCCGCTTCGATCGAAGATTCAAGTCCCTCCTTGGAGAGATTCTCTAAAACAAATCGATCGATGTCATTTTTCACTGTGCCATTTTTTGTCGACGATCCTTCAGCCACATTCGGCGGGACAACGGAACGAAGCGGCTGGAACGCCCAATGGTTTCGCCATAGTTCTTCCTTGGAATCAGAATGTTTGGCTTCAGTCGGCCATGGAGCTCCGATCGCGATCCACCGCGAAAGATCTGCGATCTCGAGTTCTGTCAAGGCAGAACCTGCCTCAGGTGGAGGCATCCGCAGGTCAAGATCGGACTCCATTGCGCGGAGAATCAACTCGCTTTGAAGAGCATCTCCAAGAACAATCGACGGACCGCTATCGCCACCTGAAAGTACCGCAGCGCGAGAATCGACCCGAAGTCCAGCCCATTGTTTGTTGTCGCCGTGGCATTGCTGACAGCGTTCGACCAGTAACGGACGAATACGCTGCTCGAAGAAATCGAGATCCGCATTCGACGCCTCGACATCGGCCTGATCAGATCTGGCGACGAACGGCGATAGGACGAACGACGATATAAGAAACAGCAGTAACCGAACCAAGACTCCACGAAGCGTAGAGAGGACTCGTCGTAAAGCCATCAACAGGTTTCTCTGAGATGCACAGACCCCAGTCTGTCTTAGAAATATAGCTACTTCGTCCACTGAAAGCCTTTCGCCAATGTGCTGATTTAAACTCTCATCACGAATATCAAACGTTGACATATAAGCGAAGACGCCTTACACACTTTCCGCCGCAACACGTCGGTTATTCATCGTAGTATGCGTAAGAGGTACTTTAAAACTACTTGTCTGTGTTCGTCCTGATTCCGCTACGAGGTACTGCGAGACAAAATCTTCATTGAGTGTCACTCCTAAACCAGGTCCTTCGGGAACGGTGATCCATCCATCGAGGGCTTGGATTTTTTCGTTCGTCAATTCATGCCGCAGCGGTGAATCCTCGACGCAATCTTCATACAGAAAAGCGTCGCGACAAGTGCTTAGCCACTGAAGACTGGCCGCACCGGTAATAGGGCTGGTGTAGCAATGATTGCACAATCGAGCGCCAGTCTCCTGGACTCGCTGCTTAATGTAGTCAGCATCCGTAAAGCCATTTCGAGCCAAGTCGACTTGATAGATGTCCAGTGCATTGGCTTCGATAAGAGATCTCCACGACTCGCGACCGCATTCTTCCTCGCCCGCTGCGATCGGAATGGGCGAACGATCACGTAACCATCGATATCCTTGCACGTCGTCAGGACGAAGCGGTTCTTCAAGCCACTCTACGTTGAACTGCTTAAAGGCTTCGGCGCGCCTGAGCGCTGTCCTAGCATCCCACACACAGCCAGCATCAATGAGGAGCGTTCCATCCGGGCCGATTCCTTCTCTAGCTCCACGAACCAGATCGATATCCAGTGCTTCGTTCTGGCCCATCGGCTCCCAACCGAACTTGATGGCTTGGTAGCCATACGCCTTCCACCGTTGCGCAATCTCCATCGTCTCTTCGCCATCGAGACCGAACAGAATCGACGCGTAGGCCTTGATCTTCGAGTGCTGCTTGCCACCCAACAGGCGGTGGATCGGCTGTCCAAAGCACTTTCCCTTGAGATCCCACAGGGCCATATCGATCGCGGCCATCGCAGTTATCGTTACCGACGAACGCCCAAAGTACATGGTCCGCCGATGCATCTTTTGCCATAGCCTTTCGGTCTCTAGCGGGTTCTCGCCAATGAGAATCTCTCGAAGACCACAAGCGATATTGTGGCTAAAGGGGGCGTCGATGATTGCCTTGACAACCTCTGGTTGCGAGTCGGCTTCGCCGATCCCTTCAAGTCCGTTGTCGGTTCGTACTCGAACAAGAACCGCGTCTTGGCTGCTGGCGGTTTTTTTTTCCACTGAGGGGATTCTTAGCAACTGGCAGATGATCTCAGTAATTTTCATGCGTTGGTCAGCCCGAGGTTAGATTCAAAAGATTCTTGTTAATAAGACACCAGATGGAAGTATGTATCATGTATACAATACGCATGATTGTCAAATGGCATGTAATTTCAGAGAATCCATTCCCGACTGCCTTACTGAGCCGATGGCGCTAGCCACGGGTGACGCGAGGCGATTGCCTTACTGAGCCGATGGCGCTAGCCACGGGTGACGCGAGGCGATTGCCTTGATAGGACGTTTAACGGGGGGAACCCGGAGCTAGCGCTCACGGCTCAAGAAAACAGCATTTCTATCGGGTTAGAAGACTGAGCCGAGCCACGGGTGACGCGAGGCGATTGCCTTGATTGGATATTTAAACACTTGAACCAAATTCAAAAATCTAAAACTCGCCCTGTTGACGTAGGGTATGTATGCAATATACAGTGGAGACAAGTATACCAACTTTGACTGCGTTCGAAGAAACACGATGTTTATGACCCAGCTTAAGAATTCAAGTTTCAAACCCTTGTTTTTTAGTCTCCGCGAGCAAATCGCGGATCGTATTCGCACCGATGTTATCTGCGGTCGCATTGGGGTTGGTCAGCGACTGAACGAAGTTCAGTTGGGCGAAAAATTTGGAGTGAGTCGAACTCCAATTCGA
>Ga0335395_10002522_pt1 | contig 11345 bp, 9 predicted proteins | sample MAT02_FD_205744 | JGI IMG/M metagenome (GOLD analysis project Ga0335395, IMG submission 205744) | Freshwater microbial communities from Lake Fryxell liftoff mats and glacier meltwater in Antarctica - MAT-02 (spades assembly) (version 2) ...
AACTCCGGTGACCCACCGCCACCCGCCGCGATCCACCGCAACGGCTCCGGCCAGGTCTCCGGCAACGCCGACGCGACCGTCCCCGCGGTCCCGACCCACACCGGCTCCGCACGCGCGACCTCTGGCATCGGCCCGGAGATCTCCGTCACGCTCCGGGTCGATGAAACCGACGAGCCAGCCACCACAGCCGAAACTGGAGCCCGCTCTGGCATACACGCCCAAAGCGGCCACAACGGCGTCAGCAGCCACACAGCGCGACTTGGCCAGCTCGGCACCGGCTCCGAGGGTACGCGCTCCACGCCCACGAGTGAAGCGAATTCGCCGGGCTCGCCCCCGCGATCTGTCCAAAGAGACATGTCCATCCGAACCCGCGCCCTGCCCCCGCGAGCGGCCATGGCAACCTCTTCGCCCCCGCGCCGGCGTCGTCGCGATTGACACCCGGCGCCCCGCATGGTGCCCTGACTCCGCGTAAAAGCAGGTTCAAAGATCATGCAGCAGCAGCCCGGCTCGAATTTCAATCCGTACGCCCCTCCCACCGCCGACGTCGATCAGGGCAGGCAGCTCGGTCAAGACGATCAGTATGTGCTCGCCGAGCGCGGCACCCGCCTCGGCGCCGTGCTCATCGACGGTCTGCTCGCGCTGGCGGCCGCGCTGCCAGCCGGCGCCATCCTCGGCTTCACCGTCTACGCCGGCAAGAGCACCTTCAACCGCAGCGAGGGCGAGCTGATGGTCTACGGGCTGTTCGGGCTGATGGGCCTGATGGTCCTCGGCTTCATGATCTACCAGTGGTACCTGATCGCGACCACCGGGCAATCGCTCGCCAAGCGCTGGATGGGCATCAAGATCGTGCGCCTCGATGGTTCGCCGGTCGGCTTCGTACACGGCGTCATCCTGCGCAGTTGGGTCCTCGGCGCGCTGTCCAACATCCCCGCACTCGGGGCGATCGTCGGCATCGTCAACCCGCTGATGATCTTCGGCGAGGAGCGCCGCTGCCTGCATGACCACATCGCGGGCACCCGCGTGATCGTGGCGCCGATCGCCGGATGAGCCAGGCACGCGAGACCCGGGGGAGCGCGCGGCAGCCTCCCCCGCTCGACACCGTCGCCGAGATCGAGACCCCCGAGCACATCCGCTTTCGCTACCAGCTCGCCGGGCCCGCGCGCCGCATGATCGCGTATCTCATCGACCTCCTCATCCGCGGGATCTTCGTCTTTTTCCTGTTCCTCATCCTCTCGCTCAGCAGCCTCCTGGTCTCCGACGGCTTCTCCACCGGCGCCGTCCTGCTCGTCATCTTCGCCGTCGAATGGGGCTACTACGTCCTGTGGGAGAGCCTGTGGAGCGGCCGCACCCCCGGCAAGCGCTCCATGAACTTGCGCGTGCTCAAGGAGGGCGGCTACCCGACCGGCTTCCTCGACATCGCCCTGCGTAACCTCCTGCGGGCCGCCGACTTCCTGCCGATGGCCTACAGCGTCGGCCTCGCCGTCATGGGCCTCGACGCCCGCTTCCGTCGCCTCGGCGACATGGTCGCTGGCACCGTCGTCATCGTCGAGGACCTCGGCCGGATCGGCCACGGCCTCCAGGTCCAGCCGCCGCCGTCCGCCGCCGAGCTCGCCGGCCTGCCCGCGCGCCCGAACCTCAGCGCCGCCGACCTCGAGGCCCTCGACCTGTTCCTGCGCCGCGTCGGCACCTTGAACCCCGCCCGCGAGCAAGAGCTCGCCGACATCATCGCCCCCGTGTACGCGCGCCGCCTCGGCGTCCGCTACGAGCACTCCGGTCGGTTCCTCGCCCTCATTTATCTCCGCGCGATCGGGCGCACCGCCTAACCTGTCCTAAAAGCCATGCGATCGTGGACACAGGATGAGTTCATCGCCCGGCGTCAGCCCGAGTGGACCGCGCTCAATGACATCCTGACCGCCGGCAAGCCACTGTATCGGCTCCCCGCCGCCGAGATCTCGCGCTTCTCTGCGCTCTACCGCGGCGCCTGTGCCGACCTCGTCCACGCCCGCGACGTCGGCTTCACCCCCGACCTCATCAACTACCTCGACGGCGTCGCCGGCCGCGCGCACAACCTCCTGTACGCCGCCCCGCCCTACCGCCTCGGCGCCGCCTGGGACCTGGTCGCCCGCGAGTTCCCCCGGGCCCTGCGCCGCAACGGCTGGTTCTTCGCGCTCGGCATGGCCCTCTTCTTCGTCCCGATGATCGCCTGCCTCATCGTCACGATCCTCTTCCCCGACTTCGCCCTCCAGGTCCTCAGCCCGCAGCAGCTCCAGGGCATGGCCGACATGTACAGCGAGGCCCTCTCGGGCCGCGACGAGGGCACGGACACCGGCATGGCCGGCTTCTACGTCTACAACAACGTCGGCATCGCGTTTCGCTGCTTCGCCACCGGCATCCTGCTCGGCTTCGGCAGCCTGTTCTTCCTGCTCTACAACGGCATCGTCATGGGCACCGTGCTCGGCCACGTCATCGCCGCCGGCCACGGCCACAACATCCTCACCTTCGTCTGCACCCACGGCACCTTCGAGCTGACCGCCATCGCCATCGCCGGCGGCGCCGGCCTGCAGATGGGCTACGCCCTCGTCGACACCGGCGGCCGCACCCGACTCGGCTCCCTGCGCGCCCAGGGCCGCGACCTCGCTATCATCATCATCGGCGCCGCCGTCATGCTCTTCATCGCCGCCGGCCTTGAGGCGTTCTGGTCGCCCTCGTCCGTGCCGCCCCCGTTCAAGTGGGCCGCCGCCGGTGTGTTCACCGTGCTGCTCACCCTCTACTTCAGCCTCGCCGGTCGCCAGCCCAGGCCACGCCCCGCGACCCTGCGCGCCGGCAGCACTGGCCTCGAAGTCGCCGGAGGGCCGCGTCCATGAACCTCGAAGGCGCCCGCGTGGTCCTGCGTCCGCGCACCCCCTCGGAGATCTTCGACCTCGCGTTTCGCTACTGCGCCGCGCTGGCCCTGCCGCTTTATCTCCGCCTCGCCGCGATCGTCCTGCTGCCCTGCCTGCTCCTCTGCGGCTACGTCCACGTGCTCACCGATGGCGAGTGGCCGCTGACCTGGGCCCTCGCCTTCGCGCTCGGCGGCTTCGTCCAGGGCGTCTTCACGATCGCCGCCTCCCGCCTGCTCTTCGAGCCCAAGCCCCGCGCCCTCGGCATCATCCTCACCGCCCTGCGTCGCCTCCCCGCCCTGTCCGTCGCGCTGCTCGTACACGGCCTCCTGCTGGCCGCCGGCGCCTTCGTGGCGGTCGGCAGCTTCTTCGTCTGGGTCTGGCACACCTACCTCTACGAGGCCGTGCTGCTCGAGAACCAGGGCCCGTTCGCCGCGATCGGCCGCGCCTCCGCCCTCGTCAAACACAAGTTCGGCGCCGCCCTCGTCACCTGCACCGGCAGCGCCGCCCTCGTCGTGCTCGGCGTCGTCTCGGCGGAGCTCCTGCTCGGCAGCCTCGTCGACTGGGTGCTCCAGCTCGGCCAGCCCTTCGGCACCCTGTGGGACGACGGCGGCTCGCCCTACGCCCTGATCGGCTTCTTCGCCGCCCTCCCGCTGGTCGCCACCGCCCGCTTCCTCAGCTACATCGACGGCCGCACCCGACAAGACGGCTGGGACATCCAACTGCGCTTCATGAGCATCGCCGCCGCGGATTCAACCGCCTCATCACCTTCCTCATCCTCATCCACCTCCGACCCGGAGGCCCCGTGATCGCCAGCGCCCTCTTCATGTTGTCGGTCATCGCCGCCGAGCCCTCGCTCGAGTCCGCCAACGAGCAGACCCGAAAGATCCTCGCGCACGACAACTACGGGTTTTGCCATAACCCGAAGTACCCCCTCACCGACAACGAGGCCGGCTGGTGCCCGCCCGTCGGCCCCGAAGAGAACTCGCGCTGCCCCGCCTACCCCAGCGCCTGCGACGCCCCGCGCGCCGTCCTTCAGGACCTCGGCCGCCTCAACTTCTCGCGCGGCGGCGAGGGCAAGTCCGACGTCGGCACCGACCAGGACCCCGCCAAGGACGACCCCAGCAAGGAAGACAAGCCCGGCGAGACCAAGTCCGGCAAGCGCAAGCAGCCCAAGCGCGAGACCTACGAGGAGCCCGAGGCCCAAATGCCGGAGCTCGGCGGCCTCGGTTACGTCCTGTTCTGGGTCATCCTCGGCGGCGGCGTACTCGGCCTGATCATCATCATCGCCCGCAACAGCAGCAGCCACAAACCAGAGGACGAGACCCCCGCCGAGCCGCTTGAGGCCGACCCCGCCGCCCTCCCCGCGCCCGCCGGTCCGAACGAGCAGCTCGTGCGCGACGTCAGCGCCCTGCTCGATCAGGCCCGCGCGGCCGCCAGCGCCGGCGACTACAATCGTGCGATCCAGCGGGCCCACGCCGCTCTGCTGCACCGCCTCGATCACGACGGCCTGATCCGCGTCGCCCCGTTTCGCACCAACGGCGACTACCTCCGCGACCTCGGCCCCCAGCCCGACCTGCGCGGCAGCGTCCGCCAGGTCGTCCGCGACGTCGAGCAGGTCCAGTTCGGCACCACCCCCGCCGACGCCTCGCTCTACGAGCGCGTCATCCAGCGCATCGTCCCGATCGTCACCCGTCGTGGCGACACCTTGCTGATGCTCCTCGCCGCCTGCTCGCTGTACTCCTGCGACGGCCACAAGTCTTACCCCTTCGACCGCTCGCCCTCCGGCGCCAACGCGGTGATCGAGCTCGGCGCCGCCTACAACCTCGACATCAAGTTTCGCACCACCTCGCTCACCGCCATCGACCGCGCCGAGAGCCTCGGCGACCACGACCACGGGCGCACCATCGTGCTCCTCCACGACGCTCCCGAGCCCGGCGCGAGCGAGTGGGACCGCCTGCTCGACTGGGCCGACAACGGCCACCACCTCGTCCTCGCCGGCCTCCCGCCGCCCTCTGAACTCAACCTGCACATCGAGACAGGCGCGACCACCCACGCGCTCATGCTCACCGCAGACTACGACCTCGGTGACCTCGGCGACCTCGACCTGCTGACCGCCGACGACGCCCGCCTGGTCCGCAGCGACGCCCTCGGTCGCCCCCTGCTGCGCTTCACCGACGACAGCCTGTACGCGATCCAGTACGACCGCGGCTACCGCAGCGGCGACGTCACCGTGTTCGCCGACGACCGCCTGTTCACCAACGGCGGCCTGATGCTGCGCGACAACCCCGAGCTCCTGGTCCGCTTCCTCAAGGACCTCGGCGCCCGCGACATCGAGCTCGTCGACGGCCTGCTCGACCTCGGCGCCGACACCCCCGCCGACACGATCGCCAACACCCACCTGACCCCCGTCATCCTCCAGATCCTCGCCCTGCTCGCGATCCTCTTCTTCTGGCGCGGCGTCCGATTTGGCCGTCCGCACGACCCGCCGACCCGCTCACGTCGTCACTTCTCCGAGCACATCGAGGCCCTCGGCACCCACTACGCCCGCGCCCGCGCCTCGCGGCACGCCGTGCGCATCTACGCCGGCTGGGCGCTCGAGCGCCTGCGCGAGAAGACCCAGTCGACCCGCACCCCCGGCCTTTACCCCGTCGCGCAGGCGATCGCCGGGCGCACCGGCGACGACGAGAACCGCGTCATGGAGACCCTCGTCGAGGCCAGCTCCCTGCAAGGCGACGGCGGCGACCCGCGCATCGCCTACAGCCGCAAGGCGATCGCCAGCGCCAACATCGACGACCTCAAGCTCATGCAAGACCTCGCTCGCCTCGTTCGCCTCGTGGGAGGACCCCGATGACACCGCACCAGTTCGCTGAGATCTGCACCAACATCCGTAATCAGGTCGGCCGCGTATTGCTCGGCCAGGACGAGATCATCGACAACGTCCTGATCGGCGTGCTCGCCCGCGGCCACGTCCTCATCGAGGGCGTGCCCGGCCTCGGCAAGACCCTCATGGTCCGCGCCCTCGCCAAGGTCCTCGGCTGCGTCGCCAAGCGCATCCAGTTCACCCCCGACCTGATGCCCAGCGACGTCACCGGCGGCAACATCTACAACCAACAAAAGCAGCAGTTCGAGTTCATGCCCGGGCCCGTGTTCACCCAGCTCCTGCTCGCCGACGAGATCAACCGCGCCCCCGCCAAGACCCAGGCCGCCCTGCTCGAGGCCATGGCTGACCGCAGCGTCTCCACCGACGGCGTCACCCGCCCGCTGCCCCAGCCCTTCTTCGTCATGGCCACCCAGAACCCCGTCGAGTCGCAGGGCACCTACCCGCTGCCCGAGGCCCAGCTCGACCGCTTCCTGATGAAGCTCGACGTCACCCACCCGAGCCGCGAGACCGAGAAGCGCCTGCTCGCCAACGTCGTCAAGGGCTTCGACGCCGCCGCGCTCGACAGCGTCGGGCTCGAGCAGGTCGTCACCGCCGAGAACCTCGTGTTCATGCAGAACTACTTGAACCAGATCCGCGTCGCCGACGACCTCCTCGACTACATCACCGACATCGTCGCTCGCACCCGCAGCCACCGCTCGGTGTACCTCGGCGCCTCCCCGCGCGGCTCGATCGCCCTGCTCGCCACCGGTCGCGCCCGCGCCGCCATGGAGGGCCGCGACTTCGTCATCCCCGACGACATCAAGACCCTCGCCCCCTCGGTCCTGCGCCACCGACTGATCTTGCACCCCGATGCCGAGTTCGAGGGCACCTCCGCCGATGACTGCATCCAGACCGTGCTCAGCGAGGCCCGCGTCCCCAAGACCGCCGCCTGACCGGTCCCAAGAGCCACCCTCCCCGTGATCCCCTCGCGCCTGTTCGTGCTGTTGATGTTGGTCCCGCTGGCCCTCGCCATCGCGGCGATCGCCGACCGCACCCTCCTGTGGCCGATGCTCGGCGCCGACGGCTTCATCGCCCTCGTCGCCGCCATGGACGCCCTGCTCGCCCGGCGACCGCTCGTCGAGGTCCGCCGCAGCAGCCGCGAGGTGTTCTCGATCGGCCGCAGTAACCTCGTCACTCTCGAGCTGCGCTCGAAGGCCCGCCGCAAGCTCCACGTGCGCGTCACCGACGACCTGTTCGAGCACGCCAGCGCCCCCGAGCTCCCGCTCGCGCTCGACCTGCGCCCCGGCGCGCGCGAGCAGGCCAGCTACCGCGTCGTCCCTCACCGCCGCGGCACCTACGCCCTCGGCGACCACACGATCCGCTACGGCTCCCCGCTCGGCCTGTGGATCCGCCAGATCACCCAGCGCGCCAGCCAGCCGGTCCGCATCTTCCCCGACGTCCAGGCCGTCCGCGACTACGAGCTGCTCGCCCGCCAGAGCCGCGACGCCGCCGCCCGTGCCACTCGTCGCCGCGGCGGCGCCAGCGAATTCGAGGCCCTGCGCGAGTACCAGCGCGACGACGAGTATCGCAAGATCGACTGGAAGGCCACCGCCCGCCGCCACAAGCTCATCGCCCGCACCTACCAGCTCGAGCGCGACCAGAGCGTCGTCTTCATGCTCGACGCCGGCCGCCTCATGACCGCCGAGAGCGACGCCCTGTCCCTCTTCGACCACGCCCTCAACGCCACGCTCATGCTCACCTACGTGGCCAGTCGAGGCGGCGATCAAGTCGGCCTCATGACCTTCGCCGACCGCGTGCTCACCTACCTCCCGCCGGGCCCCGGCAAGAGCGCCTCGCAGCGGCTGATCCGCTCGCTCTTCGCCGTCCACCCCGACCTCGTCGAGACCGACTACGAGGGCGCCTTCACCTCGCTCGGCCCGCGCCTGCGCAAGCGCAGCCTCGTGGTCCTCTTCACCCAGATCCTCGATCACAACGCCGCCCAGCAGCTCTTGCGGCTCACCCGCGGCCTGCTGCCCCGCCACCTCCCGCTCGTCGTGCTCCTGCGCGACCCCTCGATCGAGGCCCTCGTCCAGATCGAGAACGATCAGTTCGCGCCCGGCGACCATCGCCCCTACATCACCGCCGCCGCCGCCGAGGTCCTCAGTTGGCGCGAGAAGCTCATCCGCGACCTCAAACGCGCCGGCGCCCTCGTCCTCGACGTCCTCCCCCGCGAGCTGTCCCCCAGCCTCGTCAACCGCTACCTCGAGGTCAAAGCCAGGCAAATGCTGTGAGCCCCGCCGCCTGGCGGATACCCGGACTTGCGCTCCCTCGTGGGCCGTGCGACCGTCGACGGTCAGGGTATCTATCCAGAGGAGGCACCGATGTCCGCGCAACTCGTGGTCTACGCGCACGCTGCTCCTGCGCAGAAGCTCCGGCTCTGGGTCGGGGTCCGCGACGCTGCGACCGCGCCGGGGTTGAGCTTCACCTTGAACGGCGCCGCCGTGAACGCGACCGCATTACGTCCGATGACGCCGACGCGGGCGGCTCCCTGCTCGTTCACGGGGATCTACGAGCTGTCGGGGTTATCACCGGACACGCGATACGTCGTCCGGGTCACGACCGATATGGGGGTATCGCAGGAGCTCCGCAGCCGGACCCTCCCGACGCAGCTCGCCATGGGCGACACCTTCCGCGTCCTGCTCGTGTCCTGTTACCACCGCGACGAGGACACGGGGGCGCTCCTGCGGTCGCTGGAGGGGGCGATCCCCTGGGATTCGCGGCCGAACCTGGTGTTGCTGGCCGGCGACCAGGTCTACCTCGATCTCCCGACCCAGCGAAACTTCCCGTCGGACGTCGCGTCGCTAGCGAAGATCTTCGAGGCGAATTATGTCGCCAACTGGTTCGAATCGAGCCTCACGTCCGTGCTCGGCATGGCGCCGATCATCTGCGCGCCGGACGACCACGAATATTGGAACAATTATCCCGATCGCGCCGTGGTCGTCCAAAACACGTGGTCGGAGGCCGGACGCGCCGGGTGGCAGCAAGCGGCGAAGACGATGTACTCGGCATTTCAGCTCCCCGCGGGGACCGCGATCGGCGGCGCGATCCAGCTCGATGTGCCGCCCCTGTCATTCTATGTCCTGGACACGCGCTCGACCCGGCAAGCCGGCGGACAGCGGCTCGTCGAACCCGCCGCGATGGCGGCCTTCCAGCAGTGGGCAGCCGGCCTGACGCCCGATCGCATCGGGGTGCTCGTCACCGGACAGTCGCTCCTGGCGACGCCAGTGTCGAAGACCAAGGGCTTCATCGCGGACTGGGAGCTCGCCAACTACGCGGCCGACTACGCGACGATCGTCAGGGCGGTCCATGCCGCGGCGCGCCGCGCCTCGGGCTTCTTGCTGCTCACCGGCGATGTTCACTGGGGACGCGTCACCACCGTCGGCGACAGCGACGGCGTCCTGCTGCACGAGGTCATCTCGTCGCCCACAGCGCTCGTCACGACCCTCGTGCGCGACTCGTTCCGATCCCTGTTCGGTCGGATCACGAGGGACCCGTGGCCGCGGCACGCGGCGGGCGACACTGCGCCCGAATACTTCGCGCCCAGCGTCATCGACCGACCCTACGCGACCAAAGTAGTACACCCGCAAAAGGGTGATCAGGCCGCCTTGCTCGAGTTCACGCGCGCTGGCGCGAGCTGCACCGTCAACATCACATACCATATGTTATCATCCTCCCCGACGAACCACAGACCTATCAAACTCGATTTTCGCCGCTCGTGAAGAGGTCAACGTGCTACAAATACTCCGCTCGAGAGCCCCGAAGCCGAATCGATTCTTCCGAGAAGTACCCCGTAAGGCGGGCGAGGACAACGTCGCCTGGCTGCAGCGCGCCGCCATCAAGGCCGGCGTGCGCATCCTGCTGGTCGGCGGCCGCAGCCACGAGGCCTTTCGCATCCGGGTCGCCCAGGCGCACGCGCGCGACGACATGACGCCCAGCCACTGGTCCGGCGCGGCCTTGCTCGTCGACCCCGGGGCCGAGCTCGGCGAGGCGACCACGCAGCTCCTCCACGTCCCGCTCGAGCCCAGGGCCGGCCTCTCGCGGCGGCTCGACTCCAACGGCGTCGAGGCGGTCGACGTCGAGGCGTTTCGCTCCGCCAGGCTCTACCCGAACGTGGCCGCGCTATGTATCGAAGCCAACCCCACCCTCGTCAAGGACATGGCGGCGGCGTTCAAGGGCCAGCGCTCGTCCACCGATGCGATCGAGCTGGCGATCGCCTGGCTCGCCTTCGTGTGCGGGGTCGGACGCGTGGGTAATCCCCTGCTCGAGGGCATCGGCGTCCCTTCCGCCGTCTTCATCGAATCGGTGCTCGGCGCGGTCGGCTTCGAGCTCACCCCCTCGCTCCCCAACCGCTCGAGCTGTCCAGAGGGCATCTGGCAGGCGGTGAGGTGGTGGCACGCGTTTCATGCCCAAGCCGACCCCGCGACCCCAGGAGCGGCCATCACGGGCGCATGGTGTGTCGACGAGAAGCTCGGCCGTCCACCCGAGGCGTGACGCGCATGTCTCACGGCTGCCGCGGAGCATCCGTGTCGTCCTCGAGTCGAGGCTGTGCAACCTCGACGGCCTGCGGACCCGCAAGGAGGACGTGCGCACGCTGGCACGCTGGGCCGCGAAGGATGTCTCGCGCCGCCAGGCGCATGGCGCTCGTGCCAGGCCCCGGCGGCCTTGTGTTTCGCGGACGTTTCTGACCGACTGACTCAAGCCCCTCATGCTGACCCGCTCCCGCTCGTCCCTCTCACTGACCGCCGTGCTCGCTGCGCTCGCCGGGTGTCCGCTGCCGCCCGAGCTTGTGACCTGCGAGGAGGTCAACGCGTGCAGCACATCCGGTTCGACCTCTAACAGCGGCGACGAGACGCCGACGACCGGCGAGGGCGTCAACACCGTCACCGGCGACAGCGCGGATGGCAGCTCCAGCTCCACCGCCCCGGACGCAGAGAGCGGCGCCGACACCCTCGACACCACCGGCGAGCCCGCCGAGCCGCCGCTGATCGTCACGCGTGTCATCATGCCGGACTACACCGCCCAGAACGCCCTCCTGGACGTCAGCGTCACCGCCGAGAACGCCGAGGGCGTGCGCATGCTGCTCGACAACGGCGATGAGGTCGAGCTGACGCCGGCAGGGCCTGGCGAGTTTAGCGGCGGGATTAAGGCATATTCCGCTATAGACAATGGAAAACATGCAGCTATCTTCACACCTTGGCGTGGATTGCTTGTAGGCGAGTCGGTCAAAGCTGACTACGTGATCGCCCTGCCACCGCCCGGCTCCGAGAGCGGGACGCAGATCGACGGCCCGGGCGGCCGCGTGGCGGCGATCGCCCTGCTCCCGGACGGGCGACCGGTCGAGCTCGGCACCTACCAGGAGATGGGCACGCCGCATTGCTACCTGCACCTGCGCGACAAGCACGGAAAATCCGTGGAGTTCGTCGACCTGCTGCCGCCCGCCTACTGCCGCGCGATCGACCTGAAGATCGACCGCGCCAGCGGCAAGATGCATGTGCTCGTCGAGCGCGAGAAGGGCGACGACACCGTGTGGTGGGCCGGCGAGA
>Ga0335395_10002523_pt1 | contig 11345 bp, 11 predicted proteins | sample MAT02_FD_205744 | JGI IMG/M metagenome (GOLD analysis project Ga0335395, IMG submission 205744) | Freshwater microbial communities from Lake Fryxell liftoff mats and glacier meltwater in Antarctica - MAT-02 (spades assembly) (version 2) ...
CGCGCAGGCAACGCCCGAAGAGAAAAAAGAGATTTCGTGCAAGAAGGGCTCGGACGGGGTGAAGCGCTGCAAGGTAGGCGGCTAATCTGGTCGGGGTCTTGGTGACCGCGAGCAGTAGGGTCGAACCTAACGTGTCTGGGTTGATGCAGGTCAAGGCTAGCCGCGCGAAAATGGTGGACTGCAGATATGAAATGAAGGCCCCGCGCCTTCAGGAGCATCCGTGAGCAACCTCGATTCCCCACCCAGTCTGTATGTTGCCCGTGAACCCATCTTCCCGCGGCGGGTGAAGGGCACATTCCGCACCATGAAATGGTGGCTGCTGGGGCTGATGTTGGGCATCTACTACATCACGCCCTGGCTGCGGTGGGACCGAGGCCCCAACCTGCCGGATCAGGCGGTGCTTCTGGATCTGGCAAACCGGCGGTTCTTTTTCTTCATGATCGAAATCTGGCCGCATGAATTCTACTTCATCGCGGGTCTTCTGATAATGGCCGGGCTGGGGCTGTTTCTTTTTACCTCGGCGGCGGGGCGGGTCTGGTGCGGTTATGCCTGTCCGCAAACGGTCTGGACCGACCTTTTCATCTTGGTCGAGCGCTGGATCGAAGGCGACCGCAATGCCCGCGTGCGCCTGCACAATCAGAACTGGAACGGTGAGAAGGTCCGCAAGCGGGCGATCAAATGGTCGGTGTGGTTGCTGATCGGCCTGGCTACTGGCGGTGCATGGGTCTTCTACTTCACCGATGCGCCAACTCTGTTGCAGGATCTGGTGACCGGGCAGGCCCATCCGGTGGCCTATACGACGATGCTGATCCTGACGCTGACCACCTTTTTCTTTGGCGGCTTCGCGCGAGAACAGATATGCATCTACGCCTGCCCCTGGCCCCGCATCCAGGCCGCAATGATGGACGAGGATACCCTGACCATCGGCTACCGCGACTGGCGGGGCGAGCCGCGCGGCAAGCAGACCGTCGAAGGCAACGGCGACTGCATCGACTGCATGGCTTGCGTGAACGTCTGTCCAATGGGGATCGATATCCGCGACGGTCAGCAGATGGCCTGCATCACCTGCGGGCTTTGCATCGACGCCTGCAACGATGTGATGGACAGGATCGGCAAGCCGCGCGACCTGATCGGCTATCTGGCGCTGACCGACGAGGTGCGCGAGCGCGAAGGCGAGCCTGCGAAAAGCGTCTGGGCCCATGTTTTCCGGGTTCGCACAGTGCTTTACACCGTCCTGTGGGCCGGGGTGGGGATCGGGCTGATCGTGGCGCTGTTCCTGCGGTCGCCCATCGACGTGAACGTGACTCCGGTCAGAAACCCGACCTATGTCACGCTGTCGGATGGCAGCATCCGCAACGCCTATGACCTGCGGCTGCGCAACATGCATGGCGATGCGGCGCAGTTCACCATAACTGTCACTTCGGATACCTTGGTTGTCATGTCACTGGAAGGCGCCGAAGGCCCGACGGTAACTGTTCCCGCAAACGAGACGATGTCGCAGCGGGTTTATCTGACCGCGACCCCTGGAACCGACGCAGCGGTCAGCGACCGGATGGCCGTGCGGATCTGGGTCGAAGAGCTTGGCACCACCAACCGGGTGCATCATGATACGATCTTCAATGGCAAGGAAAACTGAGATGGCCGAAATCACGGGTCGCCATGTCTTTGCGGTCACCGCCAGCGCCTTTGCGGTGATCATCGGGGTAAACTTCCTGCTCGCTTACAAGGCGGTAAGCACCTTTCCGGGGCTTGAGGTGAAGAACTCCTATGTCGCAAGTCAGGGGTTCGACGAACGCAAGTCGGCGCAAGAGGCTTTGGGGTGGACAATGCAGCCCAGTTTTGAGGCTGGCCGGATCAAGCTTGCCTTCCTTGACCGCAACGGTCTGCCGGTCCGGGTTTCTGACCTTGAGGTGCTGGTTGGGCGCACGACCGAAGCAAAGGATGACGTCTGGCCGGTCTTTGCGCCGATGGGCGATGTCTATGCCGCCGATGTGTCGCTTGGGTTTGGCAAGTGGATGGTCAAGGTTACTGCCAAGGCTGAGGACGGGACCTTGTTCGAGCAACGCTCGATCCTGCTTGTGAAGGGCTGACGGATGGCCGTGGTCGAAGATTTCGGGCGCGCGCCGATCTCGGCCTGTCCGGCCTGTGCGGTGGTTCCGGCGGCTGAGCGGATTGCGGCCCTGCGGGCCGAACGCGACGGACGGATCATGCTGTCGCTGCCGTTGGCGCATTGCGCCGCCTGCATTTCGTCCGTCGAAGCGGCCTTGTCGGCAGTGCCGGGGGTGCGCTCGGCACGGGTGAACCTGACCCGTAAACGGGTCAGTATCGAGGCCGCGTCCGACGTGACAGCAGCCTTCCTGATCGAGGTGCTGGCGGCCGAGGGTCAGGAAGCGCACGAGCTTGACCCCGGACTTTTGTCGACCACCGAGACCGACCGTCAGGGGCGTGACCTCTTGATGCGGGTGGGCGTCGCGTTCTTTTCGATGATGAACGTGATGCTGCTGTCGGTCGCGGTCTGGTCGGGGGCCGAAGACGCGACGCGCGATCTGTTTCACTGGATTTCCGCAGCGATTGCCCTGCCCACGGTTATCTTTGCCGGGCAGCCGTTCTTTAAGTCGGCCTGGGCCTCGCTTCGGGTGGGCAGGCTGGGCATGGATGTCCCGATCTCCTTGGCGCTGATCCTGGCTTCTTCGATTTCGGTTTATGAAACCTGGATGTCCGGCCATCACGCCTATTTCGACGCCGCCGTCATGCTGGCCTTCTTTCTTTTACTGGGCCGCTACCTTGACCACCGCACCCGCGCTGTCGCCCGTTCGGCCGCCGAGGAACTGGCCGCCCTGGAAGTGCCGCGCGCCACGGTGCTGGAGGATGGGGTCGAGGTCGAGCGGACCATTTCCGCGATCCTTGCAGGCGATCTGGTGCTGGTACGTCCCGGCGCTCGGATGCCGGTGGACGGCGTGGTGATCAAGGGTGCCTCGGAAGTGGACCGAAGCCTTCTGACCGGGGAAAGCCTGCCGGTCTGGGCCGGGGAAGGAACGCTTGTCAGCGCCGGCGAAGTCAACCTGACCGGGCCTTTGACAGTCCGGGTGACGGCGGCGGGCAAGGATAGTTCGCTTCACCGCATGGCAGATCTGGTAGCCGTGGCCGAGGGGGCGAAGACCCGGTATACCAGTCTGGCCGACCGCGCGGCCAAGCTTTACTCGCCCTTGGTGCATATCCTGTCGTTCAGCGCCTTTGGCTACTGGATGTGGGCAACCGGGGGCGACCTGCGCTATGCGATCAACATTTCGGCCGCCGTCCTGATCATCACCTGCCCCTGCGCACTGGGGTTGGCGGTCCCGGCAGTGATCACTTCGGCCAGCGGTAAGCTGTTCCGCAAGGGTTTGCTGATCAAGCATGGCACCGCTCTGGAACGGCTGGCCGAGGTGGATACAGTCGTCTTCGACAAGACCGGGACCCTGACCCTGGGAATGCCCGAACCGGTGGCGCTGATGGATCATCCGCAGGATGCGGTCGCGGTGGCTGCGGCGCTGGCTGCCGGATCGTCGCACCCCCTTGCCCGCGCCTTGGCCGAAGGCGCGCGGACGGAAAATGTGATGCTGGCGGAGGTGACGGATATCCGCGAGGTTCCCGGCCATGGCATCGAGGGTATCTGGCAGGGAACCCGCGTGCGCCTTGGCCGCGCCGACTGGTGCGGCGCTGCCCCGGTTGCCGCGACCGCGACCTACCTCTCGCTGACGGGCAAGACCCATGCTTTCACCTTCAGTGACCGGCCCCGACCGGGTGCCGACAAGGCGGTCGCGGCGTTGCGGGCGGCGGGGATGAAGATCGAGCTTCTGTCAGGCGACAGCCCTGCCCCGGTGCGGGCGCTTGCGGAACGGCTGGGCATCGCAGACTGGCGGGCAGGGGTGCTTCCAGCCGAAAAGGCCGCTCGGGTGGCCGAGTTGTCGGCTGCGGGACACAAGGTGCTTATGGTCGGCGACGGGCTGAACGACACGGCGGCGCTGGCGGCGGCGCATGTGTCGATCTCGCCCGCGACGGCGCTGGATGCGGCGCGGGTGGCGTCGGATATCGTGCTGTTGGGGCAGGACATGGCACCGATCGCCGATGCCGTGCGGATCGGGCGGCAATCAGCGCGGCGAATGATCGAGAACTTCGTTATCTCGGGCGGCTATAATGTGATTGCGGTACCGCTGGCGCTGGTCGGGATGGCCACGCCGTTGGCAGCGGCCCTGGCGATGTCATTGTCATCGATCACCGTGTCGCTGAACGCCATGCGATTGAAGTAGATGGAAATCCTTGTGATCCTGATCCCGGTGTCGCTGCTTTTGGGTGGGATCGGACTTGCCGCGTTCTTCTGGGCGATGCGGACAAAGCAGTTCGATGACCCGGACGGGGATGCGCAGCGCATTCTGACCAAGGACTGGGACGACCGGCCAAAGCCCTGAGGCCACAATCTTTTGAAGGATCTTGGAAATCCTTTCAAAAAGATATGCGGCAACCCTGTCAGACGACGGTGACAGTGGCCGACTGCAGGCCCTCGATCTCGACCTTGCAGATATCGCCCCGGTTCAGCGCGCCGACCCCCGCCGGGGTGCCGGTAAAGATCAGATCCCCGGGCGACAGGCTTACCATTCGGGACAATGCAGCAATGATCGCCGCAGGCTTTCGGATCATGTCTGAAAGCCTGGCCTCTTGCCGGGCGACCCCGTTCACTGAACACCGCAAGGTCGCGTCAGTCAGCGGCCCGGGGCGGATTGGTCCGACCACGGCAGATTTGTCAAAGCCCTTGGCCATGTCCCACGGGCGGCGTGAGGCCTTGGCTTCGGCCTGCAGGTCACGGCGGGTAAGGTCGTTGCCCGCAGCATGACCCCAGATCATCGCGTCCGCATCTTCTTCGGCGACCATTGCGCCGCTTTTGCCGATGGCGATCACCAGTTCGCCTTCATGGTGCAGGTTCGCGGTTGCGGGCGGATAGGGGATGTGGCTGCCGCTTTCGACCACTGCATCGGCGGGTTTTGTGAAGAAGAACGGCGGCTCGTTCTCGGGGTTGCCGCCCATCTCGCGGGCGTGCTCGGCATAGTTCCGGCCGACACAGAAGATTCGGCGAACCGGAAAGCGTTCCGGGCGACCGGTAACCGCAAGGGTGACGGTAGGCAGGGCCGGAAAGACCAGCGTGACCATTTTCAGCCTCCCACGGTTTCGCAGGGAATGGCCCGGGCGCTGAGACGGCGGCAGGCAAGTTCGGCCTGTTCTTCCGTCAGGCCCATGAAACTGGCACGCCAGCTGCCGTCTGACTGGCTGGTCTTGCGCAAGCCTTCATTCAGCGTGGCACTTTCGGCCAGGGCGGTCTTCAAAAGTGCCCGTTCAGCCTCATACCGCGAAGGATATTCGCCGACATTCACCCCGAAATGCCGCCCGCCCGAGGTTGACATGACCACCACCACTTCCGGCTCGGCACCGGCGGCGGGTTCAGCCGCCGCGACCGTCTCGAAGATCGGTGCGGCGCGTTTGGGCAGGGGCGCGGTCACGGTCGCTGCCGCGATTTCAACCGCTGGCTTACCGGCATTCACATCACCGGCGACGGTTTCGACATCGGTGATTTCGGCCAGAAGCAGCGCAGGCGTTTCGGCTTCGGCCAACACAGGCCCCGGGTCGGTAACCACGAGTTCGGGTTCCGGGGCTGCGGCTGCAAGCGCGGTTTCCGGGGCCGGTTCTACAAGAGTGTCGGGGCGGACCATCGGTTTGACGTCAGTCAGCACGGCCTCGCCAGCGACGGGAAGGACCGGAGCATCTTCGGGTGGAAGTGCTGCAAGGGCGGTATCGGCCAGCGCCGAAACCTGCGCATCCAGCGTGCCTTGCTGCGCTTTCGGATCGGCGACCGTGGCGGGCAGGTCAGCGGCGGCCAGCAGAGTTTCCTCGGCAACCACGGGCGCTGGCACTTCGGCGGCGGCCAGCGCGGTATCATCGGCCGCAACGGTTGGGTCACCAGCGGCCATCTCTGCGGCCTGGAACTCAAGCGTGCCTTCCGCTGCGGGTTCAGCGGTCGCTTCGGCAAGCGCGCCGTCGATGCCTGCGGCCATCGCAAGCGCAACCTCATCGGGCACGACGGGCAGGGTGGGCCGGGCCTTGGGACGGGGCGAGCTTTTCACCTCTCCCGAAACGCGGATGGTCTTGCCCGCGCCACCTTCGGCGTCGATCTCGTCGATGTCGTTCTCAAGCGAGGCGATCAGCGCGTCATCCGGCAAGGGGGCGGCGACGGGCGGTTGTTCGGTGACGTTGCTGCGCGCCTCGCCAAAGCCGATGTCCATCAATTCCTTCATCTTCGCAGTGCGGTTGACGGTCGACGTGCTGCCAAACACCGTGGCAATGATGTGCTTGTCGCCGCGTCTGGCCGAAGCGGTCAGGTTGAAGCCCGCTGCAGAAGTAAAGCCGGTCTTGATCCCGTCAGCGCCTTCGTAGCCGTCCAGAAAACGGCTGTTGGTATTGGTGACGGTCGCAACCCCGGCATCGGCCGTGCGACGTGAGAAGATATTGTAATATTGGGGGAAATCGTAAAACAGGTGGCGGCCCAGCACGTTCATGTCATGTGCGGTCGACAGATGGCCGTCGGCGGTCAGGCCGTTGGCGTTCTTGAAGGTGGTGTTGTCCATGCCAAGCTGCCGCGCCGTGCGGGTCATCCGCTTGGCAAAGGCGACATGATCGCCGGAGATCTTATCGCCAAGCGCCGAGGCGGCGTCATTTGCGGATTTCACCGCCGCCGCGCGGATCAGATAGCGGATCGCGATCTTCTGGCCAGGCTTCAGCCCCAGCCGCGACGGCGGTTGCGCCGCCGCATAGTCGGAAATCGTGACCTTGGTATCCAGCGACAGGTTTCCCGCCTCGATTTCCTGAAAGACGATGTACAGCGTCATCATCTTGGTCAGCGAGGCCGGGTTCAGCCTGGTGTTGGCATTCTTTTCGTAAAGCACTTCGCCGGTGCGCGCGTCCATCACGATTGCGGCGTAGGGTGCAGCTTGAAGCGGGCTGGTCACCAGAACGGCGCAAGCCACCAAAAGCACGATATATGTGCGAATATTCCGCCAAAGAAGCGATGCCACGTCGCCTGTCCTTTGCCTGTGCGGCCCGAATTTCCGGTGCCGATTTTCTGCCTCATAGAAAAGCTAGCACAGAGCGATGAATCCGAAAACCCATAAAATCCAAAGGCTTTGCAGATTTAGCTCATGTAGTTGCAATCCTGCCGCAGTTGCCAATACGTGAGCCATATCTTGCGCCCAGGGTCGGACTTGCCGCTAGTTGTTGCGGCTGGCAAGGCCCGATACCAGGTCAGGCAAATCTTCCAGGCTGGCCAGAACGTGAAACCGCCGATGGTCCTGCGGCGGATCGGCGATCTCCAGCGCCCAGGTCAGGCCTTGCGGAACATGGACGCCCCAAGCCCCGGCCTGCAACGCCGGGATCACGTCGGATTTCAGCGAGTTGCCAACCATCATCGCCTGATCGGCACCGGTGCCATGATGCAAAAAGATCGTTCGATAGGCCGCGGCGGTCTTGTCGCTGACGATTTCGACCGCGTCGAACAGGTCACCGATCCCCGATTGGGCCAGTTTGCGCTCCTGATCCAGAAGATCGCCCTTGGTAATGAGGACCATGCGATAGTCGGCTGCCAAGGCGGTCACGGTGGCACGGACATGGGGCAGAAGCTCGATCGGGTGTTCCAGCATGTCGCGCCCCGCACCAATCAGTTCGCCGATCACCGCTGCGGGGACCCGGCCTTCTGTCACTTCGATGGCAGTTTCGATCATCGACAACGTAAAGCCTTTGACGCCGAACCCGTAGTGCCCAAGGTTGCGCCGTTCCGCCGCCTCCAGCCGTTCCGCCAGATGATCGGGGTCGGCGTGGTCGGCCAGAAGCCGCACAAACCGGTCCTGCGTCAGGCGAAAGAACGCCTCGTTCTGCCAAAGCGTGTCATCTGCATCAAGGCCGATCGTGGTAAGCATGCCGCAGTTTTCGACGCTGATCGCGCCGCCTCTTTTCGTCAGCCCAAAAGAGGCTATATTTCATACATCCGATGCAACCCCGAATCTCTCAGCCGAGGTCCCAGTTCCCGTGTCCTTCCGCCCATTCATCATGTCTGACAAGACGGACGGCCCGGGGCAAGACACCTCGCTTCTGACCAAACCGCAGACTGAAACCAAGCGGCCGCCGCTTTACAAGGTGATGCTGCTGAACGACGACTACACGCCGATGGAGTTTGTTGTCCATGTGCTGGAGCGATTCTTCGGTCTGGACCATGCCCAGGCGTTCGAAATCATGCTGACGGTCCACAAAAAGGGTCTGGCGGTGGTCGGGGTCTTCAGTGCAGAGATTGCCGAAACCAAGGTGGCGCAGGTGATGGACTTTGCCCGCCGTCATCAGCACCCCTTGCAATGCACGATGGAAAAAGAGTGACCCGCCGCCGCCCATCGGAAGGGGACCAGGGGGCATAGTCCCCGGCTCATGCGATCTGCACGCCTTGACCTTGCGCTGGCAACCGGCGCCCTGACCCTGCCTGCCGAAGGCCGGATCGCTATTTATCGCCCGCGCATCGGCGATGACCTTTCCGCATTGCCGCAGGACCGGGTGACGGTGATCACCGGGTTCAAGCCGGACCATGACCATTTTGCAAAGGCCTATCCTTCCCCTCCTGCGGCACCCTATGCGGCGGCCATTGTGTGTCTGCCACGCTCTCGCGAAGGGGCGCGGGCGCTGATCGCGCAGGCGGCTGCCGAGATTGCGCCTGGCGGGATCATCGCCATCGACGGGCAAAAGACCGACGGCATCGACACAGCGTTGAAGGATTTGCGCGCGCGGGTTTCGCTGTCGGAAAGCTTGTCCAAGGCGCATGGCAAGTTCGCCACTTTTGCTGCCGGGCAGGATTTTTCGAACTGGCAGGCCGTGCCGCGCCAGATCGAAGGCGGATTTCAGACCCTGCCGGGGATCTTTTCGGCGGATGCACCCGATCCGGGTTCGGTTCTGCTGGCGAATGCCCTGCCCGCCAAGCTTGCCGGCAAGATCGCCGATCTGGGGGCTGGCTGGGGCTACCTTGCGCGGGAAATCCTGCAGCACCCGGGCGTCAAGCGGCTGGATCTGGTCGAGGCCGAGGCAGATGCGCTGACCGTCGCCCGCCTGAACATCACGGACGACCGCGCGCGGTTCCATTGGGCCGATGCCACGACCTTTCGCCCCGAGAGCCTGCTGGACGCGGTAGTGATGAACCCGCCGTTTCACAATGGTCGCGATGGCGACCCGGCGCTTGGCGCGGCTTTCATCCAGTCGGCTCGGCGGATGCTTGCCCCGAACGGGTCGCTCTGGCTGGTTGCAAACCGCCATCTGCCCTATGATTCCGCCCTGTCAGATGCCTTTCTTGAACACCATGACGTAGCGGGCACCGGTGCCTTCCGGGTGATCCACGCCAGCAAACCCCGTTTTCAGCCCACCCGGGCGAAACCCTGACCTGCCACGGAGCCCCGTCATGTCCTTTTCCGTTTCCGGCAAGACTGCCATCGTGACCGGCTCGGCCGCTGGCATAGGCCTGGCGATCGCACGGCACCTTCTGGACAAGGGCGCCAACGTGATGTTCGCCGATCATGATGAAGCAATGCTGGAAGACGAGCTTGGCGAAGAGGCCCGCGCCGAAGGGCAGGTCCGGATCTTTGCCGGTGACCTTACCGAAAAGCTGACCGTGGCGAACCTGATGTCGGCCACTATCGACGCCTTTGACCGGATCGACATTCTGGTCAACGCCAACCGCAAGATGCTGGTCTCGGACCTTTTGTCGGTGGATGGCGACGGGGTCGAGGAGCTTTGGCGGCAGAATGTCGTCTCGACCCTGCGGATGTCGCAAGGGGCTGCAAAGCGGATGATCAAGCACGCCGCCCAGCGCGAGGACGAGCCGGGAACCATCACCGGGTCGATCATCAACTTGTCCTCGACCACAGCGCAGGTGACCCGGCCCGAGCTTCTGGCCTATTCGATGGCCGCTGCGGCGGTGAACCAGATGACACGGTCCTTGGCCCTGGGTCTGGCGCCAAAGGGGATTCGGGTGAACGCCGTTGCCTTTGGGTCAGTGATGAGCGCAAGCCTTCAGGGCGCGTTGAAGGAAAACCCCGATTTCCGCGACCAGATCACCGCGGCAACCCCACTGCAACGCATCGCCGCCCCGGTCGAACTGGCCGAGACCGTGCAGTTTCTGGCATCGGAGGCTTCGGGCTTCATCACCGGTCAGATCCTGACCGTGGACGGCGGCCGCAGCCTGGTGGACGTGGTCGCTTCCCCGGCGCATTAGAACGTATTGCTTTTGATCAGGTTCACCTGATCAAAAGCAATACGAAACATAACCAACGGCTTGCGTGTCTTGGATCACGTTCAATCTGAATAAGATTGAACGTGATAAGTTCTAAATGGGGGGTCACGTTACTCGGGGTGCAGTGCCTTACACTGGGCGATCACCGCCTCGGCCCGGCTCGCCAGTTGCTTGCGTTTGATCTTAAGGCTTTCCAGCTTGCGGGCTTCTTCGGCCAAGTCGATGGCCTTGGGTCGCTCCACGGTGATCTCGCGGTCTTTCAGACACAGTTGCGGCGGCACCGGCGGCGCATCCGGGATCTGCGGCTGCGGACAATAGTCCCAGTAATCATCATTGATCGTCCGTTCTTCAATGGCATAGCCGCGGTCAAGATTGCCTTGCGTCTCGACGATCAGCCGGTCAACCGTCCGCAGATCACGGGTGTTGGCATCGATGCATTGTTCCTGCGGGGTGCCGCAGGCGGCAAGCAGGGCGAGTGCCGGGAATAGCAGGTGTTTCATCGGTTTCTCCTTGGGCTGTGGTCAGCGGCGCGCAGGGATGTTAGGCAGGAAACGAAGAAAGACTGGAGCCTAGAATGACCGATCTGATGGACAGTCGCAAGGCGCAGGCGGCGGGCTGGTTCCATCAGTTGCGCGACCGGATTGTCGCGGCGTTCGAGGATCTTGAGGACCTGTTCGCCATCGGCACCCCCGGCCGATTCGAGGTCACGCCGACCTCCCGCTCGGATGGTGGTGGCGGGGTGATGAGCGTCATGCGCGGCGGCGGGGTCTTTGAAAAGGTCGGCGTGAATTGGTCCGAGGTTCACGGCACCCTTGGCGAAAAGGCACAGCGCGCAATGGCCGCGCGCGGGGTGCCCGGGATGGCCGAGGACCCGCGTTTCTGGGCCAGCGGCATATCCCTGGTCGCACATATGGCCAATCCGCAGTGCCCTGCCGTCCACATGAACACCCGGATGTTCTGGACCCCGGGGGCTTGGTGGTTTGGCGGCGGTGCCGACCTGAAC
>Ga0335395_10002524_pt1 | contig 11342 bp, 7 predicted proteins | sample MAT02_FD_205744 | JGI IMG/M metagenome (GOLD analysis project Ga0335395, IMG submission 205744) | Freshwater microbial communities from Lake Fryxell liftoff mats and glacier meltwater in Antarctica - MAT-02 (spades assembly) (version 2) ...
TCAAGGTCTTAATGCGAGAACTCCAATCCTTGGGCTTAGACATCGCCGTTCATAAAATAGAACAAGGCGAAGATGGGGAATCGAGGGAAGTAGAAATTGACCTCATGGCTGATGGCGAATACCGCCGTGCCCCTTCCCGTCCCACCTACGAGTCTCTATCTCGATCGGAGTTTGAAGAAGAAGAAGTGTAGAGAAGAAGGAGGTAAAGGAGGTACAGGAAGGTACAGGAGGTACAGGAGGTACAGGGAGGTACAGGGAGGTAGAGGAGTTAGAAAGTTTAGTTAATTGAGAATATTCAGTGTTGTTAATTCAGCAAAAGATTCTGTATTTTAACTAAGCAAAAACTTTTTGATAAATATTGCTTCTCTCAAAACTCTTTAAATCACTCTTAAATCACTCTTTACCTCCCCTCACCTCCCCTCACCTCCCTGTAACTCCCCTTACCTCCCTGTAACTCCCCTTACCTCCCCTTACCTCCCTGTACCTCCCCTTACCTCCCCTTACCTCCCCCTTTATTCATCATCACCCCCAACCAAGTATGAGAAACCAGCTAGAACAGCGCTTTGACTACGTGAAAATTGGTATTGCTTCCCCGGAACGGATTCGCCAATGGGGCGAACGGACTCTGCCCAATGGTCAATTAGTGGGAGAAGTAACTAAGCCAGAAACTATTAATTATCGGACTCTCAAGCCAGAAATGGATGGCTTATTCTGTGAGCGGATTTTTGGTCCTGCTAAAGATTGGGAATGTCACTGTGGTAAGTACAAGCGAGTGCGCCATCGGGGTATTGTCTGCGAGCGCTGTGGAGTAGAAGTAACAGAATCCCGTGTCCGCCGCCACCGCATGGGCTTTATTAAATTAGCTGCCCCTGTAGCTCATGTTTGGTATCTCAAGGGAATTCCTAGCTATCTAAGTATCTTGCTGGATATGCCCTTGCGGGATGTGGAGCAGATTGTATATTTCAACTCCTATGTGGTACTAGATGCCGGGAATGCGGAGAACCTCACCTATAAGCAACTCCTGACAGAAGACCAATGGTTAGAAACTGAAGAGCAAATCTACAGCGAAGATTCAACGATGGAAGGAGTAGAAGTGGGCATCGGGGCAGAAGCGATCGAACGCCTCCTCCAAGATTTGAACTTAGAAGGAGAAGCTGAAAGACTCCGGGAAGAAGTTCTGGGGGCAAAGGGCCAAAAGAAAGCCAAGCTAATCAAACGCCTACGGGTGATTGACAACTTTGTGGCTACAGGTTCTAAGCCAGAATGGATGATTCTCTCAGTAGTTCCCGTAATTCCCCCCGACCTGCGGCCGATGGTACAACTAGATGGCGGACGTTTTGCCACTTCTGACCTGAATGATCTGTACCGTCGGGTAATTAACCGGAATAATCGCTTGGCTCGGTTGCAGGAAATTATGGCGCCAGAAATCATTGTCCGCAATGAAAAACGGATGCTCCAAGAAGCAGTGGATGCCCTAATTGATAACGGTCGCCGGGGCAGAACTGTGGTGGGGGCAAATAATCGTCCTCTAAAATCCCTCTCCGATATTATCGAAGGGAAACAAGGCCGGTTCCGGCAGAACTTACTAGGGAAACGGGTAGATTACTCTGGTCGATCGGTCATTGTAGTTGGGCCAAATCTGAAAATTCACCAGTGTGGCTTACCACGAGAAATGGCGATCGAGCTCTTTCAACCCTTTGTGATCCACCGTTTAATTAGCCGGGGTCTGGTTAACAACATCAAGGCTGCTAAAAAGATGATTCAACGCAATCATCCAGAAGTACTAGAAGTTTTGGAAGAGGTGATTACTGGGCATCCTGTCCTGTTAAACCGAGCGCCTACCTTGCATAGATTAGGGATTCAGGCTTTTGAACCCCTGTTAGTAGAAGGCCGGGCAATTCAACTCCATCCCTTAGTTTGTCAGGCCTTTAATGCCGACTTTGACGGTGACCAAATGGCTGTCCATGTGCCGTTGTCGATCGAAGCCCAAACCGAAGCCCGGATGTTAATGCTGGCATCTAATAATGTCCTCTCCCCAGCAACAGGCAAACCGATCGTCCACCCCAGCCAAGATATGGTACTAGGTTGCTACTATCTAACTGCTGAAAACCATGCAGCTACTAAGGGGGCTGGAGTTTATTTCAGCAACTTAGAAGATGTCGTCCGGGCCTATGAGCAAAGAGAAGTAGATCTCCATGCCTACGTTTGGGTGAGATACCAAGGAACTATTCGGACTGAGAAACCAGATGAAGAAGTCTTGGAGAGCAAGTCTAATGAAGATGGCACTATCACCAAGCTCTACCGAGAGCGGCGAGTCCGGGAAGATGAAGCAGGAAATGTCATTTCCCAATTTGTCCGCACTACGCCGGGACGAATCATTTACAACCAGACGATTAGGGAAGCTCTTATTACCTAGAAGGAGGTAGAGGAGGTACAGGAAGGTAAAGGAGGTAAAGGAGTTTATGTAGCAAGTTTCCTTACTTATACCTAAGCCTCTAATAATATCCTAAATTCTGTACCTCCCTGTACCTCCCTCCCTTCTACCAATAACTGATTAACCACCACATCTAACCACCACATCATCATGAGTAAAGAACCAATTTTTTACAACCGGATCGTAGACAAGGGACAACTGCGAAAGCTGGTATTTTGGGCTTTCACGAACTATGGCAGTGCTAGGGCATCCCAACTAGCAGATAAATTAAAAGACCTAGGGTTTAAGTTTGCTACCAGAGCCGGGATTTCTATTAGCGTTGATGACTTGCAAGTTCCCCCCATCAAACGGCAGATGCTCGAAGAAGCAGAAGGAAAAATCCGGGATACGGAAGATCGTTTCTCTCGCGGAGAGATTACCGAAGTAGAGCGGTTTCAAAAGGTAATTGATACTTGGAATAGTACTTCAGAATCCCTTAAAGATGAAGTGGTGAAAAACTTCAAAGCTACGGATCCTCTGAACTCGGTGTATATGATGGCCTTCTCTGGAGCGCGGGGAAATATATCCCAAGTCCGGCAGTTGGTGGGGATGCGGGGTTTGATGGCCAATCCTCAGGGGGAAATTATTGACTTGCCCATTAAGACCAACTTCCGGGAAGGCTTGACCGTTACGGAGTATATTATTTCTTCCTACGGAGCTAGAAAGGGTCTGGTCGATACAGCCTTGAGAACTGCTGACTCTGGCTACCTGACGCGTCGATTAGTAGATGTATCCCAAGATGTGATTATCCGGGAAGTTGACTGTGGGACTACCCGTGGTTTACTAGTGCGTCCCATGCGCGATGGCGATCGAGTCTTGATTCCTTTGGCCGATCGTCTCTTGGGTAGAGTTTTAGCTGAAGATGTAATTAATCCAAAAACTGGAGAAATTATTGCACGACGGAACCAGCCTATTAATGACGATCTGGCTCAGGTTATTGGTGCAGCAGTGGAATCGGTGGTGCTGCGATCGCCCCTCACCTGCGAAGCTTCCCGTTCTGTATGTCAGCATTGCTACGGTTGGAGCCTAGCCCACGGCAAAATGGTAGATATGGGAGAAGCAGTGGGGATTATTGCTGCCCAATCCATTGGAGAACCCGGAACCCAGCTAACCATGCGGACATTCCACACGGGGGGAGTATTTACCGGAGAAGTCGATCGGCAAGTATTGGCCGAATTTCCCGGTACAGTGAAATTCTCTGACAGTCTGAGAACTAGGGGTGTGAGAACTCGACATGGGGATGAGCGGGAACAGGTAGAAGTAGCCGGGGATATTTTAATTGTGCCTCTGAGCGGCAAACAGATCGCCCAGCCGATTAACATTACCCCCGGTTCCCTGCTCCTAGTCCAAGATGGGCAGCAGGTGGTAGCAGGAGAATTATTAGCAGAGGTGACCCAAACTAAATCTCGCCGTTCTACAGAAAGAGCCGTCAAAGATGTGGCCTCAGCCTTAGCAGGAGAAGTAGTATTTGCAGATCTAGTCCCTGAAGAAAAGACCGATCGCCAAGGAAATACCACCCGGACAGCCCAACGAGGCGGCTTACTGTGGATTTTGTCTGGGGAAGTATACAACTTACCCCCCACGGCGGAGGTAGTAGTCAAAAATGGTAATGAAGTAACTGCCGGGAGCATCTTGGCAGAAACTCAATTAATCTCCATTAATGGCGGAACTGTGCGCCATAAATCTGGACAACGGGAGATAGAAATTATCACTGCTTCCGTACTTTTAGATCAGGCTTCTGTATTTACTGAAAGTACCGGCACGGCGGATCAATATATTATCCATGCGATCGGTAATCAACGCTTTCTGTTGAAGGCCGCACCGGGAACTAAAGTTCAAAGTGGTCAAGTAGTAGCTGAATTGATTGACGATCGCTATCGTACCCATACGGGCGGAATTGTTAAATACGCAGGCATTGATGTCAGCAAACGCAACAAAGCCAAACAGGGCTACGAAGTGATCAAGGGCGGTACTATCCTCTGGGTTCCTGAAGAGTGCCATGAAGTCAACAAAGATATTTCCTTACTTTTAGTAGAAGAAGGGCAGTATGTAGAAGCTGGCACAGAAGTAGTCAAGGATATCTTCTGCCAAAGCTCCGGCATCGTAGAAGTAGTCCAGAAAAATGACATTCTTCGGGAGATTGTAATTAAGCCGGGGGAATTACATCTCATGGATGATTTCCCTGATCCTAGTCAAAAACCTGAAGGACAAATTTTCTATCCGGGAGCAGAAACCCCCGGCGGTATCTTAGAGGAAATGCGTTATTGCGAATACGTGGAAACTCCAGAGGGGGGAGCCATGCTATTACGCCCAGTGATGGAATATGCTGTAGCCGATGAACCCAATGTTCCTTCCCAAGCCTCGGTTAATGCCTCTGGGGCGATCGATATTGAACTTAGGGCAGTCCAACGCATTGCCTTCAAGGATGGAGAACGGGTAAAATCTGTGCATGGGGTAGACTTGTTACGGACTCAGCTAGTCTTAGAAATGAGCCAAGAGCGTACCCATGAGCATGTTTCAGCCACCCAACTTAGTGCAGACATTGAACTTATCCCCGATCTTGAGGATACGGCAGTGAAGCGCTTACAATTGGTGATTCTTGAATCCCTAGTCTTACGTCGAGATAGTAGTGCTGATCCCTTGGGTGGCTCTACCCAGACTCGTCTATTGGTGCAAGATGGGGATAAAATTCCTCCCGGAGCAGTAGTGGCGCGGACGGAGATTCAGTGTCATCAATCTGGAGAAGTCCGGGGAATTAAAGCCGATTCTGAAGCTACTCGTCGAGTCCTAATCATGAGGGAGAGTGATAGCTTTACTGTGCCTGTGAGTGGAAAAGCTCAAGTTAAAGTAGGCAGTTTGGTGGTAGCGGGGACTAAGCTGACTAGTGATGTAATCGCCCAACAATCTGGTCAGGTGGTCGCCCTCACTCCCCAAACCATTACCCTCCGTCTAGCCCGACCTTACCGAGTTTCTGCCGGAGCAATCCTGCAAATTGATCAGGGAGATTTAGTGCAGCGGGGTGATAATTTAGTTCTGTTGGTGTTTGAGCGATCGAAGACCGGAGATATTATCCAAGGCCTGCCCAGAATTGAAGAACTCCTCGAAGGCCGCAAACCTAAGGAAGCTGCGGTGTTAGCCCGGAGGCCAGGGGAAGCCCAAGTGGTCTATGAACAGGATGAGACTGTAGATATCAAGGTAATTGAGGTAGATGGGACAATTTCTGACTATCCTCTTTCTCCCGGTCAAAATTCCCTTGTATCCGATGGTCAGAAAGTAATTACTGGGGAACCTCTAACCGATGGTTTGTCTAATCCCCACGAAATTCTAGAAGTCTTCTTTAACCTCACCAGAGAGACAGAAGGTATCTATGAATCTGCCCTTGTGGGACTCCAAAAAGCTCAGGAATTCCTAGTCAATGAAGTGCAATCGGTGTACCAATCTCAAGGAGTAGAAATTTCTGATAAACACATTGAAGTCATTGTGCGACAGATGACCAATAAAGTCCGGGTAGAAGATGGGGGTGATACGACCATGCTACCGGGAGAGTTGGTGGAACTACGCCAGATTGAGCAGGTGAATGAAGCTATGGCCATAACTGGAGGTGCGCCCGCCCAGTACACTCCAGTTTTATTAGGGATTACCAAGGCTTCTCTAAATACCGATAGCTTTATCTCAGCGGCAAGTTTCCAAGAAACCACACGGGTACTCACCGAGGCAGCGATCGAAGGTAAGTCTGACTGGCTGCGGGGCTTGAAGGAAAATGTGATCATTGGCCGTTTGATTCCTGCGGGAACAGGTTACAACGCTTATGAAGAACCGATGCTCCATAGTGTAGACCCCATTGACCTCTCCAGTAGTAGTGACAACTTTAGCTACGGAGATATGGGTATTGCCGCAGACCTAACTGGGGATGATTCTCTGGTAGATATGGTCTTGGACGATCGTACTGCTAGGGCTTATAGCCTAGAAGAAAGACTCACCCTGGGTATGACTCCCAATAGTCCAGCAGTATTGGAGGTTGACCTAGAAGATGATGGTGAGTATGAGGACGATGATGAATTTGAGGAGGATGATGAATTTGAGGGGGATGCGTAAGTATTCACCAGACTCTGAAATTTGAAAAAACTCAAAATTTAGGATCTACTACTTTTTCTAGTTTATGAAGTAAATTGCGAAAGCATGGGCTAGAATATTGTCAATCCAAGGAAAACCCATAGCATAAGGGAGTTGTCACTATGAATAATATATTTACCAAGCTCAAAGATTTTGTTGGTTTTGGTGAACCGCAAGATTACGAAGAATACGAAGAAGAAGCAGAAAATGCTCCTTCCTATCAAAATCTTTATCAACAGGAGCATCAACCTGTTGTCCAAGAAGAAGCAGCCCCTCCCCGTCGTCGGAGTCGGGAAAGATTAGGTGTAAATGCAGAAGTAGGTATGGGGGGAAATAGCATGAATAATGTAATTGGTATGCCGGGTTTGGCAAATGGAACTTCTGAGGTAGTGGTAATTGAGCCTCGTTCCTTTGAAGAAATGCCGGAAGTAATTAGAGCATTGCGCGATCGAAAAGCTGTAGTTCTCAATCTTACCCTCATGGATCCAGACCAAGCTCAAAGATCGGTAGACTTCGTTGCCGGGGGAACCTATGCGATCGATGGTTACCAAGAGCGTATTGGTGAAAGTATCTTTCTCTTTACGCCTAGCTGTGTCCAAGTCAGCACCCAATCTGGGACTATCCACGAAATGCCCCAAACTCCCCATGCTCCTCAAATGCCTCAAGTCCGCATAAATCGGACTCCGGTTGCACCCCCTAATCCTTGGGGAGAGTCTACTCGCATGGCCCAGTAATTTCAGGTACTAAAGGAGTCAAAACATTAAATACCCATAGATAAGTAGGAGCGCAAGGCTTTGCGCCCTTACTTATTTTGTGATATCTATCTAACTTCTAGGGTTATGTCAAATTGGATTCAGGAATATTTGCGATCGCTTCTGTAGCTTTTGCCAACAGTAGAATTTTAGAGGGCTGGGGATAGAAACACAGCCTAGGGGTGACACCTATCACTCAGAAGTGTCTCCTAACTAAACTAATGTAAAGTACAAGCTATGGAAGAGGTGCAATAATATGATGCAACAATTACCTATGGATGTATTTACAGTTTTAAAGCTGTATGCAACTGGAGAAAGAGATTTTAGCAAAATAAATCTGAGTAGCAGTATCTTAAGCCAAGCTAGTCTTAGTAACGTTAATATGAACCTTGCGAACCTTAGTAGAGCCAACTTGAGCCTGACAAATTTGAGTCGATCGAATCTCCATGGAGCTAATCTCAGTGGTACAAACCTCATTGGTGCAGAGCTAAATGGCGCAGATATGACAGGGGCAAAACTTACTTGGGCAAGTCTCATGGGGGCTGAAATGGTCGGCATAGACCTCACCTTAGCGGACATGATTGAAGCTAATTTGGGTCTGGCTAATATGAGCTTTGCTAACCTCCAGGGAGCTTATCTAATCGGTGCCAACTTAAATGGAGCTAATCTAACCGGAGCTAATCTAACCGGGGCTAATCTAACCGGGGCTAATCTAAGTTGGGCAGATTTAACCGAGGCTAATCTAACCGATGCAAATCTAACCGGAGTAAATATGAATGGGGCAACTATGCCCGATGGTATCAGAGTTTTAGTTTAATTTCCGGTTAGTCTTGATGTGATTAATTTTTATCTTTAGTTCAGGATTGGATTATCCTTGGGAAACTTCCCATAGGAGCATTCCTGCCACGCTGAGTAACATAATGGCGGCTGCTCGATCGAGAGTCTGGGGACTAAGGCGACTCGATAACCAGCGCCCCAACAGAACCCCAAGTAAACTAGTTGCAACCAGTGCCGTAGATGCACCAAGGAAAATCATCCAAGGGGCATGGGATTGTGCAGTCATCAGCAGGGTAGCAATCTGGGTTTTATCTCCCATTTCTGCTAAAAAGATAGTCAAAAAAGTAGAAACAAAGACTTGCCACTTAGCTACTGCATGACTTTCAGATGGATTCTTTTGTTGATTCCCCGTTTGATCATCTAAGACTAAAGATTCTGAGGATGGAGAGACGACTTGATCTAGGGAATTTAGCTGGGGTGTTTCTGGAGGGGGGGAGGTTGTGGCCATGAGGGATAGATTACTCTCTAATTTTTTTTCACCTGATGCCAAGCCCTCTTGTTTGCTTGACTACAGCAGCAAATACAGTCTTTTTCTCATTCATGGAGTACAGGCAAGAGGCTTAAGCCCCTTATTTCATTAGATTAGAAAAATATGCCTTCTTATATCTGCAAAGTGCTACAGCTCATCCTATCATTTCCCCTAGAAAAAAGTACGGAAACATTTGACCTGATCCTGTATAATCATTTAGCCATGTCTGAAGATTCTTGCCGGGGTAAGATTTGCATCACAAAAACCTGCATAGCGAGACAGGGCGTTGATTAAAAGAATAGCTAACATTTTTTTGCATGAGTATTTCTATTTCTTCTGTCGGTAAAACCCTTAGTTGTTTATTAGTTGTGGCAAGTTGTAGTTGGGTAATTCCCGCCGATGCTCAGTCAACTGGTAATAACAACCGGGATAATCTTAGTAGAGACATCTTGGTTGCCCAAGCGACCAGCTCTAGCTTGCAGCAACAGGCAGAGATTGCCTACACTCAAGGTGATGCTGCTCGAGCAATCTTTCTCTATTCTCAGCTACTCCAACAGCAACCTAATAATTATCAATATCAAATTCGAGTCGCGATCGCTCTCCTCAATGCCGGCCCTGAATATATCAACCAGAGCTATGCAGGATTTCAGAAAGCCAAGGAACTGAACCCCAATATCGATGAACCTTGGATATTTTTGGGCAAAATAGACGAGGCTTTTGAAAGACCCAATGAAGCTCTAGCCAACTACCAAAGAGCTTTTCAACTTAATCCCGGCAACCAAGAAGCCTTTGCTGGTACGCAGCGCCTCCAAGCTCAAACTGTTTTACCTGCTTTTCCAGAAAACCTACTAGCGATCGAAAAAAGATCCCTCTCAGAATATATTGCCGGGGTAGAGCCAAATTCTCGCCTGCTCCAAGGATTACGCGCCCAGCAGTCGATCGTCCAAAGTCAGTCTGCTCGGAGCCTGCTACCTAGCGTGGGTGTGGGCTATAGCCGTTCTGGTTTTGACAGCACATCCCTCAGTCCTCAAGCTCCTGTTTTCTGCGCTGAGGCCGCAACTTGTGATTTTACCCTCCAGCGGGGTTTTAGTTATGGCAGTTCCGATAACTATAGTTTGAGTTTGGGCTGGAGTTTGGGGGATATATTTTTCAATGAGAATAATCTCCGCTCTAGGGCTTACGAAGATGATATTGCCAATAACCTACGAAACTTACAGCTAGAAACCCAGCGCCTATTTGCTCTGCGGGGGAGTTTGATTGAAGAATTTCGGCAATTGGCATGGCAGGCAGCCTTGACTCCTAGCGATCGGAATATTCGGTATAACCGCCGCGATCGTTATCTGCAAATCTTTTACATTACCCAACAAATTCACAGCATCACAGGACTGTACTAAATTTTGCATGAGTATTTCTACTTCCTTTATCGGTAAAAACTTTAGTAAAAACTTTGGTAAAACCCTTGGTTGTTTAGTCATTGTGACAAGCTACGGCTGGCTCACCCCAGTAAAAGCCCAATCAGCCCAATCGATTACTGAACAACCTTTAGTTGCCCAAAGAATTATTCCAACTCCTGCCCCAAATTCCGCTTTTAATAGCTTGCAGCAGCAGGCCGATACCGCCTACACTCAGGGAGATGCGGATTTAGCTATTAATCTTTATTCTCAGCTACTCCAACTACAACCTGATAGTTACTTATTTCAAGTACGACTGGCTGTGTCAATGCTCAATACTGGTCCAGAATATCTAAGTCGGAGCTATGCGGCCTTCCAGAAAGCAAGGGATTTGAATCCTAATATTGACGAACCCCTAATTTTTTTAGGCCGCTTAGATGAATCTTTAGAACAACCAGCCAAGGCTCTAGCAAACTACCAAAAAGCCTATCAACTTAACCCCACAAATCAAGATGCTTTTATGGGGATTCAGCGCCTCCAAGCTCAGGTGGATTTGCCGCCAATACCCGATGGCTTGGAAGTAATTGAGCAGAGGAGCCTAGCTGATTACCTAAAAGCTGTGGAACCAAATTCTCGATTGTTACAGGGATTACGAGAGCAACAGTCAATTATTCGGAGCTTTGCTTGGCGGAGTGCTTTACCTTATCTAAGTCTTGGCTATTCTTGGTCTAGCTCTGGTAGTGATTCTCCCGATTCTGGTAGTGCAGATCCTTGTCTTGGTGGTCGCCGCCAATCTACTCAACAAGTATGCGGAGGCAATGGAAATTCCAATAGTTTTAGTATTGGGGTGAATTGGAATTTGACGGAATTATTTGTTAATAGTAATCAGCTACGCCTGCGGGGATACGAGGATGAGATCCAGCAAAATCTCCAAGATCTAAAGACAGAAACTCAACGTTTATTTATAGTCCGGGGAAGTTTGTTCGAAGACTTTCGCCAACTGTCGTGGCAAGCTGCCCTTGACCCCAGCGATCGAACTATTCGCTATAATCGCCGCGATCGATATCTCCGAATTCTCTACCTAACCCAACAAATCTATAGTATTACTGGAATATATTAATAACTTAATTATGGTGGAGAAAGCCCGCTCAAGCTAGTTTAAGGGGAATTTGTGTATTATAAGTAAAGGCAAATCCTAGTCCAGAGACATCTCTAGCTAAATTATCAGCCTTTTTTGAGTTTCTTGCCCCTATGGTGCATATCAAGTGTGTGAAGTTATCCCGGTTTAAGTCTTTTGGTGAAACGAC
>Ga0335395_10002526_pt1 | contig 11341 bp, 9 predicted proteins | sample MAT02_FD_205744 | JGI IMG/M metagenome (GOLD analysis project Ga0335395, IMG submission 205744) | Freshwater microbial communities from Lake Fryxell liftoff mats and glacier meltwater in Antarctica - MAT-02 (spades assembly) (version 2) ...
GCAGCATTTGCGCTGGCTCCCGATGAGCCAACTACTATTTATTATGGAAGTCAGTTTGTACACAAAAGCACTAATAAAGGATTTACCTGGAAAATCATTTCACCGGATTTAACCACCAATAATGCTGCCCAGCAAAAGCAGGATGAAAACGGAGGATTGTCGGTTGATATTACAGGTGCAGAAAATTTCAATACCATTTTATGTATTGAACCATCTGCCAAAGATAAAAATGTGATTTGGGCAGGTACTGATGATGGCAATGTGCAGTTGTCGAAAGATGGTGGAAAAACCTGGACAAATTTTCGTGGAAAAATACCAGGTATGCCGCTGGGTGCGTGGATTCCGCAAATAAAGGCTAGCAGGTACAATGTAGCAGAAGCATTTGTGGTTTGTAATGATTACCGCCGGGGCGATTTTAAACCTTATATTTTTCGCACTAAAAATTTCGGTCAATCCTGGGAAATGATATTGAACGATAAAAAGGTCAAAGGGTATGCATTGTGTATCATTCAGGACCCGGTAGAACCCAATTTAATTTTTGTTGGAACAGAACAGGGGCTTTGGGTAAGTTTTGACAACGGAACCAGTTTTGAACAATGGAAAAACGGGTATCCGTCTGTATCTACCTACGACTTTGCAATACAGGAAAGAGAAGCAGATTTATGTATAGCAACTTTTGGCAGGGCATTGTATGTAATGGATGATATCCGCCCATTGAGAAAATTTGCTGCAAATGGCGGCAACGTAGCAACAAAAAAAATCACCATGTTTGAATCTCCGATAGCTTACAAGGCAGAAACTAAAAATAAATCAGGATATGATTACAGTACCTGGGGTTTGTATGATGGAGAGAACAGGACTACTGGCGCTGCTTATTCCTATTATCTAAAACCTGGCGAAAAGTTGGATACGGCTAAAAAAATGAAATCAGACTCAGTAACGGTAAAAATAATAGATGAAAAAAATGAAGTGATCAGAACATTTAAACAAAAAGCGGATACTGGTTTTAACAGAAATTACTGGAGTTTTGATACGAAAGGAATTCGCCAGCCCGGAAGCGCCAAACCAAAAACAGATTCACCGGAACCAAGGGGAGGAATGTCTGTTTTTCCAGGAACCTATAAAATGGTGATCTCGATGGGGAAGGATGCAGATTCTACCATGCTGGTTGTAAAGGCTGATCCTGCTGTGCAAATATCCAGACAAGTATATGATGCACAATTGGCAGCGTTAAAGAAAATAGACAAAAATACCTTGAAAGTAGTGGAGATTACCGACCGGTTAACTGAAGCCGAAGAAACGATCGCTAAAGTAGAGGCACAGTTGAAAAACATAGAAGGGGCCGAGGCAGATAGTTTACGTAAATCGGGAAAGGCAATGACGGATTCTATTAAAAAGATCCGCAATTTTATAATGGGCACACCGCAGGAAAAGCAGGGATACGGATCGCCTTATGAAGCAACTGTAAATGGTTGGTTAAGGGAAGCAAGAGGTGAAGTGCTTGGTAAAAATAAAATACCCGATGCACAGGAATTTGGATTAATTGAAATCGCAGAGGGATCCGTGAATGAAGCCATACAAAAGACCAATTTGTTTTTTAACGGGAAATGGAAAGCTTATCAACAACAGGCAGAAAATACCTCGATGAAAACATTTAAAGATTTTAAGGCCATTGAATAAAAGGATTTATACAGATTAAATTATAAATAATTTCATCCACTAGTAAAACAAGAAACTCGCTGAATTCTCAGCAGGTTTTTTGTTTTACCCCTATTAAAAATTACTTTTGCCATTCATACTTTTCTGCAGCTTATTAAAAAACTTTTATGCCCTCCACAAAACTGAGTCATCTTGCTGAAACCCTTATTGGATCTGAAATCGTGAAATTGGGAGCAGAGATAAAAGAAAAAATTAAACAAGGTAACAAAATTTACAATTATACCATTGGTGATTTTGACAGCTCGATTTTTCCGATACCCGTTGAATTGGAAAATGAAATTATTACGGCCTTTAAAAACCATCAGACAACCTATCCGCCAGCAGAAGGGATTACAGAATTAAGAGCTGCAGTTTCTAGTTTTATTCAAACAAGAGAGGGGCTTGTTTTTGATGTGAACGAAATTTTAATTGCAGCGGGTGGCAGGCCATTGATTTATACGGCGTACCGGGCAATTGTAGATAAAGGGGATCAGGTAATTTATGCAGTACCCAGTTGGAATAACAACCACTATGTTCATTTTACAGAAGGTGAACATATAGTGATTGAAACAAAGCTGGAAAACAACTTTATGCCAACCGCTGATGAAATAAAGCCACATTTAAAGGGAACCGCTCTACTGGCATTGTGTTCTCCATTAAATCCTACAGGCACCACTTTCACCAAAGAAGCACTCGAAGCAATTTGTGACCTGGTGATTGCAGAAAATGCACAGCGTGGTGCAGACGATAAAAAATTATATTTGCTGTACGACCAAATTTACTGGACCTTAACTTTTGGCAAGGTGCAACATTATAATCCTGTTTCTTTACGACCAGCGATGAAAGAGTTTACCATCTTCATTGATGGCATCAGTAAATCGTTTGCCTCCACTGGCGTAAGGGTAGGATGGGCATTGGGACCATCCAGCCTGATCAATAAAATGAAAGCCATCAATAGTCATGTTGGTGCATGGGCGCCAATGGCAGAACAAAATGCTGTTGCAAATTATTTGGTGCAAACATCTGCCGTTGATAACTATTTTACTCATTTTAAAGCAGAGCTGGAAGAAAGACTGGTTAATATTTATAAAGGATTTCAACAATTGAAAAGCGAAGGGTTTTCAGTAGATGCGGTTGCACCACAAGCTGCTATTTATTTAACCATCAAAATAGAGTTGGTTGGAAAAACTACCCCGCAAGGGAATAAATTAGAGGTCCAGGCTGACGTTACTGCCTACCTGCTCAATGAAGCAGCACTGGCCATAGTACCATTTTCTGCATTTGGTGCATCTGCAGATAGCAGTTGGTACCGTTTGAGTGTGGGCACCTGTAAAAAAGAAGAAATCAATGAAATGTTGGAGAAATTAAAAAAGGCATTAGAGCAATTAAATGCCTGATCGGAGCAATCAAGTAATAAGTTTTTATCAGCAAGAATCTAAAAAAGTTTCATCAGTTTTTGCAATTCAAAAACACAAAAGGTTTTAATTCCTGTTTGCGGATTGTATCCCGAATTACAATTGTTTTGCTGATGACCTTATATTTATTAAGATCAAGTATTTCATGTGCAATCACTATATTGTCCAATCGTTCAACAATATGTAGTAGCTCATGTAATAATTCTACCTCGTGCTCAATAGCCTGAGGGCTTAAAAGTTCCTGATTGAACAACACCAGCAAGTCCCGGTTCATCCTATTCATTTAAGTTAGGTTTTTTGTTACCTGTCATTCTAATTAGTATCCCACCAACCCTTTTTTACTCGGGCAACCACATTGATTCTTTTTTGATGAGGTGCAACTGGTTAAAATAATGGAAACAATTAAAATGAACGATAAAGCGATTTTAGAATAACGTTTCATAATAATAGTAGTCTAAATTAAACTATTTTCACAAATAATAATTGTTTTCTTAATATCCATTCATAAAAATTTTAAAAAGATTAGTAAAAATATCAAGATATTGGTGATTCCCCTCGATTGGGGTCTTGGACATGCTACCCGTTGTGTACCAATTATTCGGGAGTTGCTGGCAAATGGTTGTGAAGTGGTAATTGCCGCAGAAGGAGCTGTAAAATCATTGTTGAAACATGAATTTCAACTACTTACATTTATTCCTGTAAAAGGCTATCGCATCAATTATAGCAGGCGAAAGTACTGGCTACCGTTTAAGATCTTCGGCCAGTCACCCCGTATATTGGTGCGGATTTACCAGGAACACGAGTGGTTAAAAAAAATTGTGAAAAATCACTCAATTACTGCAATTGTTGCTGATAACCGCTTCGGATTATATCATTCCGCAATTCCATCGGTTTATATCACCCACCAGTTATTGATTAAAACGGGTAGTCGTTTTACAGAAAAAATTGTCCAAAAAATACATTATTGGTTTATAAAAAAGTATAGGTTTTGTTGGATACCTGATTTTGAAGGTGCCTACAATATAGCCGGCGAACTATCTCATCCAGTCAACCGCCCAAAGAACATTACCTACATAGGAGGGCTTTCCAGATTTGAAAAAACAGGGGCTGTTGAAAAAAAATATGACCTTTTAATGCTTGTGTCAGGTCCTGAACCACAACGAACCATTTTTGAATCGCTGTTATTGATACAAGTTGAAAATTTTAAAGGAGATTGTTTATTGGTAAGAGGGTTGCCTGGCATTGCGGCAGTGGATGAAAATGACTTTAAAACAAAGAACAATCAGCCAAACCTTATCATAAAAAGCCATTTAGCTGCTGAAGAATTGAATGAGGTTATTCAGCAATCCGATTTGGTAGTTTGCAGGAGTGGCTACACCACCATCATGGATTTAATCAAACTCAATAAAAAGGCGATATTGGTTCCTACTCCCGGACAAACAGAACAGGAATATCTTGCAGCACATTTAATGCAACAGCAAGTTTTTTATACGGTAAGCCAGCAGCATTTTAATTTAGGAGAAAGTTCAACAGCAGCATCCGGTTTCTCTTTTTCCATTCCGTCTTTTGACATGGAGCAGTATCAAAAAAAGATACAACAATTTATTCAGTCGCTCTAAAGTTTTGAACGATAAAAATCATTATTATTAGTGAATGTAAAAACGAAGGCTCACCTGGGATTGCTCGGCACGAATATCTTTTTCGCCATCAACCTGAGTACCGTAAAATACCTTATTGGCAACCACTTTATGCAGCCATTTGGAATGAATGTCATTAGGGTGGGCGTATCGGCTATTTTATTCTGGTTGCTATTTTTACTGAACCCCGTTAAAAAAACTATTGACAGAGTAGATTTCCCGAGATTTATTTTGTGCGCTTTAACGGGTATTGCCATTAACCAAATGCTGTTTTTAAAAGGGTTGTCGATGACCTATTCTATTCATGCGGTGTTACTTATGTTGACTACGCCAATTTTAATCACCATTATTGCGGCATGGTTATTAAAAGAACGGATTGGTTTTTATAAAATAATAGGCTTAGGTCTTGGCATAAGTGGGGCTGTTTTACTAATTACCTCCGGCAAAAACTCAGGGAATGGTGAAAATGTTTTGTTAGGTGATTTGTTGATATTGATCAATGCCATCGCCTATACTTGCTATTTTATTTTAGTGAAACCGCTTATGGTAAAATACAACCCGGTTCAGGTAATCAGAATCGTTTTTTCAATCGGGTTTTTAATGGTGCTGCCTTTTGGCTGGAATGAATTCATCACCATCGAATGGCAAAGCTTTGGAAGGCTTGAATATACCTGTCTTTCACTGATAGTAATTGGAGGAACTTTTTTAGCCTACCTGTTCAATGTTTATGGTATTAAAATTCTGGGTGCTTCTATGGCCGGCACTTACATTTATTCGCAGCCGGTATTTGCTGCAGCAATTGCCATGATTTTTCTAAAAGAACCACTTGAGTTGTATAAGATGATAGCGGCGTGTTTAATATTTACGGGCGTTTATCTGTGTAATAAAAAAATAAGCAATGATTCAATTTTATCTGGTAAAAACGGATGATGACTACGCCGAAGCAAGGCTATTATTTAAGGAGTATGCAGATGCTATAAATATCGACCTCGATTTCCAGCATTTTGATGAAGAATTGGATGGGTTGAAAAAAATGTATGCGTCACCAGATGGGGGAATTATTATTGCAAAAGAAGCGTCGGAAATCATTGCCTGCGTAGCGATCAGAAAAATAAGCGAATCGGTGAGCGAGCTAAAAAGGATGTACACCAAACCGGGTCACCAAAATAAAGGCGTTGGTAAAGTTTTATTGGAAAAAGCTTTACAACTGGCGAAGGATTGTAATTATGCGGTGGTTAAGCTAGATACTTTAAATTACATGTTGCCAGCCATTCATTTATATCAACAGGCTGGCTTTTATGAGATAGCTGCGTATTATCACAATCCAATACCCACGGCGGTTTATTTCGAGAAAGTATTATAGGGTATCAACCTGGATTAACCAGTTGTTATGATACTTTTTTAGGATAGTCAAAAAACAGGAATTCTTTTTTAGCTTTTTTAAAATCAGCCCACTTGTCTGATTGGATATGTATAACAAATACACCACAGGTAGGCATATTGTCGATCCGAATTGAATCCGTTAAAGTGTTTACAAATTCTGTAGTACCGGGGTTGTGAGAAAAAATTGCCACCGTATCGGCTGAGCTATTTAATTGTTCAATTGCTTCATAAAAATTGTTAACCTCCGGATGGTATAACATGGACACCAATAAAATGTCACCTTCTTTTTTACCATAGGCTTCGCAAAATAATTCAGCCGTTTTCTTAGCTCTCTTAGCAGGGCTTGATACAAAAGTATCGATCAAAATATTCCGGTGGATGAGTCTTTTTGCCATTTCGGGTGCATCCTTTTTTCCCCGGTCATTCAGTGGCCGTTCAAAATCAGTAATTGTACCTATATCCCAACTGCTTTTTGCATGGCGGACTATTAGAAGTGTTTTACCCCCACCCACGGAAGGGGTGGTAATGATGGTCTCTTTTGAATCAGTCATTAGATTTTTTTAATTTTTACTTTTCAATTGATCAATACCATAAATCATGAGGGTGTTTTATTACTTGAATTTGATAGCGTGTTAGATTTAATATCCTCTCACATCTTTACCTTCCATATAGTTCATAAATGCTTTGTTACAAACACGGTTTCCGCCAGGCGTTGGATAATTGCCCGTAAAATACCAATCACCGGTATTTGTAGGACAGGCAAGATGCAAAGTTTCAATGGTTTGGTAAATCACTTTTACCGGAATCGTAATATCTTTTGGTGTAATGAGTTGCGCAATTTTTTTAGACATTTCACCTAGTGAAAATGGTTTGTACAATTGCCTTACCACATTTTCTAAATGAAGTTGGTTGTTGCGTTGCAGTTCTTTACATCTTTCAAGCATTTCCTCTAGCAGAGTCTCCTGCTTGCTTTCATGAATCAATTCAATGGCGGCTCTAAATGCGATAAAGTCGCCCAATTTACTCATATCAATACCATAACAGTCGGGATACCGGATCTGCGGCGCGGAAGAAACAATGATGATTTTTTTAGGTTCCAATCTCGCCAGCATCCGGATGATACTTTCCTTTAAAGTAGTACCCCTCACAATCGAATCATCAATCACCACCAGGGTATCGATATTCTTTCGTACGGTACCATAAGTGATATCATACACGTGCTGCACCAATTCATTCCTGCTGCTGTCTTCCGTTATAAACGTACGTAACTTAACATCTTTAATGGCGATCTTTTCAAACCGTATTTTGCGGCTAATCATTTCTGTCAATTTCTCCTCATCAAAATCGCTGCCCCAACTTAAAATACGTTCTACTTTTCTTTTTTTAAGATAATCATCCGCGCCTTTCAACAAACCGTAAAAAGCCGTTTCTGCTGTATTCGGAATAAATGAAAAAATAGTGTTTCTTAAATCATTATCAATGGCTTTTAACACAGGCTCGCTCAAATAACGACCCAACGCTTTTCTTTCATTGTAAATTTTTTCATCACTGCCACGACTAAAGTAAATCCGTTCAAAACTACAAGCCTTGCGTTCTTTCGGCTCCATCACCTGTTCAATCCGGTAATTGCCATCCGGGTCTACCAACAAAGCACAACCAGGCATCAATTCCTGCACTTCGTTTTCACCTACATTAAAAGCCGTTCTGATAGCGGCCCGTTCGCTTGCTGCTACAATCACATCATCATTTACATAATAGTACGACGGGCGAATGCCATGCGCATCTCTTACTACAAACGCATTGCCATTGCCCACCAATCCACAAAAGTTAAATCCTCCATCAAAAAGTGGAACTGCTTTCTTTAAAACTTTGCAAAGGTCCAACCTGCCCGGAAAAGCCTCATCGGCTTGCACCAGAAAATGATGAATTACTTCCATCATCGCAGCTAAATCACTCTGGCGCTGAAAAACGCCGGGATCAATATTGATAAGCCCGAATATTTCTTCCGTATTTACTAAATTGAAATTACCTGCAAGGGCAAGGTTGCGTGCAGGTATAGTATGTCTTTTTATAAAGGGATGGCAAAATTCAACATTGTTTTTGCCTTGGGTGCCATATCGCAGATGACCTAACAAGAGTTCGCCCAGGTAATTCACGTGACCTTTCATCAGACCCGGGTGATTTTTAATATCCGGCTGGTATTTTTCCAACTCCTCTATTTCTTTTCCTATCTGAAAAAAAAGATCTGCGATTGGTTGATTAGCACTGCTTCGCAACCGGTGCAAAAAAGGATATCCCGGCTCTACATTTAGTTTTACAGTAGCGATACCTGCACCATCCTGGCCACGATTGTGCTGTTTTTCCATCAATAAGTACAACTTATTAAGGCCATACAATACCGATCCATACTGTTGCTGATAATAACTGAAAGGTTTGCGAAGGCGAATGAAGGCGAGGCCGCATTCGTGTTTAATTTCGTCGCTCATGAATTAAAATAAGTTGCGAAGTTAAAGGATTGTAAATTAAAAATCCCGGCCAAAAACCGGGATTAATGATTAATGTTAGTATCCTTTATAAGCCACTTAAACAAAGTCCAATTTGGTAAGGTCTGATAGCCGCACCGGATACATCCTTTACAAGCGCCGTAATAGCATAAGATCCAAATAGCGAAAAATTACCGATTCCTACTCTTGCGGTAGCAGCCAGACGGGTGCCGTTAAAAAAGGTTCTTTTACTGACCTTTTCTGTATAAGCGTTGATGGTGGTATTATTTTTATTTTGCAGCGTTTTTCCCTTGGTATGTGCATTTAGCATGGTACCTACTTTTATGCCAACTGCTATTTTCCAGCTTTTCTTTTGGTTTACAGGATCAAAAGTGTATCGTAGTTCAATGGGGGCTTCTGCGAAAGTGGTCGCTAATTTATACTTCTTAAAATGATCGGTAGAATCCAGGTTGCGAAATGGCAGAAGGGTAGACGATGATTTTAAATCTACTGAAGTGTTTTTAAAAAATATATTGCTGTTACTGATACCCAATCCAAAAGCGACACTCATGCGGGGATTAGTTTTAAAAGGCTTATTGATCATAATCGCAACATTTAAACCACGGGAAAAACCATTGATCCTGTTGCTGATACTGTCGGGAGCACCTGCCCAGTTATCCATGCCAAACTGCACCATAAAATGGTCACCCGCACGATCAATTACTTCCTTACTCCTGTCTTTTTTGGTTTGGCCAAATGCAGCACTTACCATTACGACTGCTAATGCAACGGACAATATTTTCTTCATATTTTATCTTGAGGTTGCAAAATAACGGCAAATATTTTAATGAAGCGTTAAATTGATTGTGTTTGATTATATTTGCACCCTCATTCTTCAAATAAGACGAAGAAAGGGCCTATAGCTCAGTTGGTTAGAGCACCTGACTCATAATCAGGTGGTCCCTGGTTCGAGCCCAGGTGGGCCCACATACAACAGCAAGGGTTTTAGACAGTATTAGTTTGAAACCCTTTTTTATGTCCATTCTATTTCACTGTTACAAGTAGAAGTGTTACAATATCTAAAAACATCTTCCGATGGAAACTGATAATTGTGGTCAAAGATTAGCGAAAAAAATATTGATATATCCATTTAGCTGGTGTTAGTTATAACAATTTATAAGAGTTGGGTCAGCTAGTCTTTATCAAAGTAACATTTAAAATAATGCCCACTACATTAATATTGATTTGAGTCTACTATTATTGAAAACCTTCTTAAGTTTAGAGAACCCTTTTACAAAATTCATTCAATGATTAGCTGATATTTGATAGGTTTTAATTTCCAGAATTAATGAGGATATATTATACTTTCTGACAGAAGAATTCCCTCGAATAGCTCTTCGATGACATTTTTTATATTTTCTATTACTTCCGCAGAGACATTTTGCTGTTACTTTATATTCTAGATTTTCTATTAAAAAAGTAAGAAGTTTAAGTATAATATTGATATTACGGGTCTTAAAAATTATTTTTTGGATTGTTTTAATTTTTCCTTTGTCCCGTCTTCATCGATCGTCTCATATTCTTTAAAATCTTCTTCTTGCCACTTGTCTTTTATATTTTTATTGTAGGTCCAAATGGCGACTCGCTTTTCCCTTAAATATTGAAAAAACTCCACGCTATAATATTTCCGGTCACACACAATCATCAACTTGTACAATTGGCTATTTTTTTGCAATTCTTCTGCCGTGGCTTGCTTAGGTACTTCGGCTTCCAGACGAGGTAATATGGTTGTTTTTATATGCCCTATCATGCCACTGTTGATAGCTTCGTTAACCACAAAAAAGGGCTGGCTGGTCTTATCATTTACCCCCGCCTGAATGATACAGTCGGGCAGGCAATAGTCGTTACTGCCACTCATGCGTAAACGAAGCCAGCTTGTAAAACGCTTAGGCATATTAGTAGTGTGGCCATAGAATAAATTGACATGGCCATCTATGTACAATACGCCCGCCAATCCAATATTGGCTGCCATCCAGCCCTTACTTAATTGCTCACTCCACTGTTGTACATCACCTTTTTAGCAAACAGATTTATGCGCTCACGAAAGGTTTTTACTTCCGGTATTCTGTCCAACCCCATTACCCTTCTTAATTCCCCACACGGAATAGTGTTGGCCTGGTTGATATTTTTAACTCTTAGTAAGCTTAAAAATGCTAAGCATAAGAAAACCATTTCTTCTGTGTAATACATCCCTTCCAGCTAAAAATCTTTGCTATGGTTAAGCGATCCATTACACAATAAAGCCGATAAACTCAGCAGAACACCTGCACAACTCAGGTCTGTTTGCTCATTAAATTTAGTGGTGGCGGGAGTGTCCTTTACCGCAGCCAATATCCTTTGGGCGACATTACTACACGCTTTTCCCATACCGGTAGTATTATCTATAACAATACGGTCCGATTTGGTCTGGACAGAACTGTTTTCTTCTATGGCTTCGGGTGCTATTAAAGTAAGCCGATCCAATAGCTATCGGATTTGTCGGATGGCTTTTTGGATAGAATCAACTTTTATCAATAACGCTTCCGCTATCTCCGGGAGTGTATCACCCTGGCTGTATTTTATTTGTATTTGAGCAACTATACCATCCGTAAGTTTAAAATTTTCAGGCTTTTTTTTACTTACAAATCTGCTAACGCTTTACTTTTTTTATAACGCTTCACCCAAC
>Ga0335395_10002528_pt1 | contig 11336 bp, 9 predicted proteins | sample MAT02_FD_205744 | JGI IMG/M metagenome (GOLD analysis project Ga0335395, IMG submission 205744) | Freshwater microbial communities from Lake Fryxell liftoff mats and glacier meltwater in Antarctica - MAT-02 (spades assembly) (version 2) ...
TCGAGTGATCTTTCTGATCCAGCCCCTTCTGGGGAGTTGGAGGCGACCGAGCTTATGCGTAAAGTGAAGGAGCTTGAAATAAAAAGCAAAAAAATCACCACGCATTTATTTACCGGTGAATATCATTCTGCCTTTAAAGGGAAAGGGATGAGCTTTAGAGAAGTAAGGGAATATTATGCGGGCGATGATGTACGCTTTATTGATTGGAATGTAAGCGCCCGGTTCAATCATCCTTTTACCAAAGTATTTGAAGAAGAACGGGAGCTGACCGTTTTTTTATTGGTAGACGTAAGTGCCAGTAATATATTTGGAACGGTGCATGCCCGAAAGAGAGACATCATTACAGAGATTGGCGCAATACTCACTTTCAGCGCCATCAACAACAACGATAAAGTAGGAGCAATTTTTTTTAGCGATAAAATTGAAAAATATATTCCACCCAAAAAAGGCAGACAGCATGCATTGTACATTGTAAGGCAATTGTTGACAGTGAAACCTGTTGGAAAAGTCACCAAAATGGAGGAGGCTATCAAATTTTTCAATAAAGCATCGCACCAAAAAAGCATTGCTTTTTTATTAAGTGATTTTGTGGATGCTGAGTATGAAAATGATCTGAAAGTAATTGGTGGCCGCCATGATGTAATCGGTTTGCGGATTTACGATAAGATGGATATGCAATTGCCCGAAGCAGGACTGCTACAGGTGCAGGATCTTGAAACGGGCCGCCAGCAATGGATTGACAGCAATGATGCCAATGTTCAGTACACCTACAAGCAACGGTTTATGCAGCAAAGCGAATTGTGTAAAAATTATTTTCGCAAGGCCGGTGCCGATCTGTTACACATTCGTACCGATGAAGATTATGTGAAGATATTACAGCAGTTTTTTATTAAACGAAGTTGATTTAACCTGATAATTGAATAATTGATGGATATTGGCAAAATGCGGATGATTTTTTTAACGGCTATTGTCGTCGTCTTTTCTTTCCTGTTATCGCATGGCCAGCCAGTTTTAAAAACGTCGGTTGATAAGAGTGAAATATTAATTGGCGATCAGTTTAAGTTAAAAGTAGAAGTTGGAGGAATTGAAGAAGGTGATAAAATAAAGCTCCCCATCATACCCGATTCAATTCAGCATTTTGAGGTAATCAACCGGAGTAAAATAGATTCCATTTACAACAATAGCCGGCTCAATGGCGTTTCCCAAACCTTTACCTTCACAAGTTTTGATTCTGGCAAATGGGTATTGCCCTCCTTCCTTGTAAACGTAGATCCGATAAAGGACGACACCACCTATAATTTTTTTACGGACTCGGTACCGTTGACCGTTTCCTTTTCATTAAGTGATACCACCAACCAATTAAAGGACATCAAGCCAATACGGGAAGCAGATACATTCAATCCAATTTGGTATTGGGTTGGGGCAGGCGTTTTGTTGTTGGCGCTGGTTATTTTTCTGATTTGGTTTTACCGTTATTGGAAACGAAATAAAGCCAATGTACCTTTTACATCTAAAGTTTCGCCTTATGATGAAGCGATGAAAGAATTGGCCGGTTTAAAAGGATACGATTTAACTCTTTCCGAAGAGATAAGAAAACTGCATATTAAATTGGGTGATATTTTAAAACGCTATTTATCAAGGCGACAAAACACAGGCTATCTTAACAAGACGACCAGTGATATTTTGATTTTGTTAAACGATCAAAGATTGGATAAGGAACTGTTGGGAAAAGCGGCCTCCAGTCTGCGTTGCAGCGATGCAGTAAAGTTTGCGCAATATTTGCCGCCTGTTACTGAAAGTGAAATATGCCTGGTGGCGATAAAGGAAGTAATCAATAATCTGCAAATACAAACACAAAATATTAAACCCCAATCAATCAACCCCAAACCCTAAAAATATTTTGTTTTCAGACTATTTAAATACCATCAGTTTTGCCATGCCGGGTTTATTATGGCTTGCCCTATTACTTCCTGCAATGATTTTTTGGTATGCCAAAAATAATAATAGCCAACAGGCTGGTTTAAAAGTTTCTTCACTTAAAAGTTTCACGGGTATTTCTTCGTGGAAAAATTTATTTCGTCACATTCCATTTGTCTGCCGACTGCTGGCCATGGGGCTTATCATATTTGCGTTGGCAAGGCCGCAACTAAAAAATGATGAACAACAAGCCGAAGGAGAAGGGGTTGACATTGTGTTGTGCATTGATGTAAGTGGCAGTATGACCGCACAGGATTTTACCCCCAACCGCATGGAAGCTGCAAAAGCAGTAGCCGCCAACTTTGTAGCCCAACGCTTAACGGATCGCATTGGGGTAGTCATTTTTTCCGGCGAGAGCTTTACGCAATGCCCGATTACAACCGATAAGACGGTACTGAAATCTGCCATTGAAAACATACGGAACGGCTTGCTGGAAGATGGCACTGCTATAGGCGATGGATTGTCGACAAGTATTGATCGTTTGCGCAGCAGTCAATCAAAAAGTAAAGTGGTTATTTTATTAACTGATGGAGAAAACAACGGCGGTTTAATAGGGCCTGATAATGCCAAGGAAATAGCAAAGGCTTTTGGGGTAAAAGTTTACACGATTGGTGTAGGCACAGAGGGCTATGCTCCTTATCCCGAAAAGACGGAATTGGGCATCATCATGCGGCAACAAAAAGTAACCATTGATGAAAAATTATTGAAAGCGATTGCAACTGAAACGGGTGGAAAATATTTTAGGGCAAAAGACAATACCGGGCTTGAAAATATTTATAAGGAAATTGATAAGCTAGAAAAATCAAAGGTTGAAATATCAACTATTACCCGCTACACCGAAAAGTTTTTCCCTTATGTGATGATTGCGTTGGCGTTGCTATTGATTGAGCTGGTGCTAAGGTTTACGGTGTTTAAAAAGTTTCCATAGTTGAGGATTAGGGTGCGCAGGGGGGAGCCAAAAAATGTAGGCTCCATTCTAATCCAAAAACTAATTTCGTTTAACTTTTAACTTTTATCCTGTTGGCATCTGTATTCGTTTCTCTTTCTCTTGCCTGGTATTTACTTTTGCCAAAGCTCCAGCTTAGTTGCAACCGCAGGCCACGGCTTTCCCATTTGCGGCGATAGGTGAAATCCTGGTTGGCAAACTGTACTTTTTGTTGAAAACGTTGTGTGTTAAAAATATCCAGCATCGTCAGGCGAATGGAAGCTTTATTATTTAAGATTGATTTTTTAACACCAACATCTACACTGCCCAGCCAACTTGTTTTAAAGATGGCCTCTTTGGTGCCAGCATTGAACCAATTGCTCAGTTGCATGCTCCAGCCTTTACCAGCTTTAAAATTTTGCTGAATATAGTAGTTCATTCCCAACACGTTTTCGTCCAGTTTTCCATCGGGCAACATGCCCTTGTAATGATTCTTAAAGCCGGTGAGATTGATATAGCCATCCCACCATTTTGTAAATTGTAATGGGCTGCTGATGTTCAAATAAACGTTGTCGAGTGTGCCGATATTATCGTTGGCGGCTGTTGTTAGCTGACCAATTTGTCTTGAAATGGTTTGGCTGTAATCGGTTGTGTGATTGTATCCCACCGCTACATTGATGGCATATTTGTACGTGTATTTCAGTTCAAAATTGTTGGTGTATTGCGGACGTAAGTAAGGATTGCCTTTTTCGCTGGTGTAAATATCATAGATAGTTTCAAATGGATTAAGCGATTGATAGTCGGGGCGGTTGATGCGTTTGCTATAACTAAGGGCAAACCTATTTTTCTCATTCAGCTTATAACTTACAAAGGCCGTTGGAAAAACATTGATGTAATTGGTATCAGGATTTTTAATATTATTATTTTTCAAATCAACCGAGTTGCCGCTTACCACAGCATTCTCTACACGAACCCCCCATTGATACTCAAACTTTTTTATTTGCTGGCCAAAGTTGATGTAGGCTGCATAAATATTTTCTTTGTAAGCAAACACATTGCTTCTGCCGGTGTCTGCCTTCATTGCAGCGCCGTTTAACGTAGTAGCAAACAAATCATTGTTGGTAGTTACGTTGCTCAGCTTAATCCCAGTTTCCATTTTACCCTTTAGCTTTTTTATTTGCCTGCTATAATCTGCTTTAACGGCATAGATCTTTATGTAGGTAGCCACATCCAAATCGTTGGCCGTGTAGTTGTATTTGCTGAAATTTTTATCCAGATAAGTTGTGGTAAGATTGGTGAGGTTGGTATTTTTAAAATAAGTGTAGTCTGCATCAATGTTAAATTCGTTGCCTAATGTGTCTTCATATTTATAATTGAAGTTGGTATTGTAGCGGCGGTTTTTATACAGGTTATCATTGGTGGTTTGCAACGAAGAATCGACGTCGCCATTGCTGCTGATAAACGTATTACCGGGAGTAGTAAAGGGTGTGCGGTTATTGTTCATGTTAAACAAAAAACCGAAAGTGCTTTTTTTATTAACATAAAAATCAATACCGGTTCTGGTATTGTAGCTGGTGTTTTTATCTTTATCAACGGTACTGTTTAAAAAGTTTTTGTTGCTGCCGTTCACCAGTACATTGCGGTTAATGTCACCAGTTGTATGCTGCAGGTTGTTGTCAATTCCAGCATTTAAAAAAGCATTTATTTTTCCCTGCCGGTGATTGAGGTTGAAGCTTCCATTGCTGCGGTAGTGTGTACTCTGTGTGTAGCCACCAGTTACATTTCCATTGGTGCCTTTTATTTTATTTTTTTTCATTCGAATGTTGATGATGCCTGCATTACCCTGCGCATCAAACCGGGAAGATGGATTGCTGATGAGCTCAATTTTTTCTATTGTACTTCCGGGGAGGCTGCGTAAATAATTGGCTAGGTCCTTACTGCTCATTTGTGTAGGCCTGCCGTCGATCAATACATTCACGCCGGCCTTGCCACTCATATTTATTACATCATCGCCTGTAATGCTTAGCCCAGGCGCTTTCTGCAAAATTTCAAAAGCACTGCTGCCAATGGCGTTGATATCTGACTGCACATTCACCACTGTTTTATCAATCTGTTGTTCAATAAATGGTATTTTAGAATTCACGACAACTTCTGCAAGTTTGCTGGCTATACCTTGTTTTAAAAAGATGTCTTCTGTTTGTGCAGATCCATCCTCATTTTTTACAATTAATCCCAGCACAATAATTTTTTTATTGGCAGGTACTGCAAAATAAGTTCTTGGGTTTAAAGTAATTTCCCAGCGGTTGCCGCCAAGGGCTAATAATTTTCCACCATCTACCGGCGTATTGAAATTGATTTGAGTTTTGGGAGCAAATTCAAAAGCATCTGCATCCGAGCTTCCAGCACCGCCCCACAAATACAGACCTGCTGTTTTGCCCAACAAGTTTTTTATTTTTTCTCCCTGGCTAAGGTTCAGGTTGAATTGGATTGTGATGGTGGTTTCAAAATCCGCATTCAGCGGAGTGCATGAAACCAATTGTGCTTTGGCATCGATGCAGACAAAAAGCAGCATGATGCTGATGAACTTTTTCATGTTGATTTTTTTGTTGTTTGATAAGGCAAAACTACCTTGGCTGGGGAGGCTGGTCGCTGCAAATCATGTTTTGAGACTACAATAGTTGGTCTCAAAAAAAACTCAATGACTTCTCAAACCCTGGCGGCGGCTTTTAGCCCCCCAGCGGTTGAGCAGGGTTTTCTGTTCCTTAAAAATTTTACTTATTCTTCCACTTTGTATTCAATCCTCAAAACATTGTCATTAAAATTTTTAAAGAACAAATGCCCGTTGGCAGGTACAGTAATGGTGAGGGATTTGCCCGCCATTAATGAAGGGGTTACCCATTTTTCATTACCATTATCTGTTACCTTGTACACTTCACAAGATTGCTTTTCAGTAGGATTGTTAAGTGTTACGGTAAATAAAGGATGAACCGTGTTTCTCCAAATCCTCAATTCCCCTTTTGCAGGCAATTCAAATATTCCGTTTTTGGGTTGAATGGCTGCCATGGTGCCCGTTGATTTGCAGGAGTAAGTAATTGTGGCGATGGTCAATAATGCAAATAGTACTTTTTTCATTTTTTAGTTTTTGTTAGTGATTCTTTTTTGCTTCTAAATTTTTATTTGATGTTGAATGATTTCCCATCATCTTCTCTTTTTACAATAAGGAAAGGTGTCTGGTTAGTAATTTTTACACCGCTCATTACGGTGTTTACCTGTTCGCTATTGGCGAGATAAATTTTTGTGCCCACAGGAAATTTGAATGATTTTCTGCCTAAAGGGGTTAAGGTAAATAACATGGTACCATTTCCTTTTTCGTCGGGGCGATAAAATATTAGGCTGACTTTGGCAGGCAGCAAACTGTTGTTTTTTATTCTGAACCTGCTGAAAGACAATACTTGTTTATCATTACTATTTTCTTCAGAAGCAACTTTTTTTTGAGGTGTGTAAAAAAGATTGCTAATGTCATTGTTTCCTTCCATGGATTTCTCACCCACCTCCTTTGCATTCACTTCAATTTCCGAATTGCCTTTGGCACTGAGGTTTATCTTTTCTGCAAACAACTTTCCTGCTTTTACAGCTGCATTGCCGGTTAATTGTAAATCGAGTGTCTTCACTTTTCCTGTAAGTGTAATGTCGGGGTTGCCATCTGCAACTATTTTAAAGGAAGGCTGGTTCTGCAGGTTTACCTCCGTTTTGCTGTTACCTTTATTAACCAGCACTTCAAGTGATGGTGCGCTGACGTTGAGTAAAATATGGCTGGATGATAACCAGCGTGGATATTTGCCGCCGCTATAATCCATTGTCAATTGTAAAGTGTCCCCAACTTGCTTAAGCCGGAAAAAATCTTTCAGGTTGCCATCAACCGAAACACCCAATGCATATTTCTTTGAGGTTGGTTCTACATTTACTTTTATATTGATATTGTCTACTTCAATGATGCTAAATGAAGTAATAGCTGGATTGAGTTGTACCATTTTGCCATTTCCATCCAGTTGCTCCCAGGTTTTTCCATTCCATTGGGAGTAATTGCCCTGGGTAAATGCGATTGCGTATATAATGCAAAGCAGGCTTAAAGAGAAGAGTAATTTTTTCATGACCTTGATTTTGTAGTTGAATAATTTGTTTCAACAAAGATGGGGTCATGCCATGGCGGTAGTCGCTCCAAATGATGATATGAGACAGGATAAAAAGGTATCAAATAAAAATGGCCGCCTCAAATATGATTTGAGACGGCATTAAATTTTTCAAAGCTGATTCACAAAACGGATATAACTAAATATTAAGTTGCCGTTTCCAACCACTCTTTTGGGCTTACGCCGGTTGCCTTTTTAAAAGCCCGGTTAAAAGTTGCCTTGCTGTTAAAGCCGCAATCATAAGCAATGCCTAATAATGTTTGTGTTTTTTGCTCTCCGGTTTTCAGTTTTTCTTTTACTGCTTCAATGCGGTAGAAATTGATGAAATCATTGAAGTTGAGCTGGAAGCCTTGGTTGATGGCTTTGGAAATAATGGTAGGATTTGTTTTTAATTGTTTGGCAACCTGTGTCAGTGATAATTCCGGGTCTTCGTATGCTTTGCCTTGTTGAATGAATTGTAAAATTTTGGGTTTCCATTCAGCAACCAGTAATTCATCTTCTTTACCCGCAGCAGATATTTTTGTATCAATGGAAATTATTTCTGCATCTTCTATTAAATTATTCTCCCGCTTAAGATTGAATGATTGCGTTAGTAGCAAGGTGGGTTTGTACCCCAGCAGATTTATTTTAAACGGAACCTTTGTTTGGATGGCGTTGGAATAGCCGGTAATTGCGATGTAATAAAAAATAAGTGCAAAAGAAAAATATTCCCACCATGGACCTGCATAACTGAATTTTGAAAAGGCTGGAACAAAAGAGCCTGCAAAAAAAAGTAATCTTACCACTAACATAATTACAAAAGCCATCAAAAAATTTTGTACCCATTTAAATAAAACCATATCCGCATAGCTTATTACCTGCATCATTAATTTTTTAAACAGGTTAAAATAACGAAGCGTTAGCAGAAAATATACAAACATCGAAACAAAACCGGTTAGCTGGTACCAGAGGTCAAAATCCTTATCTGAACCATCTGCTAAAAAATAGTATTTGTGTAGAATCAATTCATCCGTTACCACTATTACAATACTGTACAACAAGTAGCCGATACCCGGCAAAAGATGCAGTGCTTGTTTTTTACCAAAATGGAAAGATGGGTTGAGGAGACTTTGTACGTAAAAAAATATTACAGGCCCGATGAAAAACAAGTGTTGAAAAGGCATGTAAAATAAAAAATCCCGGTAAGGTTGTCTATCATACCAGCCGGCAAAGCCAAGCATCCACGGAGCAATATGTAATATGCATAGCAGTAAAAATATTCCCAGCCATTTCTCAGACTGGCTTTCGTTGCGGATACTTTTTCTTAATAATAAGATGGCGTACACCAGGCCATGTACAAAAAATATCAGTAAAAGAGAGCTGTAAAATCCAAAATCAAAATGCATGGATGTAAAATAAACAATGCCGGTGAAATGTTCGCCGGCTTTGTAATATAGTTGATTAAGTGCTATCAGGCAAAAGCCATTATTTTTTTAGTTTCGCCTACCGTTGGCCTTGTCTGAATAACTACGGTTACTTTATGTGGCAGACGGTACTTATTACAGTCCACTACATACATAGCGCTGCAAGATTTTATTTAACAGGTGTGCAAGCGATTTAACTGTTGCCAACTTTATGAAATAAAATAGCGATTGGATAATGGAAGTACAGTTCAATAAAAACAAAGATTTGCCATGGTTTGCATAACGAGATGGGCTCTGCAAAAGTTTGTTGAGAGATATTACTTGAAAGGGAGCCAATTAAATTACTGACATCAATGATATTGAAATCAGTGTCGATTATTGAAATCAACCCGGTTCAAATAATCGATACTGAATCTTCATGAAATGCAGTTTTTTTTTCATTGTTGAAGAACAACAAAAACAGCACAAGTACGACAGTTGCAATTGCTGCCGGCACCATCCAAACGCTTTTCCAGGCAACAATTTCATTTACGGTATAATAATCTTTTAGATAACCGGAGAGCAAAGCACCAATCCACATACCAGTGCCATAAGTAGCCATGGTAATCATACCTTGGGCAGAACTCTTAATTCGTTCACCAGCTTTGCTATCTGTATAAATTTGTCCGGTAACAAAGAAGAAATCGAAACAGATACCGTGTAAAAGAATACCGGCAAACAGCATCCATTGGCTTGCTCCTGCATTGCCGTAACCAAAAAAAAGAAAGCGAATGACCCATGCAATCATGCCAACAGCAATCATCCATTTTACACCAAGCCTTCTAAAGAAAAAAGGGATCAGTAAAATAAAAAAGGCTTCAGAAAATTGACCAAAGGACATATTACTGGTTACGTTTTTCATACCTGCTTCTGTTAAATATAAATTGGTAAAGCTGTAGTAAAAAGACAGCGGAATACAAATCAACACAGATGCTATAAAAAAGATAACGAATGATTTATCCTTAAACAAAACAAAAGAATCTGCTCCCATTATCTGTGCAAAAGTTGTTTTGGTGCCTTTTAATCTTGGTGGTGTATCTGGAAGAAAAAAACTCAATAATCCCAACGCTGTTGATGCAATAGCTGCCATTTTAAAAGTAAAAACCAATTGGTCTGTAGAAATTTTAAATACCTTGTCCAGCAGCCACCCTGTTACAATCCAGCCAATGGTGCCCAGCACCCGAATGGAAGGAAATTCTTTGGCGGGTTCTTTCATTTGCCGGAAGGCGACCGAGTTTACCAACGCCAGTGTGGGTGCATACATCAATGCATACAACAGCAATATCCAATAAAAATCATCTGGGTTGTTAATGGTAGTAAGAAAATACAACAACGCTGCGCCAACCAGATGAAGTACGCCTAAAACCTTTTGTGCAGCAAAAAATTTGTCGGCAATCATGCCAACAAAAAAAGGTGAAATAATGGTGGCAATTGCCATTGCACTGTAGGCAGCCCCTACCTGCATGCCATCTGCATGCAATACCTTATCAAGGTAAGTTCCCATGGTAACAAACCATGATCCCCAAATAAAAAATTCAAGGAACATTGTGGCCGATAATTGAATGCGGATGGTTTGCTTCATTTATTTTTTAGTGACTAAGTAAAAAGAGAAGGAAGTTAATTAAATATGTTTATAGAATAATAAAATTTTACCACAAACATGAAGCCGTTTTGTCAAGCTCAATATACTTTTTCACCTTGATTTAAAAAAGCTACTGCCGTGGTTCGTGTCTTCACGAAACACTTGTAGCCAAAAATACTGATAGCGTTTTGTAAAGCAATGAAACAAAAAATTCGCTTATGGATAATATTATTTATGTTCTTAAACGAAATTAGCATACTAAAATTGGGGAAGCGTTTTTTTAGACTGCCAACATCAATACCTTTTTTCATTTAATAAAGGAATACAAACTCAAAGAAGTCATCATCGGTATTCTCTTGCCAGGTTTTATGAATGAAGGAAAACGATTTTAATTTTCAAAAAGAGTGATGATTTGGATAGTGGTTCGTGAGGACATGAACCATGGCAGTGGCTGTCAATAAATAATATTCCCAAATATAATTTACTAAGATTATTTTTTTATGAGTTCCAAAAAAGACTGACACACCTGTTTACTTAAATTGCAGCGGCAGCGTCCTCTCCTGTATTTATAGCTCCTTCCGTAAAGCCTTGCCAGTCCGCCAAATGTTCCCCTGCAAAATGTGTATTTAAAAATGGTTTTTTTAGAATCGGCTGAATTGTAAACATTGCCCTTTTCCATAAATAGCATAGGTACCTTTTGAATATTCATCCGCACCCCAATAATAATTAACTTGTTTTTCAATCATACTTTTTATATCTCCAAAATGTGGTGATAAGGATTGTTGCAACATATTTGCTCTCCAATCATCAGACTGGGTTGCAATTACAGCGGCCTTATCACCAATTGTGTATGAGATTAATCCCCCTTTTTGTGACCGTTGGTTTTTTGTAGCATGGTATAGATAGTGTGCTGGAGTATCTGTTACTAAATCAAAATTCTCGTTCTTCCAAAACCTGTTGTTGAATAATATTGGGTTCTTATTAATTCTTGAATATTGCAACGTATCCATTGCCATGCTCATTTCCAAGGGTAATGCAGGCTCCCAATTTATCTTCCTAACCGCAAATGTAGGAGCAGTACATATAATTTTATCAGCCTCAAAGATTTCACCGTTTTTGTAATAAAGTTTTACTTTATTTTCTTGAACTATCCGTTCGACCCGGCAGCTAGTTCTAATTTTGTCCCTCCCAATTTTATCCGACAGTTTTTCTGCCAAAAA
>Ga0335395_10002529_pt1 | contig 11335 bp, 9 predicted proteins | sample MAT02_FD_205744 | JGI IMG/M metagenome (GOLD analysis project Ga0335395, IMG submission 205744) | Freshwater microbial communities from Lake Fryxell liftoff mats and glacier meltwater in Antarctica - MAT-02 (spades assembly) (version 2) ...
ACCCTGGAGGCGGAGCTGCTGAGCCGAAGAAGGTTCACGTCGCAGGCAGAGGCCCGGATGGCGTGCTTCAGTAACATCGAGGGCTGGTACAACCCGGTGCGCCTGCATTCGGGACTGGGCTATCGATCCCCCATGGCATACGAAGCAGAACGGGAGGTGGCCCTGGCAGCAACGTAGCCCGCAAGCCCGAAAACCGTCCACTGAAACGGGTCAACCTCAGTCAGTCGCCTCAACGCAACCGGATAACAATTTACTTCAAGGCGGAATGTCTCTCAAAGCAAGCGCGGATTGTTGTCTGGTGCCTGGCGCAACGCCAGCATGAAAGCGAGGAGGCAAAGCGCCGCCATCGCCAGAAAGGTCAGGCCGCCCGCAGTGCCGTAGAGTGGCCCGCTGGCCCAGATCAGTCCTCCCGTCGTCGCACTCACCGCCGAGGCCAGCAAGCTTTGTGCCCTGCCGGAGAGTCCTGCCGGAAGTCTCACCAGTGCCCCCATCGCCGCCAGATGCATGGCGCCAAAGGTCGCGCCATGAAGCAGCTGGACAATCACAAGTGCGGCTGGATCGCTGGTCAGCGCTGTCGCGGTCCAGCGCAGGACACCCGCCCCAGCGGCTACCAGCGTCAGGCCGCGCACACCAAGACGCTCCACCAGCCTGCGGCCGTAAAGAAACAACAGAACCTCGGCAAGGACGCCCAGCGCCCAAAGAAGACCGATGAACCCCGTCGAAAGCCCCGCTGCCTGCCAATGCAGGGTCGAGAAGGCGTAGTAGACGGCATGGCTGCCCTGGATCAGCGCGGCCAGGGGCAAAATCCAGCGAAATCCCGGTTCAGCGAACGGCGCCCAAAGCGATCGGCCGACTGTTTCGCCGGGTGCTGCCTCACTGCGTGGTGTCGTCGCCGGCAGGCGCAGTGCGGCCCAGGCCGTGACCAGTAGTCCAGCGGCCAGGATGCAGGCGGCAATGCGCGGGCCGGCCCAATCAGCTGCGATCCCGGCAAAGAGTGCACCCAGCATGAAAGTGATGGAGCCAGCGGAACGCACCCGTGCGTAGTCAAAGCCCCCCCGCCGCACCGCGCCCACCGCCAGCGCATCTGAAAGCGGGACGATGGGGGCCGCCGCGATGCTGTGCAGCAGTTGAACTGCCAGCAAGGCCGCAAAACCTGCGGCCAGCCCGAAACCCAGCGCGCTCACCGCTGCCAGAAGCGCCGCAACCGCCAGGACACGACGCATGTCGGGCGCGCGGTCTGCCAGCCGCCCGCTAAGGGCGGCCGCGATCAACCGCACCAACGAACCCGCAGCCAACAACAGACCTACCTGCGCCGCGGACAGCCCCGCTTCCGCCAAGATAGCGGGGAGGAAGGGCATCATGGCGCCAAATGCGGCGAACTGGGCGCCAAAGACCAGAGCAAAGGAGAGGGAGGGCGTCACGTCTTCCAATCTCCTCTGCCCACCTGCACGTTGCAATCATGGCCGCATGGTTCATAACCCTGCCGTACTCGTCCCCGGCTCTCCCTGTGGGGCGGTCTTTACCCGGAACACCGCATGTTCGACGCCCGCGTCAAAGCCATCCTCGGCCCCACCAACACTGGCAAGACCCATCTCGCGATGGAGCGCATGCTTGCGCACTCTTCCGGCATCATCGGCTTTCCGCTGCGTTTGCTCGCGCGCGAAAACTATGACCGGATGGTGGCGCAGAAGGGGGCGAAGAACGTCGCCCTCATAACTGGCGAAGAGAAAATCATTCCGCCCGACGCCAAATGGTTCGCCTGCACGGTGGAAGCCATGCCGCTGGACCGCAAAGCCGAGTTCTTGGCGGTGGATGAGATCCAACTTTGCGCTGACCCTGATCGCGGCCATATCTTCACCGACCGCCTGCTGCACGCGCGTGGCCTGGTCGAGACTATGTTCATGGGGGCCGAAACCATCCGCCCCCTTCTCCAGCGCCTTGTCCCCCAGGTCGAGATTGAGACACGCCCACGCCTGTCCAAGCTCGAATATGCCGGCCCGCTGAAGCTCGCCCGGCTGCCGCCGCGCAGCGCCATCGTCGCGTTCAGCGCTGCCGAGGTATATTCCATCGCCGAGGCTATTCGCCGCAGGCGGGGCGGTTGCGCGGTCGTCATGGGCCGTCTTTCCCCACGCACCCGCAATGCGCAGGTGAAAATGTATCAGGATCGCGAGGTCGACTTCCTTGTGGCCACCGACGCCATCGGCATGGGGCTGAACATGGACGTGGACCATGTGGCCTTTGCCAGCCTGAACAAGTTCGACGGCCAATCCCCCCGCCAACTTACTCCGCAGGAGGCCGCGCAGATTGCTGGCCGCGCGGGGCGTGGCATGCGCGATGGCACCTTCGGCGTCACGGGCGATTGCCCGCCTTTGCCTGACGACATGGTCGAGAAGATCGAAGGCCATCACTTCGAAGCCATCCAGGCCCTTGCTTGGCGCAACAGCAATCTCGACTTTTCGGGGATCGAGGCGCTGCTCGACAGCTTGGGTGCCACGCCGCCGGAAGCGGGCCTGACCAAGGGCCATGACGCGATTGACCACATCACGCTCAGCCTGCTGGCACGCGAGGAGGCCATCCGACGGATGGCCTCCTCGAAGTCGCGGTTGAGATTGCTGTGGGAGACCTGCCAGATCCCTGATTTCCGCAAGCTGGCCGATGATAGCCACACGCGGCTTTGCGCACGCATCTTCACGCATTTGTGTGAGGAAGGCGTGGTTCCGTCCGACTGGATCGCCTCGCAACTGGCCACCTGTTCCAGCACCGAGGGCGACCTGGACACGTTGATGTCCCGGCTTTCCGCCATTCGCACCTGGGCCTATGTTGCCGCCCGCGCCGATTGGGTAAAGGATGCGAGTGCCCAGCAGGAAGCCGCCCGCGCTGCCGAAGACGCCGTGAGCGACGCGCTGCATGAGCGCCTGACCGCGCGCTTCGTGGACCGCCGCGCCGCCCAGCTCATCCGTAGCCTGGACAATACGGATGAGGATCTTCTCTCTGCCGTCACGCGCCAGGGCGATGTGGTGGTCGAGGGCCACAAAGTCGGCCGGGTCGTCGGTTTCGAGTTCGTGCCGGAGCTTGGCGAGGGCGGCGAGGATGAGAAGAAGCTTGTTCTTCGCGCCGCGCGCCGCGCTCTTGTGCAGGAAATCCCCCGACGCATCGCATCCCTGGACATCGCGAAAACGGAAAGCTTCGGCCTGACGCCGGAACATCGCATCACCTGGGATGGAGCCGAAATAGCACGCCTGAAGGTGGGGAGCGAGCCGGGCAAGCCGTTGATCGAGGTGAATTCCTCGGAATTCCTGGACGGGCCGCAACGTGAGCGCATCCGCGCACGTTTGGCTGCCTGGATCGAGGGCGTGGTTTCCAAGGATCTCGCGGCAATCTCGGCCATCGAGGCCAAGGCGTCGGAGGACAACACACTACGCGGCCCGGCCTTTCAGTTGCGCGAGACCCTTGGCCTTAAGCCTGGCGATACGCGCAACCAGATCGGCCAGGAGTTGCGTGCCAAGCTCAAATCCATCGGTATTCGTGCCGGGCGGTTCGCTCTTTATGTGCCCGAGGCGCTGAAGCCACGCCCCATGGCTTTGCGTGCGCAGATCTGGGCCCTGAGCTACGAAGTACCAACGCCGAGCCTGCCGGCACCGGGCCTGGTTTCCATTCCAACAGATGGCGTGATGGCGCTCTCCTGGCCGCCTGGCTTCGCGCCGATGATGGGTTGGGTCCCGGCTGGCCCCGTTCTGCTGCGGCTGGATGTGGCCGAGCGGGTGGCCGCCGAACTGGGATATCTGACCCGTCGCGCCCCCGTGCCACTGCCCCCAGAAATCCTGGGGCGCTTTGGCATCAAGGGCGAGTCGCTGGCGCCAGTCCTGGCGCAGCTAGGCTTCCGCCTGATCTTGTCCGAGCCATTGCCGGACGGCCAGGAAGGCCCAGTGCTGCCAACCATGGTGGCCTGGGCGAGGCCTGCGCAACCGCCACGCCAGCAGCGCCATCAACGGCCACAGCGGCCTGCCGCGGGTGAAATTCCCGCAGAAGGCCAGGAGGCTCGCCCGCCGCGCCGGGACGACACCCGCCGCGATCGTCTCAACCGGAGCGGTTCCCCACGCACTGAGAGACCAGCGCAGGCCCTCGTCGAGGGTCAGGAGGGCGCGCCGGAGGGCGCTGAGGCACCACGTCCCGAAGGGCAGCGCAACAATGTTCCTCGCCCTGACGGCGGCTTCCGCAAGGATGGCCCCCGGCGGGACGGTCCGCCGCGCAATGGTCCGCCACGAGGCGATGCGCCCCGTGGCAATGCTCCCCGGGGTGATGGTCCGCGCCGCGAAGGCCCCCGTCGTGATGGCCCGCCACGGGATCGCGATCGCGGTCCGGGCGGCCCCGAGACTCGGACCTTCCACGAGGACCGCCCCGTAAGCAAGGCGGAGGACAGTCCCTTCGCTGCGCTCATGAAGCTTAAGCTTAAATAACGGTTGGAGATGGGCACGCCTTTCCTGCGGCTGGACACATGGCTTTGGCACGCTCGCCTCGCTAGATCGAAAGTGGAATGTGGCGCGTTGATTGAGACTTGCGGTTTCCGCCTAAACCGCCAGCCCGTCACCAAGGCCCATGCAAAACTGCGAATAGGCGATGTTGTCACCTTTGCATGGCAGGAAGAAGTACGGGTTTGGCGCGTGCTTGCACTGGGCGAGAGGCGTGGCCCGGCCATTGAAGCTCACCTCCTATATGAGGAAATACCATTAGCGGAACGATAGTCCGCCATGCCTTGTCAACACCGCCTTCCGACGTCATTTCTATCCAGCCTACCGCAACCCAGGAGTTGACTTAGTGACCTATGTCGTCACCGAAAACTGCATCAAGTGCAAATTCATGGATTGCGTGGAGGTTTGTCCTGTGGACTGCTTCTATGTGGGTGAAAATATGCTCGTCATCCACCCTGATGAGTGTATCGATTGCGGCGTTTGCGAACCGGAATGCCCCGCCGAGGCGATTTTGCCCGACAGCGATGACAAGGCGACCAGTTGGGTCGAGATGAATCGCAACTATGCTCAGGCTTGGCCGAACATCACCCGTAAGGGGGAGGCACCTTCTGACGCTGAAGAGTGGAAGGACAAGCCGGGTAAGCTGGCCCTCTTGAGCCCTGAGCCGGGTAAGCCCTGAGGCGCAAGCGGCGCCAAGACTTTTTAAGCCGCAGCATACGTCAACCTATGGGCGTGACCTGCGCCCGCTTTAGTGCTATAGAAAGATCTTTAGAGAGCGCTTTGCCGTTTTCTTGAGTCGAGAGTAGTCTCCGCTTTCTATCTCGCCTTTGGTTTTCGTTGGCATGCAGGAGCAGAGTTGCCCATGGCACATTCTCCCCAGAGTACGCCCGTTCGGGCTAAGGCGACCTCTAAACTGGCCCTGACGTCTGCAGCAAAGCCTTCCGGAAAGCTTGGCGTAACGAAAGCTGCGGGAGAGGAAAGCGTTCGACCCAAAGCGGTCGTAAAATCCTCAGTCACGTCGAAAACCAGAAAGGTGCCGGTGTCTGAGATGAAGGACAGCGCTAAGCTCGCGGTGGATACGGCTGTCTCGGCGAAGGGCGGGCAGCCTGCAAAGATCGCCTTGGAGTCCAAACCGTCAAAAGCCTATCCTGCCATAGCGAAGCCGGTGGGAAAGTCTACGATCAAATCCTCCGCGCAACAGCCTTCCGACAAGCCACAAGTCACCCTGAAGCCCGCTAAACTTCCCACCAGTAAGGCAACCATTTCTCCAGTGACCAAAAGCAAAGCCCCTGTGGCCAAGTCCTCTACGAATTCCGCCGCGGAAAAGTCAAATACATCGGCAAATCCCGCATCCATCGAGGGTGTCGTTGAAAAACCGGCCGTCGCAAAGCCGGCCGTAACGCCTGGAATGCCCGGTTCCGCCTCAGTAAAGGCCAATCCAGCACTCGCCGCTCCTGCCAAAGCAACGCCAATCCCCGCGGCATCCCCGACCGCACCTCGCCCATCCATCATTGTTGCCGCGCCGCCGAACATGCCGATCCGCAACACAGGCAATCCCAACTCACCCCGTCCGCCGATGGGCCGGCCGAACATGCCGCCTTCCTTCGCCGTGCGCAGCCCCGGCCGCCCCGGCTTTGCTGAGGGCCAGAACACGCCACCGCGCCCGCCTGGCCCCAAAATCGAGTTCAAGGCAGGCGACCATGTGGTCTATCCGACCCACGGCGTGGGAACTGTCCAGGGCATCGAGGTGATCGAGGTGGCCGGCACGGATCACCACATGATCGTGGTAACCTTCGAGGAAAACCGCATGACGTTGCGCGTGCCTGTTAACAAGGTCCCTACTGCCGGGCTACGCAAGCTGTTTACGCAGAAGGAGTTCGAGGCCGCGATTGACACCCTCAAGGGGCGTGCCCGTATCAAGCGCACCATGTGGTCCCGTCGTGCACAGGAATACGAGGCGAAGATAAACAGCGGTGATCCGATCCAGATCGCCGAGGTGGTGCGTGACCTTCAGCGCAATGCCGGCCAGCCTGATCAGTCCTTCAGCGAGCGGCAGATCTATGAGCAGGCGCTGGAGCGCCTCGCCGCCGAATTTGCGGCGATCGAGAAGATCGACAAGCTTTCAGCCAGTGACCAGTTGGTGGTCTACGCCAAGTCCACATGAGCCTCGAAGCAGCCTCTACCATCGAGGAAGTGGTGAGCGATCTGGAAGAGGGCTTCGCCCTTTTCGACGACTGGGAGGATCGCTACCGTTACCTCATGGATTTGGGCCGGGAATTGCCGGTTCTGACGCCGGAGGAGATGGTGGAGACCAACCGCGTCTCCGGATGCCAATCACGCGTCTGGCTCGTGCCGCGCTCAGAGGGCGGGCGGGTCTTTTTTCGTGCGGGCAGCGATGCCGCTTTCGTGCAGGGACTGTTGGCCTTGCTGATGCGGGTGTTTGACAAACGCACCGCTGATGAAATCCTGGCGACCGATGCGGGCTTTCTGGCACGCCTGGGCCTTGGCGAGCATCTCAGCCTTTCGCGCCGCAATGGCGTGGCGGCGGTACTGGCGCGGATTCAGGCTGCAGCAAAGCGCCTCGCCTGAGTCATACAGGCTTCTGCGCCACTAGAAGCCGGTAGTGCACGAAGCCCTCGGTTTGCAGCGTCTCGAGCACTAGTCCGCCGATTTCGGCTTCAGCCCGAACGGCGAGACCGAAGAGCAGCCAGGGATTACGGCGCAATTTCTTTAGCCGCAGCGCCACCGCTGCCATGCCGCGCACCTGAAGCAACGGGTTTAGATCGCGCTCATGCCGCAACATCAACCCGGCCGCTTCCAGGGCTGCAACCCATCCTGTCCGGTCGTGGGCCACCGGACAGCGCCAATACCGCTTGAACTCGGCAAGGCGCGCGGCTGGCTCAGGCGCCAGGGCGGCTTCGGGCATATCGTCCACCACAATGAGATGGCCGCCCGGCACGAGACGCTGCGCGAGGCCGGCCAAAGTTGCTGCCGGGTTAGCGCTGTGGATCAGGCTCTCAATGCCATAGATCAGGTCGAACAATCCCTCAGGCGGCAAGTCGTAGGACTGCACCAGAACACGCACGCGATCCGCGAGACCCGCAGCGGCGATCGCCGCATTCCCTCGCTCGGCCTGCTCAGGCGAGAGGGTGAGGCCCGTCCAGTCGCCGCCGAATTGAGGGGCGAGATCGATCATAGTCGCGCCGTAACCACAGCCAGCATCGAGCACGCGCGGTGATACAGGCAGCGTCACCCCTTCCAGCATCAGCCGATGGATGACCATCGGCGAGGGCGGCCCGCCCGCCGGGTCGGCCAGGGCGCGATGCACCGGATGCGCGGCCTCGCCCTCTGCGCGCTTCTCGCGGAAGAAGGAGAGGCCATCGAGCCAGCGGTAGTAGCGCGCGACTCGGCGCGCTTGACGTTCGGATAGGGAGGACATGCAGCGCGTCTATCAGGACGCGGGCGGGACATCGAGACGAACAATGTCCTGCGCCACCTGCGGATACATCGCCATGACCTTTGGATCATGCCCCGGGATCACATGCGCCCGGCTTTCCGCGAGGGCGGGCAGCATTTCCAGCGCGGCCAGATAGTCATTCACGTTCACCACCACCGGAAACGGGTTGCCCGTCTCGGCATTGGCGAGGAAGTGCATCGCATCCGAAGCCAGCACCACCCAGCCGCGCCTGGTATGAACGCGCACGACTTGCAGGCCGGGCGCATGCCCGCCCACATGCCGAACCGTGATGCCCTCGGCAACCTCGCCTTCGCCGTCGTGGAAGGCCACGCGATCGCCATGGACCAGGCGCACAAAGCCCACCAGCTGTTCCACATCGTAGGGGCGGCGAAGGAAAGGGCGGCACATGCACGGGCCGGTAGCGTGAGCGATTTCGCAGGACTGGGCGTGGAATTTCGCGCGCGGGAATTTCTCGAAATTGCCGGCGTGATCCCAATGGAGATGGGTGGATATCACGGCCTCGATGCAGTCCGCCTCGACGCCCAGTTTGCGCAGGCCCTCCGTGGGGCAACGCAGAAAATCATGGCCGCGCGCTGTGCAAGTGGCCTGGTCTGCGCCGCTGTCGATCAGGATGGCGCGGTTTCCCTGCACCGCCGCCCAAACAAAAAAATCCATGGGCATGGGTTGGTCGTGCGCGTCACCGGGCGAGACCATGAAATTGTCCCGCGCGATGCGGCGCGGGTTGGTGGCATAGCGGATGGCGTGGAGGTCCCAAGTCATGGCGTTGTCTCCCTTTCGCATGATTTTGGAGGCCCACGCGTGCTGCGTCCAGCCTGGGCGCTACGAGGCATCTTTTGCGCATCAAACCCGCCATCAACTGCAATGCTGCCCAACACATCCCATCAGCGCACGGAATCGAGAGATGCAGCCTTGCGCAGCGGAAGCAGCGCCAGCATCGCGCGCGTCAGCGCACGCAGATCCTCGGCGGCAGGCGTATTGGGGTGGCGCGTCAGCAATGGCATCTGCGCGCGGATCGCCGCGGGTACGCGCGGGTCCCGACGGATGGCGCCCAATAGCGGCAGCCCGCGGCCAAGAAATCCCCGGCAGGCGGCGTCAAGCGCGGCATGAACGCGTGCGGGCTGTGCCGCCATGTTCACCAGCAGCGCGGCATGGCCGGAAGGCGCATCGCGCTGATGCAGCTTCAGCACAGCATAGGCGTCAGTCAGCGAGGTCGGTTCCTCGGTGGCGACAACGATGAGCAAATCCGCAAGCGCCGCGAGCCTACGCTGCGCCGGGCCAATCCCTGCACCCAGATCCAGCACTACCGTCTGCGCCCCCTGCCCGCGCAATCGCTCGGCGAAACCCGATAGGGCCGCGCCGTCGAGTGCTGCAAGCGCGGCCGAGCCGGAGCGTCCGGGCAACACGTCAAAGCCGGCGGGATGACGCAGCACCGCCTCGGCCAGGGTGCAGCGGCGGCCCAGCACATCGCTCAGATCCCGCCGTGGATCGAGGCCAAGCTGCACATCCACATTGGCGAGCCCCAGATCGGCATCCACTAGCAGGGCGCGCTGCCCTGCCTCGGCCAGCGCCTGTACGAGGCCGATGGCCAGGCAGGTCTTGCCCACACCTCCCTTTCCGGAGGCCATGGCGATCAAACTCATGCGGCGATCTCTCGTTGGGGGTCGACGGCGAGGCGTTGCGCCAGCCAGGCGGGCGATATTTCCTGCAAGCCATGCGCGACCTGAGGGCCAATGCCCGCCTCAGTCAGCGCGAAGCCCACGCAAGCGGCCGAGAGCACACTCCCCAGCCGCCGCGTCATGTCCAGCCGCGTGGGCAGGAGGTGTCGCGCGCCCAGCACATGAAATGCGCGCGCGATCTCGGCCGCTTCTTCAGCGTCGAGGCCGGCCGGAAGCACGAGAACGGGCGTGGCGTCCGCCGCGCGGATCAGCCGGTGCAGGAGTTCGGCCTGGGCCCCGTCGAAGGGGTTGCAGCCAAATCCGTCAATGAAGGCGGGCTGGCCGGGCTTGCGTGCGCGCAGCGCCTTCTCCAGCGCCTCGGGCGCGGCGGCGACGGCCAGCGTCAGGCGCAGCAGCCGGGTGAAGGCAGCCAGTTGCTCCACAGCGCCGGCGCGCGCGCCATCTGCTGTGACCACGATGGGTGTCTGGCCCGACATCTTGGCCCGCGCGGTAAGCTTCGCGCAGGTCAAGGTCTTGCCGGCACCAGGCGGGCCGACCAGCAGTATGGGTTTGTCTGTCGGCAAAGCCACAAAACTGAGCCGCTTCGCCAGCATCTGCGTAAGATCCGCACCGGCGAAATAAGCGCCGAGTCCCGGCGCCAAATTATGACGCAGCAGTTCCGGCGGAGCGTCCTCGCCGGAGGGTTCAGGCTCGATCAGCTCGGGCTCGGCCAGATCGAGTGCCGCCGTCACCTCGACACCGCCTCCGACGCGGCGTGTGCTGAGCACCACCGCCTCCTCACCAAGCGCATCGCGCACAGCCGTCAGGGCGAGCGTGGCGGTGCGTGCGTGGAAGACCCGGAGCCGCATGGCTTAGATGCTGGCCAGGGAACGGATACGCACGCGTGGATGGATTTCCGCCTGGGAAAGCACGGGCGTGCTTGGCCGGAAACGCTCGACGATGGAGCGCAGATGGTGGCGCAGCGCGCCGGAACAGAGCAGAGCAGGGTGTTCGCCCTGCGCCGCCTGTGCGTCCAACACGTCGCGCAGGCGCTGCATGAAGGCTTGGAGGCGTGCGGGCTCCATGGCAAGCTGGCGGTCTTCGGCCGGCCCCGTCAGGCATTCGGTGAAGGCCACTTCCCATTCAGGTGAGAGCATGACGATGGGCAAATAGCCCTGTGGACCGCGCGCCGCCTCCGACAATTGGCGGCTGAGTCGGATGCGCACGATGCCAAGCATTTGTGGCAAGGCACGGAGATTTGCCGCCGCCGCCTCCTGCAGCCCTTCCAGGATGGTCGGGAGGTCACGAATGGAGACGCGCTCGGCCAGCAAGGCCTGCAGCAGGCGTTGCAGCAACCCGATGCTGACCTGGCTGGGGATGAGGTCCTGAACCAGCTTCTGCTGCTCACGCGGGAGTTCATCGAGCAGCTTGACCGTCTCACTGTAGGAGAGAAGTTCGCTCATGTTTTCACGCACGATTTCGGTCAGGTGCGTCGCCAGCACGCCAGCGCAATCCACCACGGTGCAGCCGCGCGCGAGTGCCTCCTCGCGCAGATTTTCCTCGATCCAGAGGGCGGGAAGGCCAAAGGCTGGCTCGTTGGTCTTCTCACCCTGCAGGTCGGGCAGGCCGCCTTCGGGGTTAATCGCCAGGTGCAAGGGCGGGCGCAGGGTGCCGCGCGCCGCCTCGATCTCCTTTACGCGCAAGATGTAAGTGTCCGGCGCAAGATCCAGATT
>Ga0335395_10002530_pt1 | contig 11334 bp, 9 predicted proteins | sample MAT02_FD_205744 | JGI IMG/M metagenome (GOLD analysis project Ga0335395, IMG submission 205744) | Freshwater microbial communities from Lake Fryxell liftoff mats and glacier meltwater in Antarctica - MAT-02 (spades assembly) (version 2) ...
CTCCGGCTTGTGCTTCTTGAACGGCATTCCATGTCTCCTCCCCGATCCAAAATAACATTGATTGTGGACCATTCAAAAAGGGGGCAGATCAATAACGGCAGCCGATCTTCTGCGGATCGATGTGATCGACCGGATAATCTACGAGCCGGTTGGCGGCGCGCACCGCAACCACGCGGAAATGTTCACGCGCGTCGGGTCTGCTGTCGCCACCGAGCTGGACTCATTAGCCGGCATGGATGCTGCTGCGCTCCGGTTGCAGCGAAGGACCAGACTTCTGAGCCTGGGACGCCTTGGGCCGCTGTAACTGTGGCCGTCTTCCCTTCGGGCGACCGGTTCCTCAGGCAAGCGGGCTCAGCAGGATCAGCCCGATCGTGGCGACCAGCACGATGGCCGTTACCAGCCGATCAAGGCGATGCCCGTCGTTGGCCGCGACGATTACGGGCGGTCGATCGGGATCCTGGTGCGCCATGCGGCCAGTATCGCAACGATGGACCAGGCTTTCAAAATAGCATCTCTTTCGATTGCGAAAGGTTCGCTTTCCGGCCGAGCAAGAGGGTGCCTAGACAGCCTGCGGAATGGCTTCACCCCATTCGACCCAGCCGGCGAACCGCGGGGATTGTTCCATATAGCTGCCATGTCGTTCCGGAACGGCAAAACCAGCGCCGACAATGCTGTCTGTCACCGGCCGGGTGAGGTGGCAGCCGCCGGCGATGTGCTTCCAGACCGGCTCTATCCGCCGTTGCCAGCGGCGGATATCTGCATCGGGCGAAAGGCCGTGCTCCAGAAACAGCAAGCGCCCACCTGGTATCAGAACTCTGGCGGCCTCTTTCAGGGCTAGCTGGTGGTCCTGCACCGAACACAAGGTGAAGGTTGCCACAACCGTATCGAAACTGGCATCCGGGAAGGGCAGATCTTCGGCGATCCCGCGTTCGATCCGGAAAAAGTCACTGCCGTACGCCGCCTTAACGCATTCTGCGCGGGCGATCAGTCCTTCTGACGGGTCGATGCCGATAACGGACTCCACCTTGCGGCGATCATAGAGTCCCAGATTGGCGCCGCCACCAGCGCCCAGTTCCAGAACCCGGCCACTGGCACGGGGGACGATTTCCTGGCGTCGCCGCATAACGGGCGGCTGCGAGCAGCAGTAGCCGATCAGCCGCGGCACCATGTGCCTGTCCCACCATCCGTTCATCCATCTCGAATAGCAGGCTTTCCGAAGAGCGATAGCCGGCCCAAAGAGCAGGAATGAGCATGGGCAAAAAGCGGGTGGTGCTGGCAGGAGGCGGCCATGTGCATCTCGCTGTGCTGGAGACGCTGGCGCGCGAGGCGTCACCGTTGGCAGACGTGGTGCTCGTGAGTGACGGACCGTCCCTGATCTATTCCGGAATGCTGCCCGGCCATGTGGCGGGCCATTATCCCAGGGGGGCACTGGAAATTGCCCTCGCCCCGCTCGCAGCGCGTGCGGGCGCAACCTTTCTGCAGAATAGGATCGTCGGGCTCGACGCCGGCGGCAGGACACTCATGCTCGCCAGCGGCGCTGTCATGCCGTTCGATCTCCTTTCGCTCGCAGTTGGCAGCGGCATCAATGTCTCGCAATTGTCGTCGCTGGGGCAGAAGATACTTCCGGTTCGCCCGATCCCGGATTTTCTGGCGCGGTGGCAAGGGATCCGCGAACACCGGCCGGCAGGAGGGTTGCGGTTGGGGTTTGCGGGTGGCGGGGCAGGGGGCGTCGAACTTGCCCTCGCAACAGCCCACGCCTTACCGGAGGCCGCCATCTGGCTGTTCACGGGTCAGTCCGGATTGCTGGCAGGCCATCCGCCCAGCCTGCGTCGTCGGGCCATGCAGCATCTTCTTGCACGCAGGATTGCAATCATCCGTGGCATTGCGATGGCCGAACCAGCCGGATTTCGGCTCGCCGATGGGCAAGTCATAGCGCTCGATCATGTCATTGCGGCGACGGGAGCGGCTCCGCCGTCCTGGCTGTCGGGCTCAGGGCTACGCCTCGATCCCGACGGATTCGCAGCGGTCGACAAATGTTTTCGGTGCCAGAGCCACCCGGACATCCTGGCGTCTGGTGATGTTGCGGCTTTCCCCGACGATCGCGTAACCCGGTCCGGCCTGCATGCTGTGCGCGCCGGGCCAATCATCGCTCACAATCTCCTCGCAATGCTCTCGGGCAACCAGCCGAGGGCCCACCGGCCGTGGAAGCCACCGCTTTACCTGTTGGCGACAAAGCCCGGGCATGCGCTGGCATCCGGACGGCGATGGAGCATCGAGGGCGATTGGTTGTGGACGTTGAAGGATCGCATCGACCGCGCCTATGTTGCAAGACACACCCATGTGTAACGGCATGTGTAAGGCTTTCCACGCGCCCTGCGCACTGGCAGGTGGGCTGACCAAGCCGGAAAGGGGCGCATGAAAAAACTTTTTTTGCTGGGGGCGGTTGTGCTCGCGGCGTTTGTGCTGTTTCAGCTCGGGCTCGCCGAAGCGTTGACCCTTGATGCCCTGAAGGCGCGCCAGGCGGAATTCGCAACGCTATACGCGGCACAGCCATTATCTGTGCTTGGCGGTTTCTTCCTGCTTTATGTGGCTGTCACGGCGCTGTCGCTGCCGGGCGCTGCGATACTCACGCTCGCAGCCGGCGCGCTTTTCGGATTGCTGACCGGCACGGTTCTGGTGTCCTTTGCGTCAACGGCAGGCGCGACACTGGCGTTCCTGTCTTCCCGCTACCTGTTCCGGGAACCGATCCAGCAGCGCTTCGGTGTACGGCTCAAGCCGATCAACGACGGGATTGCAAAAGACGGCGCCTTCTATCTGTTCACGCTTCGGCTCGTCCCGGTTTTCCCCTTCTTTCTCGTCAACCTGCTGATGGGGCTCACCAGTATTCCGGCGCGTACCTTTGCGTGGGTCAGCCAATTGGGAATGCTTGCGGGAACCATCGTCTATGTGAACGCGGGAACCGAGCTCGGGAAGATCGACAGCCTGTCCGGCATCCTGTCACCCGGTCTTGTCGGGTCGTTCGTGCTGCTGGGGCTTTTTCCCTGGATTGCGCGCTGGATCCTCGGCCGAATCCGTCGTGCGCGCGTCTATTCCAGATGGACAAGACCGCGCAGCTTTGACCGCAACCTCATCGTGATCGGCGGTGGCGCTGCGGGACTGGTCACTGCCTATATTGCGGCCGCAGTAAAAGCCAAGGTCACGCTGGTGGAATCCGATGCGATGGGCGGCGATTGCCTTAATTCAGGATGCGTCCCGTCCAAAGCCCTGATCCGCAGCGCAAAAATGGCGGCCGATATCCGGAAATCGAAGGCGTTCGGCATCAGGACCAGCGGCGTGGACGTCGACTTCAAGGCCGTGATGGACCGCGTGAAGGGGGCGGTCGAGACCATTGCACCGCACGATAGCGTCGAGCGCTACCGGGGGCTGGGGGTTGATGCGCGGATCGGGCATGCGCGCGTGATCGATCCGTGGCGGGTGGAAATCAAAGCCGCGGACGGTTCGACCGAAATCCTGACGACGCGCGCAATTGCACTGGCGACCGGTGCAAAACCCATCGTCCCCACGATTCCGGGCATAGAAGAGACGGGCTACCTGACCAGCGAGACGCTTTGGGATTCCATGTCGGGCCGGGCGGCTCCGCCTGCACGGCTCGTGGTGCTGGGTGGCGGGCCCATTGGCTGCGAGCTTGCACAATCCTTTGCGCGCCTCGGCTCTGCGGTCACGCTGGTGGAAGCAGCGCCGCGCATTCTTCTTCGTGAAGAGCCCGAAGCGTCGGCGATGGTGGGCGATAGCCTGCGGCACGACGGCGTTGCTGTTCTGGAAGGCCACAAGGCCATTCGGGCAAAGTTGGAAGGCGATGCGCGCGAATTGGTCGTCGAAGGCCCGGATGGCGAAATCCGCCTGCCTTTCGATGAGCTGCTGATCGCAGTGGGCCGTACCGCTCGAACCGAGGGCTTTGGCCTCGATGTGCTCGGCATTCCGGCAGGCAAGGTGATCGAAACCAATGCCTGGCTCGAAACGTTGTATCCCAATATCTACGCTGTTGGTGATGCTGCCGGGCCCTATCAGCTGACCCATGCGGCATCGCATCAGGCCTGGCACGCGGCAGTGAACGCGCTGTTCGGGCAGTTCCGCCGCTTCAAGGTGGACTATCGGGTGCTGCCGGCTGCGACCTTCACCGACCCCGAAGTCTCACGCGTCGGCCTGACCGAATCCGAAGCATCGGAGCAGGGCACCGCAATCGACGTGACCAGCCTGCCGATGGCGCGACTTGACCGCGCAGTGGCCGATGGCGTTTCGCAAGGCGTCATCAAGATCATCACGGCCAAGGGGAAGGACCGCATCCTTGGCGCAACCATCGTCGGCCCGCAGGCAGGGGATCTGATTGCCGAAATTGCACTGGCGATGAAGCATGGCCTTGGCCTCGGCAAGATCATGGGCACAGTGCACGCCTACCCGACGCTGGCCGAAGGCGTGAAGCTGGCTGCGGGCGAGTGGCGACGATCGACCGCGCCGACAGGTCTGCTGCGCCTTGTCGAACGCTACCATTCGTGGATGCGGTCCTGATGGCAGCACAAGTGCAGGGCCTTGTGGGCATATTGGCCCTGGTGCTGTTCGCCTGCATGCTTTCGTCAGACCGGCGATCAGCGGTGCCTTGGCGCTTCATCGGTGGTGCCCTGCTTGTGCAGTTTGTCCTTGCGCTGGTAATCATCCGCGTGCCGTTTGTGTGGGCGATCATCGGCCTTGCCAACCGCGCTGTCTCTGCGATCGAACGGGCGACGCTGAAGGGCTCCGCCTACATGTTCGGCTACACCGGCGGCGCGCCGATCCCGTTCGTTCTGAAGGAGGGGGAGGCGGCGCCGCTGGTGATTGCCTTCCAGGTCCTCCCGCTCATCATCGTTTTTTCTGCACTTGCAGCACTGCTATGGCACTGGGGAATCCTGAAGGCGGCGGTGCGGGGGCTTTCGTGGGCGCTGCGGCGAACATTGGGGGTTTCGGGTATTGTCGGCCTGGGTGGCGGCACCAGCCTGTTTCTGGGAGTCGTGGAGGCACCGCTCGTGCTTCGGGGGTGGCTCGAACGGGTGAGCCGTGCTGAGCTTTTTGCGTTGATGGTGCTCTCGATGGCAACGATTTCAGGCGCTCTGCTGGTGCTCTATGCCCAGACAATCGGGAAGGTGGTGCCCGATGCGGTGGGCCACATGATTTCCGCATCGCTGATTTCGCTGCCCGCCGCGATCTTGATCGCGCGGCTGATGGAACCGGGAGATGGAACAACGCCAGCCGACCTCGCCGAGACCGACCTGCGCTATGAAAGCAGCATGGATGCACTTGTTTGCGGCACCATGGACGGGGTGCAGCTTTTCCTCGCCGTAATCGGCATCATCATCGTCGTGTTTGCGCTTGTTGCGCTGGTGGATGATGGCCTCAGCCTGCTGCCGCTCGTTGCCGAAGACCCGCTGACCCTCAAGCGCATGTTCGGGTGGGTGTTTGCACCCTTGATGTGGGCGATCGGCGTTCCATGGAGCGAAGCGCCGACGGCAGGTGCCTTGATGGGCACAAAGGCAATCCTGAACGAGTATGTGGCATATCTCGAACTTGCGGCCCTGCCGGCGGGGTCATTGTCTCCGCGGGCTTTGCTCATCACCACCTATGCGCTTTGCGGCGTCGCCAACCTCGCCAGCGTGGGGCTTATCGTTTCAACCATCGGAACGCTGGCACCCGGCCGCCGGGCGGATGTTGCCGCGCTTGGCATCCGCTCGTGGGTTGCCGGGAACGCCGCGACCGCAATGACCGGCGCGATGATCGGGCTGGTCACCCCCATCTGATGCTGGATGCCAAGCTCAGGCCACTGATCGATCCGGCGCTGAACAGGGCAGGGGCCTGGTTGGCTGCGCAAGGCGTAAAGGCCGATGCCGTTACGATTGTGGGGATCATCGTCGGTTTGATGGCAGCCGCTGCAATCTACCAAAGCGCATATGGCGTGGGCATTGCTCTCGTCCTCGGCGGCCGCCTGCTCGATGGGCTGGACGGTGCCGTTGCACGCGCAACGAGCAGATCCGCGTTCGGCGGCTATCTTGATATCGTCGGAGACTTCATCTTCTATGTGTCCGTGCCTGTTGCTTTCGGCCTTGCGCATCCCCCCAATCTTGCGCCCGCATTGGTCCTCGTCGCCAGCTTTGCGCTGACGGGCGTGAGCTTTCTGGCCTTTGCCGCGGTTGCTGCTGAGCAGGGCCTGGAGACGGACAACCATGGCGAGAAGAGCTTCTTCTATTCGACCGGGCTTGCCGAGGGGGCCGAGACGATCCTGGCGTTCCTCCTCATGTGCCTCTTTCCGCAAAATTTCGCGGCGATTGCCCTGGCCTTCGCGGCGCTTTGTGGTCTCACCGTCATCCAGCGCACCTTGATGGCGTGGCGAATGTTCAACCGCAAACAATAAAGGTTGAACCGCAGCCCTCTTTCCGCTTGTCTGCGCTGTGGCCAGCGAGGGGTAACGCGATGATCAAGTTTCTGGGATATGTGTTTCTTGTGCTGCTCCTGCTGGTGGCAGGGGCACTGCTGTTCGTGCGTTTTGTATCCCATGATCCTGCCCAATGGCACGTGGACCCGCTGACCGCGCCGACACCCGCCACGCCGAACAGCTGGCGTGTGGCGCCTCCGGGCCAGTCTCCTGGTGCGGCAGGGACGCAGTCGCCCGTCTATCGCGCTACTCCGGCCGAACTGATGGCAGCGTTTGATCGAATCGCCACCGCCCAACCCGAAACCGAGCGCCTTGCCGGCACCCCGGAAGTGGGTTTCATAACCTATGTCCAGCGCACACCGCTTGTGAAGTATCCAGATTATATATCTGTAAAAGCTGTTGATCTGGGTGAAGGAATGTCGGCACTTGCGATCCTGTCCCGCTCTCGCTTCGGCAGGAGTGACATGGGCGTCAACAAAGCACGCATCACGGAGTGGCTGAAGGGCCTCAAGGACATGGAAGATACGGCGGCCCCCACTGCCCTGCCAGCCCCTGCGGTGGCAACAGCTCCGTCAGTATCGCCGACAGGCGGCTGATCAGGCTCTGCGGAAGATCTTCCGCAGGGGTCCCCGATCGGCAAGGACAGCCCGGGCAGCATTGTGGCCGGGCGCACCCGTCACCCCGCCGCCCGGATGGGTCCCTGCGCCGCACATGTACAGCCCGGCGATGGGGCTGCGATACGCGCCCGCGCCCAGTACCGGGCGGGCTGACCAGAGCTGGTCCAGGCTCATCCGGCCGTGAAAGATGTCGCCACCGGAAAGCCCGAAGCGCTTTTCCAGCCCGGCAGGCGACAGGATCACCCGCCCCAGCACGAGCTTGCGGAACCCCGGTGCATACCGCTCGACAGTGTCGAACACCGTGTCGGCAGCAGCGTCTTCGGCATCCTCCCAGCGGCGGCCCTCAGGCAGAACCGGAGCGAATTGCTGGCAGAACAGGCTCGCGACATGCTGTCCGGGAGGAGCGAGGCTATCATCGAGGGTTGATGGGATCAGCATCTCTACAATCGGGTTGCGCGACCATCCATGGAGCTTGGCTTCGGTGAAGGCCTTGTCCATATAATCGAGGCTGGGGGCCATGATGATCCCGGCGCCATGATGCTCGCCTTCCTCTGGAAGCGATGCAAAGCGGGGGAGTGCCGACAGGGCAACATTCATCCGGAAGCTGCCCGAGCCGACCTTGTAGCTAGCGATGCTGCGCCGAAATTCAGGATCGAGGCTATCAGGGTGCAACAGCCTTTCGTACAGCAGTTTCGGGCCCACATTGGCAAGAACGATCGGCGCGACGATCTCCGAGCCATTTTCAAGCCTGACGCCGGCGGCCTTGCCTTCCGTCACCAGCACTTGCGCAACGGGTGCGCCCAGATTGATCGTTACACCCGCCGCCTCGCATGCTTTGGCCATCGCCTGGGTGATGGCCCCCATGCCACCGATTGCATGGCCCCATGCACCCTTCGTTCCGTTCACCTCGCCGAACACATGGTGCAGAAGGACATAGGCCGATCCCGGTGTGTCGGGGCTGGCAAAATTGCCGACAACCGCGTCGAATCCGAAAGCCGCCTTCACTGGCTCGCTTTCGAACCAGTCATCCAGGAATTCACGCGCCGATTTTGTAAACAGGTCCAGCATGGCACGCTGAGTACCGATCGGCAGCCGGCCTATGGGAAGCGCCTGGCGCCCAAGCGACATCAGCGCCATCAGCCCGCCCCCGGCGTCAGGCGGCGCTTGCAATGCCAGGCTGCGCAACACGTCTGCGACCCGTTCCAGCATGTCCCAATAAGCGGGCAGCCGCTCGGCATCGCGCTCCGAAAATTTGCGGAACTCGGCCTGTGTCCGGGCCAGACCACCGCCAACTTTCAGATAGCGTCCGTCGTCGAGCGGCAGGAAATTGGCTATCGGCCGTTCCACCACCCGATAGCCGAACTGATGAAGCTGCATGTCTGCGATGATCTTGGGTTGCAGCAGACTGACAGTGTAGCTGGCGGAAGAATTCCGGAAGCCGGGGTGGAACGCCTCCGTCACGGCGGCTCCGCCCACAACGTGGCGCCTTTCCAGCGCTGCCACCTTCAACCCGGCCCGCGCGAGATAGAAGGCTGCGACCAACCCATTGTGGCCGGCGCCGATAATGACCGCGTCTAAGCGGTCTGCACGGCTGGTCATGCCGGCGCCTCAGAGGCCAAGGGCCATCCCATCCTTGCGCATTTCGCTGGCGCCCCACCACATCTTGTTGCGTACATCCCACATGACAGCCTGATAGCCGCCGACATCCTGATGGCGCTCCAGCAATACATGCCCGCGCGCTACGAGCGCCGCCCGCGTTTCAGCGCCAATGCCGCTTTCCAGGAACACGCCCGGTGTCGGCTCACGCCCATCGCCTGGATCAGGGCTTCCCAGATGGCGGACGCGCGGCGCATCCCCGGCGGCTTGCAGGTTCATTCCCAGATCCACCAGGTTCACGAGCACCTGGACTTGCCCCTGCGGCTGCATCGTGCCGCCCATGACGCCAAAGGCCATGAACGGGCCACCGTCCTTGGTTACCATGCCCGGAATGATGGTGTGAAAGGGCCGCTTTCCGGGCGCGATTGCATTGGCAGCCCTGGGGTCCAGCGCGAATTGTGCCCCTCTGTTCTGTAGCATGAACCCCCATGTTCCGCGCCCTCCTGCGACCGGTTCCGAACGCGGAATAACGATGCCGGATCCCATCCCGCGATAGTTCGACTGGATCAGCGAAACCATCATGCCCGATCGATCCGCCGTCGACAGATATGTCGTGTCGCTGTGCTCTTCGGGGTCGCCTGGCAGCACATCGTCCGGAAGGGTGCGGTCCATCCGGATAAGGGCTGCGCGGCGCTTGATGTAGCCATCCGCCAGAAGCGCTTGCACCGGCACCTTGGTGCGTCTGGGGTCCGCAAGGAAACGGGCGCGGTCTGCAAACGCCAGCTTCTTGGCTTCGACCAGCACGTGCAGGCGGTCCGCCTCCGACAGGGTCGCCATCGGGAACCGTTCCACGATCCGGGCGATCTGCAATGTTGTCAGCCCCTGGGTTGCTGGCGGGATCTGCCACAGCCGATAGCCGCGATATGGCGCCGAGATGGGGTCCACCCATTTGGCCTTCATGGTGGCAAGATCAGCTGCGGTCATTGAACGGCCATGGCGTTTGAACTGCGCTTCCAGGTCCTTTGCAAAAGCGCCTCGATAAAAGGTGTCCGCGCCGCCAGTCCCTATGTCTTCCAGCGTGGCTGCCAGATCGGCGTTGGTGAACAGCTGGGCCTCGATCGGGATCGTTCCACCCGGCGCATACAGGGCAAGTGCGGTATCGGCATCCTCGATACCGGCCTTGTTGGCCTGAAAATTGCGGACATTTGCAGCCCAGCCGCGCGCAATCACAGTCGAAAGCGGGAAGCCCTCCCGAGCGATCCTGACTGCGGGTTCCAGTATCATTTTCAAGGGCAGTTTGCCGTATCGCTTGTGCAGCGCCTCCCACCCCGCGACGGCTCCGGGTACCGTCACGGCATCCATTCCGCGTGGATTGATAGTGCCTACCACGGCATGGCGGGCACGAAGTGCATCGACATCCAGCGTATTCGGCGCGAAGCCCGAGGCATCGAGGCCGACAACGGTTTTCGTCCCCGGATCCCACACCAGCGCGAACAGATCGCCGCCGATTCCGTTACCCGTCGGTTCGACAAGGCCCAGGACGGCGTTGGCGGCGATGGCTGCATCAACAGCCGACCCGCCGGCCCGTAGAATGTCGACAGCGGCCTGGCTTGCAAGCGGGTGGGCTGTTGCAGCCATTCCTCCGGCGGACATCACCGGGGACCGGCCCTGGAATGGCGGGTCGCCCGGCCGGTCGCCGGCCTTGGCTGTGAAGGAGGCGGGTAGAGCCGAAAGCAGCAAGGCAAGGGCAATTGCCCGGCAACCAGAAGGGGAAGATCGCATTCAGATGTCTCCTTGGAAGATAACCAAGCATATTTGCAGAGCCAATGAAATGCGCGAGTGCGCGAAGGCAGTGCGAGCGGGTATGCCGAGTTCCAGAGGAGCATCATGGCCGAAATCGATCCGGGGCTCAGCCTCGCTGCACAAAGATCCCGCGCCGCAGCCGGGATGCTGGACCGGATGGTCGCGCACGCCGCATCGTGCACAACAGATCGGGCCCCGCGCGCTCGCCCTATCGCGGGATGTCTATACCTGCCCACAACGCTTTGCGGCCGAGCGGGACGCATTGTTCAACCGGATGCCACTCGTTGCCGGGTTCAGCATGGATGTGCCGAACCCGGGGATGTCATGCTGTTCGAAGCAGCCGGCCCTTCCATCATCGTTGGCCGCGGCAAGGATGGAACTGTTCGTGCGTACCGCAACATCTGCACCCACCGGGCGGCAAAGCTGTTGCTTGGCGAAGAGGCGACCTGCCAGCGCAAGCCCCGGCTGACATGCCCTTTCCACGCATGGACCTTCGATCTCGATGGCAAGCTGATCGCACAGCCGGGCAAGGCCGGTTTCGAAGACCATCCCGACGGTGCCCGGAACCTGATGCCGGTGAGCGCGAGCGAAAGGAATGGCATCATCTTCATCCAGATCGAAGGCGAGATGGACCTCGGCGCGCATCTGGGAGCGTTTGCGCCGATCCTCGCCATGATGGAGCTTGGCACGGCTGAACCGGTGAAACGCGGGCATCTGGATTGCGCGGCAAACTGGAAGTACGCATTGGACACCTATGGCGAAGGCTGCCGTTATTGATCTGCCCCCTTTTTGAATGGTCCACAATCAATGTTATTTTGGATCGGGGAGGAGACATGGAATGCCATTCAAGAAGCACAAGCC
>Ga0335395_10002531_pt1 | contig 11323 bp, 12 predicted proteins | sample MAT02_FD_205744 | JGI IMG/M metagenome (GOLD analysis project Ga0335395, IMG submission 205744) | Freshwater microbial communities from Lake Fryxell liftoff mats and glacier meltwater in Antarctica - MAT-02 (spades assembly) (version 2) ...
TAATTAGTAGATTCGGGGTCTGAGCTAAAACAATGTTGCCTTCACTATCTCGAAAGGTTTTATCGAATAAAGTATTTTCCATATTTCCTCCTTAGTTTATCCTATGAAATTACAAATATAAAAATAAAGTCCGCTGGTGCGGACTCATAAAAACTTAGGATATTAACCTACATAGAAAAGCTTTCTATAGCTGTGATTTTAGTCATTAAGGCTATATTTTTAGACATTCTCTAAAGTAGTTAATTAAACTCCTACAGCCTTTTTACTAGGTTGTGGTTTTTGACCATCGGAGGCGATCGATTCCCCTTCAATGAAAGAACGGAGCATCCAAGATATTTGTTCATGTTGCTCCATTAAGCCAGTTAGGAAATCAGCAGTTCCATCATCTTTAAACTCACTGCTACATTGCTCAATGTGTTCACGTAAATTCCTGACAACCTGTTCATGATCTTCTAATAATTGAGATACCATTCCAGTAGCGGTAGGAATTTTACCCTCATGTTCTTTCAGAGAGCAAATTTTGAGAAATCCAGCCATTGTTCCTATAGGATAGCCGCCTAGGGTTCTAATCCGTTCAGCAATTTCATCAACATTAATGGTTAGAGCTTCATAATGTTCCTGCCATAGTTTATGGAGGGTCATGAACTGAGGACCGACAACATCCCAATGATATTTCTTAGTTTTGACTAGCAATAGATAAGTATCAGCCAAATCTTGATTGAGTAGATCAATCACACCTTGTAGCTGTTCTTTAGTTAGACCAATGTTAAGTGCTTTCATGGATAATCTCCTTAATTTGTAGTGTGGAATAATTATTTCTTGGATATTTATTTAGTCAGCAAAAATGATTAAATAAATGTCATTTTATCTAATTTTAGCTTCCTACAGCCAGTGGAACTTCCATTGACTCACCAGTTTCTGGCTCAAAGTCGGTCTTTGGGGTAGCGCATTGAGGACAAACCCAATCATCGGGCAAAGCTCCAAAGGGAATACCAGTTTCAATACTTGATTCTGGATCTCCAAGTGCTGGATCATAGACATATCCACAGGTGTTACAAACGTACTTTTCCATCTTTAACTCCTAATTTAGTGTTAATTAATATTGCTTGAGATTTCAAGAAAATTGTCAGAAAGTTGTTAGTAGATTGCTGTAAAAAAGTTGTTGGCAAAGTTATTTAGAGTAGCTAGACCAACCTTTATTTTTACTCTATCTATTAGGATCACCATAGCCAATTACAGCAACTTTATGGCGGAAAACTAATTCTGCTCCAAACCAACCTGAAAGACCAAGTAAAGCTGCAACCACAATAGAAAGAACTAATCCTAGGGGTAATATGGCACCACTAATATTTCCCGATCGCAGGAGTAGATTGATAATGGTTAATATCATGGAGGAGATATTCAAGATCATGTGCGCCCAACCAGCACTACGTTTTCTGACTCTCTCGATTCTGAGAAAATCTAACATGCCAGTAATTGCTGCAAGCACTGCTGCTCCTAAACCTATTAATATTAACCACCAAGAAGCTTGCGCCCAAAACATATCTTTTGTCCACCAATAGGCCAGGTCAGAAATAGGAGCAGAAGCTAAGAAAGCAATAGGAAAAGTAACAATTAAGGGGTGTAAAGGATGACCGGCGATCGCAACGGTACTCGGAACCCCGCTATCTCGCTTTTCTTCTTCATTTGTTTCAATTAGAGGTGAAAAATTTGGGGTATCTGGTATCTGGGTCACAACTTTACCTCAACTTCTTTAAGGTCAATATTTTGTAAGAAAGAAATAAAGGTCTCCAGTTTGAAGAAAAGAAAGGATAAAAGATAAAATATATATAATCTTATCCATAATCCCTTCAGAAGTCCCCTTAACTTAGAGACCAAAGACCTGATAAATAGATTATTTTCTCAGGTTATCTCTACTTTTTTCTGCTAAAGAGCGAGCTTTATTTTTAACAGATTCCGCAGTATCTTTAACTGAATCAGCAGTATTTTCGGCCTTTCCAGTTAGGGAGTCGAGGGCATCTCCAGCTTTATCTTTTACATCATTAACGACATCACTAGCCTTGTCTAGAACAGAACTAGCAGTGTTTTCGGTACTTCTTTTAGCAGAGCTAATCTTGTTTTCAGCTTTATCTATTGCCTTTTCTGCTTCTTTGACAACAGGAAGTTGATCTCCATAACTATCACGCTTCATTTTATCAATGTCAGCAGTTCCCTGAACTTCGTTTAGCCCTTTTAGAGCTTTGGCTTTACCCATTCCAGAAGGTCCGGTGGCGGCAGCTTCTTCAGATTTTGCTGTGATATTTGGCAGGGGTTGCGTACCTTTAGTAGGGCTTTTATCTGGACCAAACCAACCGGCATTTGCTGGGGAAACATTAGTAAATACTATCAATCCACACACACAAGCCATAACCATTAAACGGGTTAGAAATTGCACAATTTTCATAAAACTTCTCCGATTTCAATTAACATCTGGAAATGTATTTCCTAGTTTCACTATGACAATTCAATGTTTGATTTATTGCATGATTTGATTAATTACGAAATAAAATGTAACTAAAAATATTTTTTCTAGGTAGTTTTAAAAAACTAAAGACTTTTGAATAAAGATGCTCCCTACGCTGTGGGGGAAATTTTTGCTTCTTTAGCACCACTTTTTTGTATTCGGTAAAGCCTAGAAAGTTTATTGCATAGCTATTTGAGCGATCGCAGGCAGTTTCCACCAAGGGATATTGGGGTAGCTATGGTGTTCTTGATGATACCCAAAATGATAGCAAGTTAAGAATGACCACAAAAAAGGAAGATAGATACTTCTAGTATGGGAAGAATCTGCATAGCCCTCTAGGGGTTCTTGATGGGGCAGAAAAGTTCCAAAATAGAAAAGCTGTATTGAGCTTAAAAGTAAAGGTATGGCCCAAAATATCATGAGATTGGCATGGGGGATATGCAGAAAATTGTAGAGAATCCCGTAGGTAAAAATTAAAGCAATAAATCGCCACCAACTCCAGTATCCTTGCATGAAATAAAGATACCAAGCTACAGCATTTTTATGCTTACCATCATGAAAATCTGGATCCTTATCAGTGGCGGGATGATGATGGTGCTGCCGATGAGTTTTTAATAATTGATCATAGGAGAAGAAACCATAGAGAAGGAGGGCCAGAGAACCAAAAAAATAATTAACTTGCCGATGCTGTGGAGAAATTGATTCATGCATAGCATCATGGGCAGTAATAAATAGCCCGGTATACAAAAAAGTTTGCCCTACTATTTCTAAGATGATTATTACAGGATGATGAATTTTAGTTCTTAAAAGAAATAAGAAACTTCCTGCCCATAGGGTAATAATAAAACTAGCGATCGCTACTCCCCAGATATCACTTCTTATAATATCTAATTCCGCAATGTCTAATCTACTCGGAATTAAAGGTTCAGCATTTTGGGGAGATAAATTCATTTTGCATTTTGTTTGGGTATTTTGGATGTGGGGCAAGATAACCTCTCTCCATTTTTTCTCGGTTTTGTTACAAAGAAGTTACAGCACTTTTTTAATTCATGGATTATAGGCAAGGGGCTTAAGCCCCTTGTGACCTAAGATGTAATTAGGGTGTTGGTATTATGTTGGTTGAGAGAAGACCCCAAAAACGGAGAAGACCTTGATTGGTAAACAACTCTATTAAGAGGGCTGACCCAAAGCCAATCATAGCTAGACGGCCGTTCCAGAGTTCTGCTTGGGGAGTGAAGCCCCAAATCCAAGCATTGCGAATAGGTGCTTCCATCATTTCATTCCGGGTTTTGTTAGTTTGCATAGTATTTGCTCCAAATTTCAAAGAATTACTTAGTCTGGTGACTTCTTATAGATTGGCATATCTATGATGAAGATCATGTTGCATTTACCATGAAGATGTATATTTTGTATAGCTACTTTACAAATCGTAATTTTACAAGGTAGTCATTATTTTGATCAATTCTGGAGATAAATCTGTCTTCAGGTGGTGCTGCTTCTTAAAAAGAACTCCCGCCAAAATATAGATATTTGGAGAATAGAAGGCCTTTTGTTGCTTGTGTAGTTCAGCTATTCTTTGTTTTACCTTAGGTTCAGAACTGTAATAGCCAAAACTCATGGGTGAAGTCATAAAATCTGCAACTTGATAACCCTCAGCGATCGCATGTTTAATTATCCCTACAGGATCTGAATAGGCAGAAATCATCAGCATCACACTTTGACAATCTAGAGAGAGAAGTTGTTTAGTAATAGAAGAGCCATCCCGGCCTCCATGCAAAGCTGGCATATAAAGATCGTTATTAATTGCTGGTAAATAAGGAGGATTAGCAATCAAACAATTTGCTTTAGATTGCCAATCTTTATCAAAAAAGCAAGAGTTATGAATAATATACTTAGGGCTAAGATTGTAGCATTCAATCTGTAACTGTGCTGCTTTGCACGACTGAGAACTTAGTTCATAGCCATGAATTACACCATTGAATTGACTTTTTAGTAAACTACTGATTACTGGGCTGCCATCTCCTGCCCCAAACTCCACAATAGAAATTGCATCATTAGTATTTAAAACCATTCTTTCTAGACATTGCGAATAAAATTGGGATTCTTCAGGGCAGGAAAAAATTTCTTGGGGGGTATAACTTCTGTCTATGGGTGCATAATTCTGGGGACGAAGGGCGACTACTTTTTTAGAACGTAATAAAAAATTGTTCATACAACCTCTGATAATTTTTGTGAGTTATAAAGTGGCTAGAGCGTAAGATTGTTCGCCCCCGGTGAAGGCAAATAATCCTGCTCTATAAATAGCTACTTAAGGTTTACTAAATGTCCATTCTAAATTTGTGATGGGAGCTTGTTTAAGCGCCATAGTTAGGGCATCATTACTGTCATATTTCAAGTCTGATAAATGGGAAGATTCCACGTTAACCGTGAATTCCTTATCATTAAAAGGCCAAGGCTCTACGGTTAGATGCCCATTTTCTAAACAGCGTAGATCGTAACGTTGCTGGTCAATACCATGAGTAATCTCTAAAGCTCGACCATCCTCTGGTACTTGCTTTTGGGCTAAGATTAAGGACAGGCGATCGCACCACAGCATAAACTGATAAGCCCGCTTCGCTTCCTCTGGAGAAATTCCTAATTCCTGTTGCCATTTTTCTTGTTGTTGCTCTTGAGTTTCTAGAAAATTTCGCCAATCCTCCGAGATTTCTTTTCTAGCTTGGCTAAGAAAGCAAATATGCTTAGAAGTTAGCAATGTCACCCACCGCCCCCGATAGAAGGAATCCTCTAGATGCTTTTTCAGCTTTTCTAAAGTTACTTCTGGGGGTTCTTCCCCTAGGGTGAAGTCTAAGGGCGCTCCACTTTCTGTTAGGTGATCGCCTTTCCACTCTTTTTCTAAATCATCATGATGAGAGATAGCAGCGATCGTTTCATAAAAGCGTGCAGGAGCATCAGATCGCCGCCATTGACCCCCCAACTGAGCCGCCAGTAAGGCATGGGCCCGATGATAAATTACATCCCAGCCGTCTGTAGTTAGATTTACAATCATAAATTTTCCTCAAAGAGATTTGTTTGCCTTATAAGACTTACGCAAAGCCGCCTGAAAGCCTTAATTATTCGTAGTAGGGGCAATTCATGAATTGCCCCTACATTTCTTGAATTACAACCCCTACATTTCTTCAATTACAGCCCCTACATTTCTTCAATTACAGCCATTACTGCTGCTGCTGCCCGATCGCCTATTAATTTTTCTTGGTCATAGCCGAGGACTAGTTCCCACGCATTTTGGGGATACCGATCGGCCAAGGGCAAAGCTACATCTGTAAGCATCCACTGGCCATGTCGTTCATCTTCTCGAATATGCAACTCCCAATAACCCATAGCTGCATCAGAAAGCTGCAATCGCTGGGCAGCAAGCATATAGTCTGTATAAATGGCGGGGCCAGCTATTTCAAAATAGGTCAAACCGCCGTTGTAGCGCAGAAAATGCCGTTTGCGTTCCGTCAGTAAAAAGTTATGATTGATACTTGCTAAAACTTGCCAAGGCACAAGATCAAAATAGGCTTCTGGCTCAGTTTGTAGGCCTAGTTCTGCCATCATTTGGGCAAAAAAGGTAGAGTGTTTTCGAGCTAGTCGGCCGTTACCATACTCTTCTAAAAGTACCCGGATTAAAGTTGCTTGAATTTCATTACTTGCACCGCCGAGGATCCGAGAAAGTCGGCTTGCTTCTACTAATCCATCTAAGGAAGCGATCGCTAGTAATAGACGATATCCTGGCAAATCCATAGTTTCTCGCAGATATTTTTTGGTTAAAGATAAGGGCGGATCTAAGTCTGCATCTGCTCTTTCTTGTAAGGCTTGTTTGACACTTTCAATATTTAATTGCTGGATTTTATCTACATCTAATTGAGATAGTTCCCAGGCTTGCCAAGCAGATTCTAGGCGATCGACGAGAGATTTTAGATACGGGGAGCGTTCATTTTGATAATTTCGTAAATCATCGTACCAAAATAAGTTAAGCCGATTTAAGTTGTAGAGAATTCTTTGTAAAAATCTAGCAGCTATTTCTACATCTGCGGTTCTTGCCGGAGTAGTTTCTCCGTAAGCAATTTTAGGATAGGCAATCTCAGCAGCAGTAGCGATCGCTATTTCTAAATCTTTAACTAGTTCAGGTTTTAACTTCACCTGTTCATCTAAATCTTCCCAAGTCATAAGTTGCTTAAACTGCTGTTCTGCCTTTTCAAAATCGTCCTGTTGTTTAGAAATATTTTGGTTATTATATTGATGGTAAATCAGCAATTCTGGCAAGCTAGGCATATCAGGTGCCTGAGGAAAATTTGGAAGATCTGGTATTTGGGGGTATCCCGGTATTTCCGGTGATTCAGGAGATCTTGGAGTATTAGGAATATCAGGAATATTAGGTATTTCCGGTGATTTTGGTAAATCTGGTGGTAATTCTGGGGGAGATTTAGGAAGTTCTGGTGCTTCTGGTAAATCCGGCATTTCTGGGGATTTAGGTGCTTCCGGTGATTCTGGTATAGAATTTGCTAATCTTTTTTTGAGGTCGGTTTCTAAGGGATACAAAGAAGTAGGTAGCATAAGCATTGAGAGAAAAGTTTATGTTTTTATGTTTTTTTTACAGTACTTTGGAAAAGTCTTAAACACCTTATCTGTAATCCCTTTAAGGATTAAGACGAGCCATCGCCCAAGTAGTATAGGAACCGATCGGACTCCAAAGTAAATAAGGTACGAGTAACCAAGCAGCCCCTGGGGAGATTTGCCCCACACTAAGAGTTAGAACTAATCCCAGCCCAAAGCCAATTAGACCTATCCAAGTTCCTAAGCGGAGATTGCGAGTTTGCAGAGTAATTGGTACATAGGCAATAATTACAATCTCTAAAAATAGATAAAGTGTCATCATTGACCAGCCTTGAAAACTTCCTTGTTCTATTTTCCAGATAATATAGGCAGAGATAGCTCCACAGATAAGAATCACTGTCCAAATCACCGGGATAAAAACCTCAAAAGATAGCCATTGAGGCCGGCGGAGTTGATTGAACCATCGCCGATCGCTAGCTGATACCAGATTGGATCCGCAGGAAACCAATAGCATAATTACAGCGATCGTTACTCCAGGAGCATTAACTTCTAAAATATTTAATGCCTTACTAATTAAAGAATTAGAATCTGTTGGAGATGAATTCATAATGGCTTCAAAATTCAAAGATTTACTTGGATTCTGCAACTTTTGTTCCGCAACTTTTTTAAGTATGTCATTCTCATAATTAAGATAATGTTTTATTTAAAAGAAAAATGTATATTTTGCATGAAAACTTTGCAAATCTTATCCTCATTTTTATCTATGGCACTTGCGCCTTGTTCTCAAGTTTGCCTGAGGACTTACGTAAATATTTAAGCAGGTAGGGTATAGCGTTTTTCAATTGCGAGTTTAATCTGATCGCGACTTTCCTCAGCAGAAATATCAGCAGTTTGTTCCACCTGATTGACCTCTGCCGTTAGAGTTTGATCTTTAATACAATTTCGCAACCAAGTAGAATAATCTTGCTGATGCAAATGATAGAACCAAGTCTGATCGTCCACTCCTGCTGCTAACTGAATAAACATCATTAGATTGTGCGCCTTGAGATTTAACTTATTATCTTCACCTCGAAAATAAAAACAGCGATCGTCACCTAAATTACCTTCAGCATAGTTACGCATATGTCGTTGGCGTTCTTGGCGGGGGGGAATTACCTGAAACTGAAAAGGTTGCTCCTCACCTTCTAAAAACCAAGCAATAGCTTCGCCAGTAGCCAAATTTTCTGGTAAAGCATCGATCGGCGGCGCATGTTCTATAGTTGTACAAAAATCTGTAATTGTCTTTTGAGGTGATTTTACAGAAATGATCGTATCAACTAAAGACAAGGCTGAAGCTGCCACATGTTCAGGATGAACTGTAATCATCAAAATCCCATTTACAGACTGAGGTAAGGTAACTGCCGCATTCCAATCTGCATGAAACATATGATGCACTTCATCAATAACAATCCAATGAGGTCTGCCAGTCCGTACCCGCATTTTCAGTAAAGATGGCAAAAGTTGGGCTAAAAATGCCGGGCGATCGTCCAGCTTCACTCCTGCTAAATTGACTACTATATTTTGGGCTGGATTACTTAAGGCAGCCAATACTTCCGGAGAATTAGGTATCTGTTGAGCATTGCCCACTACCATTGTTCCTTCAAAATTTTGATAGTCTCCTTCAGGATCAATGATGCAAACTTGATAGCCTTGGTCTAGAAATCTCTCTACCAATCCTGTGGCTAAGGTTGATTTACCCCCACCAGAAGTACCAGCCAGCATAATATTATGGTTCAGCGGTTGGATATAAGTTTCCTGCCCCCCCGGAAGCTCACCTAAAACAATGTGATGCCGCTTTGGTAAAAGCAAAGATTCTACTAAATCTGAAGCCAGTAATCGATCGATCAACTCTACAACTCCCTCGCCTCGACTTCCGGCCGTCACCCAGTCTGCTTCACTTTTTACCGATGGCAGGGCATTATCTACAGCTACCGAAAGCTCAGAGAATTTAAGGAAAGCCAAATCATTTTCAGCATCCCCGATCGCTACCGTATTATGCAGAGATAAGTCCATCCGGCCTAGAGCCTCTGTTAGCCCTGAAGCTTTGTTAACTCCGGCGGGTAAAATCATCACCGCCCCTTTATTAAAGATGACCTGTAAATCTAATCCTAATTCTCGAATTACCTCCAGGACGTGCAATTCATTCGGTTCCCAAGTTGCGACAATTACTTTGCCCACAGACAGGGGATCAACATTATGCGATCGCAGGGCTTCAATAAAAGTATCTGGAGGTAAACTACCGAGTAATACTTCTTCACGAGTTTTTGGGTAATATAGTACCGCTCCATTCTCAACTATTACACAATCAAATAAGCTAACTTCAGGAAATACTTGGCATATATCCTCTAGTTGCCTCCCCGTGACTAAAATCAACTTGCGTCCAGATTTTTGGAATTGCTTCAGGGCCTCTAAGGTCGCTGCTGATACTTTTCCATTAGTTGCTAAGGTTCCATCATAATCTGTTGCCAGTATTAAATAGTGCATAACTTAGTACATATTTTTTGAATTATTATCAACTTAAAGAAATAGAAAGAAAACCTACACCTCCAAGCTTCGGCATAGGTTATTACTAGAAGCGATCGAGTTGATTCACCACTAGGATTTAATATTATTGAGGTAGAGCAGCTTTTCCCGGTTCAGGCGCTCGCATTTCATCTAAGGAGAGGTTAGGAGTAGCTGTATAAACTGAATCTAGTAAAACTTCTAGAACGTCAGATGCTCTGGCAATATTGATCGCTTGATGAGTAATCAATTCCCCCACATTAAGAATCACTTCATCTTTTAGATCCAAAATCACCCTAGTTACAGGACGACCTAAAGCCCCCTTAATCCTTTTCTCCTCCATAGCCTGACTTCCCTGCTCTTGCAGATTGCTGGCAGTCTCTTTCACCTGCTCCCACAGACCCTTAGCCCCTTCCTTAACCTGTTGACCCACATTAGAACCAGTAGTTCTTAGGGTATCAGCGGGAGTTAAACCCACAGCTTCTAAGAGAGCTTGTTCTCGATGATGGGTTTTAGCTCTAGCAATTACTAAAGGAGTCACAATTTGACCTTCCACTGCCACCACAGAGCCTTCAGGAGTAAAAATCATCTGGTTAACTCGCCGGCCTAGGGCTTGTTCCACACTCATATTTGCCCCAATATTTGCTACAGCCCCACTAAATCTCTCCCCAGCCCCACTAATTCTTTCCCCAGCCCCGTTAAATCTTTCTCCTAGTTTATCTTTAACACTGCCCCCGGCTGCGTAATAGAGTTCATCTAGAAGATTAAGATTTCGAGCCATCAGAATGTGGGACGGATTAACGATCTGTCTTTCTCGAATTAAATATTTTCCATCAGCCGTTTCTAAATTACGTTGGGCAACTTTACCTAAAACAAAAGCCTCTTGTTCTTCAGGATTAACAACTGCATTAGTAAAGCTTGTATTTGCTATTTGGGTAACTTCTTGAAATTTAGCCCCGGTTAGTTGAGCAGCTTCTTGGGCTTTTTCACTAGAAGTCTGGGCTATTTCCTGAACTTTATCTCCGGCAGTTTGTAATGCTGCCTTGATACCCCCTACTTGCTCTTGCATGAGATCAGCAGTTTCTGAAGGCACAAAAGCTATATCTTCACCAATTTTAAGAGTATCTGGAGCAGGTACAAAAGAACGCCCTGAATAGGTATCAGCAAAAATGCCCCCGGATACTTCATAGCCCTCGATCGCCCCAGTAACATCATCAAAATAAAGGTCTACCATTGTGCCTAAATCACGCCCATCAAGGGTCATAATTTTAGTTCCTTTGAGGACATTATCTCTTTCTAAAATACGCTGAATTTGGGGAAATTCAATGGCAGGAGCGATCGCTTCTCTAGAAGCCACAATTACTGCATCATTGCCGATCGCTTGCACACTACTGAGGGGCAACACTAAAGCATTACTAAACCAGCCGCCCTCATCTACCAGAAATCCTAGCAGTAGATTATTTTCTTGATCAAAAATCAAATCTACAATATTATTAAACTCTTCCCCAGAGTCGAAGGCGACCACCGGTTTACCAATCATCCCTTTGCCGTCACGCATGTCTAATATCCTCCTATTCTATACAAATCTTGAGCAACTTTTGAGCAGGTCTTGTGAAGATTAGAATTACAATTAATTAATTTAGTTAAATCTAATTGATCGCTTTCTAACTTTCTAATTAATCA
>Ga0335395_10002532_pt1 | contig 11318 bp, 8 predicted proteins | sample MAT02_FD_205744 | JGI IMG/M metagenome (GOLD analysis project Ga0335395, IMG submission 205744) | Freshwater microbial communities from Lake Fryxell liftoff mats and glacier meltwater in Antarctica - MAT-02 (spades assembly) (version 2) ...
TTCCGCAGCCTGATCAAGAACAACCTGCTGACCGAGATCAACGCGCCGCGGGAGCATGTCGGGCTTGGCTGGCGCCAGGACGAGGACGGAACCTGGATCGTGGCGCGCATCACCGACGAGGGTCTGCGCGCCATCGGTGTCGACCCGAACGAGGGCGACGCGGTGGCCGACACGGCGCCCACGGTGGCGCCGGAGACCACGGCTGGGGAAAGCCCCGCGCCCACCGACGAAGCCGCACCAGCCGCGCCACTGACGGAGGAAATCGCCATGCTCGACCAACTCCTCGCCGCGCCCGCCGCCATGCCTCGCGCCAGCCTGCGCGGCGCTGCCACGGCGGTGCTCGAAGCCTGGGACGACCAGGCTGGTCGCTTCGGGACTCATGAGGGGGATATGATCGGCGCCCTGGACGCGCCGATCGCGGCCCTGCGCGCCCTGCTCGCCCTGCTCGCCGGCAAGCCCGCCCGCGTCGCCCGCGAGCCCGGCACACCGCGCCAGCCGCGTGAGGGCACCAAGCAGGAGCAGGTGCTGGCCATGCTGCGCCGCCCCGAGGGCGCCACGGTTGCGCAGATCGCCGAGGCCACGGGGTGGGCGCAGCACACGGTTCGCGGCTTTTTTGCCGGGCTGAAGAAGAAGGGCCACGCGGTCGAGGTGCGCGAGCGTATCCGCCAGGTTGGGCCGAACAAAACCGGCGCGAAGGGCTCCTTTACCATCTACGCCCTGGCGGAGTGGCGAATGCCTCGCGCGGACGCAGCAGACCAGAATCGCCTCAGCGTGACCTTTGTTGGAGCAACCCGGCAGCAGCGCCTATGCGCAGCCCTGACAGGATCGGAGTTGGAGTGCATGAAAATTATGTTTAAAAAAGCTAACGAAAGGTATTGACGATAAAAACAATCTTGGGTTGAAAGTCGTGGCCTTATTCAACCGGAGGTTAGTTTTTTGTTCATTTTTGGTAGCAACGTAAGCGATAGGCTAATCGGGGGTGGCGGAAACGACACGCTGCTCGGCCTAGGCGGAAATGACACCCTGATCGGTGGCGCCGGAAACGACGTCTTCGTCTTCAGCCCCTCAACCAACCCCACGAACGAGCGCGACCTCATAGAGGATTTCTTGGTCGGCCAGGACAAGATCGACCTCTCGGCCTTCAACACCGGCGCCCCCTTCACCTTCCTCGGGAACGGCCCTTGGACAGGCAAGGGCAACGAGATGCGCTACAGTTTCACTGGTGGTAAAACCGTGCTGGAGCTGGATCCCGGCAATGGTGGGGCCGACGTATTCATCGAATTTACCGGCTCTATCGCGCTGACTGTCGGCAGCTTCATCGGCGCTGTCGCGCCCCCCGCGCCGACAATGCCCGCAGCCCCCACAGCGCCGCCATCCCTCACCGGGAACGCGTCTGCCAATAAAATCACTGGCGACGCCGGCAATAACTTGCTGTCCGGGCTAGCTGGTAACGATACCCTCGATGGCGGCGCCGGAAACGACACTCTGAACGGCGGCACCGGCGCTGATGTCATGAGCGGCGGAACCGGCAACGATCTCTACTACATCGATGCTGTGGGCGATCGCATTCAGGAACTGAGCGATCAGGGTGATGATCATGTCATCACCTCCGTCAGCTGGACTCTGGGCGCCGAGTTGGAACGCCTTACATTGAATGGTTCCGGGAACATCAACGCAACCGGAAATTCCCTGGCCAACGCCCTGACGGGCAATGCTGGCGCCAACATTTTAGATGGCGCGGCAGGAGCAGACATCCTGTTAGGCGCTGCGGGCAACGACACCCTTGTGGGTGGTGACGGCAACGACACGCTGGATGGCGGGGCCGGCACGGATATCCTTAACGGTGGCAACGGCGCCGATACATATGTCTTCCGCCCTTCGTCGGGCGGGGAAAGCGAAACGGCACTGGGTGCTGCGCGCGATACCATAGCGTCCTTCGCGATAGGTCAGGACCGCATTGATCTGTCGGCATTCGACGGGGCGACCGACCTCGTCTTCATCGGGACGAACGCCTTCGGCGGGGGGGCTGGTCCACAACTCCGTTATGAGATCGCGGGCAACACCACGGTTCTGCAGCTCGACCTCACGACAGGGAAAGGTGCTCCCGATAGCCGCGCCGATGCGGAGATCGCGCTGTCAGGCGCTTTCGCGCTGACCCTGGCCGATTTTGTCGGCGTGGTGGCGCCAGTGCCAGCCTCGGGTGCACCTGTGGGCGCGATCAAGATTGCCATTGGCGCCAATGCGCAGCAGATCGTGAATGCGGCGCCGGAAGGTGCCACCTTCTGGTTCGAGGCAGGCGTTCACCGCCTTGTATCGATCAACCCGAAGGACCGCCAGACCTTTCTTGGCGATGATGCCGCGGTGATCAGCGGATCGAAGATCCTCACCGGTTTTGTCCAGGACGGCAATGCCTGGTCCATCGGCGGCCAAACGCAGCAGGCAGAGTTGCGAGCGGTGGGAGAAATGCGGGCCAATTTCGATCACGCCGGCTATCCCAACGTCGTTTTCATGGACGACAAGCCGTTGACGGCCGTCGACACGCGCAGCGAAGTCGGTGCCGGAAAATACTTCTTCGACTACGGCGCCGATAAGATCTATCTCGGTACCAATCCTGCCGGCCATCTGCTCGAGGCGGCGGTCAGCACCTATGCCTTCGCCGGTGCCGCGACAAACGTCACGATCAGTGGACTTACGATCGAGAAATACGCCACACCGATCCAGAACGGCACCATCGGCTACAACATCCCTCCGGTCGGCTGGACCATCGAGCAGAACGAGGTCCGCCTCAATTTCAGCGTCGGCATCCTCGGTGGCACCGATACCAAGATCATCGACAATCATGTCCACAACAACGGGCAGATGGGCCTCGGTGGAAATGGCAACAACATCCTCGTGCAGGGTAATAAGATCGCGTCCAACGGATTCTGGTCGGGCATCGATATCCTGTGGGAAGGAGGGGGTACCAAGTTCGCCGAGACTGACGGGCTAATCGTGCGCGGCAATTTCTCGCACGACAACTACGGGTATGGACTGTGGACGGATATCGACAACACCGGCACCCTTTATGAGGACAACAGGGTGGAGCGGAACTCACACGGCGGAATCGTCCATGAGATCAGCTACGATGCGGTGATCCGGAATAATACGTTTGTAGGCAATGGCGTCGATTTTCCCCAATGGCTCTGGGGTGCGGCGATCCAGATCCAGAACTCAAGCGATGTCGTGATTTACGGCAACACGATCGATATGACCGCTGGCGGCAACGGGATATCTCTGATCCAGCAGGACCGCGGCAGCGGAGCCTACGGGGAGTATCTGACAACCCGCAATTTCGTTCATGACAACGTGATCATCGCGGGTAATCCCGAGCAGGGGGCTTCAGGCTCGATTGCCGATGCCTTCGAGGCTGACATGTTGAATGGCGGTAACCGGTTCGACCGAAACGAATACCATGTCAGCAGTACGCTGGATGATCACTGGTCCTGGGGAGAGTTTTATGACTGGGACACCTACCGCGCGGTGTCCGGCCAAGACGCCAACAGCCAGATCGTCCTAATGTGACCCGGGCCTGCGATTAGGTAAAGGTCGATCAGCGACCATACTGATCCTCAAGGCGCACGATGTCATCCTCGCCCAGGTAGGACCCTACCTGGACTTCGATGAGCGTCAGCGCGATGCGGCCCACATTCTCCAGCCGGTGAATGCAGCCGAGCGGCAGGTAGATGTGCTCGTTTTCGGAGATGGTGAGGCGCTCGCTGTCGCGCGTCACCAGCGCCGAACCGGTCACCACCACCCAATGTTCAGCGCGGTGGAAATGCTTCTGCAGGCTGAGCTTCTCGCCCGGCTCCACAACGATCCGCTTGACCTGATAACGGCGATCAAGCGTAAGAGATTCGTAGTATCCCCAGGGGCGGTTCATCCGCTCTACCCGGCCAATCACAGGGCTGGTGCTATTCGAAGTATCAGTCGGGGTTACGTTGGTGTCCATGGGCTCAACTCCTGCCTCGTTTGCGCTGCTTCGTCAGGCCGGCATAATGCCGAGCGTCTTGCCGCTGACCAGAAGGTCGTCGAAATAGGCGATCGTTCGACGCAAACCCTCGTCGAGATCCACGCGTGGTTCCCACTGCAGCAGCTGCCGGGCCCGGCTGATGTCCGGGCAGCGCTGCATGGGGTCATCCTGCGGCATCGGCCGATGGACGATGTTGGAGGATGACCGTGTTAGGCCGATGATCCACTCGGCCAAGACGAGCACCGGCAATTCGATCGGATTGCCGAGGTTGATAGGGCCGATCACATCATCATCGGCAGCCATCATGCGGATGAAACCTTCGATTAGATCATCAACGTAACAGAAGGCCCGCGTCTGTAGCCCATCACCGTAGATCGTTATGTCCTCACCCTGCAGCGCCTGCATGATAAAGTTAGACACCACTCGGCCGTCATTAGGGTGCATGCGCGGACCGAAGGTGTTGAAAATACGCACCACGCGCACCTTCACTTTGTGTTGACGCCAGTAGTCGAAAAACAGTGTCTCCGCGCAGCGCTTGCCCTCGTCATAGCATGCGCGGGGACCGAGCGGATTGACATTTCCGTGGTAGTCCTCGGTTTGCGGATGAACCTCTGGGTCACCATAGACCTCGCTCGTCGAAGCCTGCAGAATCTTCGCGTGAACGCGCTTTGCAAGACCCAGCATGTTGATCGCGCCGATGACGCTCGTCTTCGTCGTCTGCACCGGATCGAACTGGTAGTGCACCGGCGATGCGGGGCAGGCCAAGTTATATATCTCGTCCACCTCGACGTAGAGCGGGAAGGTCACGTCGGCGCGCATGGCTTCGAAGCGGGGGTTGCCAAGGAGATGCGCAATATTTTCCTTCCTCCCGGTAAAGTAGTTGTCCACGCAGAGAACATCCCTACCCTCCCGCAAGAGACGCTCGCACAGGTGGGATCCGATGAAGCCTGCTCCCCCAGTCACTAGAACACGATTGGCAACTATATCCTGTATCTTTGACATGACTTACTGCCTCCTGGCATCGGGTTGGATCGGGCGCTCCGGAGCACCATCGGCAAAGCGCAGGCTGCCAACACCAGAGACGCGCAGAATGTCGCCTGGTTTGAGCGGCGTCCTTTCATCGGCCGCGAAGGTCATGGACACGGCTTGCTGCATGCGCGTAATCAAGATCTTCGGCGGTGCGGCAGGGCGCACCACCGCACTTGCTGCTGCGCCGATGCGCTGGCTACGCAGTGCAATCTGCTCGCGCCCCGCGGCGATTCCATTCTCTAACTCAACGAGCCGTGCGCGCGCTTCCAGCAACCCGACGGCCGCACGCTGCTCGGCGGCACCGCGCAATTGGGCGAGGCGCAGTGGCGCGTCACGGCCAACCTGCGCCACTCGAGCACTCTCCGTCGTGATCCGAGCGAGGCTGCTTTCGAGCCGTGCCACCTCGCGCTGGCTATCCACGACGCGGCTGCGATTGACCATCCCGGTGCGAGCGAGCGCGGCCATCTCACGCTGATAAGACTGGCTGACTTCGAGCTGTCCCCGTTCGAGCCGGATCTGCTCCCCCAGCGAGGCCATCTCGGCTTCAGCGTTTTCGTGTTGCCGCGTGATCTGATCGGCCTGGCGCGCCTCTCCGCCGCGCTCACCATCAAAAATTGCCAGCTCGCCCGCAATCATGCGCTGCATACCCAGCCCACCCTGCAACAGCTCCTCAGGAAAAGCTGGCGCAGTGGCGCCGTTCTGCTGCGCCTCAAGACGAGCGATCCGCGCCCGAACGCCTGCGCGTTGCGACTCCAGTAGGCCTACCCGCTCTTCGGCTTCCACAAGGTCACCGCGGAACGCGGCAGTATTCGGGTCTGTGGAAGCGGGCCCACCTGACATGGCGATCGCGGCCAGAGCCGTCATGCCGACGCGGAAGGGTAAAGCGCCGCTGATCCGCACATCCCCCATCACATAGACAGGACGCAATTCGAGTGCGCGGATGCTCACTCGCGGCCGCAAGATGAAACCATCAGCAAGGATATCCACGATCCGTTGCTGTAACTCAACCAGCGTCACTTCCACAGAAGGCACGGCACCACCGATCGGCAGAACGATGTTGCCTTGCGTGTCGATGACGAATTCGCCGGAGAGCTCCGGCTGGCCAAAGACCTGCATATTGACCCGGTCGCCGATACCAAGGCGCAGCGCCAGCTCCGGACTAGCGGCTACGGTTCCAAATCCAGGGGCAAGCCCAAGACCCAGCAACACCAGGACACCAAGCCTCCTAAGTGCCACCTCAGTGTGCTCCCCGCGCGCCGAGGACGGCCGGAAATGTCCGCATCACAATGAAGAGATCCAGCCAGAGCGACCAATTTCGAATGTAGAATGTGTCGGTTGCCTCCTGCTGCTGTAGGTCAGCTCCACTCCTGTCTGAGACCTGCCAGAGCCCCGTCAGGCCAGGTCGAACAGCACAACGCAGCGCCTGAAATTCCGGGCTGAACTTCGCCAAATGGTATTGAGGGAACGGGCGGGGCCCGACGAGACTGATATCTCCGCGCACCACGTTCCAGAGCTGTGGCAGTTCATCGATACTCATCTGCCGGATGAAGTTTCCGATAACGGGTAGGATGCGCGGGTCCCGCGACAACTTGACGTAGGTGTCCCACTCACGGCGCGCCTCTGGGTCGGTTCGAAGCAACTCGTCCAGACGCTCAGTTGCGTCGGTATGCATGCTTCGAAGCTTGAGGATTCCTACGGTGTTGCCACGCCAACCGACGCGTTGCTGCGTGTAGAAGGCGGGGCCTGGACTGAAGTGCTTGATCAGCAACGCGACAACCAGGATCAACGGAGCTGTGAAAATCAGGGCCGGCACGGCTATTGCGAGATCGAGTATACGCTTCCCAGCCTGTCCGTTTCGGGCGCGGGCGGGGTTGGCGAAATCAACCCCCGCACTTCGGCCGAGCGCTCGGGTCTGCACTGAGACCAGGGGCAACTCCCCTGATTGGGGAACAAGGATAATTCGCGAGAACGGGAGGGACGAAAGATCTAGGCCGCGCAAGGCTGGCGAAGCAAGCACCACGGCAATCTCAGCCATGCCGACAAGCGACGAGAGCTCAGCGATCCCGCCGAGGCGCGGCACCCCAGCGCCTACACCACGCTCAGGCGCATCACCAAAATATCCAACCGGCCGCAATCCGATTTCGGGTTGCGCTATCAAGTCGCTGGCCACGCGAGCCACGTCCTCACAAGACCCTATCATAACCACGTCGGCCCCCCACGCGGCGCGGGCTACCAATAATCGCGTCGTGCCGGCATGCAGGAGCATCGCGATTGGTAGAAAAGCGACCGTGGAAAGGGCCATCAGTAGGAGCGCATTCAGGGCAACCGGCCCGGCCAGCGCGAATACTCCAAGACTTGGCCAGGGCATCCACAAGCTCACCAACGCTCGCCTGCGGAACCGATCGAGTGGATCAAGGCCGGCCGTGCCGTAGAGGCCCAGGGCAGTCCCAGCCACAAGCATGGTCAGCGCCATGTTAAGACTCAAAGTCTTAAAGTCATTGTTTGGAATTTCAGCACCAAACAGGCTTAGCGCCAGGTACCCGATGACGAATGCCGCCCCCAAAGCGCCCAGGTCGGCCGCACCAAGCGCCAGCAGGCGGCAGGCGCGCCGCAAGCCACGCCCTGCCGACGGCGCCTGGGCATGCCAGAAAATCTGCGTCGCGGTCACTTCGCTCACGCCAGTTCTCCTCGGACCATTTGGCTATGCCTGACTACTCGGCCGCCATCGTCCTCAGAGCCGGCGCGTTCACCTGCTCGGAAATCCATGCATAGGTCGGCACCAGGCCGTCGCGCAGCAGGATCTTCGGCTCCCAGCCCAGCACCTGCCGGACGCGTCTGTTATCGCTGTTGCGGCCGCGGACCCCTTGTGGCTTAGTCCGGTCATGGCGCTTGTCGACGCTCTTCCCGGCCACATCGGCGATCATGTCGACGAGCTCGTTGATGCTCACCATCTCATCTGTACCCAGGTTGAACGGCGCACCGTCGTCCGAGCGCATGATGCGGTAGATGCCCTCGACGCAATCATCGATATACATAAAGGAGCGCGTCTGTTCGCCGTCGCCCCACACCTCGATCTCGGCATCGGTTCCCATTGCGGCCACCTTGCGGGAGATAGCGGCGGGCACCTTCTCGCGGCCACCGTCATAAGTGCCGAGTGGGCCATAGACATTATGGAAACGCACGACCCGCGTCGTGATGCCGTATTCCTCCATGTAGTACTGGCAGAGCTTCTCGCCAAAGAGCTTTTCCAGCCCGTAGCCCTCTTCCGGTTGGGCCGGCCAAGCATCCTGCTCGCGCAGAGGCGTCACATCCGGGCTGGTCTGCAGGTGCATGGGGTAAACGCAGGCAGACGACGAGTAGAGAAACCGCTTGGAGCCGGCGATACGCGCGGCTTCGAGCATACCCATATTCATCAGGGTGTTGTTGCGCGCGATCTCGGCATGGGCTCCGCTGATGAAACCGATGCCGCCCATGTCGGCTGCGAGATGATAGATTTCCTCCATGCCCTCGGCCGCAGCGCGGCAATTGGCTTCGTCCCGAAGATCGGCGACATGGAAATCCTGGGCATCCGTACCGCTGTATTCGGGCAGCTTCTGATCTGCGCCCCGAACCCAGTATCCCTTTATGACAAGGGCAGTCGTGAGGTGGTGGCCGATAAAGCCGCCCGCACCGGTCACCAACACGCGCTTCTGAACCATGATCCGTGTCCTTTTGATCGACTAATCCGATCAGGACGTTAAGACACGGCCCTGCTGCGCTGCAGCTTCGCATCGGGCTGATATCCAAAAGGGGATGTCAGCAGCCGAGGAGCTGTTGGAGGTACAACGCTGCAATTCGCTGGGGCGCATAATGCGCTCGCAGCCGCAGCACCGCTGCATCGCCAGGACTAAATGCGTCCGGATCCCGCGCTGTAGCCCCCAATAATTGAGCCCACTCCTCGATGTCTCGGGGATCAGACACCAAATGCGCGAGCCCTAGCGTCACCTCGGGCAGCGCCGCACAGAGAGTGGTAATGACCGGCAGGCCGAGGCCAAGTGCCTCCACCGGCGGCATTCCGAAGCCCTCGAAAAGGGATGGAAACGCAAAGGCTTGGGCGTGATTGTACCACACGCCAAGTGTGGCATCGTTGACATAACCCGTTAGAATCACCCTGTCCTCGATGGCAAGCTCGCGCGCAAGGCCCGAGAGCGCCTGCTGGGTCCCGCCGATCCCGCGTAGCCCGCCCGGGAACTGTCCGCAGAGCACCAACTGAAGATCCCGGTTACGAAGGGCGACCAGCGCGAAAGCGCGCAGCAACGTGTCGAGGTTCTTGTGGGGGTACTGCGCGGCGACCGAAAGGATGTATGGCCGCTCGATCGGGCGCGTGGAAGCCACCGAGCCGGCGAAGCGCGTCCACGAGATCGGGTTCGGGACCTTCACCAGCTTGCGCTCGGAGGTCGGGCCGAGCCAACGGATGGCATCGTCGCGAACGAAATCTGAGGGAACGATCACGGCATCGGCGCGCCGCGACGCCAGGCTGTGCGCTGCCCGAAGCCAAGCGCGCTTCGTGCGCGTGAAATGCTGCGGAAAGTGGCGGTACTGCAGATCATGCAGCACCGTCACCGCACGTCCGAAGCGTCTTGGCACCCATGGCGGCACAAAATAGTTCGGAAATAGCACGGCGTCGCTATCGAGGTCGCGGCGCAGAACTGCGCGCTGCTCCGCCAGAAACCGCGGCTCAGGGCCGCCGGTCTCGACGACGCGCAGGCCTGGCTGCTCCTTGAACTTGGCAAGGGCAAGCGGATCCAGCCGTCCTGCGTCCGAACAAGTCAGCGTCAAGTCAATGGAGTGTGCGCCAAACCCCGAGATCAAGTTGTAAAGCATGTGCTCGGCACCGCCGACCTCGCCCGCGCGGACGAAATGGGCCGCAACTATGATCCTTTTGTGCTGCGAAGCGCCGGTTTTCGGAGCGTCTCGTTGCAGCGCGAGGTCGAACTTCATCGCAGCAGGTCCGTCAGTCCGCAATCAGGCGGGGCGAGCGGCCGTCTCGGCGGCACGACATTCGAAAAATCCAAAAATCCGCCCTCTGCGCCTGACATCTCCACCTCGCTCCACACGAACAATTGAATCCACACTGCCACCGCAAAGGAACGGCCTGCGATGGCGCAACTAGATGACCCATCCGCAGACCACGACATTCAACCATAGTGATGGGGGAACCTTGTGGTCCGTCTAAGCTTCGCTCTTGCCTTCGGCTCGGCAGTGCCCCCCAGCCGGTCACGCACCCCTTCGCCGATTAACGGACTTCTCCAAACGGGTCACGCATCGTGGCGCAAGCTTCCGGGATTGGGGAATCGCTTCGGCGCCAAAAGCTGGCGGAGGGCGAGGTAGATGAATGCAGGATTGTTTCGGATATAACGACCAGCCAAGCGGCGGGGCTCCGTCACCATACGGAATAGCCACTCCAGGCCGTTGCGCTGCATGATGGCTGGTGCCTGAAGCTTTTCTCCGGCCAGGAAGTCGAAGGCTGCGCCTACGCCCACCATCACGGACGCGCGGATTCGGCCCTGATGAGCAGCCATCCAGCGCTCCTGCTTCGGTGTGCTGAGGCCAACCCAGATGATGTCGGGCCGCGCAGCGTTGATTATCTGCACGACTTCTTCGTCCTGCGCGCTCGAGATGGCGTCAAAAGGCGGTGAGTGGGTACCTACAACCTGCAGAGAGGGATACTGACGCATCAGGGCGTCACGTAGCACTTCGGCCGTGCCGGGCTTGCCACCAAAGTAGAAGTTACGATAGCCGCGTTCCGCCGAGATGGCGGTCATTGCGCGCATCAGGTCGGGTCCATAGACGCGGCGGACCCGCGGAAAGCCAAGGCGATGCGCCATCCAGACTAACGGCATCCCGTCAGGCGTGACCAAGCCGGCAGAATTGTGGATCGCGCGAAGTTCACTGTCGCGCCAACTCTCCATCACACCATGGACGCCGGTGATACAGACATAGTTCTGGCGCCGTGAGGCGATCCAGCCCTCGATGGCTTGGGTTGCAAGCTTTATATCGATCGCGCTGACATGAACGCCCAGGATATTAACGCGTGCCGTTCCTGCAGCCATGCAACCGCTCTCCTCATTTCCGTGGCCACCAAATGATGCCGATCGGGGCCTCCCGCCATCACGCAAAAGGATGATGCTGTGCGTACTCCCTTCGATGGGCAGCCAGCGCGGCCTTCGTGAGTACCCCCTCTGCGCAGGTGCCGTCGTTGGTCCGCCGGTGCATATTCATATCCGAAGGGGCCGAGCCG
>Ga0335395_10002533_pt1 | contig 11316 bp, 9 predicted proteins | sample MAT02_FD_205744 | JGI IMG/M metagenome (GOLD analysis project Ga0335395, IMG submission 205744) | Freshwater microbial communities from Lake Fryxell liftoff mats and glacier meltwater in Antarctica - MAT-02 (spades assembly) (version 2) ...
AACGGCTTCGCAAAGCAGACCGTGTGCTGCATATGCAGCGCCAAACACCTGGGCCGTGGTACGAAACGCAATCGCATCCTGAATCGCGCGCGCTGCGCCCACGTACAGGCTACTGCCCGCCAGCAGCGTTCGGAACAGCGTCGCCACCTGTCGCTGCGCGCCCGCCGGCCGCGCCTGCGCAATGCGCGCGTCATAAACACCCAGGTTGGCTGCGTAGCCCTCAGCGGCCAACGCGGCCACCGCAACGGCCGTCAGCAACGTCGTATCCAATCGGTCGGCCACCACGGCGGCGTAACCGGCGGTGATGGGGCTGGCGTTGATCAAGCCCAGGCCGTCTTTGGGCAGCAAAGTCACCGGCACCAACCCCGCGCGGCGAAGCGCCTGCGCCGCCGGCATCCGTTCGCCCTGGAAAAACACCTCGCCCTCGCCAATCACCGGTGCCGCCATGTGGGCGCATAGACCCAGATCGCCGGCGCCGATAGACCCCAACCGCGGCACCACGGGCGTGACGCCGGCGTTGAACAAAGCCAGCAGGCCCTGCGCCGCACCCACGCTGACGCCGGTGCCGCCACGGGCCAGCGCATGCAGGCGCGCCAGCATCGCCGTACGCACGACCGCGATCGGCAGTGGTTCGCCCATCCCTATCATCCGCCCCAGGATGATCTGGCGCTGATACGCCAACACCTCATCAGTGCTCAGCCGGTACCCCAGATTGCCACCCAGGCCGGTGGTCAGGCCGTAAATCGGCACCCCGGCGGCAGCGTGGGCTTCGACTACGGCACGATCGGCGACAAGCCGATCCAGCGCCGCTGGCGCGAAGGTGAACTGTGGCTGGCCGCGCGCCCATCGCGTGGCGCGCGCGATGGTGAGCGGTTCTGCGTCAATGAAAAGGTCTGGCATGGGGCGCTCTGTGTCGGCGTGCAAGCAAACCACTATACCTGTCTAGACAAGACGGGAAGCGGCCATGCGGCACGGCAGAAGCGGCCGGGTTCAGCTCGGAAGCGCGATGCGCCTGCCAGCGTACGGCGGCCGCTGCCGATCGCGATGCGCGGCGGTCAGCGCCTGCACCTTTTCCAGCACCTTTGGTGCAAACGGTGCGGCGCGTGGCCCGGACATGTCGACGTTGAGCAGCATCTGCTCGTTGGCCGCCAGCAGCGGCTCGGTGTCTGCCACATGCATGCTCTGGTAGACATGCAGCCGTTTCGCGTCGGAGCCCAGCACCTGGGTGCGCACCTCGATAGCCACATCCTGCTTGACTTCGAGCAGGTAGTTGACATGCGCCTCCAACGTGTAGATCGAATGCCCGGTCGCCTTGCGTCCATCAGCATCGAGCCCGATCAGCCCCATCAACGCGTTGATCGCCTGGCTGAACACCACCATGTAATAGGCGTCGTTCAGATGGCCGTTGTAGTCGACCCATTGCGGCAACACGGTGCCGCGCCAGGTGGTCAGCGGGGCATTGGAAAATTCAGGCATCGGGTGCGATTCCTTGTTGGATCTTGGTCGCGCGGATCGCCTCCTGCACCGCCATCAGGCAATCGTCGCGGTAACGCTCCAGCGCGGCGATGCTGTGCGTGCACAGCTGCTCGGCGGTGCCGTCTACGACGCGGTCGATCAATGTCTCGGTCAACTCCGGTGCCTCCAGTCTGGTCCACGGCAACTTGAGCGCGGGGCCGAACTGCGACATGAAGTGGCGCATACCGGCGTCGCCACCGGCCAGCGTGTAGGTCAGGAACGTGCCCATGAACGACCACCGCTGACCAGCGCCGAAGCGGATCGCGTCGTCGATCTCGCCCGTGCTGGCCACACCATCGTTTCGGACGGTCATACCTCGGCGGGCAATGAAGCCATCTCGGCGGAACAGGTCATCGCGATGGTCCCCGAACAATCGAATGCTGCTCCTTCGCCTTCACAGAGGCCCTGCTGGACGTCGATGACAAGAACGGCGGACTTCATGTGGGGCGACTCCCTTGCGGTTTCATATTCGGATATCGGGCAATGATACGGACCCCCGCTTTCAGTCGAGAGGCGCTCATCTCGATGATGTCCGCATCAGAGCACAGTTGAGACTCAGCATGCTGCTTCGGAATGGCTGCTGTGTGCCACGAGACATTTATTCGTAGTAACCAATAGTTGACTGCTTGTCTCTGCCGTAAGCCCCCGTGCACAATGCTGAATTCGGTCATGCAGCGACTAACCAAGAAGACGAATGCAAGTATCCGAGTTCTGCCTGAAGGTGTTTCCATGTCAACCCTGACCAACCAAGATACCCGCGAGCGTTTCGAGGCCCGGTCAAGGCGCGGCAAGCCGCAGCGTACGCTATCGCTGCTGGACAAGCTCAACCGAGCCGACTGATTCGTCGCCACCCCCTCGCATGCACCCGGAGACTTTCGACACGATCATCGTCGGCGCAGGCACGGCCGGATGCCTGATGGCCAACCGGCTCAGCAAAGACGCCTCCCGGCGAGTGCTGCTGATCGAAGCGGGTCGCAAGGACAACTATCCCTGGATTCACATTCCGGTCGGCTATCTGTACTGCATCGGCAATCCGCGCACCGACTGGCTCTACCGGACAGAGGCAGAACCCGGTCTGAACGGGCGTCAACTGCGGTATCCCAGGGGCAAGACACTGGGCGGATGTTCGTCGATCAACGGCATGATCTACATGCGCGGGCAGGCGCGCGACTACGACAGCTGGGCCGCGCAGACGGGTGACGACGACTGGAACTGGGCCAACAGCCTCCCCGACTTCATGGCCCATGAGGACCATTTCCGGCTTGACGGCGGTGCCGACCCGCAGCATCGGGGGCACCGGTTCTCCGAGCTGCATGGCCACGGCGGCGAATGGCGGGTTGACCGACAACGCCTGCGCTGGGACGTGCTGGAGGCATTTGCAGCCGCCGCCGCCGAAGCTGGCATACCCGCAACGGACGACTTCAATACCGGCGACAACTTCGGCGTCGGCTTCTTTGAGGTCAACCAGAAGGCCGGCTGGCGCTGGAACGCGTCCAAAGCCTTTTTGCGACCGATCCGGAACCGGTCCAACCTGCAGGTCTGGACAGAAGCCATGACCGAGCAGCTCGAGTTCGCGGCCGACCCGTCCGGCCAGCCCCGCTGCGTCGGCGTGAGGCTGCGCCGCGCTGGCCAGCGGCTGCGCGTGCATGCCACCCACCAGGTCATCCTGTGTGCCGGCGCGATCGGTTCCCCACAGCTGCTGCAATGCTCCGGCATTGGCCCAGCGGCACTGCTGAAACAGCATGGTATCGACGTGGTGAAGGATTTACCGGGAGTGGGTGCCAATCTGCAAGACCATTTGCAGATCCGCGCTGTGTTCAAGGTGCAGGGCGTACGCACACTGAACACACTGGCCAATAACCTGTTTGGCAAGGCCGGCATCGGCCTGGAATACCTGCTGCGCCGCACCGGGCCGATGAGCATGGCACCCAGCCAGCTCGGAGCGTTTAGCCGATCCGACCCGGCCCAGCCCCACGCCAACCTTGAGTACCACGTCCAGCCGCTGAGCCTGGACGCCTTCGGCGAACCGCTGCATGCGTTCCCGGCCTTCACCGCCAGCGTCTGCAACCTGAACCCGACCAGCCGGGGCACCGTCACGATCTGCAGCGCGAACATGAACGACGCGCCGGCCATCGCACCCCGCTACCTGAGCACAGACGAAGATCGGCTGATCGCCGCCGACAGCCTGCGCCAGGTACGGCACATTGCATCGCAGCCGGCGATGAACTGCTACCAGCCGCAGGAATGGAAGCCGGGTATCGCGTTCCAGAGCGACGACGAACTGGCGCGCCTGGCGGGTGACATTGCCACCACGATCTTCCACCCGGTGGGCACCGCCAAGATGGGGCGGGAGGACGACCCGCAGGCGGTACTCGACTCCCACTTGCGGGTGCGTGGCGTAGCCGGTCTGCGGGTGGTCGATGCCAGTGTCATGCCCACCATTACCAGCGGCAACACCAACGCGCCGACGCTGATGATCGCGGAAAAGGCGGCCAGGCGCATGCTTGCGGAGCGTGAACGATGATCAAGCTGATGGATGACACACCCTTGCCGGAGCTTCCCGCCGTTGCAGAGGAACCCGCACGCGAGAGACAGCTCAGGCAAACCCTGGAATGGTCGCTCGAATCGGTGGCGAGCTGGATGATCACCGACGGCCGGTTCATCGCAGACCCGATGGCACTGACCGAGGCCTTGATGGAGAGACTCGACGCGGCCGGTGCCCGGATCGACCGCTTGCGCATCAGTTGCCGCACGCTGCATCCGCAGCTTTCAGCGATCGGCCTGAGCTGGACACGTGAAGGCGGCGCGCAGGTCTGGCCGGGCGAACATGGCATAGAGCAGTCCGACGCCTATATTGGCAGCCCGATACAGCATGTGCACACCCACGGGACGGCCTTGCAGCGGCGGGTTGCACCAACGCCGGCCGCTGACGAGCATGCGATCTGGGCCGATCTGCGCGCTGACGGCATCTGCGACTACGTCGCGCTGCCGCTGGTGTTCGCCAATCGCCTGATCAACGTGATGACGGTCGCCACCCGCGACCCCAACGGCTTTGGCGAGGACGACGTGGCCCGGCTGCAGGGGCTGACCCATCTGCTGGCACCCCACATCGAGCTGCTGGTGATGCGCCAAACCGTGCTGGGCCTGCTCGACACCTTTGTGGGCAAACGCATCAGCGAGCGGATCCTGCAAGGCCAGGTCAAGCGCGGTGACGGCGAGCAGATATCTGCCGCGTTCTGGTATTCGGACTTGCGCGGCTTCACCGCTCTGAGCGAAACCTTGCCCACCGACCAGCTGCTGCGCCTGCTCAACGACTACTACGAATACTGCGCGGCTGCGGCTGCGGCTCGCGGCGGCGAGATCCTGCAGTTCATCGGCGATGCGATCCTGATCGTGTTCGAGATCAAGGATCCATCGCGCACCGGCGAGGTCTGCCAGGCAGCGCTGGACGCTGCGATCGATGCCTTCGACTCGATCGCGGTCGTCAACAGCCGCCGGCACCGCGCGGGGCTACCGACAATCGAGTTCGGCCTGGGCCTGCATGTGGGTACGGTGACCCACGCCAATGTCGGCGCGCCGAACCGGCTGGCATTCAACGTCGTCGGCCCGGCGGTGAATCGCACCGCCCGCATCCAGGGCATGACCAAGGAACTGAAGATTCCACTGCTGATGTCGCGCCGGTTTGCCAGCGAGGTGCGGTCGCCGGTGCAAAGCGTCGGCAGCCACGATCTGCGCGGCGTGGCCAAGGCGCAGGAACTGTTTCGGCTCAAGGAAGACTGACGGCGAACCGTCTGTGATACCTTGTGGCGGCGTCGGCATCTGGCATGACCGGGTCCGCACACTCCGAACCATGGCGATCAAGGACTGAGCTTGGGAAAACTGTTGATACCGCTGGTAGCCCTGCTCAGTGGCGTGGCCCTGCTGATAGTGGGTACCGGCCTGATGTTTGCGGCCATCGGCGCGCAAGCCGCGACTGCCAATTTTTCCAGCCTGGTGACCGGCCTGGTGATGTCGGCATATTTTGCCGGCGCGATCTACGGCACCTATGCCTGCCCGCACATCATCCGCAAGGTCGGTTTCATCCGGGCTTTCGCGGCCATGGCCTCGGTGGCGTCCACGCTGCCACTGCTGCATGCCTTGTGGATCAACCCTTTTTTCTGGGGCGCGCTGCGGTTCGTCACGGGTGTGTGCCTGGTCGGCCTGTATCTGGTGGTCGAGAGCTGGCTCAATGTGGTAGCACCCACTGACAAACGCGGCAAGGTGTTCGCCATTTACCTGGTCGTCAACATGGTGTCGCTGGCCGTCGGTCAGTGGCTGATCCTGGTGGGCGACCGCAACGGCTTCGTGCCGTTCGTGCTGGTATCGGTGCTGTTCTCGTTTGCGCTGCTGCCGATCACACTGACGCAGGTCGAACAACCGGTCATCACCGAGGCACCCAAGTTCAGCCTGATCGAACTGTTTGCGATCTCGCCGATCGGCGTTATCGGTGCCTTGGTCTCTGGCATGCTTAGCGGGCCGCTGCTGGGCCTGGGTCATGTGTTCGGTGCAGGCGTGGGATTCAGCGAAACCGGGATTGCCACCTTCATGGCAGCCACCATCCTGGGTGGCGCCGTATTTCAATGGCCGGTGGGCCATTTTTCCGACCGGCACGACCGGCGACTGGTGCTGTTCTGGGTCGCCGTTGCCTGCGCCAGTGTGGCTGGTCTGGGCTTCGTGCTGGCACGCGATTATGAAAACTCCCTGATCGCGCTGGGTGTGGCGTTCGGTGGCCTGGCCTTCACCGTATACGGCATCAGTGTCGCCCACGTCAACGACCTGGTCGACCGGGCCAGGGTGTTGCAGGTCACCGGTGGCCTGCTACTGCTCAACGGCATGGGTGCCACGATTGGCCCGACCTTGGCCGGTGGCTTGATGGATTTGATCGGGCCCGAGGCGCTGATGCTGTATTTCGCCGCCGTGCTGGCCGCACTGGCCGCGCTGACCTGGCACTACAAACGCAAGTTTCCGATGAACCGGGGCGAGCCAAGCGAAAAGGCCGAGTTCGTGATGGCCGCTGCCAGCACGCAGGCGGTGCTGCTGATGGACCCGCGTTTTCCCGATAGCGAGATGCTGCCGCCCGAGGCGGTCACCGGGGTTGCGCCACCACCTCCGCCGCCACAGGAGGAGCCGGTTCCACCCCCTGCGGCCAAGGCCTGAGCGGCTCGATGCCGATTTGTGGATCCTCGCCCTCCATCGCCGTTGATCGATGTAACAGGTTCAATTACTTGAATTGCAGCGATGCACTGCGCTTTGGCTGGCGCGCCCCCGGCCTACACTTTCGCGTTAGCCTGTCGCGCGGCGGATGAACGCCAACAACCAGGTGAGAAATGGGGATTGGTGTGGCGGCTGAGGTATACGACTATGTCGTCATCGGCGCGGGTTCAGCCGGCTGTGTGCTGGCAGACCAGCTCAGCGCCGATGGCAGGGCGACGGTGCTGGTGCTCGAGGCCGGCGGCCACGACCGGCGTCTGTGGATCAATATGCCGATCGGCTATGGCAAGACCTTCTACGACGAACGCGTCAACTGGAAATTCCAGGCTCAGCCCGATCCGGGTCTGAACGACCGACGCATCTATTTCCCACGCGGCAAGGTGGTCGGTGGCTCAAGCTCGATCAACGCCATGGTGTATTGCCGCGGCCTTCCCGGTGATTTCGACGACTGGGTAGCAGCCGGCAACACGGGGTGGGGCTGGCGTGACGTGGCACCGGTCTTCGACCACCTGGAGCGGCGTGTCGACGCCGACGGCACAGCCGCCGCTGACGGCGGCCCATTGTTCGTCAGCGACGTGCGCCGGCAATTGCACCCGATGGCGCGACACTTCTTCGCCGCATCTCAGCAGGCCGGATTGCCGTTCACCGAGGATTTCAACGGCGCTGCACCCGAAGGCGTGGGCCGCTACCAGATCAATACCCGGCACGGCATGCGCTGGTCGGCCGCCGACGCGTTCCTGCGCCCGGCGCTGCGCCGTGGCACCGTCACGCTGTCCACCGGTGCGCTGGCCGAACGCGTTCTGTTCGACGGCCGCCGCGCAGTGGGCGTGGCGTACCGCCAGGGCAGCAGCCGGCACACGGTGCGTGCCCGTGCTGCGGTCGTGCTCAGCGCAGGCGCAATCCAGACACCCCAACTGCTGCAGCTCTCGGGTGTCGGCCCTGGCGCACTCCTGCAACGCTACGGCATCGCGCCGGTGCTGGTGCAGGAGCAGGTCGGTGCCCGGCTGCAGGACCACCTGGCGATGAGCTACACCTACCAGGCAACCGAGCCGACGCTCAACAACGTGTTGTCCAGCCTGTGGGGCCGGCTGCGCATCGGTGCGCAATACGCGATGACGCGCAAGGGTCCGCTGAGCATCAGCGTCAACCAGTGCGGCGGCTTCGTGCGCTCGCATGCAGACGCGCCGCAAGTCGACCTGCAGCTGTATTGCAATCCGATCAGCTACACGCTGCAAGAGTCGCAGACGGGCACCCAGATCGTGCCGGACCGTTTTGCCGGCTTCATCCTGTGTTTCCAGCCTTGCCGACCGCACAGCCGCGGACGGGTGGAGATCGTCGGTGCCGACATCGCACAACCACCCGCCATCATGCCGAGCTATCTGTCACATCCGCACGACGTGGCGCAGGCGTTGCGCGGCGCGCAACTGATCCGGCGGCTGGAGAACACCGATGCCATGCGCGCGCTGATCCAGCTGCCGATCGCTCCCCGTCTCGACGCCATGGACGACGCGGCCATGGTCGAGGACTTCCGCAACCGGGCCAGCACCTGTTACCACCCGGTGGGCAGCTGCGCGATGGGGCCGGACCCGGCCTCGTCGGTCGTCGATGCCGACCTCCGGGTGCACGGACTGGATCATCTCTATGTGGTCGACGCCTCGGTGTTCCCGAACGTCACCTCGGGCAACACCCATGCGCCGACGACGATGGTCGCGCACAAGGGCGCGCAATCGATTCTGGCCGGCGCGCGGGCCTGAACGACTGCCAAGACCACCGACGGCACACAAACGGGTTTCACACACAAGGAGCACACACCATGCAACTCGAATCGATCAAAACCTATGTCGTCGGCAACCCGCCGCCGTCGTTCGGCGGCAAGTATTTCGTTTTTGTCAAGATCCGCACCGCCTGCGGCATCGAAGGCGTCGGCGAGGCCTACGCGGCCACCTTCAGCCCGCATGTCATCACTGCGATGGCCGAGGACTTGTTCGAACGCGTGTTCGCGGCTCAGGACCCGATGCAGGTCGAAACCTTGTGGCGCAAGGCCTATGGCGCCGGCTTCACGCTGCGCCCGGACGTGTCGTTGATGGGCGTGCTCAGTGCGCTGGAGATGGCCTGCTGGGACATCACCGGCAAGGCGCTGGAACAACCGGTCTACAACCTGCTGGGCGGCCTGGTCAACCCGCGCCTGCGCTCGTATACCTACCTGTACCCGGATGCGAACGAAGACGACTCGTTCTATGACGACCCGGTCAAGTCGGCCGAGCGTGCGGCCGTTTATGTGGCGCAGGGATTCACCGCCGTCAAGCTCGACCCGGTGGGAGGGTACTCGGTGTTCGATCCCCGTCAGCCCACCCTGGAGCGCATGAACCTGTCCGAGCGATTCTGCAAGCTGATCCGCGAGGCGGTCGGCGACAAGGCCGACATCCTGTTCGGCACCCACGGGCAATATACGGTGTCGGGTGCCAAACGGATGGCGCGGCGGCTGGAAAAATACGACCCTTTGTGGTTTGAGGAACCCACGCCACCCGAGCGTCCGGAGATGATGGCCGAAGTTGCGCGCCACACCAGCATACCGGTAGCCACCGGCGAGCGCCTTTGCACCAAGTACGAATTCGCCCGGGTGCTGGAGACCGGTGCGGCCAGCATCCTGCAGCCAGCACTGGGCCGGGTCGGCGGCATCCTCGAATGCAAGAAGATCGCTGGAATGGCAGAGACCCATTACGCGCAGATCGCGCCGCATCTGTACTGCGGGCCGATCGAAGCCGCCGCCAACATCCAGCTCGCCGCCAGCATCCCGAACTTCCTGATCCTCGAGAGCATCCAGCAACTCGGCGGTTTCCACGAAAAGCTGCTGAAGAAGAAAATCCAGTGGGAAGACGGCTACGTCATCCCCAGCAAGGAGCCGGGCCTGGGTGTCGAACTCAACGAAGAAGTCGCATTGGCCCACCCTTACACTGGCAAAGCGCTGCATCTGGAGATGGCGCAGCACCCGCTGGGGTACTACTGAAACAGTGTGTGCCAGACCAAGATTTGCGAAGCAAATTTGCTCTGGCATCAACATTTCAATGGCTGTCCACCTTGTGTGCCAGACCAAGAAATTGCGAAGCAATTTTTGCTCTGGTACCAACATTTCATCGGATGCCCACCCATGAACCTATCGGATCCCGCACCTGACGATGCTCCGACATCTTCAGGGCCCAACATCTATTACGTCGGCACACGCCGCCCCAAAGGCATCATGAAAACCTACCGCAATTTCATCCACAACACCTGGGTCGCACCGGACAACGGCACGCTGATGGCGGTGGACAACCCGGCCACCGAGAAAATCGTCGGCCATGTCAGCGCCGCCAGCAACGCGCAGGTGAACGCAGCTTGCGAGGCGGCAGCGCTGGCACAACGCGCCTGGCGCAAGTTGCCTGCGATCGAACGCGCCCGCTATCTGCATGCATTGGCCGACGCACTGGTGGCGCGCAAGGACAGCATCGGTGCGGCGCTGGCCCGCGAATCGGGCAAGAGCCTGCAAGACGCCAGCAACGAAGCCGTGTATGCCGCCGACATCACCCGCTACCACGCCGAATGGGCGCGCCGCATCGAAGGCGAGGTGATCCCCAGCGACTCGCCCGGCGAGAACCTGGTGCTGCACCGCGAGCCTATTGGCGTCGTGGCCTGCCTGATCCCGTTCAACTACCCGGTCTACACCTTGCTGCGCAAAATCGCTCCAGCGCTGATCACCGGCAACACTGTGGTGGTGCGGCCAAGCAATCACACGCCATGCAGCGCGTTCGAGATCGCCTTTGCGGTTTTGGACGCAGGCCTGCCGCCTGGCGTGGTCAACATCATGACCATGGGCCACGCAGAAGCCGAAACCATGTGCACCCATCCCCGGGTCGGCATGATCACCCTGACGGGCGGCGTCAAGGCCGGCCGCCGGGTGCTGGACTACGCGAAAACGAACATCGCCAAACCCTCGCTGGAATTGGGCGGCAAGACACCGGCCATCGTCGCCGCCGATGCCGACCTGGACCAGGTCGCCAGCGCCATCGTCGGATCCAAGACGACGCACTGCGGGCAACTATGTACTGCGGTGGAGCGGGTATACGTTCACCGCTCGGTACACGATGCGCTGGTGTGCCGACTGCGCGACCAGATGCGGGCACAGACATTTGGCGACCGGGTCGCCGACCCCAAGCGCATGGGTCCGCTGATCAGCGCAGACAGCCGCCAGACCATCCACGACATGGTGCAACGTGCAATCGCCGAAGGTGCCAAACTGGAGTGTGGCGGTGTGCTGCCCCAGGGCACCGGATTCTTCTACCCTCCGACGCTGCTCACCGGTGTTCGGCAGGAATCAGAAATCGTACAGGAGGAAGTCTTTGGCCCGGTGCTGTGCGTATTGCCCTACGACACGTTCGACGACGCCCTGGCCATGGCCAACGACCACCAGTTCGGCCTGGCCTCGGTACTGTTCACCAACAACTACCGCCAGGTGATGCAGGCCAGCAACGAGATCGAAGCGGGTGAGCTGTATATCAACCGCACCCCCGCCGA
>Ga0335395_10002534_pt1 | contig 11316 bp, 10 predicted proteins | sample MAT02_FD_205744 | JGI IMG/M metagenome (GOLD analysis project Ga0335395, IMG submission 205744) | Freshwater microbial communities from Lake Fryxell liftoff mats and glacier meltwater in Antarctica - MAT-02 (spades assembly) (version 2) ...
ATCGCAAGCATGATGCCGTTGCGAAATGGGACCACTGTCTGCTTCATCGACTGCTCGGCGTAATGACCATCCGGGATCTCTCCGCCGGATTTTAAGAGATCGGATTTGAAGAGCTGGTCGATGAAATTGAGCGAAATCGTCTGATGTAGCACGCCGTGGCGCTGGGCATGAAGCTGCGCGAAGGGAATCTCGCAACCGTTGTGCTTCGCCCCGTAATCGAAAGAAACACAAGCCACCACTTCATGCGTCTGGAGCGCCTCGTAGAAGGCTACTACGGAATCCATTCCGCCACTCAGCAGCACGCAGACTTTCATAATCCCGTGCCGAGCGATTCCGGAAAAGTGGCCTCCGTGGTAAGCTGGATGCCGCCCCGAGGTGCGAATTCCCCACGCACGATGATTTCCTCGGGTGCGAGTGCCGCAACGAGGTCATCAAGGATGCGGTTGACGATCTCCTCGTTGAAGGCGGGCTGATTACGAAATGAGGCGAGGTAAAATTTTAAACTTTTCGTCTCCACGATGGTTTCATTGGGCACATAGCGAATCACGATTTTCGCACAATCGGGCTGACCTGTCACCGGGCAGAGCGAGGAAAATTCTGACGTGGTGAGCGTGATCCAATATCGACGCCCGGGCCGCAGATTCGGGAAAATTTCCAAAATCGCATCAGTCGGGCTTGAGGGCAAACGGGTGTCTGCTCTCCCCAGCAAAGACAATTTCTCTAAATCAGCGCGTCCGGACATGCCGGAAGTCTGGAAACTCCCGCCCAAACGTCGATTCCTTTTTCAAGCAACCTGCAACAATCTGATTTTCACAAAAAACAGACGTGCCCGCACATTTATGGACCCGTCTAACAAATTTAGCGACATCGCCATATACTAAAACCGCCCGGCCTGTTTCAAGCTGGCGATGCCGTGCTCAACGGTGCGCCACAGCATGTCACCCCACGTGGCCGCATAACGAATCCACTCGCGTCCGAATTCTTTGAAATCCTGCCATGGAGTGTCCGCCGCCACACATAGCAGGCCGATCAGCACCAAAAGGTTCGCTAAATAGATCACCACCAGTGAGAAAAATGTCCCGTTTTCTTTCAGGTCCGGCTGGTCCCTTGGAATCATCCACACTGTCCAGATCATGTGGAACGTCCAAGTAATTCCCAATCCTCCATACAGCACCGGGTCCCAATTCGCTGAAAACCCCGTAAAGTGACGCGCCAACCCGAAAAGGCCGGCAAAAATCACTGCCCAGAACGGCACAAAGTAGGGTGAGAGCGAGATGAGTAAATTTGACTTATTCGTCGTGATATAGCCGCCCGTGGAACTTACATGAAAGCTCATCACTTTTCCCCGGAATAATAATACAAAGACCGCATGGGTAAGCTCATGGCCTAACACATAGAGATAGAGAAATTTGGTTTGGAGTAACCCGGACCAGAACCATCCGCACATCACTAAAGCACCGGTCGCGAAATACCAAAACTCAGCGGTTTGCCAAAATCCCTGATAAAGCGTGGCATGGGAGAATTTTGAGAGAAACGTCCACGTCGTGACCCAACACAGGGGCAGCCCGAGGATCGCGAGACTCCAGCGGGAAAGCCGCTTGAGAAATGCCAACGATACAAATTCATCGTCCGTATCCACAGCGCTGATCGCGGCATGCACGGATTTTGCTCCGCGATTGCCACGGCGCTTGTTGGCGCGCTCATGCGCCCGTTGGTTCGCCACACGGATGGTCTCGGAAAACGAAGCAGGACGTGAGGGCTGGTTTTTGACAGCTTTCTTCGGTAAGGATTTTTTCCGGGTCTTGTCCATCGGTCGGCGAGGGCAAGATTATTTAAGCAAACTTAATAAATCAAGCCCTCAATCGAGAAAGACTCGCAGAATGATTCCCCGCTCCTGCCCCCATTCACTCCCACTCGATGCTGGCGGGCGGCTTGGTGGAGATATCGTAAAGCACGCGATTGATGCCTTTGACCTCGTTGAGAATCTGATGGCTGGTCTCGCGAAGGAGGATTGCGGGAAGCTCTACCCAGTCCGCCGTCATCGCATCTTCGGAGACGACCGCCCGCAGATTGGTGGCCCACTCGTAGCTGCGCTCATCCCCTTTCACGCCCACGGTCTTCACCGGGATGAGGCCGGCGTAGGCTTGCCAAACTTTATCATACCAGCCGTGTTCCTTGAGCTTACCGATGAAAATGGCATCGCATTCGCGGATAATATGGAGGCGCTCCGGTGTGACTTCACCCGGGCATCTGACTGCGAGGCCAGGGCCGGGAAATGGGTGGCGCTGGAGGATGTCTTGGGGAATCCCCAAGGAGGTGCCCAGCTCGCGGACTTCGTCTTTGAAAAGCTCTGCGAGTGGTTCCAAGACTTTCCCTTGGGCTTGGAGTTCGAGGATTTTCGGCACCCGATTGTGATGGGTTTTGATCACAGAAGCCTTGGACTTGGCATTGGAGGCGCTCTCGATCACATCGGGATAAAGCGTGCCTTGGGCAAGCATCTCGGCATCGCCCACCGCATCCCAGAAGACCTCGATGAACATGTTCCCGATGATCTTGCGCTTCTTCTCGGGATCGCCCTCGCCGGCAAGGGCAGTGAGAAATTTTTCCGAGGCATCCACCGTCTCGATCTCAAGGCCGATACGTTTGAAATTCGCCTGCACGACGGCGGCCTCATCTTTGCGCAGCAGTCCGTTATCGACGAAAATCGCCCGGGTTTTGACACCTGCCTCCTTGAGCAATACGGCGAGCACCGTGCTATCGACCCCGCCGGAAACCCCGCAAACCACGAGTTTATCTCCGACCTTTTCGTGAATATCAGCGATCATCTCGCGCTTGAAATCTTCGATCTGGAACGGCCGCAAATCTTTGGCATGATTGAGGAAATTTTTTAAAATCTGCAATCCCTCATGGCTGTGCGTGACTTCCGGATGATATTGTATGCCAAAGAAACACTCGTTCCACTGGAGCGAAACGGGCGTGCCGTGTTGATTGGTGGCGATCACTTTGGCCCCGTCTGGCAAAATTTTCACCGTATCAGAATGGCTCATCCAGACTTGTGATGACGGCGAAATATCCTGATAGAGACCCGTGGATTCGGGCACCATCAAGCTCGCTGGCCCGTATTCGCGCCGGTCGCTCGCCTCGACGCTGCCGCCAAATTTAATGTTAAGCAATTGCATGCCATAGCAAACCCCGAGAACCGGGACATTGAATGCGGTGAGCGCTGCAAAATCGAGATCAGGGGCATCGTCATCACTGGTGCTGCTCGGCCCGCCTGATAGAATAATCGCTGCGGGATTACCTATCTCTGGAAAATCCTCAATGGCATATAACTTCGCAAAATAGCCTAACTCACGCACGCGGCGGACGATGAGCTGAGTGTATTGTGAGCCGAAGTCGAGAACGGCGACGTGTTGGGAATCGGACATAGTTTAAGAAAATTTTAAATCTTAAGCAAGCGGCTGATAGTTAGTGGGTTCCTCCGTCATCACGATATCATGCACGTGACTCTCGCGCAGGCCGCCTGCGGTGATGCGGGTGAAGACGGCGCGCTCGCGGAGTTCTGTGAGATTCGCAGCGCCGACGTAGCCCATGCCGGATTTGAGGCCGCCCATGAGTTGGAAAATCACATCGGAGAGCGGGCCTTTGTAGGGGACGCGGCCTTCCACGCCTTCTGCCACGAGTTTTCCGGAGCTATTCTGGCCGTAGCGATCGCCTGCGCCCTTTTGCATGGCGGCGATGGAGCCCATGCCACGGTAGGTTTTAAAGCGACGGCCTTGGGAGTTCACCGTCTGGCCGGGACTCTCGCGAGTGCCTGCGAGGAGCGAACCGAGCATGACCAGATCCGCACCGGCAGCGAGGGCTTTGACGATATCTCCCGAGTAACGGATGCCGCCGTCTGCAATCACTTTGACGCCTGCCTCGCGGCAAATATCTGCGACGTTCTGGATGGCGGTGAACTGCGGCATGCCGACGCCGGAAATGACGCGGGTGGTGCAAATGGAGCCGGGGCCGACGCCTACTTTCACGGCGCTGGCTCCCGCGGCGACGAGATCGCGTGCGCCTTGCTGGGTGACGACGTTTCCGGCAACGATTGGCACATCTGAAAGAGCGCGAAGTTTCCCGATCACATCCATCACATGGCGGGTGTGGCCGGTGGCGGCATCGATGAATAGGGCGTCTGCGCCCGCCTCAATGAGGATGCGGCCGCGATCAATGCAATCCGGCCCGACGCCGACGGCGGCACCGCAGCGGAGTTGGCCGTTCGAGTCCTTGGCAGCATTGGTGAAAGTGATGCGTTTCTCGATGTCTGAGCCTGTGATGAGTCCGGCGAGGCGGCCATCCGGGTGGACGAGTGGCAGCTTTTCGATGCGATTTTGATAAAGAATCCGGCGGGCCTGCTCGAGGCTGGTATTCGGCGGGCCGGTGATGAGCTTGCTGAGTGGAGTCATCACCTCGGCGACGGTGGTATCGGGGCGATCTAAGTAGCGAACATCTCTGCCAGTGACCATGCCTTCAAGTTTGCCTTCTGCATCGATAACCGGAAAACCCGAGAAGCCATTTTGCGCCATCACCGCGCGGACGTGCTCGACGGTATCCTCCTTGCGGACGGTGTGAGGCTTCTGAATAACGGCGTTTTCCGAACGTTTGACCCGGTAAACCATCGACGCTTGCTCGTCGATCGGGCAAGCGCGGTGGATCACGCCCATGCCGCCTTCGCGAGCAAGGGCAATTGCCAATTCGTGCTCGGATACGGTATCCATCGCTGCGGAAACGACGGGTAAATAGAGTTCAATCCCCGAAGTAATGCGGGTAGAAAGATTTGCCTCACCCGGTAAAACCTCGCTCAAAGCGGGTATTAGAAGAACGTCGTCAAATGAAAGTCCGAGAGAAATCTCTGCCATGGCGGAGTCAATAGAAGCGCCTATCGGGGTGCAAGTCCGAATCTGGGATGGGGAAAATTTTCCCAATTCAGCGGAATTGCTCTTGCTCGCTTTGATAACTGTAACCCGCTGCGGCTAATTTCTCGATGAGTAGGTGGTGATCCAAATTGTGAGTTTTTACGAGGTCTTCCAAAGAATCACTATGATTGCGCAGCTCGGTATTGATCAATCCGACGAGCAGGTGCGGGTCCATTTGGAGGTAAGTGGTGAGATTCATCAGGCGATCAGCGGACGTTGATATCTGGAGCGAGGAGCAATACGCGGCAATTTTGAAATGCCTCAATTCGTGAAACCAGCCGATTTACGCTGGATCGAGTGCTTGCAGGCATTGCCTCAAGGATACCACTGGATTTTACCAAATTCCCCAAGCGCATCGCCCCACGATCCGCCACGCTAGCGCGGATGATTTCGTCATCGTCATTCTCCGGTGGTGAGAATAATCCTTCAAGCCCGCTCTTGGGCTGCGGCACGAGGCGCGCTTCGGGTTCTTCTAATTTCGCCTCACGTGCGGCATAGGCGATGGCTTCGTGGAGGCCACCGATTTCATCGATGAGCCCTACGGCCAACGCATCTTTACCGCTGTAAACCCGGCCACCTGCCAGAGAATCGAGATCGCCTTTTAAGACCTTGCCTCGGCCATCGCTGACGCGTTTTTTGAAGGTGCTATATACCTCCGTCATCGAGTCGCGGACGAGCTTGGTTTCCTCCTCGGAAAAACCTTCGGTGACGTTCATGATTCCGGCGTTTTTGCCACGCTGGGTGCTGTGGGTTGTGATGCCGATTTTCGCCATCGCCTCGCCTAACACAAACTTCATCCCGACCACGCCGATGGAGCCGGTGATGGTCCCCTCCTCGGCGAAAATCCGTTGGGCGGCGGCGGAAACGTAGTAGCCACCGCTGGCAGCGATGCCACCCATGGAGACGACATAGGGCTTCTTGGTCGCGTTCCATTCATCGGTGGCTTCCCACAAAATCTCGCTGGCCAGCGCCGAGCCGCCCGGCGAATTCACCCGCAGGACGAGGGCTTTGGCTTTATCATCCTTGGCGAGCTTGAGAATCTCGCTGCGCACTGGAGCGATGGATTCTTCAGTGATATCCCCATCAAGCGCGACGACGGCGACGAAGTCGTTGCGAGATTTCCGATTGTTTGAATCGCTAAATATCAATTTAAAAAAGTCCATCATCCCGGTGATTTGGGGTCCGTCGAGATCTGGCAATTGGTATTCCCGATCAAAGTCAGCGTCCTCGCCGTAGGTTTCTTTGAGCTTTTTCACCAAATCCGTCCGATACATCAGGCTATCGGCGAGTTTCGCTTGAACGGCTTTTTCCGCAGTGAGGGTGCCATCATCGATCAGAGATTTCACGGCTTCTTGGGATAATCCACGGCCCTCTGCCACTTGCGCGACGACTTGGTTGAAAATCGAATCGATCAACGCTTCTTCCTGCTTGAGCGCGTAGTCGCTGGGACCGGTGCGATAGAAAGTTTCGCCAAAGCTTTTGAAATCACCGATGTGGATGACATCGGCGCGGACGCCAAGTTTATCCAGCATGCCTTTGAAATACAGGGATTCTGCATAGATGCCGTGGAATTCGCAATTCGCTTCCGGCATGAGGGTGAAGTGATTGGCGGCGCTCCCTAGCAAGGCGGTGCCGTTGGAAAGGTGCTCGGTGTAGAGCCAGACGTCCTTCCCAGCCTCGCGCAGTGATAGCAACTGGCGGCGAATTTCCTGGAGTTGGGATAAATCGAGCGAAGCACCATCCACATCCAGCACCACGGCTTTGAGCGCGGGATCGGTGAGGGCTTTTTCAAGGCTGCGGCTGAGGTCAAACATCGTAAGTGGCCGCGATGGATTCATGGTCAGTGCGAGAAATGAGTCGTCACTTGCCCCGGCTTCTGTGATCGGGCCTTCAAGGTCATAGATGGCGATGATGGGTTTGACAGCAGCCTCTTCGGCTGCGGCGAGCGGAAGGGCGAGGGCCATCAAGCAGAGAAGTAAGCGGGGCATGCGTGTGATTACACCATTTCCCGCTTCCATCAACCGCGTAATTTCAATTCCCTAGTCGAGAAATCCCGTCAGTGGGCTGGTGGCATTGGCATGCTCACTGGGCAGCGGCAGGCCGAGTTCGTAGGCTTCACGGCCGGCTTGCACTGCTTTTCTGAAAGCGGCAGCCATCCGCAACGGGTCACTTGCGATGGCAATAGCGGTGTTAATCAGGACCGCATCCGCGCCGAGTTCCATCGCTTCCGCGGCGTGGCTGGGTGCGCCGATGCCGGCATCGATGATCACGGGGACGATGGCTTGATCGATGATGATGCGGATTTGATCACGGGTGACTATTCCCTTGTTAGAGCCGATTGGTGCACCCAGCGGCATGACGGTGGCGGTTCCCACTTCTTGTAGGCGCTTGGCGAGCACGGGATCCGCATTGATGTAGGGAAGCACGGTGAAACCTTCTTTCACGAGAATTTCAGCGGCTTTGAGAGTCTCGATGGGGTCTGGCAGAAGGTAGGTGGGATCCGGGTGGATTTCGAGCTTCACCCACTTCGGCAGGCCTGCGGCGTGGGCCAGCCGGGCGAGTCGCACGGCCTCCTCGGCATTCATCGCACCGCTGGTATTTGGGAGTAACAGATATTTCTCGGGGTCGATGAACTCCAAGATATTGGCGTAGGGATCGCGCTTGCCGCTGAGATCCGCGCGGCGCAGGGCCACGGTCACGATCTGGGTGCCGCTGGCCACGAGCGCGTCGCGCATGGATTCGTTGGAAGGAAATTTCCCAGTTCCGAGAAAGAGACGGGAGCTGAACTCGCGCCCGGCAATGGTGAGGATGGACATGGAAGGTGGATTGGTCATTTCAGATCTCGGACTTTAAATTTTCGGCCAGCCAAACTTCAAATGCAGCGTGATTTCTCAAATCATACTGCCAGGTGCGGAAACCATGCTCCCTGCCGGTGGCGATATTTTCTGGCAAATCATCGATGTAGAGAACTTCGCTGGGAATCAGCCCGTAGCGGTCGATCGCGTGCTGGTAGATCGCCGGGTGCGGCTTGATCGCCCCCACTTCGTAGCTGAGGATGGCTTCGGGAAAAATAGAAAATTCGGGAAACTCGCTGAAGATCCATGGGCAGTGGATGGAATTTGTGTTGGAAAAGAGGATGAGCCGGTGGCCGTCGTCAGAAAGTTTCCTCGCGCATTCCCACATCGGCTCATTTCGTGTGAAAATTTGCTGCCAAGCATGGTGGAATTCCTCAGAAGTCGATTTGATCCCTAACACTTCGATGGCCCATACCGTGTATTCATCCAAATGCATCGCTCCGGCTTCGAAATCATCTTTGCGATCCAACAATCGAGCAAGACGCGACTCCCGATCCGGAGAATCCGCAGGTAAAAGACGGCCGAGTGATGGGATGAAGTCAAAGTCCAGTAAAACGCGGCCGATATCGAAGAGAAAGGTCATAGAGGCTTGGAAGCATCGGGTGCATCTGCGATCTGGGCGAGGATAAACTTCGCTGCAGTGATCGCCCCGGCATTTTTATCGTGGGTCATGAGAGCCTGTTTCATGGTCCGCCAGATTTTCCCATGGTCAGCGGTGATTTCTAAAATCGCGGTGCGGAGCGCTTCGCCAGATACCGCGAGGCGGCCTCCGCCGAGGATTTCGAGCAAGCGCAAATTCCCCTCCTCTTGCCCCGGAACTAAATGGTGAATCAACATCGGGCAACACGCAGCGATTGCCTCATGAACGGTGGCACCACCCGCTTTCCCGACGACAAGGTGGTGGCTATTGAGCAGCTCCGGCACCCGCTGTGTCCAGCCGACTAGACGGACCCGACCCGGAAACGCCCTTTGGATTTCCTTCGCCCGTGAGGCCAGCAGGCGGACATTCCGCCCAAGTACGAGCGTGAGTGTGACGGCGGGCGATGCTTCTAAAAGCGCACGACAGTGGCTCCCCAGCAGGCTTCGCCTCGCCGTGGGAAAATAGAGCACCCGGAACGGATCGCACGAGACATCAATGGCCAAAGGCGCGATTTGAGAAAATACCGGATTCACCGGAAATCCAGTTTCCTCGATTTTTTCCGCAGGTAATTTTTGCTCCACCATCGCCGAGCGGGTGAACTGATCCGTCACCAGCCAGAAATCCGTGGGACATCGGAGCCAAGAAGCATTAATTTCAATCGAGTCCGTAATCACCGTGAAAACGGGCAAAGTTTTCCCACTCTTCTTGAAAATCCGTGGCAGGAAATACGGATAAAGCGGGAACGTGCTCACCACCGCATCTGGTTGGAATTTATCGATCAAGCCGGCCAGTGCAGCCTCAGGCCGGTGCATCAGAGGAGCCCGCGGTCGGCTAAAATCACATTTGTCCGTCGCACGGTAAACCGCAGCCCATACTCGCGGTAACCTATTTGTAGCCAACCGGTAAGCCCGGCAAACTTGCGCCGTCAACCGCGGCGATCCGAGCGAACAAGGATCCGCCACTTGCGTCACACAACCCATGTGATCGAGCGCGAGAGCAAGATTCCTCGCCGCGCTATTGTGCCCTTCTCCGAAGGCGGCGGTGACGATGAGAATGCGTTTAGGAGCGATCATAGGGGTAGCTGCTGCGAAATTTAAAGTGAGAGATGCGTTGCGTCGATGGGGATTTAGGTTTTTCCTTCGGCACCGGATGGCACGCGAGAAAAAACGTTACGAACTGAGGGAAGTCGACGATACGACCGTCGAGAAAGCGTCTTCCTACATTCGGCTCGAGAAAGATCATGGAGAGTCCGAAGAAGATCTTCACGTCGAAATTCTTGAGAAGAAAAAAGATCCCATCGTCGTTGAAAAGTTGTCTGTAGCCGTCAGGGACGGCATGCAGGTCCGCAGCCACGAGCCAAATATTGACTTAATCCTCGATCCTGCTGCCGAGGCGGCGCAAGGATTGGAGCAAAACTGGGGCAATGAATCCAGCGCTAGCTCAGGCATCCCTTGGGGTTGGTTTGCCCTTCTGGGTCTCGTCATTAGTGCCGCTTTGGTATGGTCACTCAGCAACGTCGAGAAATCGCAAACAAAAGCCGTGAAAATCGCGCAAAGCGCGAACACAACGCTTACCATTGATGAGACTGGCAACCGCGAAGCGACGTTACTTATCGAAGCTATTGAGAAAACAATTCGTCAATTCTTCGTTGCAACTACCATCGAGGATCGCCTCAAACTCGTCCGCCACCCCGAGCGCGTCAAAGCTCTCATGGAGAATTATTACGGTGCGCAAAATTTCCCCTTAGTCAGTGAACCTTTGGATGCCATTGTATCACTGCACCCGATTACTCTCGAGAGGTCTGCTGCTTTCTGGATGGGTTCAGTTTCATTTAAAAATAGTAAGCAACAAGATCTCATTCTCGAAATCCTAGAGTCAGGTGAAGTGAAGATCGATTGGGAAACCTTGATCTGTTATCAACCGATGAAGTGGGAGGAATTCATCAAACAGCGGCCTGAGGGGAAATCGAATGATTTTCGTGTTTACATCGAGCCCGATAACTTATTCAGCCATGAATTTGCAGATTCAAGTCGTTGGAATTGTTTCCTTATCAGCACGCTCCATAGTGACGAAATTGTCTATGGATACAGCGAAGTAGATAGTCCAATTTCAAAAGATATTCTCTCGCAAATCGCGCAAAATCAAGGGCAACGCGTATCTTTGATCCTTCGCCTTGGGATACCTGAAGGATTGAAATCCCGCCAAGGAACAATTATTGAAAAAGTGGTTTCTAATAACTGGATCTTCGTCGAAGACCCCAGCATCACTTCGCCATAATTTAGGAACATCGCTCCTTGAACTCGTCCCGCTCATCATCCGCCGCCCCTGTGCGTGTGCGCTTCCTGCACGTCCTCCTAGGTGCTGCGCTATTTCTCGCCTATCAATACGGGGTCTCCCTGTGGAAGCTCACCCATTCCTCACAGGCGATGGAAAACAAATTCAGCGCTCTCGCTCGCGATGAATTCATGGGATTTCTGGTTCTTCAGAATCTTAAAATGTTGATGGCCTATGCCCTGCTGGCTCTGATCGCCACATTTCTAGTCCAACCTCTCGTCACTTTCTGGACCAAGCGTTCCAAGCACCAAGGTGTAATCTCTGTAATTCTCAGAAGCGCCGCCCTCACCACACTCATCCATGGCTACTGCACCCTACGATTGGTAGAGACACGGCCCTATTTCCTCGATGAAGCAGAATTCGGACATTGGTATTATAAGGCACTGGACTTAATACCTTTGGCAATTAAGCCGGCGTCCTTATTTGGGCTCTTTGTCATATTACCGCTACTTTTCATCGGCCTAGCCAGCTTGTGGCAAATCAATCGGCGGGGTCGCAAGGGCTGGCTAGCTGCCGCAGCGGTAGC
>Ga0335395_10002535_pt1 | contig 11315 bp, 9 predicted proteins | sample MAT02_FD_205744 | JGI IMG/M metagenome (GOLD analysis project Ga0335395, IMG submission 205744) | Freshwater microbial communities from Lake Fryxell liftoff mats and glacier meltwater in Antarctica - MAT-02 (spades assembly) (version 2) ...
CAGTAGGTCATTCCGAAAATCATCATCCCGTTCCAGCCTAGAGCGCCAGAATGAACGTGAGCGATCGTCCAGTCGGAGTAATGGCTGAGACCATTAATGCTCTTGATGCTCAGCATCGGCCCTTCGAACGTCGCCATGCCGTAAAACGTAATGCCGACGACAAAGAATTTTAATACTGGGTCGCTTGAGACTTTGTGCCAAGCCCCGCGAAGGGTCAACAACCCATTGATCATGCCGCCCCATGAAGGCATCCATAACATCAAGCTAAAGAGCATCCCTAACGAGCATGCCCACTCGGGCAGCGCCGAGTAGTGAAGATGGTGCGGACCAGCCCAAATGTAAATAAAGACCAGTGACCAGAAGTGAATGATCGAAAGCTTGTAGCTGAATACCGGACGCTCGGCCGCTTTCGGTAGAAAGTAGTACATCAAGCCGAGAAACGGCGTGGTCAGAAAGAATGCGACTGCGTTGTGTCCGTACCACCACTGCATGAACGCATCTTGAACACCTGCATAGATCGGATAGCTCTTGCCAAGACCAATCGGCACAACAAGATTGTTGAACACGTGCAGCACCGCGACGGTCACGATTGTGGCAATGTAAAACCACAGCGCGACATACAAATGCCGTTCCCGCCGATGAATCAGTGTCATTAAAAAATTGCCGCCGAAGAAGCCAAGCCAAACGATCGCGATGGCGATATCGATCGGCCACTCCAGCTCAGCGTATTCCTTGCTTTGCGTGATCCCGAGCGGCAGCGTAATCGCAGCCGAAGCAATGATTCCTTGCCAGCCCCAGAAGTGCAGCCAACTGAGCTTGTCGCTCCACATCCGTGCTTTGCAGAGACGCTGAGTGCTGTAATAGACAGCGGCAAAGATCCCGTTCCCGCCAAAGGCAAAAATCGCTGCATTGGTATGTAATGGGCGAAGCCTACCAAAGCTGAGCAACTGCGACATCCAACCGAGCGGCTCAAAAACTTTTGGCAGCACCAACAGCACCGCGACGGTCAAGCCGACAAGCATCGCCACCAATCCCCACAGCACCGTCGCCGTGAGAAAGCTTCGCACAATCGAGTCGTCATAGCTGTACTGGTCGACCGAGGTCGTAGCGTCACTCGCAGGAGTTCGCGTGCTAGTCGTGCGGGTCAAAGATTCGTTGGTCAAGGACGCCATCGTAGCGATCACTCCAAGGTCAATGCATTAGTTCGATGGACCGCGAGCATTAACACAAACAGTGCCAAAGTCGCATGCATCAAGGAATCGCCCTGCAAACAACGGCATCGACGTTCGTCAAACGCACGCATTCGTGCGAAGCAACGCGTTAATCCGATAAATTGTCGCACGTCGTCGAGCAGGCCCTACCTTCAAGAGGGTCAGACCTAAACATCCCAATGCAGCGAGACATCGCCGCACGCAAAAGCGCGCCCCGCCGCACACACCAAACAATGCGTGCCAATTTACGCTTTGCCCGCGTCCTTCGCGCAATTGAAGGGCAACAAAGTCGCTCGTCGCTCCGCGACGTCAGCGTGAAGCGAGAGGAGACCTGCCATTTCGTAAGTCTGTGCGCCATGAACACGGGGACAATCGTTCCTCTAAGTCACCGAGAATAGGTCAGCTACATTCTTCGATAAGATTTGCCATCGCTTTTTGAGAGCACATGGACGCGCGAAGAAGGAACGTCGACAACCCAATACTCTTGCACACCTGCTTCGGCATAGATATCTGCCTTTTCCTGAAAATCCAAATTGAGTCGGTCTGCCGAATCAATGAATCGCAATTCGCCGCGAATCAATTCCACCTTTTTACCATCGATGCGATCAAACGAACCGCAGTCGACCATCGAATCGAACTCCGCTCCTGTCAGCTTTGCAAAGGTCGTATTCCTTGCTTCCCTCAGTGAGCCTCAAACTGATTGATTCGAACGACAACTGGGGATGCCAAGACTGGCGCGTTTATTGGCGATGGTTTGCTTGGAGACTCCCAATTTTTTGGCGAGGACGGAGTCGGATACCTTCCCCAAATTCTTGATTACCAACTCCCATCGAATTTTTTTGCGAATGGACGCCTTCGCTTTAATTTGGTGTCTGGCTCGATACGCGGACACTGTCCCTGCCGATAAACCCAGCTCCGCACCAATGATCGCATCGGACTCGATACCCAGCCGAGCAACAATTTCAGGAGTCCATCGCGACTGCGTTGTGGCAGCGACAAAATTCGGTATTTGTAGTCGGCGTCGTTTCATCGCTACCTGACGTCGATTGATTTTCAATCTTAGGCCGAGTTCAACGTCCGTCATCGTCCCCAGCAAAGCCAACTCGCTTTTCGCCCATTGCCGACGAGCCTTTTGTGGCCTCTGCGAGTCAATCCCAAGCAGTCGTCGCTTCAATCCAACGTTGGTCGCGTCGATTCCCAATTCTTCAGCGATCTGACGGTCAGTAGATTTTCCTAATCGGGCAAGTTGGCGTTTCGTCCAATGATGCCGTAGATTGTCCCGAGAGTACCCGAATGATCCAATGCCAAGAGCTTGACGCTTTTTGAATACGGTATTTTTGGTCACGCTTAATTTGGCCGCTACATCAGCGTCGGAGGCTGTTCCCAACAGGGCTACCTGTTGTGCATTCCAAGCCAAACGACTCTTACTTGTGGCGGAACGCTGGCGAAGCAACGGTTTGGCTTTCTGCTTTTGCATATCTCAAAAAAATTCCTGTGATGCAAGTCTAAGTATATCCGAGTGAGGGTCAACCTCGATCGTAGAAAATTGCTCCCGGTTGATAATTGGGACCACCTCCAGGCTGGAACGTGGCTTCAAAATCTTGTACCGTGCTCAGATCAATTTCTCTCAAACCAGCGGAGATTTTCATGTCGTACGACAATCCCTACGCATCGCCGTCATTTTCGACCGAGTCTCCGATTTCACCTTTCCAAATTGGAAGCGGGGAAATCCGAAACATCAAAGCCGAAATTGGCGACATTTTTAATTACTCACTGAAAGTCTGGAAAGAGAATCTTGGGATTCTCATCGGTGCGACTCTGATAGTTTTCGGGCTCGCATTTGGCTTGGCTTTTTTTGAGGGCTTCGTCGAATCGATGCTCAAGGGAATCGATCAGCGTTCCACGGCTGCGTCATCAATTTTTGCGTTGTTCTCTAGCATTTTATCGAATGTTTTTCAGTCCTTTGTAGCTATTGGCGACCTTCAATTGATGCTTGCTCTACTTCGTCGACAACCCGCTTCGATAGGAATGCTATTTAGCGGCGGCGAGCGTCTCTTGCCAACAAGATGATGTCTGGCCAAATCGACACCCGAACTGGCCAAGTTTTGTAACCAGACGCTTGCGAGTCGATTAAAGTGGTGCTCAATGTCGCGGGAACGGGTGCCGATGAACGATTGAGGACAATCGTTCTACTCTGTTAGTAATCAACTCGCATCAGGAACAGGCCGTGCGGTGGCGCGGTGGGGCCGGCTTTGGTTCGGTCGGCACCGGCTAAGACGTCGGCGACCCAAGCTGGCGACTGCTTGCCTCGGCCAACTTCGACCAAGGTGCCGACTATGTTGCGGACCATGTTGTAAAGAAAACCATCGGCTTCGATCTCGAGCGAAACGTATTGGCCGCCGCCGACAGGTTCACCGCCCTGCGCTCCACTGCCCTGGCTTGGCCTGCCCTGCCCTGCCCTGCCTTGGCGCTGTTCAATCAGGATGACCAATTCGCGGACGTCTCGTACGGTCGATTTGCGAACGGCTCCGGTGGCTTGAAAGCTGGCGAAGTCGTGCTTGCCGACCAAGTGCTTTGCCGCTTCCTGCATCGCGGCCACGTCGATCGGACCTTGGAGATGCCACCGATATCGATACTCGAACGCATCCCGCGTGCCGCCGATTTGAAGTTGATACCGATATCGCTTTCCGGTTGCATCACGAATCGCATGAAAATCTTCCGGCGCGTCGCTGATGCTGCTGATCGAGATATCACTGGGCAACTTGCTGTTCAGCGCACGACATAAGTCAGCGGCACTCGCTCGCCAAGTCGCCAGCGAAAAGCTTGCCACTTGAGCGATCGCGTGGACGCCGGTATCGGTCCGCCCGCTGCCAGTGACGCGGACTTGCTCGCCGCAGATCTGCTTGATCGCGAGCTCAAGCATTGCCTGAATCGTTGACCTGCCAGGCTGGACCTGCCAACCGGAATAGGCTGAACCGTCATAGGCGACGGTCATTTTGTACCATTGCCGAGAACCGCCTGCGATGCTCATGCCACCGAGACGCTTTTGACCAGCAGTTCAGCAATTTGTACTGCGTTGGTCGCGGCGCCTTTACGCAAATTGTCGCTCACACACCAGAACGCAATGCCATTGCCGCCGCTAATGTCCTTGCGGATGCGACCGACAAAGACGTCGTCCTTGCCTTCGCAATCACGCGGCATCGGATATCGCTTGCTCGCCAAGTCATCAACCAGAGTGACGCCTGGTGCGGCCGCAAACAGCTCGCGAGCCTCTTCCACCGAAAGCGGTCGTTCGGTTTCAACCAAGATCGATTCGCTGTGCCCAAAGGCAACCGGAACTCGCACGCATGTCGGACAAACTTGGATCGAATCATCGCCCATGATCTTGCGAGTTTCATACACCATCTTCATCTCTTCGGATGTGTAACCCGCATGCTTTTCGCCACCGATCTGTGGGATCAAGTTGAAGGCGATCGGATGAGCAAAAATGCTGGGCGTGATGACTTCGTTGTTCAACGCACCGCGAGTGCTCTCGATCAATTCATCGCAACCGCTCAGCCCTGCCCCGCTGGTCGCTTGATAAGTGCTGACGACGACTCGCTTCACCCGTGCGGCACGATGCAGCGGTGCGAGCGCGACGACCATTTGCGTCGTACTGCAATTAGGACTGGCGATGATGCCTTGGTGGCGTTCAATCGCTTCTGGGTTGACTTCAGGAATCACCAGCGGGACGTTCGGATCCATGCGAAAGTAACCGCTCTCGTCAACGACAACCGCGCCCGCCTTCACGGCCCAGGGCACGAACTCCATCGCGACTTCGTCTGGCGTGCTGGCGATGACCAAGTCGACGCCCTTGAAAGCCGATGGTTCAAGCAGTTCAACCTTGATCGATTGCCCATTGACCTGGACAATCGTCCCGGCTGAGCGAGCGGATGCCAACAGGCGCAACTGCTTGTACGGAAAACCTCGTTCCTGCAATTGCTGCAACACAATTCGGCCAACGGCACCCGTGGCACCGACTAAGGCAATGTTTTCAAACACGGCGTAACCATCTCTCTTCAAATAATAAAACAATGGGCATTTCGAACGTGCTTGCCAAATTCGCGGCGAAATCGCTACGAGCTCGGTGAACACGCCGACAATCAAAATTTTTACTTAGTTAGTTATCTAAGGCTTCGATCAATTTCGGCAGCTCGAAATCAACAAGTCCGTAACCACCACGTCCACTTTGCACACGATTTTTGACTTGACTGATCGTGTTTTTAGCGGAGGTTTCCCAGAACTTGGCGATCATGGTTGCGTCCAGCGGTGTGTAGGATCGAAAGACACGAAAGCCAACACCACGAGCAGGATCGGAGGTAAACCACCAAGGACTGCGAGGGAAATTAGGATCCTCTTCTTTCCAAACCTCGTCGTCCGATGCCAAGCGGACCGTTGAACGGAGTTCTTTAGGTTCCATCTCCCAGCTTCCCCCGCGAACCACGCAGGGCGAGGAAGTTAGCGGCCATTTGGCCGTATCGACGGCGGCTAAGTTTTCCTTGCCGCTCAACCATGCATTGCCGTCTTCGGTGTACTGGTTCATTGTCCACTCGGCAACGTTCCCGTGCATGTCGTGAAGCCCGAACGCATTCGGCTTCTTGGTCCCAACCGCTGCCGGTCCCGAATCGGCGTTGTCGACGTACCATGCGAAGTCATCGATCGCTTCAGCATCTTCGCCCCAACTGAATGGAGTTGTCGACCCGGCGCGGCAGGCATACTCCCACTCAGCTTCAGTTGGCAAACGATATTGCTCACCGGTAAGAAGGCTCAACCACTTTGTGTACTGTTGGGCTGCATACTGAGTCATCGTCACCGCTGGCTGCTCCGGCTCTTCGCCATACTCGTACGTGAAGTCAGGCTCATACAATTCGGTCGGGGCGGTGATCGCATCAGCCATATTGTTGTCATTGACGATCCGTTCACCTTTGGATTCAAAGTCTTTGAAGATCGCGTACAGCTTCATATACTCTTTGTACTGAGCCCAATTGGTTTCCGTCTTCGCGACCCACATTGGCGGCACTGTCACTTTGACTTGCGGCCCCTCGTCTTCGCGATGCGATAAATCTGCTTCGCCGCTGCCATAGTTAAAGCTGCCGCCGGGAACGGGGATCATCTCGAACTTCACGTCGCTGCCAGGGATGGTAACGGTGTAAGGAACCAGAAATTTACCGTCAACTTCAACGAAGGGCTCACCTGCGGGCTTTTCGTCGCTGATGCCCAAACTGAACGCTGCTCCGGCGACATTGGCAGACGCGACAGTCGTCTCTGCATATGCATCGGTCGAACTAACGACGGCCAAGCTGAACGTAAAAGCGGTTAGACCTAGTGAGGCCAGGAGAATACTGCAACGCATGGTTTGGTAGCGAATCCAAGTAGTACCGATCGTTCTCATTGCCGTCGAACCGCAAATGCTAAGGAGCAATGTGGCCGCGACAAACGCACTCTTCGAGTGTGCGACAAAGTATAGTCAGAGGGACGCGAATCGACCACGTGGATAGCTAACTAGGCATAAAGTTTTCAGTTTTCAGTTTTCAGTTTTAAAAAGCTCTCCTTCGACCTCGTAACGATGGGGGCTGGAATGTGTCCAGCCAGAACTTGAGGCAAAATCAGCGAAGTGGTTCGACCGCGATAGACGATCGGTCCGTTACGGCGAGAGCCCAAAAAACACAGTATTTATCGCATCTGGCCATGCTTGCGTCAAACCATGTTGCATGCTGTTAATGTCAGGCAATGCTGATTCCTCCGGTACTTCTGCGGCCTGCCTGAATGTTGATTTACCCCCTCACCATGGTTTGGATGAAACTGCCCATGAACAAACAATTTGCTCTCGCGTTTGCTGCTTTGCTGTGCTTTGCGTCTCAAGGTTATGCCCGCCACCCGTTCGTTTATGACCCGATTTCCGAAGCTCCGTCGGTCCTCGTTAAATCGGATGCTGTTGCTGTTGCAGCTCCCATTGCTGCCTCAGTCCCCGCAGACTCTGCCGTGATGGCGCAGGCTGAATCTGCTGCGGTGATGGTTGAAGCCGACGTGATTGAATCCGGTGCTGCACCGATGCCAGCAGATGGAACCGTGGTCGAATCCGAACCGGCCATGATGACTGAATCCGCTCCGGTCTATCGCTCGCGAACCTATCGGAAGTCTAGCGGCGGTGTGGTGAGCGAGTTAAATCAACTCGAGCGTCGGAAGAATTCTTGGATTCGCCGTAACATCTTCGGACGCTAGTGGTCCGTCAGTGTTGAGTAGTTGAGTAGTAAGAATAGATTCTGCTCCGGGCCATTGTTTCCACCAACTTTGACCCGCAAGCTCGGCCCGGAGCGGGACGATAAGTAAACGGTAAGTTATTCGCCTTCGAGAACTGGGCGGGTGCCAATCACGACTTGGAATGTTACTAGTTTACCATCACGTCGAATCTCCATGTCGACTTTGGTGCCTGGGGAAAGATCTGCAACCTTTCGCATTAAATGTCCCATGTCATTGATAGTGTCATTGTTGATTCGCTGCACTACGTCACCGGCGAGCAATCCCGCGATTGCCGCCGGTGATTCTTTTCCAGCAAGACTTGCAATCAACGCACCTCGCTCGCGATGGTTTTCCCCCACGAACAATGCATCGGGGACTTCCGCCATTGCGATGCCGAGCCAACCTCGTTCGTAACGCCCCGATAGTTTCAATCGATTGTAAACTTCTTGCACAACATTGCTGGGGATCGAAAAACTAACGCCACGATAGGTGTCACCCACAATCGCGGTGTTGATCCCGACAAGCTTGCCATTGATGTCGACCAGCGGCCCGCCACTGTTTCCCGGATTTACGGCGACGTCGCTTTGCATAAAGTCCTGGTATCGAGTGCTCGCCTTCACCATGCGGTGCTTGCCGCTGAGGATACCGAAGGTCACCGTATGGTCCAACCCGAACGGACTGCCAACGGCCCAAACCGGCGACCCAACATTGCATCCATCGCTATCACCCCAGCCAATCGGCATCAAATTCGGTGCATCCACTTTCAACACAGCGATGTCAGTCAACGCATCGGTACCAATAACCCGAGCCGCAACTCGTCTCCCGTCGCTCAATCCAACCATGATCGCGTTGCCTTCGGCGATCACATGTCGATTCGTAAGAATGTAACCCTCCGCGTCAACGACCACGCCGCTACCCTGATCGGAAAATGGAACTGCAACTTCGGGACCGACTCCTGACAAGAAACGAGCAACATCAGACGTTGGTTCTTGCTCTGACCGGCGAACGTCGATGTGAACAACGCTTGGCCCGACGCGATCAGTGACCATTTGATAGGCGTTGCTGAGCGCCGACAGCGAGACATTCTTGAGCCCGTCACCGCTGGCTTCGTACTTGGCTCGCAATTCGCCTCGATGCCACGCGTACCGAATTTCTTCAACGATCGTCGGCATCGCAAAGCGAGCGGCTGCCAGCATCGTGCCCATTGCCAGCAGAAAAAAAACCGCTTGACCCAAAGCATTCGAAGTCGTCGACAGTTCCGAATCAGCACCTGATTGCCTGTTTTCACGAATGCTCGGCGTTGCGACTGGCGCTTGGGATTCAACGTTCAAAGCTTCGGATTCAACGCCATCTTCATCAAACGATTCAAATCGCTCGATCTCCGACAACACGTCGTCATGCGATTCAGCAGAGCGGTTCCCAAGTGACATCAAAGAGTTCCCCTACGTTGGTCTGGCCCACGTCGATCTGGCACGGCAAACTCGCGTCGGACGGATCCGGTTGGCGGCATGAAAACCCATTGTAGCGCCAATCAAGCGGTAAAAAGCAAACTTCCGTGAAGATAAATTCTCGAATTTTCCGATCGACCCCGGAATATCCAACCATCGCCGCCCTCGCCCGTCGCTTTGTCAACGAAAACGCGCCACGGATATTCGCGCTGCCTTGTCCATAACCGGGCAAAAGTGATTATCCTCTAGTCAGCCAACTCTGGCGTTTTCCGTCGCTGTTCTTTCCCAAAACCAGTCGCAAATCATGCTGTCGACACGCCAAAGTATTCTCCAAGCTCTGCGCGAAATCCGGTTGATCGACCCCCATTCGCACATCAACCCTCATCAGCCAGGTTCGACAACCTTGGCCGACATCATGGGTTATCACTACTACACCGAATTGGTGCATTCGGCGGGAACGCCAAAACACGCGATCGAATCGCCAGGCATCACCCCGCGCGAATTGGTCGGCACGCTCGTTACCGGCTTGCCTCATCTTTCCAACACAACGCAACATGCGTGGTTGATCGACCTCTGTCAGCGATTCTTTGGATTCCAAGATGACGTCATCAACGAATCCAATTGGGAGTCACTGTTTGACGCGGCGGAATCGACCATGGCAATCGCCGATTGGGCCGACGTCGTGCTGGAAAAATCAAACGTCGAAGCCGTCTTTTTAACCAACGACTTTGATGACGACCTGGAGGGCTTCGACACCAAGACCTACATCCCCTGCCTCCGTACCGACGACCTTGTTTTTCATTTGAGCAAGATCGAAGTTCGTGACCGACTTGCCGTCTGCTCAGGCATCGATATCGATGGGTCGCTGAAGTCGCTGCGCGATGCCATCGAGCAACGTTTCGAACACTTCGTCGCGCACGGTGCGAGAGCATGTGCGATCTCCTTGCCTCCCGATTTTTCACCGGCCCCAGTTTCCGATGGACGAGCCTCCACCGCGCTCGATGCTGTCATCCGCTTAGGAACCTCTGCCGACGCATCGCATAAATCAGCGTTAGCCAAACGCGTCTTCTGGACCATCGTCGAACTCTGCGATCAATACCACTTACCGATGGACTTGATGATCGGTGTCAATCGCGACGTTTACACAGAAGGCGTTTACCAAGGCCGCGATCTATACGACAGCCGTGTCTCGCTGATCCAGTATCGCGAGTTGTTCAATACGTTTCCGAACGTGAAGTTTCCAGTCTCCGTATTGGCAAGCGTCACCAACCAAGAGCTGGTCAGCTACGCTTGGATTTTTCCCAACGTGATCACCAATGGACATTGGTGGTACAGCAACACGCCATCGTTCATCCGTCGCGATGCGGCTGCACGACTTGAGGCTGTCCCGCGCAACAAACAGATCGGCTACTACAGCGACGCGTATAAGTTGGAGTTCATCGCGCCGAAGTTCGAGATGTACCGGAACATTCTAGCCGGAATCCTGACCGACGATTTTGTCATCGAACGAGGGTGGTCCGAGGAAAAAGCAATCGAGCTGGGACGACAGATCTTGCGTGGCAATGTCGATACCGTGTTCCCGGATCTCGCTGTTTCCGTTGTCGATATCCAACCGCATCCGGCAAATGGGAGTCGCGAGCATCTGGGCATGGCGGCTACTGCGATCGCCACACCGATTGCGATCGCTAGTGCTTTTGCGGCATCAAGCGAAATGTTCGTCGACGATGTCGTTGAAGTCGCGGACGACGTTAGCGAACCGATTGCGGCGTCGCCTGCATGGCTGACATCGCCCGAAATCGACGAGGAAGGAGATGCGGAAGCTGGCTATCCAACGCCGAGCGATTTAAATCTGGAAGCGCCGAGTTCTACGCCGCCGGCCGAGCCTGACGATGCGTTAATGCTAATGCGTGAAGACGAGCCGCTGGAGTTTCTTGATGAAGAGACGAACGATTCTTCGGACAACGATTTCGTTGTACTGGACGACAATGACGAAAAACCAGCCAAAACCACCGACATCTATTCAACCCTTGAGCTGGACGGACCGATGATCGCTAGCTCACCATCCGAATTACCAGCCGACACAAGCGACTGGTTTACAGGTCCATCAGAACCAGGCGATGAACCTGAGCCTGAACTTGACGCCGCCCCACTGCCATGGATCGACGACGAACCGATTGAGTTGCTTCCTGAAGAAACGAACGAAACCTCAGAGAACGATTTTATTGTTGCCGATGAGACGGAATTGTCACCGGCAACCGATGACTGGTTCGATGGATCGCCGACCACGAACTCACCGCCACCCGAAACCGACGTTCGATATTTTCGCGCTGACGATGAGCCATCGGCAAGTGATACGGAAGCACCTCATGCGGACGAG
>Ga0335395_10002543_pt1 | contig 11303 bp, 8 predicted proteins | sample MAT02_FD_205744 | JGI IMG/M metagenome (GOLD analysis project Ga0335395, IMG submission 205744) | Freshwater microbial communities from Lake Fryxell liftoff mats and glacier meltwater in Antarctica - MAT-02 (spades assembly) (version 2) ...
GTTCGGCTACACCGGGGTGGCCAGCGTGCAGGCCGCGGTGGCTGGCGCCGATTCCACCACCACGGTCGACCTGTCATCCACCTACCTGGAGTGGTGCGCGGCCAACCTGTCGCTTAACGGCTTCGGCGGCGCCCAGCACCGGCTGGTGCAGGCCGATGCGCTGCGCTGGCTGGAGGCCGAACGCAACCGCTACGAAGTGATCTTCTGCGACCCGCCCACCTTCTCCAACTCCGCGCGCGCCGATGACTTCGACATCCAGCGCGAGCACGTGCGCCTGCTGCGCGCCTGCGTGGAGCGGTTGACCACCGAGGGCGCGCTGTATTTCTCCAACAACTTCAGGCGCTTCAAGCTGGACGCCGACGCGGTGGCGGAATTCGCCCGCTGCGAGGAGATCAGCGCGCAGACCATCGGCCCCGATTTCGAACGCAACCCGCGCATCCACCGTTGCTGGCGGTTGACGCGCCTCTGATCGCGGCAGGGGCATCGCGCCCATGGGGCGCTCCTACAACCGGCAGGGGCATCTCGCCCATGGGGCGCTCCTACAACCGGCAGGGGCATCGCGCCCATGGGGCGCTCCTACGACCGGCAGGGGCATCGCGCCCATGGGGCGCTCCTACGGGAGCGCGTGCACCTTCAGAGATTCAATTTTCGTAGGAGCGGCCCCTGGCCGCGATGCCCTCTTGCCAGGCTGCGTGACGCCCTGGCCGTGGCGCGCCTACCCCAGGGCGCGCGCGGAGGGCACGTACTCGTAGCCCAGGTCCTCGGCCACCGCCTGGTAGGTGACCTTGCCCTCGTGCACGTTGAGGCCGTTGAGCAGGTGCTCGTCGTCCAGCATGGCCTGGCGCGCGCCCTTGTTGGCGATCTTGATGGCGTAGGGCAGGGTGGCGTTGGTCAGGGCGAACGTGGACGTGCGGGCCACGCCGCCGGGCATGTTGGCTACGCAGTAGTGGATGATGCCGTCCACTTCGTAGGTCGGCTCGTGGTGGGTGGTCGCCTTGCTGGTCTCGAAGCAACCGCCCTGGTCGATGGCCACGTCCACCAGCACCGAACCCGGCCGCATCATCGACAGCTGTTCGCGCGACACCAGCTTGGGCGCGGCCGCGCCGGGAATCAGCACCGCACCGATCACCAGGTCGGTGTGCGGCAGGCGTTCCTCGATCGCGTCATGGGTTGAATAGATCGTGTTGAGCTGGTTGCCGTAGACCTCGTCCAGGTACTTCAGCCGGTCCAGCGAACGGTCCAGGATGGTCACGTTGGCGTTCAGGCCCATGGCCATGCGCGCGGCGTTGATGCCGACCACGCCGCCACCGATCACCAGCACCTCGGCCGGGGCCACGCCCGGCACGCCACCCAGCAATACGCCCGAGCCGCCCTGCGCTTTTTCCAGCGCATGCGCGCCAGCCTGGATCGACATGCGTCCGGCCACCTCGCTCATCGGTGCCAGCAGCGGCAGGCCGCCCTTTCGATCGGTGACGGTTTCGTAGGCGATGCAGGTGGCGCCGGAGGCTACCAAAGCCTTGGTCTGCTCCGGATCCGGCGCCAGGTGCAGGTAGGTGTACAGGACCTGCCCGGGGCGCAGCATGGCGCACTCAAGCGGCTGCGGTTCCTTGACCTTGATGATCATGTCGGCGCGCCGGAAGATCTCCTCGGCGCTGTCCACGATCTCGGCACCGGCGCGCTGGTACATCTCGTCGGTCAACCCGATCGACTTGCCGCCATCGCGCTGCACCAGCACCGAATGCCCGTGCGAAGCCAGCTCGCGGGCGCCGGCCGGGGTCAGACCGATGCGGTATTCGTGGTTCTTGATTTCCTTGGGGACGCCGATAAGCATGGACTTGCCCTCCCGGGGCGTGTTTCCTGAGGCCAGTGTGTGTGGAGGCCAGTGAGTGAATGCGCAGCAGATCCTATCGCCAAACGACGTCGATTCCCTCCGAGTCGCCAATGGCTGCGGTCAGTGCGGAGGTGAGTCCTTCGGAGGCGCCGGCACCCTTGAGCAGATCGACCGTGCCGAGGTCGATGAAGTAATCCTTGTCCTTGGAGTTCTCTTCCTCCATCACCTCGACCATGTGGGCAAGGTCGGCCTGGCTGATCTCGGCAAGGAGCTGGTCGCTGTCTTTCATGTAAAGGGTGGGCATGTCGTTTCCTGATCGTGGTGCGGGATGTGCATGGCCCCTGGAACAGGCCTTGTGCCATTGTAGCTGGGCGCCGTCAGGCCGTTGCCCGGATCGAGTCGGCTAGCCGATTGAAGAGGGTGTCGATATGCGACTTCTCCAGGATCAGCGGCGGCGACAGCGCCATCACATCCCCGGTCACCCGGGTCAGCAGGTTGCCGTGGCTGAAGGCATGGGTGAAGGCGTCGAAGGCCCGGGCGCCGGGCGCTCCCGGGCGCGGGGCGAACTCGATGGCCCCGATCAGGCCGTAGTTGCGCACGTCGATGACATTGGGCAGGCCGGCAAGTGAGTGGATGCCCTGTTCCCAGTAGTCGCCCAGTTGGATGGCGCGCTCGAACAGGTTTTCCTCGGCGTAGGTGTCCAGGGTGGCGATGGCCGCCGCGCAGGCCAGCGGATGGCCGGAGTAGGTGTAGCCATGGAACAGGTCGATGGCGCCTGCCGGCCCCTGTTCGAATGCTTCGTGGATGTCGTCGGACACCAGCACCGCGCCCATCGGCACGCAGCCGTTGGTCAGGCCCTTGGCCGCGGTGATCATGTCGGGTACCACGCCGAAGCGCTGCGCGCCAAAGGCCTTGCCGACCCGGCCGAAGCCGGTGATGACCTCGTCGAAGATCAGCACGATGCCGTGCTTCGTGCAGATCTCGCGGATGCGCTTGAGATAGCCTTCCGGGGGCAGCACTACACCGGCCGAGCCGGAGATCGGTTCGATGATCACCGCGGCGATGGTGGAGGCATCGTGCAGCGCGACCAGCCGCTCGAGGTCCTCGGCCAGTTCCAGGCCGTGCGTGGGCAGACCCTTTGAAAAGGCGTTGCGGCCGATGTCCAGGGTGTGGCGCAGGTGGTCCACACCGGGCAGCAGCGGGCCGAACCACTTGCGGTTGTTGGGCATCCCGCCCACCGAGATGCCGCCGAAGCCGACCCCGTGATAGCCCTTCTCGCGCCCGATCAAGCGGGTGCGTTGGCCCTCGCCACGCGCGCGCTGGTACGCCAGGGCGATCTTGAGCGCACTGTCCACGGCCTCGGAACCGGAGTTGGCATAGAACACGTGCTTGAGGTTGCCTGGTGCCAGCTCGGCCAGGCGCTCGGCCAGCACGAACGGCAGCGGCGAACTCATCGAAAAATTGGGCGCGAAGTCCAGTGTCTCGATCTGCTTCTTCATCGCCTCGACGATGCGCGGGCGCCCATGACCTGCGTTGCAGCACCACAACCCGGCGGTGGCGTCGAGTATCTCGCGTCCGTCCACGCTGCGGTAATACATGCCCGAGGCACTGGCCAGCATGCGCGGCGCCGCCTTGAACTGGCGGTTGGCAGTGAACGGCATCCAGAACGCATCCATCGACTGCGGCATGGCCGTGCCCTGGGCGCGATAGTGATCGGCCAGCGCCTGCCTGTCCTGGGAGGAAATCGAGTCCATGCGGGGCTCCGGGGGCAAGCGGCGACGGCGGGCGGGCAGCTTATCGCGTTGAAGAAACTTTACAACGTGGAGGCTCCTGGCGTTCGCAATTGACCGCGTGAAGGCGCCGTGTAAAGTACCCGGCAACCTCCTGGAGTCAGACATGGGCAGATCGCAGGGTCGTGAGCACTGGCAGTCGCTGGCCGACTCACTCGAGCTTCGCACCCAGGCCTTTATCGACGGACGCCTGGTCGATTCGGCGTCCGGGCGCACCTTCGACTGCATCAGCCCGATCGACGGCCGTTCGCTGGGCCAGGTGGCGCGCTGCGAGGCCGAGGACATCGAACGTGCGGTGCGTGCGGCGCGCCGCAGTTTCGATTCTGGCAAGTGGTCCGACGCCAAACCGTCACATCGAAAGAAGGTGTTGCAGTCGTTTGCACGGCTGGTGCAGGCCCACGGCGACGAACTCGCCCTGCTCGACTGCCTGGACATGGGCAAGCCGGTCGACGACGCGCGCAGCGTGGACGTGGCCTCGGCGGTCCGATGCCTGGCCTGGACCGCCGAGGCGCTGGACAAGGTCTACGGTGAAGTGGCCCCGACCGGCGGCAACGAGCTCGGTCTGGTCACGCGCGAACCACTAGGCGTGGTCGGTGCGATCGTGCCCTGGAACTTCCCGCTGCTGATGGCGATGTGGAAACTGGCGCCCGCGCTGGGCATGGGCAACTCGGTGGTGCTCAAGCCTTCGGAACGCTCGCCGTTGAGCGTGATCCGGCTGGCCGAACTGGCGATCGAAGCGGGTGTGCCGGAGGGCGTGTTCAACGTGGTGCCCGGCTATGGCGCCGAAGCGGGTGAGCCTCTGGCGCTGCATATGGATGTCGACGGGCTGGTGTTCACCGGCTCCACTGCGGTTGGCAAGCAGCTGATGCAATGCGCGGGGCGTTCCAACCTCAAGCGCGTGTACCTGGAGTGCGGCGGCAAGAGCCCCAACCTGGTGTTCGCCGATGCACCCGACCTGGATGCCGCCGCGCGCGCGGCGGCATCGGGCATCTTCTACAACCAGGGTGAGGTGTGCACCGCCGCCTCGCGCCTGCTGGTGGAGCGTTCGGTCAAGGACGAATTCCTGGCCCGCGTGGTCGAGGCCGGGCGTGCGATGCAGCCGCGCCACCCGTTCGAGTCCGGCGCACCGATGGGGGCGATGGTGGACGAGGCACATGCGCGTGGCGTGCTGGACCACATCGAACAGGGCCAGGCGGCGGGGGCACGGCTGGTGCTGGGTGGCAAGCGTGCCGAGGTGGTGGAGGGCGGCAGCTACATCGAGCCGACCGTCTTCGACCAGGTCGAGCACGACCACGCCATCGCGCGTGAGGAGATCTTCGGCCCGGTGCTGGCGGTGATCGCATTCGACGACGAGGCCCAGGCGCTGCGCATGGCCAACGACAGCGATTACGGCCTGGCTGCAGGATTGTGGACGCGCGACCTCTCCCGCGCCCACCGCGTGGCGCGCCGCCTGCGCGCCGGCAGCGTGTGGGTCAACCAGTGGGACGGCGGCGACATGAGCGCACCGTTCGGTGGCTACAAGCAGTCCGGCAACGGCCGCGACAAGTCGCTGCATGCATTCGACAAGTACACCGAGACCAAGGCCACCTGGATCAGGCTGGAGACCTAGGCGGGGGTCGCGGGACTTGATGCAGGCAGGGGATTGGTGCCGCCGCGCGCGCATGGGTTAGAGTCGGGGGCGGGCAGCTTCTGGCGCTGCGCAGCCCCCTCATCCAATCGACTCCGGAGTTTCCATGCCACGTGTTGCCCTTGCCCGCTCCCTGCTGTGCGCTGCCCTGCTGGCCTCCATCGCCCTGCCTGCGTCCGCGCAGCGAAGCCTGGGTTTCGACGACTATGCGGTTCCCCAGGGGGGTACGGTCGCGGTGCTGGTGGGCGAAGGTGATGCTGCGATGGCAGCCGCGACGGCAGCGCTGGATGCGCCGGCGCGTGAGTCCATCGAACGTGCGATCGCCTCGGCGCGATTCACTGGCAAGGCCGATACGCAGCTGGACCTGCCCGGCCTGGGCGGTTTCGATCGCGTGCTACTGGTGGGCCTCGGATCGGGCGAGGTTTCGGCTCGGGCACTGCAGGATGCCGGCGGCCGCGTCGGTCAGTTCGCAGCCGGCAGCGCCGCCCCGCGCATCGAGGTGCTCTGGAACGGGGAGGTCGGCGACGGCGCATCCCATCTGGCCCATGGCGTGGCACTGGGCCAGTACCGCTTCGGAAAGTACCGCACCGTCAGCGAGGGGCCGGCCACCGGCGAGGGTGAGCTGGTCATCCGCACGCGCGCCGGCAGCGCGGCGGGCGCCGACTACCGTGCGCAGTGGCAGCCGGTGTCCGATGCAGTGCGTTTCGCGCGCGACCTGGTGACCGAGCCCGCCAACGTGATCTGGCCCCAGACCTTCGTGGACCGCACCCGCGAGGCGTTTGCTTCGGTGCCCGGCGTCACCATCGAGGTGCTGGACGTACCGGCGATGGAGCGCCTTGGCATGGGTGGCATGCTTTCGGTAGGCCAGGGCAGCGCGCGTCCGCCGCGCCTTCTCGTGGTGCGCTACCAGGGCGGCCGCGCCGGCGATGCGCCCATCGCCCTGGTGGGCAAGGGCATCACTTTCGATACCGGTGGCATCTCCCTCAAGGACCGTGACGGCATGTGGCGCATGAAGTACGACATGAGTGGGGCGGCGGCCGTCACCGGTGCCGTACTCGCCCTGGCAGGCCGCCAGGCGCCCGTGAATGTGGTGGCCATCGCCGCGCTGGCCGAGAACATGCCCTCCGGCACCGCGACCCGCCCGGGGGACGTGGTGCGCACCATGTCCGGCAAGACCTTCGAGGTGATGAGCACCGATGCCGAGGGCCGCATGGTGCTGAGCGACGCGATCTGGTACGCGCAGGACCGCTTCAAGCCACGCGTGGTGATCGACGTGGCCACGCTGACCGGTTCGATCGTCACCGCGCTGGGCGACGAATACGCGGGGCTGTTCAGCCGCGACGACGCGCTGGCCGCGCAGCTGCAATCGTCCGGCCGCGCCGCGGGCGAGGAGGTCTGGCGCATGCCACTGCACCCGTCCTATGCACGCGACCTGCGCTCGCCCATCGCCGACCTGCGCAACACCGGGGTGAGCGGCGCGGGCGCCGGCCTCGGTGCGCACTTCATCGGTGAGTGGGTGTTGCCGGGCATGCCCTGGGCGCACCTGGACATCGCCGGCATGGCCTGGCGCGAAAGCGAAGGCACGGCCACGTCGCCTGCCGGCGCTACCGGCTTCGGCGTGCGCCTGCTGGACCAGTGGGTGCGCGACCACTACGAATGACCGGCAAACGGCCTGGGGTGCGAGGTCGTTGCGGAGATCAGCCCATTGCATCGCGCAGCCGATACCAGGCCATGGCGGCCACCATCAACGGCGTGCGCAGTGCCCGCCCGCCCGGAAACGGACGGTGCGGTATGCGCGCGAACAGGTCCAGGCGTTCGGCCTGCCCTTGTATCGCTTCGGCAATGAGCTTGCCGGCCAGGCCAGTGGCGACCACGCCGTGTCCGGAAAAGCCCTGGGCGAAGAATACCTGCGGTGAGAGCGCGCCCCAGTGCGGCGCGCGGTTGAGCGAAATGTCGATGCTGCCGCCCCACACGTACTCCATGTCAACGTCGGCCAGCTGCGGGAAGACCTTGCGCATGCGCCGGGTCAGGGTGCCGCGCAGGTCGGGTGGGGGCAGGGCGGAGTAGCTGGCACGGCCGCCGAACAGCAGGCGGTGGTCGTGGCTGAGGCGGAAGTAATCCAGCGCCCAGTTGGTATCGGCCACCGCCATGTCGTTGCAGATCAGCGCATGCGCACGTTCGGCGCCCAGCGGGCGGGTGGCGGCGATGTAGGTGCCCACCGGCATCATCCGCGATTCCAGCTCCGGCGCGATACCTTGCAGCAGGGCGTTGCCGGCCAGCACCACGAAGTCGCAATCGACCTGCCCGGAATCGGTCACCAGCACCTGCCGGGTGCCGCACCGCAGCGACGTGACCCGCGACTGCTCGTGCACCACCACGCCGGCCTGCATCGCGGCGCGCCCCAGGCCCAGTGCGTACTGCAGCGGGTGCAGGTGGCCGCTGAGCGGGTCGTACAGGGCGCCCAGGTACAGCGGGCTGTCCAGTTGCGAGGCCGTGCGTTCGCGGTCCCACCACTGCACCGGATAGTTGTAACGTTCGCGCAGGTGCTCACCGGCCGCCTGCAGTTCGCGCACCTGGCGCGGCTTCAGCGGCACCTGCGCATGGCCGTCGCGCCAGTGGCAGTCGATGGCATGGCGGTCGATGCGCGCGCGCAGCCACGCCATGCCCTCGCGCGACAAGTCGAACATGCGGCGCGCATCGGCCAGGCCCACCAGTGCCTCGAGCCTGGCTTCGCCACAGCCAAAGCCGGCGATGGCCTGGCCACCATTGCGCCCCGATGCGCCCCAGCCGATGCGCTCTGCCTCAAGAACCACAACCCGGTAGCCCGCTTCGGCCAGCTCGAGCGCAGCCGACAGGCCGGTGTAACCCGCACCGAGCACGCATACATCCGCGCGCACGTTGCCGTGCAGCGCAGGTTGCGGCGGCAGCGGCGTGGCGCTGGCCGCATACCAGCTGGGTGGGTAGTCGGATGCGGTCATGGATGCACGCGCGCTTTCGTAGGAGCGCCCCATGGGCGCGATGCTCTTGTCGGACGGCGTGGCCGTAGGCATCGCCAAAGGCATCGCGCCCATGGGGCGCTCCTACGAGGGCAGGAGCATCGCGGCCATGGGGTGCTCCTGCGAGGGCAGGAGCATCGCGGCCATGGGGCGCTCCTACGAGGGCAGGAGCATCGCGGCCATGGGGTGCTCCTGCGGGATGTGCGATTCGCGGGCGGGACGAGGCGGGCCATCACACCGCCCGCAGGTACCACTCGTATTCCAGGTCGCTGACCTGGGTTTCGAAGCTGCGCATTTCCTTCAGCTTCTGCTGGCCGAAGATGTGCCGGAAGGCTCCGCCGAACTGCTCGGCCACGAACCCGCTGGCCATGAAGTCTTCGATCGCGCCTCGCCAGTATGGCGAGCGGGCCTCGACCTGCTCATAGGCATTGCCTACGATCGGCGGGCCCGGGTCAAGCCGCTGCTGGATTCCATGCAGCATGCCGGCCAGCACTGCCGCGGTGGCAAGATAGGGGTTGGCGTCGGCGCCGGCGATGCGGTGCTCGATGCGCCGGTCGTCGGGCCCGCCATGCGGGATGCGCATGGCCACCGTGCGGTTGTTGAAACCCCAGCAGTCGTTGAGCGGCACGAAGGCGTTGGGCACGAAGCGTCGATAGCTGTTGGCGTGAGGCGCGAACAGCAGCAGGCAGTCTCGCGCGCTGCGCTGCAGTCCGCCGACGGCGTGGAGCAGGGCTTCGGCCGGTGCCTCTACGCTCGAGCTGAAGATATTGGCGCCCGAAGCGTCCAGCACGCTGGCATGCACGTGCAGGCCGCTGCCGGCCTGGTGCGCGAATGGCTTGGCCATGAAGCTGGCCTGCATCCCCTGGACCTGGGCCACTGCCTTGATCGCGCGCTTGAGGTAGACCGCGTCGTCGCATGCCGCCAGCGAATCGGCGCGGTGCTTGAGGTTGATCTCGAACTGGCCCGGTGCGTATTCCGCCACTGCCGTCTCTGCCGGAATGTTTTGCGCGCGGCAGGCATCGGCGACTGCATCGGTGAAGGCGCGGTAATCGTCCAGGTCCTCGATCGAATACACCTGGGTGCTGGCGTTACGCCGGCCGGTGCCGGGGTTGACCGAAGCCTGTGGTCGGCCGCGCGAATCGAGCAGCCGATCCAGCAGGTAGAACTCCAGTTCCACCGCCACCACCGGGGTCAGCCCCGCCGCGGCGTAGGCATCCAGGACCCGCGCCAGCACCTGTCGCGGATTGGCCTCGAATGCGCCGCCGTCTCCGCCTTCCATCGACAGCAGCACCTGGGCCATCGGCCGCGGCGACCACGGCACCGAGCGCAACGTGCCCGCTACCGGACGGCAGATGCGGTCCTCGTCGCCGATGTCATAGCCCAGCCCGGTTTCCTCCACGGTGTTGCCACTGATGTCGGTGGCGATCAGCGACATCGGCAGGCACACACCGTCCTGGTAGACCTTGTCCAGCGCAATACGGGCGATGCGCTTGCCGCGCAACAGCCCGTTCATGTCGGGCAGCAGCAGGTCGACCATTTCGCAGCCTTCGATCGCGGCCAGCCGCTGCGCGTCTTCGGGGGGCATGGCAGGGCCGGAGGCAGCGCGCGCGGCGTGCGATTGGAGGGTCATCGGAGGCGTCGAAGTGGGCTTGCGCCAGCTTAGCAGAGGGTCGGCCGCGTCAATAATTCCCAACGCCTTCTAAAGCCCGTCCGGGCAGGCTGCAGGATTGACTGCGAATGCACCAATCGATGCAGTGGCGGTCGCGCGTGCGGGCCAGCGTGCCGTTGCAGAAATCCAACGCCCGGGTTAAGTTCGATGAAAGCCAACCGAGCTTCGCCCATGGCTTCCCCGCCGCTGGTCGGCCTGCCGACCGACCGCAAGCAGTACGGCCCGCACCCTTTCCTGGCGGTCGGCGAAAAGTACGTCCGCGCGGTGCTCGACGGCGCCGGGGCACTGCCGGTGCTGGTGCCCACGCTGGAGCCAGCCCTGCCCCTGTCCGAGCTGCTGGAGCGCCTCGATGGATTGTTGCTGACCGGCGCGCCCAGCAACATCGAGCCCCGCCATTACACCGACGCGCCCAGCTTCGAGGGCAACCTGCACGATCCGCAGCGCGATGCCACCACCCTGGCGCTGGTGCCGCTGGCGCTGGAGTTGCAGGTGCCGGTGCTGGCGCTGTGCCGCGGCTTCCAGGAGGTCAACGTGGCTTGCGGCGGCAGCCTGCACCAGAAGGTGCACGAGCAGCCGGGCTTGATGGATCATCGCGAGGATCCGCAATCCACCCTGGACCGGCAGTACGCGCCGGCGCATGCGGTGACCTTCAGTCCGGGCGGCTGGCTGGCGGCGATAGCGGGCGAACCCTCGCTGCGGGTCAACTCGCTGCACGGCCAGGGCGTGGCCAGGCTGGGGCGGGGCCTGAAGGTAGAGGCGGTGGCGCCGGATGGCCTGGTGGAGGCCTTTCGCCATGACGGCCCGGGCTGGCTGCTGGGCGTGCAGTGGCATCCGGAGTGGCGGGTCACCGAGAATGCGTTCTACCTGGGTATCTTCCAGGCCTTTGGCGCGGCCTGCCGCCGGCGCGCCAGCCAACGCCAGGGATCGCAGCGCACATGACCCCCATACGCAAGACCGCCCGCAAGAGCAGCCGCAAGCCCGCCGCCGAAAAGGCCGAAGGCTCGCTGCGCCGCTGGCTCAAGGACCGCGACATCACCGAAGTGGAGTGCCTGGTGCCCGACATCACCGGCATCGCCCGCGGCAAGATCATCCCGGCCGACAAGTTCTCGCACGACTACGGCACGCGCCTGCCCGAGGGCATCTTCGCCACCACGGTGACCGGGGATTACCCGGACGACTATTACGAACTCACCTCGCCCTCGGACTCGGACATGTTCCTGCGCCCGGACCCGGACACGGTGCGCATGGTGCCCTGGGCCACCGATCCCACCGCCCAGGTCATCCACGACTGCTACACCAAGGACGGGCAGCCGCACGACCTGGCACCGCGCAGCGTGCTGCGCCGCGTGCTGGAAGCCTACGCCGAGGCAGGGCTGGAACCGGTGGTGGC
>Ga0335395_10002546_pt1 | contig 11297 bp, 8 predicted proteins | sample MAT02_FD_205744 | JGI IMG/M metagenome (GOLD analysis project Ga0335395, IMG submission 205744) | Freshwater microbial communities from Lake Fryxell liftoff mats and glacier meltwater in Antarctica - MAT-02 (spades assembly) (version 2) ...
AAACCTTGGCCGACCGCATCGCGATCATCGTGCGCGAAACCGGGCAGACCGGCTTCCACTTCGTCGATGAAGCGGCGCCCCCCAAATCGTTGAAGGCCCTCGCCGCAGAACTGGAACGTCGCCAGTTGCAGATCAGTTGGTGGGGCAACATCCGATTCGAAAAATCCTTCACACCAGAGCTGTGCCAACAGTTGGCAGACAGTGGCTGCATCGCTATTTCAGGCGGCCTGGAAGTGGCATCAGACAGGCTGCTGAAGCTGATGAAAAAAGGCGTGTCGGTGGCGCAGGTGGCCCGCGTCACCAAGTCATTCAGCGACGCCGGCATCCTGGTCCACGCGTACTTGATGTACGGCTTCCCGACCCAGACGGTGCAGGACACGGTCGACGCGCTGGAATACGTGCGGCAATTGTTCCAGGCCGGCTGCATTCAAAGCGGTTACTTCCACCGCTTCACCTGCACCGTGCACTCGCCAGTGGGCAAGTTACCGCAAGACTATGGTGTGCAGTTGCTGCCGATGCCTGCGGGCACCTTTGCAAAGAACGACATCGCATTTCACGACCCCACCGGTACCGACCACGACATGCTGGGCGTGGCTTTGAAAAAGGCGCTTTACAACTACATGCACGGCATCGGGTTGGAAGACGATGTGCGGCGCTGGTTTGATGAGCGCGTGCCGCGGCCTACGGTTCACAAGCACGCAATCGCGAAGGCGCTGGGCTGATCGTGAGATCAACCCATACACGCTGTCAGGGCGGGGGTGATCCAGCCGGCTCAGTCCGCAAAGCGGGCACGGCAGGTGCCAAGATGACGGTGGCCGTGCCACCCACGCAGTCAGTGCTCTGACCCGGCTGACACAGCGGTTTATCGTTCTGCTGCAGCGGCTTGAAACTGGCCGGAACCGGATTGCTGGTCATTGCGAACAGCACAAAAGACACAGCCGCCAAAGTCAGCGCCACAACGATCAAACGCAGCCGCCAAGGCAGGCGCGGGTACTTTTCAACTTCAAACATTTCGTCATTGTGCAGCGGCTGCAAGACCGTCGGCAGCGGGGGGTTGAGGCTGGTTTCTGGCGCTGGCTGACCGAAAGCTTTAAAAAGACTGAAGGTTCAGGGACAGCCAGCCATCGTCGGCGCTTGGGCCTGGGCAGTAGGTCTTCGGTTCGCCTGCTCCGATTTTTGTCTATCAGGGTCAGCAAGCTGGCGGCGACCATCTTGGCGTTGCGCGCGAACAAGCAAGTTGAGATGAAGCGTGTCGCGGCGAAGGATGTTGCATCGCTGCGCGGCCAAAGATCAGGCCGCAGTTAGCTACGCTGCCAACCGAACTTCGTGTCACAGCCACGCCAATGCGAGGCGCACCCAGCGCATTGGCGGTCAGGCCGCCGATGATCATATTCAAGGCTTGGTTGGCAGCGCGTCGGGCAAAAAACCGACAGTTTTCAGCATGTTCACGCGGGTCGGATAAAAGGCGTGAACTTCTTTGTCCAGGCCATGAGCCAAGATCACTGTGGGCGCTTTTTGATCGACGCCTGCTGTAGCGCGCAAGCTCTGCAGGTAGCTATCCGATCTTGCGAGCGTGGAGTTCCATCTGAGCTTTGTAGCGACCTGGAATGTCAAAGCGTTCCACATTGAAGCCTGCACCGGACAGATGAGCGCACATGGACTGGCGTGTGAAATTGTGATGGTGCTCGATTTCCATCCAATAGGGATTGGATGCCGCTCGATCCATCAGCCGCCAACTGGACGAGTCCATGTTGGGCAAAGAGATGATCAGCAGGCCGCCCGATGCAAGGAGGCTGTGGGCGTGGCCGAGAGCCTTACGGGGAAAAATCATGTGCTCCAGCACGTCGAACATTGAGATGACTTTGACCGGAGTTTCGCAACTGGCGGCCATGAATTCGCTTCTTGCAGCCGCATAGCCCAGCGTCCGCAACATGGCAACGGGTTCTTGACGAGCATCGAGTCCTAGCGCCGCAAAGCCGAACTCGGAAGCGGTCATCACCAACGCACCGTCTCCGCAGCCGACATCCAGCCAAGTGGGCTGGGTTTCGCTGCTCATAAGTTGATGGTAGCCGCCGAGCAGCTCAACTGCACTTTGGACCACAGGCTTCCAGATCTGACGCTTCAAGTCCAGATCACCGCCTGCGACTTGCGACGGATGCGACTTTCGAAATACCTCATTGAGCCCGGCATCGGTCCAATAGTACTTGGTGAAGAAGTGCGAGCAGTCGTCGCAACTCATCCATTCAAGTGTGGGCGGAAGCTTGTCGTGCCAGTTGAGATATTGCATGGTGCTGGCAGCGCCAACCTGGCTGATCTTTACACTGTCGCAGAGCGGGCAGCCGGAATAGGCGGTGCGCAGGGCGACATAGGCGTCAACGGGTAGGGCGAATGAGGCTTCCATGATGGGTGTTCCTGGTTTCAACGCGGCAGAGACAGGCGCTGCTGGCGGGCGGCCTTGCGTTCACCAAAGCTCTGGAGATATGCGGAATGGCTGCCCTCGGGCAGCTTGCCGCGCTTGACCAGTTCGAAAATACAGCGGACCGACAGATCGACGCTGTCATAGATTGCCTCTGCCAGATAGGCGGTTCGGCGCAATGTGTCGTCATCCACGGTTTCGGGATGAACGATGTCGCGGATGTAGACCATGTCGGCTTCTAGCAACTGATTTAGTGGGCGGCGAAAATCGTTGCTTATGAGTGTCGGCGCGATGATCCAGCGCTTGGCAGCGTACATGTGATGAGGAATGAAACCCTTGGCGCGCATGAAAACGTCAATGTCGCCGAAGGTTGCCTGGTTCTTGTACAGAGCAACAAACGACACCTCGATCTGAACCATGGCGAGCTCGTCAAGCTTGGTTCCGCCATGCTGCAGGATCATCAGTTCGGAACCTTGCACATCAATCTTCATGAAATGCAGCGGATCAACCTCCGCCACGTCTTCAAGGCGGCGGGTCGGCATCGGCACCTTGCGCTCTACAACGCCCCACGGCTCAAAGCCGTTAAAGAAGTTGAGCGCAGCAGGATCAGGTTCCAGCAGCGACGTCATGCCAGCCGGGCAAATGTGCAGCGTGTGTTCAAGGCCGTCTCCCAGTGCATAGGGCAGATAGGTCTGGCGATGATTGTTGCGCTTGACGAGTTCGGCGAAGAACTTCTCCTCCGGCTCAAAGCCAACGCGGTGAGCAAAGCCGCGCATGGCCAGATCGTCGAAAGCGTTGACTTCGCCATAGTCGGCAGCGCCGATGTCAGCAAGGACGAGGGGTTTTTCGAGGCGAAGGAAGGTCTTGAGCCACTCGTGATCCGGGGCCATCGCGAAGGTCGGAACCAGGCTTGCGGCCAGGCCGCCGAACGTCGGCGCGCTTTGGGTGGATTGCATGAAGCTCAGGGTCTTGCTTACTGCGGTGGCATTCATGGTCTGCATCCTGTCGACGGGTGACTGCGCGGCAAAGGGCGGGCGCTGCTTCTCTAAAAGAGGTGATCGGCCATGGTTAACGCATCGTTTGCTTTTCGTAGTCAAACGATCTCCTGCAAGACCAGGTCGGGCGAGAAAACTCAACAGACTGCGCGACCAAACTCAGCCAAGTCTATGCAGCTGTGTGTGTGCGTTGGCCCGAATCAGACAGATTCGGCACGGCCAGTTCGGGCTATTGGCCATTGGCCGCGCAGGTGCGCAGCTTCGGTAGCACGGCCTGTGCCTTCCAGCACCAGGGCAAGGTTGTGCGCCGCCAGATGGCTACCCCGACCCGCGACTGCGCCCGGCAGATCGGGCCGCTCGCCCAACAAAAGGCAGTGCCGCCAGGCCTGTTCGATCATCGGCAGCAACTGCTCGCTTAGCGCCGGCTGCTCGGCGGCCCAGTCGAGCAGCAGGTCGCCGAGCGCAAAGCAGAAGTCAGGCGACTCGCCGCACGCGGTCATCTCGGTCTCAGCCAGTGTCAATCCTTGTGCGTGCTGCTGCAGGCGCTTCAGGGTGAAGAGGCGCCGGGTCACCAGATCCAGCCACCAGCCGCGACGAGGCGGGTGCAGCGCCGCGGCGCGCGCAAAGGCCTGCTCGGCCGGCGCGTGTTCTTCGTACACCGCGGCGTCCTTGCCCAGCTGGTACCAGGTGTAGGCGTCGTCGGGCGCCTCGGCCAGCGCCAGCTGTAGCAGGCGGCGGTTGCGGCCTCGCTTGGCCTGCAGCCGCGCGGGCAGGTAGCCGTCGTGCCCCACGCGCAGGGGCCAGGGCTGCACCGGCAGGCGGTGCTCGGGTTGCTCGTGCACCCGGCCGCGGTAGCGCACGGTGCCAGGCAGCAGGCGGCTCAAGCGCTGATGGGCGCTGCGGGCCTGACCGTCGAAGAACTGGTCGACGAGCTCGATGCTGCCGACGAAATCCCGAGGGTTGTCTTGAAGCGCGCGCAGCGCAGGACCGCCATCTATGAGCCATTCGTCAGCGTCCAAAACCAAGTGCCAGTCGGCGGCAGCTAAAGTCAGTGCGGAGTTGCGCGCGGCGGCGAAGTCATCGCACCAGGTGAAGCGCTCCACCCTTGCGCCGCAGGCGGCGGCCAGCGCGGGCGTGTCGTCGATGGAGCCGGTGTCCAGCACCCACATCGTGTCGACCCAGGGTGCCACGCTGTAAAGCAGGCGCTGGATACGCGGTGCCTCGTCGCGAGCAATCACGACCAGCGCCACGCGGGCCGACGCGCTCATCGGCTGCCCTTGGGGGTGTTCACGCGACCGACAGGTGCTTGGCGGGCAAGTGTTCGGCCGGCAGCCCGGTTACGGCACGTGCCCACATACGGCCGTACAGCGCTTCAAGCTGCGGCGCCAGTTGCGCGCTGCTGAACAGCGGCGACGTAAGCCGTGCTGCGGCCAGTTGCTGCGCCACGGCCCGCCGCCGCGGCACGTCGGTGGCCAACGTCAACGCCAACGCCTCATAGGACGCCACGTTTTCGCACACCAGCTCGGGCAGACCGACCGCATGGAGCAGACTGCCCGCAACGCGTGAGGCAAAACTGCGACCGCTGTATGTGACCACTGGCACAGCGGCCCACAACATGTCGCTGACAGTGGTGTGGCCGTTGCACGGCCAGGTGTCCAGGAAGAGGTCGGCACAGGCCACTCGGTCGAGGTGGGCCTCTTGGCCCAGCGTCTCGGCAAATACCAGTCGGGCTGGGTCGATGCCACGCGCAGCGGCCTCGCGGCGCAGGGCTGGCGGGGCCTGCGGCGTCCAGGCCAGCAACCACAAAACAGCGTTCGGCAGGCGCTGCAGCAGTCGACACCAGACGTCGAAGACCTCGGGCGAAATCTTGTAGGGCTGGTTGAAGCCGCACAGCACCAGCGCGTCCTGAGGCAGATTCTGGTTGGCGCGCGTGGGCACCACCGGCAGGCGACGCGTTCCGTCATTGCACTGGTAGCAGCCTGGCAGCTGCGCAATCTTTTCAGTGAACCAGGGCGCGTGGGCCAGCGGGGTGACGTGCGGGTCGCCGATCAGGTAGTCGATCCAGGGCGCACCGCTGGTGCCCGGGAAGCCGAGGTAGGCCACCTGCACCGGCGCTGGTCGGTGTGCAAAGAGCGCAGGGCGGGCGTCCTCCGTGTAGCCCTTCAGGTCCACCAGCACGTCGATGCCGTCAGCGCGGATGCGCTCTGCCAGCGCACGCGTGCTCAGCTCGCGCGCCTCGACGAACTCATCGGCTGCCGCGCGCAGGCGCTGGCGCGTGGCGCTCTGGTCGTCGGGGCCATGGCTGTAAAGAAAGAGCTCGACCTTCTGACGGTCATGGCGCTCGAAAAGCTCGGCCATCAAGTAGCCGGTGGCATGGCCGTGGAAGTCTGCCGAGACGTAGCCCAGACGCAGCCGCGCGACGGGCTTGGCACGCCGCGGCGGCAGCGGCCGTACCAAGCTGGCCACATGGCGCGCGCAGGCAAGTACGCCCCGCAGCTGTTCCTCGGGGTCTTCCAGCAAGGTGACAAGGACGAAGGGGTTGGTCTCTATTGCCGCATCTGGGGGCAATTGCGCGATGGATTCGCGCAGCGCTTGCACCTGCGTGTTGCCGCCGCGCCAGTCGCAGACCTCGCGCTCGTAAAAAGCCAGCAGGTCCTGCACCGCCACCTGGCGCTGGCCTAGTCCTAGCAACAAGGCGGTGCGGAAGCACTCAGCGGCTTCCAGCTTCATGCTCAGTGCTTTGAAAGCCTGACCAAGGCCTAAATGCAAGCTGGCGTCAGCCGGGCAAAGCGCCAGCGCAGTCAGGCAGCTTGCAACGGCACCCTTAGGGTCACCAATCTGTAGCTGCGATCGCGCCAGCAACGCTGCCAGTTCATGCGTCATCAAGCTGGCCGGCGCTGTTTTCAAAAGCTCCACCAAGGCCTCGTGCCGGTTGAGCGAAAACAGTGCATTGGTCTGCAACGCGAGCGCCAGCGAATTTCCGGGGTCGACGCGGCGCGCGGCGGCGGCGGCGGTGCAGGCGCGTTCCGCATGGCCAGCCTTCAACTCTGCGTCGGCCAGATTGATCGCATACAGAGCGTCACGGGGCGCCAGCTGGGTGGCTCTTTTGAAGCGGCGGGCGGCATCCAGCCACCGTCCCTGCCGCGCGAACTTCTGTCCTTGTATCCACGCCGTCTGGGCTTGTGCTGCGGGCTGGGAGTTGGGCTGGGAGTTCGGCGGGGGCATTGATCAGGCGTCGGCTGCGATTGGGTTACAAAGGCTAAGGCTGCTGCCGATCCGGCCAAAACCTGAACAGCACCGTGAGCCCACCGCTATTCATCACCACGGCGTTCACCGCCTGTGTTGGCGATCTTGTTGCAGGAAGCCTCAAGTTTCTTTTCGGCCGGTCCGATAAGCAATTCATCGGGCGGGCATACCGCTCCTCCCGAGGTCCGGAGAACAGCCGGCCGCAGACGACAGACCCCTGGGGAACCTGCCCTGGACGGTGGACATGATGCGGATGACTACCCGGGCCCCGTCTGTCAAAAAGGGCAGGCACCGCAACGCCGGCATCCGCCGGGAGTCACATCATCAATTAGGAGCGCCTCAAATGGCCATGACCATCAATACCAATTCGGTATCCCTGAATGCCCAGCGCAACCTGAGCTCAAGCCAGAACGCGCTGTCCACCTCAATGCAGCGCTTGTCCAGCGGCTTGCGCGTCAACTCGGCCAAAGACGACTCGGCGGGCCTGGCCATTGCCGAACGCATGAGTGCGCAGGTACGCGGGAGCACGGTCGCTATCCGCAATGCCAACGACGCCATCTCGCTGGCGCAAACCGCAGAAGGCGCTATCGGCAAGGTCGGCGACATGCTGCAGCGCATGCGCGAGCTGGCTGTTCAATCGGCCAACGCCACCAATGGCACTGTTGACCGCGACAACCTCGACGCCGAGTTTCAGCAACTGAATCTCGAAATTGGACGCACGCTGGCCAATACCCGCTTCAACGGTCAAAACATACTGGGAGCAAATGCGGGTGCGCAGGCGTTCCAGGTGGGAGCAAACAACACCGACGTTGTGACCGTGACCACTATCAACATGGCGACATCTGCGCAAATTGCCGCCGTGGGTACAGCTGTCATCACAGGTGTAAGTTCCACCGGCGCCAGCGCGGCCATGGCAAGCATCGATGCAGCCCTGACTACGGTCAATAGCCAGCGTGCCTTGTATGGCGCGGTGCAGAACCGCTTCGACGCGATCATCTCCACGCTGCAGGTATCGGTTGAGAACCAATCGGCCGCCCGCGGCCGCATCATGGATGCCGACTTCGCCCAGGAAACCGCGAATCTGTCGCGCTCGCAGATCCTGCAGCAGGCCGGCACAGCGATGGTGGCGCAGGCCAACCAGCTGCCGCAGATGGTGCTGAGCCTGATCCGCTGATCGAGCGGTCAGTCACCTGGGAAATGCAGCAGGGCCTTCGGGTCCTGCTTTTTTTTGGGCCCTGAAATAGCCTCTTCTCCATAGATCGTGTCAATTACAGATGCCGAGAATGGCAGCAGCAGGCAGTTGCGCTCTCCGGCCTGCGGGGTCCGGTTCATGCCGGTAAGTAACTTGTTCACATTTCGCACGGAGAAACCAACGTGGCTCAAACCATCAATACCAACCTTGTTTCGCTGAACGCCCAGCGAAGTCTGTCTGTCTCTCAGGGCAGCTTGTCGACCTCCATGCAGCGGCTATCTTCCGGTCTGCGTGTGAACTCGGCCAAAGACGATGCTGCAGGCCTGGCCATCGCCGATCGCATGCAGACGCAGGTGCGCGGCAGCAACGTGGCCATACGCAACGCCAATGATGCGATTTCGTTAGCGCAGACGGCAGAAGGCGCTATCGGCAAGGTAGGCGATATGCTTCAACGCATGCGTGAACTGGCCGTGCAGTCGGCCAACGCCACCAACGGCACCGACGACCGCATCAACTTGAATGCAGAATTTGAACAGCTCAGTGCAGAAGTCACCCGCACCTTGGGCAATACCCGTTTCAACGGTGTAAACGTCACGGGGACAGGCGCTGGCACACTGGCTTTTCAGGTCGGTGCAAATGGTGTGGACAGGGTAACTGTCACCACCACGAACCTGGCCGCCGCGACTTCGATCGCCAGCGTGATCCTTGACGATGTCTTGAGTGCCGCTAATGCCAGTACTGCAATGGCCAGTATCGACACAGCGCTTGGTGTGATTAATACAGAGCGGGCCATGTATGGCGCGGTGCAAAATCGCTTCGAGGCCATCATCTCGACGCTACAGGTGACCGCCGAAAACCAGTCAGCCGCCCGCGGTCGCATCATGGACGCCGACTTCGCCGCAGAAACTGCGAATATGTCGCGCGCTCAAATACTGCAGCAGGCCGGCACCGCGATGGTGGCTCAGGCCAACCAGCTGCCACAACAGGTGCTACAGCTGCTGCAGCGCTGAGCTTGGGCAGGGCCAAAACGGGCCCGGGCGCGCCGCAGCTGGAACCAACTTTCGCGGCCCGACAAAATCGGGCCTAAAGTTCTTTCTGCGGCTGTCGAAATCGGTGGTGAAGAGCGAGAAGTCCACCCGCGCAGGGCGGGCCGACGCATTCCGGTCACCTCAAGGGAGTACCCACGATGTCCATCTCATCAGCCGGTATAGGCAGCGGACTCGATGTCAACAGCATCGTCCGTCAGCTCGTCAACATCGAGCGGCAGCCTATTCGGCTGCTGCAGGGGCAGGCCACGCGCCTGGAAACCCAGATTTCCGCCTTTGGGCGGTTACAGGGCGCTATGTCCACGCTGCGCGACGCCGCGGTAAAGCTGGGCACGGCCAGCAACTGGCAGCAAAGCGCCGCCACGTCGTCCAATACCGCAGCTCTGGGCATCACGACCACCGGCGCCGCGCAGGCGGGTAACTTCAGCGTCGTCGTGAGCCAGCTGGCCGTGGGACAGGCGCTCAGCTCTGCCAGATATGCCACGCCCGCCACGACACTGGGGTCAGGAACCCTGCGCATCGAACTCGGCAACTTCAACGCCGTGCCGCCGTTGCCCAAGACCGGCGCAACCGCGGTGGATATCGTCATCGACCCCGCCAAAAGTTCGCTTTCGGAAATTCGCGACCAGATCAACGCGGCGGGCGCGGGCGTCGTGGCCAGCATCGTGAATGACATCGACGGATCGCGGCTGGTGATGCGCTCGGCGCAGACGGGTGCCGAGAACGGATTTCGCGTGCAGATCCAGGCTGATGGCGATGGCAACGCTACTGACGCCACCGGCCTGTCGGCCTTGGCCTTCGACCCGACCAACGGCGGCGTCAGCAACATGAGCCGGGCGCAAACGGCGATCAACGCCCGAGCCACGATCGACGGCATTGCGGTCGAATCTTCGTCCAACACGCTCAGCGGCACCATCGAGGGCCTGACGCTCAGCCTGCGCCAGATGGGCCAGGCTGAAGTGGTGGTGGAACCCGACACCGGGGCGCTGAAGAAGTCGGTCGACGATTTCGTCAACGCATTCAACGAAACCGTCAAGCTGCTGCGCACGCAGACCAGCTTCGACCCCGCCACCAAGCAGGCTGGGCCGTTGCAGGGTGACCCGTCAGGCAAGGCGATGCTGTCGCAGCTGCGCAGCCTGTTCACGGGCGACGGCGGCGCCAGCAGCGCGTTCAACCGACTGGCCGACGTCGGCCTGAGCCTGAACACCGATGGCACGGTCAAGGTGGACGCCTCCAGGCTCAGCGCGGCCCTGGCCAATGGCAATGAACTGCAAAAGTTGTTCTCCAATGTCGACACCGCTGCCCCGGCCCGGCAAGGCATTGCCAACCGCATGCAGGGCTGGCTGAAACAGTCTCTGGACGGTGAAGGCACCCTGCCCAGCCGCACCCAAAGCCTGCAGGACCGGGTGCGCACCAACAAGGAAGCGCAGGAGCGCCTGGAGGACCGCGTGACGCGCACACAAGAACGGCTGCTGCGCCAGTACACCGCGCTGGACACCCGCATGGGCCAGCTATCGGGCCTGGCCAGCTATGTCAGCCAGCAGATGGCGATGCTGACCAACAACAACAACAATCGCTGATCACGATACTCAGTCAGCACAGCTGATGCAGCCCCGCGCGCCCTGGTGGTCCGCGGGGCTGCTGGCTTTTGAGCGCACCCAAGCGACGCTGCCGGAACCTTTCAGCCGTTCAGAACAGACCGTCAGTTGGCTGCCAAACATCAGCGCCGTTGGCGCTCAAGTCGGCGCCAGCAGCACCGATAAAAAGTGCATCTCGCTGCCAATACACGCCGCCCATGTACTCTGCTTCGCTGTTCACACCCCGTAAAGCACCGACCACCGGTGCCGCTGCCTACCACGCGAATGCAGTTGAAATTCAGGTGGCGGGCGCCGATGCCCACCGGCTGGTGACGCTGCTGTTCGAGGGCCTCGAATTTGCCCTTGCCGAAGCACATGGTGCGCTGGCCAGCGGCGACACCGAGCGCAAGTGCCGCGCACTGACTCGCGCCATCCGTATCGTCGACGAAGGGCTGCAAGCTCACCTCAATCTGGCTGCAGGTGGTGCACTCGCGCGCGATCTGGCCGAGCTTTACACATACGTCGTCAATCGGCTGTTTTCAGCCAATGCACGCAATGACCCCGCCTTGCTGAATGAGTGCGCACTGCTGATCAAGCCGCTGCATGAAGCATGGGTCTCCATCGGCAGCCAAGTCAGTGCCAAACGCTGAAACATTTCTCCCCTGAACCCCAACTTTCATGAACCCGCAATTGCTGAGCTACTACGAAGCCATCGAGCGCGCCAGCGCCGATATGCTGACTGCCGCCCGCGCCGGACGCTGGGACGATGTCGTCAAGCTTGAAGGCGCCTGCGTGTTGTTGATCAGCCAGCTCAAGAACGCTTCT
>Ga0335395_10002547_pt1 | contig 11294 bp, 14 predicted proteins | sample MAT02_FD_205744 | JGI IMG/M metagenome (GOLD analysis project Ga0335395, IMG submission 205744) | Freshwater microbial communities from Lake Fryxell liftoff mats and glacier meltwater in Antarctica - MAT-02 (spades assembly) (version 2) ...
ATTTAAACGCCCTTTTCGGACGGTCTGGAGAGTTGGCGGTGGTCGCGCACAGCCGGTTAAGCCCGCCGCTTCAGCGCTTGTCTCTTCATACAAAGGAGCGGCCGAAACCGCCCATCTTGATGACGTTCAGCGCTTCGCCGAACCCGGTTTTTTTCCGCCTTGATCCGATACACGATGGCCGCTTTGACGATGCTGCTCTTCTGGTTCAATTCCACGACGGCGGGCGGCTTGGTTCTGATCTAGCTCCGATTGTTTGCCGGGAACATTTTGATGATCCTTCGGTTGTTTCTGTTTATCGCTCATTTAATTCTCTCCTCAAGGGGGGAGCAGAAATGATGCCTAGTGTTCACGTTGCACCATTCATGCCAAAAACATGATGCACCCTCACTACGAGCATCTCCATGCGATAGCGCACATTGCGCCACTGAAATGCGTGAGGGGGCCGCCTGAAGAATTAAGTGCAACGCGGTTGCGAAAAAGTTCGATCTCTTCGGCCAGCTTTTCCTCTGGAGTTTTCCATTCAGGCGTGTCGCGTGGCCGGCCGTTGAGTAGCCTGGCAATGTCGTTCAGAACGGTCTGCGAGACACTGGACAAATCGGTGCCTTTCGGCAAGAACTGACGCAGCAAACCATTGGCGCGTAAAGCTCATCAACGCAGACTCAGCGCCGCACTCGTCCATCTTGGACAGCGCATAGATTGTCTCGTGGCTGACCCACTGAGCGAGATCTTCGGGATGCATGACCCGTAATTTCGCCGCAATCTGCTGCGGGGACCAATAGCGATACAGCAGATGATTGCGGACGAATGCATGCATCGCTGTGCGGTCCTTAAGCTTGCATCGGCCTCCGCATGCCCTTCGTCGATCGTGATAGGCCGCGCCTGACGCCATGGCGTTGTATCAGCCACCGTCGCCGCTGCGGCGGAACTCACGCGAGAGCGTTGCGGGGAAGCGCCCCAGCATTCGCGCAATGGCGACGTTGGAACTTCCGCGAACATGCTCGGCCATGATCAGGCCGCGCTCCTCAACCGACAGGTGGCTGAATGTCTTGGGCGTGCCTAAGCTTTGGGTCAGCTAAAAAGGCACATAACACCTGAGTTAAGCCGCGCCGCGACGCGGCGTCGGTTTGAACGAATTGTTAGGTTTTACGCCACTAAGCGCCACTTACTCGAACATCTTCATGCATGCGCTGAGCATTTGTGAATTATCGATGATTATTATTCGAAGTCGGCTTCTCGCCCTGGTCATGTTCTGAAACAGCATTTTTGCGGGCTGGTAGTACGTACGACCTGTGTAAATAAGACTGCCTTGTTGATTGTACGAAAAGAATCTATCAACCATGACAGCTACGCCATCGAACTCTTGCCCGATTACATCGTGCGACGTGACCGAAATTCCTGCAGAATAGGTTTGGTGGTGCTCTTTTTTATATTGCGATGGGGTGAACTTAATAACTTTCCATTTATTTATATCAAGCGAAGCCAAGTGGCGAATTGCGTCATCTGAGTTGTTGAAGTAGGCAAGCTCAATGTTCCCGGTATCTTCTACCTTCAGCCTTCGATGAGTGTTCACGAAAGACTTGATGAAGTTGGCGATTTCTTTATTCGTCCGGATCTTCTCGGAAAGGGAAAAGCTAGATATTCCGGGAATGGCTGCGATCTTTGCGCTTATGTCATTCCTAGTCTCGTAATCAGCAAGGGTTTGGGCGCCGTCATACGAAAAAATGCACTGGCCGTTGCTGGCAGCGATGTGCGCTACGATGCTAGCGAACTGCTGAGGGCGAATGCGTTGAGCCTCGTCGAGCAAGATGGGGCCAAGGCCGTTAACACTATGACGCGCCATGTCTCTAACGGGGATGATCTTCCATCCCGCCTCAATCAACGCGACGTGGCCCTCGTTGATTTTTCCGCAGTGGACAATAAGTGGAGTCTGACCGGCGCGAATTAGCTCGGCAACTATATCGTAAGCGAGCAACGTCTTACCCGTGCCCGCCGCTCCTGTTAGAGAAATGAATACGCTAGATGCGTTGCCTCCAAGTAATGTCAGAACTTGACGTTTAACATTCTCTTGCTGGGACGTCAAAAAATACTGTCCCAGCAAGAACTTTGTCGGAGAATTGAAAGGCGAGACCAAGTAGGCGGACGGATTGAACCTATCGTCTATTGGGGTGCTCTCTTCCACTAATTGACCCGCCAGAAGATCTCTTACTGCATCCCGTGCTACCTGTTCTAACGTGTCCTCAGGGGTCAGCAAAAAGAACTGGTGGGTCAGCGAGGAGTACGATATACAAATTAAGTCTTTCTCAAGGTAGCTGAGGTAGTACTTGTTTCTGCGGAGTTGACGCAACATCTTGTCGAGGTCACAGTCCGCCTTGAGCTCAATGCTTATGTGGTAGTTTTCACCGAACCTAAGTAGGTCAAACTCCTTGCCAATCTGCGGAATCGTGTAGCCGACGTAGTAGCGGTCGAATAGGCGATCTTCTGGCTCGCTTCCTCCCAGCTGTTCCGTCAACGAATGCAGGTCGTTAATTTCGTTTGCGCGTATCTCGATCCTATGACGGGCAGCGTACTTTTCGAAGGCGTCCTGTCCCAGACTTCTTCGTGCCTGAACAAACGAAAGCAGGTTGATAGCTCTTGTCATGGTTTCAGTTTCGCCCTTTGCCTCAATCCGTCACACCAATGTGATCGGGGAAACCTAACGCCTGAACTAAGCCGAGCTGCGAAGCGGCCTCGGCTTGAATTAATTGTTAGGCAACAACCCCGGATTTTTGCCCATCGTTGCGGTTGCTCATTAGCTCACAGAACTGGGTCATCTCCAGTAACCAATCTGCAACGTCGCAGAGAAGTACCTCACAGTTACCAACGGACAAGCGATCGATTGTCTTGATGGTTTGGCCAAGTTCCGATGGATGCACAACCTCCGGTCCGTCTGCTCGTATGGCGGCGGCCTGCCCTTGAACAATGTCGCCTTTCATGACAAGTTCTTCCATATGATGGATCTCATTGCGAGCATTACGTAGCTGGTCATGAACAGAAGCGGACACGAAATTTGGACGCTGGCTGTTGATAACATTAAGTGAGCCGAGATTTGGATGGCGACGCAGCCGCGTGAAGCACTTGACAGCCCTGTGCATGTCCGAGATACAAGACTCAAAGTGAGACGTGGCTTGCTGTATCGCGCCCAAAGCAATCTTGTCGTGAGTTCCCCAATACTGCTTGGTGCCCGCAACTCCCATGTTGTAGTCGCGAATTGCAGATTCTACTAGCCGTACGAATGTCGATGCCAAGGTGGCAACTTGATAGTCCGCAGGCAGGCCACCACCGAACATGGACTTGAGCCAAAAGCTGCCAAAGACATGGTAGTTGACTTCGACATCTGGGAGCTCAAGTACAACGTACATGGTTGCCTAACACCTGAGTTAAGCCGGACTGAGTAGCGGCGCGGCGTTGTGGTACACGATACCGCGTTAGCCGGGCCGCGAAGTGGTCTCGGCTTGAACGATTAGTTAGCCCTCGCTCGGGCTGTTTATGGCTTTAGCCTGGTTTCGATGTCTTTCAATGAACCCAGGTGCCCAAGGAAATAAGGAAAGCCTCCAAATTAGCCACCACAGGTTCAAGGTTCCTGTACTGTACAGACCACGATCGGTCAACAGCCCATGGGCATATTGGTTTCGCAGGTTGTAACCAACCGGCTCAGTCAACAGCGCGCGTAGTTCAAATAGCAGTGATTCTCCAAGGCATTCTTTGCATCCACTATGAGCCAATAAACCCGAAAGCGTAAGCTCTTCTTGTGTTCCATCCTCTCTATGAAGCTTTGTATTGATTCCAGCGGAATTCAAATGAAATCGAATGAGAGGTTCTACCGCTGGAATCAGATATACCCCGGCGGCGATCCAGTCATCTGAAATTCCGGCGTGCAGTCCCCTTGCGACTGTTTGCTTTATACCGAGAGGAATGGTGGGTGAAGCTTCGACAAGCTCCAAGGTCGCATTGAATGGTGGATTAAGCTGATTGAATAAGATGCCGGTTGAAGTGCTTATTAAGAGCTGTGCCCTAAAATTCAACTCGAAGGATTTAGCGTGGTGGAACATCTCCTGCAGAATTGAATCTTCATCCGTTTGATCGAACGCACGTCTGTTGGCTACGACATTTCCATCCGAATCAATGTGTTGTGTCGCGAACAGGTGACTAATAGGGTGGTCTCTTGCTGATTTCAAGACGTCTTCACGCAGCTTCGCGGGGTCGATAAAATCGGAGACCAAGAAAGACAACTGCATGAGGCAGTCGAGGTATGACGGGCCTACGATAGTTTCGTGAATTTGTTTGACTCTCTCAGTAGCATCAGTTGAATGTTCAAAGTGGCCGAAGCTGTCGAGCGAACTAAGATTTAACTGAGATAGCTGGGACTTGTGCAGCTCTATTGTCTCTTTTGGGGCGCGGTTTCGCTGAAGGATGAGAATGGCGATCTGCATCCAGTTGCCACCAACCATAGCCTGCGCGGTTCCTTCTGTTTGCAATGCCGCGTTTGCCAAGGCCTTTGCTTGTGACAAAAATGCTTCTCTAGTCCGATTGCGGTCTGCAATTGATTGCCAAAGCTCTGCCGACATTTGGTAATAGCGTGATGCTTCGTAATGAGCACCTTCCGCGGCCAGTTGATCAGCTACCTTCTCGACTTCAAGCACTATTTCACCTCTGAGAATCTTCCTTCTTGTTATTACTTCTCGACAGAGAGGAAATGCGATTCCGGGATGTCGAAGAGTCAGTGATTCAAGGATCTGACGGCGTATGAGAAGCCACGCTCGATCCCATATGTCTGGCTCTTTCTTACAATAAACCCAGAGAAGGGTAAGTACTCTATGGCACTCCTCAAGCCCATGCACTGCGGTATCTTTTAAGAAACAGCTCTCCAGAAAATCTAGGTAAGCGATAACGACTTCCCGGCCGAGCAAATAATCAGACGAAGCGCCCTTGATGCCGCAGGAAAGTGCAGCATCCCCAAATCTCGATTTAACCCACGGATTGTGGGACAGTTGTGAGGCGAATTTTAGGGCCGGCACATCGTTTGCTCCAATGTCTTCTAACGACAGTGAGCGCCCTTCCTTGGTCTGCATCATTGGCCCGTAAGGCTGGGGCGCGAATGGTGTGGAGTGCATAGACAAAGCGCCTCCCAGCAACCGAAAAATGTGACTTGCATTCTCTGCACCTTCGTCAGCGCAGATTTTGGACTTTTCAAAAAAACTCTGAGCAACTGTCCAGCGAATCGAACCCGGATCCTGAGTAGGAACCAGAGTGTCTATGTCTAGGGCGACTATGTCGGCCTCTTGGGGCTCGAATTTGAGAATGGCCATGATGCCTCTATGAGGGCCAACGCCTGAATTATGCCGAGCCGCGAAGCGGCATCGGCTTGAATGAATTGTTATGCCTTACTTGTCGAAAACACTGACGTTTGTCAGGTTGAAACGTATATGCTTTTCACCGTGGAGGTGAAAATACTCTTCCGTGGTAGATACACCTTCAGCTTTGAGATGGTCCGCAATTTCGGCTTTCAGCACATCGAACGGGTTGGACGAGACGGTGAACTGCACTAAATTGTGGATACGATCGGTGCCTTTAATGGCAGTTTCGGGTGCGCCGCACGTAAAGCCGCGCTGGTTAAGATGCGAGGCGATTGCCGATGCGTGACGCTCTGAACATTCAATCCGCAACCCGGTATCTTCGTCACCAAAGACAGATATCGCGCCAGAAAACGGTGGTGTGTTGCTCATCAAGCTCTCCTGAAGGTTTGGGTAAGGTCTAACGCCTGAGTTAAGCCGAAACGCGTAGTGGAGGTGAAAACACGGCAAGCTTTTTCTGCCGTGTTTTTGCGGGAACGAAGCGGTTTCGGCTTGAACGAATTGTTAGCGCTCACTCGTTGATAAGTTTTCCGAATTCCACGACGCTCACGAAATTCTTATTCTTGTCGAATTTGAGATAGGCGATTTTACTTTCACTCTTAAAGGTGAGCGGACTGACCTTCACGTATTGCCACGCAGCGACGTATGAGCCGTCGAGTTCATATTGACGCGCTGTAGGCTTCGCGCCAAGAGCTTGAGCAACCTCCTGCTCCGTCATTCCTTGCCTCAGATCTTGAACGCGCGTGTCATTGAAATTATTGCCGCCAGACGTAGCGCATGCCGCGAGGGTGAGGGCTAAAACTAGTGGTAGAAAAGTGCGCATTGGATTCTCCTTCATTTCGACGAGCCACATGGCTCAGGTGAGCGCTAACGTTTGAGCTAAGCGGCAGACCAAACGCGCAGCGATTGGTCCGTCCACTTCAGTGAATAGTTAGGCAACACCTGCGTTGCCCGCGAAGCGCTTTCTCATGTAGTCCAGCGCCTCCTGTTCTGAGGCATGGACGGATTTCTGTGTGGCCACAATTTTCTCCGCAGCCGCCATGACAACCGATTGGGCTGCCGCGTCCCGTTTACTGAGACGCCCGATGGCGAGTTTGAAGGCTTGTAGCGTTGGTACGTCCATGCCAAGAAACAACTCATCAATTGACTTGTCGGTGAGTCGGGAATCGCCCGTTAAAGCAACGCACGTCTCGCGAATCACGGCCTTCTCTGCCAAGCGAAGTTGGCCGTCAGCTTTCCCAACGTAGAGAAGCACACGCAAAGTGTCGTACTCATCTACAAGAAGCTGATCCTTCGTGTGATCCGGCGACGTGTCGTACTTGGACTGCAAGTAGAACCGGACATCACTAACCAACTCACCCGTATCTTCGTCGATACAGGAAGAAATGCGGTCGCTTCTGAAGGTCCGCGTGGCGTCGCGCATATTGCAGTAACCAATCAGCAAGATGTTCTCGCCGAATGCCCCGAACTGGCGGACGTCTACAGTTCGCTCTGTTTTCCGATCAGCTCCATCGGTGTACGAAAGCCTGAGCTTTGCTTTTACTGGAAGCGGCTGAGCCACTTCCCAAAAGCTCCCTTCCCACTCATCTCGATCTTCGTCGTCGCTGGTGTGCCGGCTAGCGCTACTGCTGCCAGAGCTGATCGTCAACGTGATCGGAGCTTGATCGTTCGAACTCTTCTGCGCCGTTGAGGCTATCTGTGACCTAATGAGCAGCTTGTAAGCCACCCAAACAGCGAGGCCACCAATCAGAAGGTACAGAAGTGCCATGTTCGTTCCTTGGGTGAGCGTTCCAGTGTTGCCTAACGCCTGAGTTAAGCCGACTTGCGTAGTGGAGGCAAAGCCATGGCAAGCTTTTTCTGCCCTGGCTTTGGTGTAACGAAGCAAGTTCGGCTTGAACGAATTGTTAGCTTGCAGCCGAGTTGCCGGCCGTCAGCGACTTTTGGAGCTGATCTGCAAGAACGCCTAGATCATGCGCGTAAGCAGTGGCGGCTGAGGCGTAAGCAAGTAAGTCGCGAGCGCCCGTGTATTCAGTCCCCGTAGCCTGGACGTGCCAATGGCGATCCGCGCTAGGCGACTTTTCGTAGCTGTAGTGAACCATCTTCGCGCGTAGACGCCGTAGATCAACGCCAATAGGCTGCTCGCGCCACTCCTTAAAGCCGGTAACCCGAGCCTCTATTTCAGGAGACGCCACATCAAAGAGGCTTCTCTTGTCACGGCCCGCACCGAGCTTTAGAGCAGAGTTAGCCGTCTGTGCGACTTGGTCTGTGGCAGAGACTACCGCCGTAATTGCGCCCTCAAAGAAGGCCTGGACAGCAATGCCAGGGCGATTCCCGTCCGCAGTGCGGTCGTTACCAAGGGCTGTGCGCAGTTGCTCGCAATGAAAAGCCGCGATTGCGATCTTCCGGTGTGCTGCATCAACGTAGGCCGTCCAGTCAGTTGGCACGATGCTTCCCCTGCAAGCTAACGCCTGAATTAAGCCGAGCCGCGAAGCGGCTTCGGCTTGAATGAATTGTTAGACATCAACCGGTGCCGCATCTGCCACCGCTTGATACTTGCGAGTTACAGCCTCAAGCCTTTTGATGACATCTCTGTTCACGACGGACTTGTAGTCCGCTACGCCGTGAACCACCTCGTTGCGAATCCGACGGAGGCGATCAATCTCTTCGGCGTCGTCGCGACTGAAAATGCCTACCTTCACCATTTCGTTAATCGCCATAAGTGGAGGGCGAACCCGCCCACCCAAGGTGGTGAGTTCGCCGGCTTTGCGCTGACTTAGATCAGCTGTCATTCGTTCAAAGGACACCCAAGCCGCCAAAAATTCTCCCAGCAGCTGATGCTGGTCTTCCGGTGCAAAGGTTAGCCGCGTTTGGAACAAGTTCTCGAACAGCAGCTTTGCGAGCTCCGAGTAGATTTCAACCTTGTCGCGGTCGACCGTTAGGCCATTCCCCTGATGATAGAGCTGGTTCCGCAACCGGTGGAACCATTCGATCTCCCCGAGATCGATCCCGGATATCTTTTCGCTGGCGTATTGTTCCAAGGCATCGAGGAGCTTCGGAAAGCTTTCGCTGAACTCCGCGTACTCTTTTCTCGGCACTACGATCCCATTGATGCGCTTTGGGAGGCCGAGATAGGTCTTAATCGTCAGTTCGACTGCGTTGTCGACAGCAAGTATTGCGAGCCTTCGGTTCTTATCGCTGTCTTTGCGAAGCAGAGATATACCGTGTTCGAGGATCTCTTTTGGCCCGGAAGCCCACGGCTGGTTGGTCATGCGCGCAGAACTCCAATTGATGTCTAACGCCTGAATTAAGCCGCGCCCCGAAGGGGTGTCGGCTTGAATGAATTGTTAGACCTCACTTCGGGCAGTTGCATACCTTGTCTAGGTACTCGCGCTTAGCGATAAGCACTGCGAGTGCAATGGCACCTTCTCCATATATCACGTCAAGAACTCCGATCAAATAACTGATGAGACGGGAAAGTGGCATGTCTCGCCGCTCACAGTAATTGAAGTCACGGCACAGCTTCTGATAAAGCTCGTCGTTGATTTTGTGGAGGCCTTTCTCGACTGATCGGACAGCATCTCGCTTTAGTCTTTTGAACTTAAATGCAGGAAGAAGTGCAATATGCCCCAAGTCGCGTAAATCAGTGTCGTAGTCGCGCTCAAAGCGGTATCTCTGTTCAGCGAATGCATCTACCGTCGTCATTACCTGCAGTGCCAGGACCCAATCGTCTTTCTTAAGGGCGCTTATGACTTCTTCTTGCATGGGTTCCATGAACTCTCCTCAGTGAGGTCTAACGCCTGAATTAAGCCGGCCCTCCAAGGCCAACTGTCCGATCATAACCGTAACGATGCGGGCTCGGCTTGAATGAATTGTTAGGGCCCACGCTCGACTGATATGTCTGTAAATGCAGGCTCTTGCTTGATAAGCCCGTGGAAGTAGGAAAAACACGGATCATCAGCGGACATTTTGGCTTGCCCAAGAAGCCGCTCTTTAATAGTTCGGGACTTGACGACCTGCAAAACCCACGCATTATTCCCGTCAAGGCTCTGATTTGCGTTAGATCCGATCATGTAATTTCGACCATGCCAATTTACATCAGAGTACCAACCCCAGTCCTCTGAGTCGGGAGCAGTCATCGTGAGGTCACCCCGAACGCGGTCGCGTAGCCACTCCAGTAAAGATGTGCCGAAAATCTGGTTGTTCGGATTCTCTGGCTCCTGCGACACATCAAAGAGCCGGGATTGGAAAAGGATCACTGAACGCATGGTGTGGGCCCTAACTTACATTTATCCGGCCGAATCGCCGGCAATATTGCAAAGACGAGGCGAAGCCGCCCGCGAAAAATTCTCAATAACGAAGATTTGGTCGCCCAACACAGCCCTCCCTTGGCCAAGACTCCCTCGCGGCATTGCGCCGACTATCCCGCTTGATATCCCGCCCCGCGCCCCGCGTCAACCTCCCTCGCCCGCCCCCTCAACAATCCCACCCTTCGTCAGCGCCAGCGGGTCCAGCGCCCGCGCCAGCACCTCGCGGTCAAGCCCGGTTTCCTCCACCGCCACATCAAGAATCGGCTTCCCGCTGGCATACGCTTTTTTCGCAATGGCCGCTGCCTTCTCGTAGCCGATCAGCGGGTTTAGCGCGGTCGGCCAGTAGCGTGGCGGCGTTCGCCAGCAGCTCGATCGACCACAGCAGGTTCCACGCAATCACCGGCAGCATCACGTTCAGCTGGACGTTGCCGCTCTGCCCCGCAATCAAAATGGTGGCGTGCTGGCCCATCACCTGCGCGCACACCATGGCAACGGCCTCGGGGATTACCGGGTTCACCTTGCCCGGCATGATGGAGTTGGCCGGAAACTTCCACCGCAGTGTCCTAGGTGGCGATGCGCTCGAACGCATTGGCGGCAGCCGGTGCAGCCGCGCTTCCGTATCGCAAAGCCGCTGGCCGACGTGGCGCACTTTTGCGGCCCATGCGTAAAGCTCCTGGCCCAGCGTCAGCGGCATGGCGTCCATCAGGTGGGTGCGGCCGGTCTTGACCGTTGAGTTCGTTTGCCAGTGGTGTGAGCTGAGGCTGCACAGCACCGCGCTGCAGCGCAGGCGCCGAGCTCGCTGCATCAAAAACTGCGCTCTGCCCTCTAGGCAAGGCATCGACTGCGGCTGCGATGTCGGCTTGCAGCCAAACAGAAGCACCGCCGCGACCGTAGCGCCAAAGAAATCGGGGGCACGTTTCATCATTGCGCGATTACGCGCGCGCCTATGTCGTGAAGCAATTCTCCTCCCTCAATGAATTCCTGCGCCGAGCATCGCTGGAGAAATATGCGGACACCGGCATCGCGCACATCGAAGACATCAATATCCTGCAGCTGGACCCGCCCCGCCCACTGGGTGCACCGCTGGAACTGGCCGCGGCCTGACCGGCGGATTGAGGTATGATCGTCCTGTGTTTCGGGACAAAGGACAGGCGGCTGCCGCACCCCATGAAAAGTCAAGACCTGCTGCTGCTGTTCAAACTGGCCAGCTTGGAACGCCAACAGGCCGCCCAGGTGCCGGGTGACCGTGCCGGCTTGGGCATCCCGGATGACTGGCGTGGCTGGTCGCCTGGATCAAGAGATGAACGTCTGGAGACCCCAGAACAGGTGGCCGATGAGGCGTACTCGGTTCGCGCCTTGGAAGAATCCACCGGCATCAGCAAGTCTGAAGTAAGCGGTGCGCTCCGGCGTTGTCTGGCGGTGGGGCTGGTCCGGCCGGAGCGTGGTTCCGGACTGCCACGGGTCAATACGCGCGCGTTGCTGGGCTTCGTAATGAACGGACTCAAATACGTGTTCCCGGCGCGTCCCGGCCCCTTGGTGCGCGGCATTCCCACCGCCCATGCCGCGCCGGTGTTGGCCGGTCGACTGCTGTCGGCGG
>Ga0335395_10002548_pt1 | contig 11292 bp, 11 predicted proteins | sample MAT02_FD_205744 | JGI IMG/M metagenome (GOLD analysis project Ga0335395, IMG submission 205744) | Freshwater microbial communities from Lake Fryxell liftoff mats and glacier meltwater in Antarctica - MAT-02 (spades assembly) (version 2) ...
GGGCAGGTCGGCCACTGGCAGGCGCGTGCCGCGCCACTGGCCAGCAATGATGCGCACCGCGCCAAGCGCCTTGCGTGGTGCCTGCTTCATCGGGGGGTTCGGGGGGTTCGGGGGGCCGGTGCTAGCATGTGGCCATTCTCCCGCATCCCCCGAGCAATGGTCAGTTTTTTCCGTCGCGACAAGCCTGAATCCGATCCTGGCAGCACCTCCGGCAACGCCCGCCGCCGTTACAGCATCGAGGAACTGGCCGCCGCGTTCCCGGAACCCGTGCGTGCGCCCGAACGCGAGCCCGCGCCTGCCGCTCCGGCTCCAGAGCCGACGCCAGCCGCGGACGCCGTCACCGCAGTGCCAGCTCAACCCCAGCCTGCGCCTGCGCCTATACAGCCTGCACCTCCACAACCTGGATCGGCCGACCCATCCTTGCCCGCGCCCGCCGCGCCCGGCAAAACCGGCTGGCGCGAACGCCTGCGCGGTACCGGCGCGGCGCTGGGACTGGGCGGACTGTTCTCGCGCAATCCGCGCCTGGACGAGGACCTGCTGGAGGAAATCGAAACCGCGCTGCTGACTGCCGACGTCGGCGTGGGTGCCACCACCGCGCTGGTGCAGAGCCTGCGCAAGCGCATGGATGCGCGCGAGTTCGCCGATGCACAGGCCCTGCTGCGTGGCCTGCGCGCCGACCTCATCGCCCTGCTGGCGCCGGTTGCAAGACCACTGGTGATCGACAAGACCGCACGCCCATTCGTGGTGCTCACCGTCGGCGTCAACGGGGTGGGCAAGACCACCACCATCGGCAAGCTGGCCAAGCGCTTCAAGGACCAGGGCCACGGCCTGATGCTGGCCGCCGGCGATACATTCCGCGCCGCCGCGGTGGCCCAGTTGCAGGCCTGGGGTGAGCGCAACGGAGTGCCGGTGATCGCCCAGGGCCAGGATGCCGATGCCGCCTCGGTGGCCTTCGACGCCCTGCAGGCGGCGCGCGCGCGCGGCATCGACGTGCTGATCGCCGACACCGCCGGCCGCCTGCATACCCAGCAGGGGTTGATGGCCGAGCTGGGCAAGATCAGGCGGGTGCTGGGCAAGCTGGATCCGGCCGCGCCGCACGAGGTGCTGATGGTGATCGACGGCACCACCGGGCAGAACGCGCTTTCCCAGCTGCGCCAGTTCCATGCCGCTGTCGGAGTAACCGGCCTGGTGGTGACCAAGCTTGACGGCACCGCCAAGGGCGGCGTGGTGTTCGCCCTGGCACGCGAGTTCGGCATCCCGATCCGCTTTGCGGGCATCGGCGAGCGCCCCGAAGACCTGCGCGAGTTCGATGCCGAGGCCTTCGTCGACGCCCTGCTGCCGGAGGCGTTGGGCGCCTGAGCGCAACCAGGCCACAGATGGAAGCCCCCGCGCCGGACTTCGCCACGCGCCTGCTGGACTGGTTCGACCGCTGCGGGCGCCACGACCTGCCCTGGCAGCACCCGCGCACGCCGTACCGGGTGTGGGTGTCGGAGATCATGCTGCAGCAGACCCAGGTGCAGACCGCCGCGCCCTACTTCGAACGATTCATGTCGGCGTTCCCGACACTCCCTGCGCTGGCGCAAGCCAGCCTGGACCAGGTACTGGCACAGTGGTCCGGCCTGGGCTACTACGCCCGCGCGCGCAACCTGCACCAGGCCGCGCGCGCCTGCATCGAGCGCCACGCCGGTGAACTGCCGCGCGATACAACCGCACTGGAAGCGCTGCCGGGCATCGGCCGCAGCACGGCGGCCGCGATCATGGCCCAGGCCTGGGGCGAGCGCTGCGCGATCCTGGATGGCAACGTCAAGCGCGTGCTGGCCCGCTACCACGGCGTGCCCGGCTGGCCCAACTCGCCAGCGGTGCAGAAGCAGCTGTGGCTGCTGGCCGAACGACACCTGCCTGCAGCACGCCTGGCCGATTACACCCAGGCGCAGATGGATTTCGGCGCCACCCTGTGTACCCGCCTCAATCCGGCCTGCGCCATCTGCGTGCTGCAGCCGCAGTGCGTGGCCTGGCAACAGGGCCGGGTTGCCGAACTGCCCACGCCACGTCCCGGCAAACCGCTGCCACAACGCGAGGCACTGGTGCTGCTGGCGCGCAATGCGCACGGCGAAGTCCTGATGCAGCGCAGGCCGCCGACCGGCATCTGGGCCTCGTTGTGGTCGCTGCCGCAGGCCGACGATCCGGCCGCCTTGCGCGAATGGTTCGAACGGCACCTGCAGGGCGACTTCGACAGCGCCAACGCGCTGGACCCGATCCAGCATGCCTTCACCCACTTCCGCCTGCGCCTGCAACCGGTGCAGTTCGACGGGCTCGCGATGCGTGCAGGCGTGGGCGACAATGACGACCTGCGCTGGATGCCCCAGCCCGGCCTGCAATCGATCGGCATCCCCGCCCCCATCCGCAAACTGCTTGGAGCCTGACCTTGGCCAGAACCCTCACCTGCCAGTACAGCGGAACCGAAGCCGAAGGCCTGGACTTCGTGCCCTACCCCGGCGAGCTGGGGCAGCGCATCTACGCCAGCATCGGCAAGCCCGCGTGGGCGGCGTGGCTGGCGCACCAGACCATGCTGATCAACGAGAACCGGCTGTCGCCGCGCGACCCCGCCCACCGCGCGTGGCTGGAAAAGGAACTGCAGAAGTTCCTGTTCGAAGGCGGCGCGGACAAGCCAGCGGGCTACGTGCCCGAAGCCTGAGCGGCACGTGGCGCGTTGGCAGCCGCCAGCCGCCTGCCCGCTGCCTCAATCGGCCGGCGCCTCGCGCTCGATCACCTGGGCCTCGCGCAGTTCGGTCTGCGCGTCCCGCAGCGCGCCGAGGTCCAGCGGACGGATGCTCTCGATCCGGCAGGGGATCCTGATCGACCCGGTGCCGCCGCCCACCGGGGTTACGCTGTCGAACCCCGCCGACACCCGGCTCATCTGGCTGCTCAGGCTGATGGCCTGGGCGAAATCCAGGTCCGGGCACGGGCCGAACAGCTCCAGCAGGTATGCCTCGCTGGGCCGGGTATGCACTGCCAGGGCCGAATCGCCCAGGGGCGTCCACCCGTTGATACGGCCAAAGAAGTTGAAGTCCCTGACCGGCTCGCCCGCGTGGACGCGGTACAGCGCCACTTTTTCGCTGTCGGAAAGCCTGGGACCCGAGGCGCAGCCCGCCAGCACGGCCAGAGCGCCAAGCAACAAGGTCGGCAACAATCGCTTCATGTAGATCTCCTGCATTCTGGGCACAGGCGCCCATGATGCACCGCGTGCCGTTACGCCGGCTGCCTCGTGCGCAGCTCGTTAAGCGCCCAGGCAGCTTGCCGCCAGCCACCGTCGCCCGTATCATGCGGCCCCTCACTACGGCTCTGCCGCAGGTGCAGCGGCCGGGTAGCTCAGTCGGTAGAGCAAGGGATTGAAAATCCCTGTGTCGGGGGTTCGATTCCCTCCCCGGCCACCATTGGATCAGGTGGTCACGTTGACCCGCCCAAGTTGGCGGGTTTTTCATGTCCGGCGTGTGTCCGGGTGCAGCGCTTGCTTGTTGGTCGTTCCCTTGCCCAGGTCGGGCGCCTGGTCAGTTCCCAACGACTCTTTTACACACGGCCTGCCCCCGCCGTCCTAACCTGCTGCTCCTTCCCAGGTTCCCTGCCCATGCGCCTTCCTGGCCTGCTGCTGCTGGTGCTGGCTGGCCTCGTGCCCGCTGGTGCCACCCACGCCCAGTCCGTCACCTCGGTGCCGGCACTGGATATTTCCCGCTATGCCGGCCAGTGGTACGAGATCGCGCGCCTGCCGATGTCTTTCCAGAAGAACTGCGTGGCCGATGTCACCGCAGCCTATACGCTGCGCGAAGACGAGTTGATCGGGGTGCGCAACGCCTGCCGCAAGGCCGACGGCAGTGAACTGGTGGCCACGGGCGTGGCCCGCCCGGTGGAGGGCCATCCAGGCCGTCTGCAGGTGCGTTTTGCACCGGACTGGCTGTCGTGGCTGCCATTCGTCTGGGCCGATTACTGGGTGCTGGACCTGGACCCGGGTTACACCTGGGCCCTGGTGGGCGAGCCCGGGCGTGACTACCTGTGGATCCTGTCGCGCGATCCCGTCATGGACCAGGGCCTGTTCGACACCCTCAAGGGCCGGGCCGAAGCCATGGGCTACCAGCTGGACGACCTGCTGGTGAGTGGTGCGCTGCAGTAACGAGGCTGACCATACGCCGTAGTATCCTTGGGTCTTCGCACCCGAGGGGACTGGATCGATGAAACCAACCGCATGGGCGGCCACCGCCCTGGTCCTGGCCGCGCTGGCCACGGCCTGCGCCAGCGGGCCGCCCCGCCGCGTCTCCCCTCCGGCCACCAGCTTCCAGCAGGTCACCGTGAACGCCGACGGCAGCTGGGCGGTTGCCTTGCGCCTGCAGAACTACAGCAGCGTGCCGATGCGTTTCGAGAACGTGCGCCTGGCGGTCACCCTCGGCGAGCAGGATGCCGGAACCCTCGAGGCGGCCCCGCAGTTCTCCATTGGCCCGGAGTCGGCCGACGTGTACCAGGCGACCCTGCAACCCACTTCGGCCGCGCGCATGCTGGTGGCCGACGCGCTGGCCACGCGGCGGTCGCTGGCCTACACCCTGGAGGGCAGCGTGCAGGCCTCGCCGGAGGACGCGCGCTCGCGGTCGTTCGAAGTGAAGGCGCGCAGCACCCTGACTCCCATCCCCGGTCTCGACGGTGTGTTGCGCTGACGCCAGTTCCACCTGGCCGCCTGCGCACACGCCTGCCCACCCCGCATCCGATCGCATCCAACCGAGAAAATATTGCATGAGCAGTTACCAGGCCCCGCTTGCCGACATCCGTTTCGCCCTGTTCGACGTGCTCGGCGCCGAAGCGCTGTTCGCGCGCCTGGGCTACACCGATGCGACCCGCGAGCTGCTGGACGCGGTGCTGGATGAAACCGCGCGCTTCACCGACACCGTTCTGGCCCCGCTCAACAGCGTGGGCGACGAGATCGGCTGCAGCCTGGACAAGGCCACCGGCGAGGTCACCACACCGCCCGGTTTCCGCCAGGCCTACCAGCAGTTCGTCGAAGGCGGCTGGACCGGCCTGACCGCTTCGCCCGATTTCGGTGGCCAGGGGCTTCCGCACACGGTGGGCGTGCCGTTGAACGAGATGATCAACGCGGCCAACCTGGCCTGGGGCAACTTCCCGCTGCTCTCGCACGGCGCGGTCGAGGCGCTCAAGCACCACGGCGAGGACTGGCAGCGCGCCGCGTTCCTCACTCCCCTCGTGGAAGGCCGCTGGACCGGCACCATGTGCCTGACCGAACCGCATTGCGGCACCGACCTGGGCCTGCTCAAGACCCGTGCCGAGCCGCAGGATGACGGCAGCTACGCGATCACGGGAACCAAGATATTCATCACCGCCGGCGAACACGACCTCACCGAGAACATCGTGCACCTGGTGCTGGCCAAGCTGCCCGGCGCGCCGGCGGGCGCCAAGGGCATCTCGCTGTTCGTGACCCCGAAGTTCAAGGTGGCGCGTGACGGCACCCTCGGTGAGCGCAACGCGCTGCAGTGCGGCTCGATCGAACACAAGATGGGGATCAAGGGTTCGGTCACCTGCGTGATGAACTTCGAGGGCGCGCAGGGCTACCTGGTGGGCGAGGCGCACAAGGGCCTGCATGCCATGTTTACCATGATGAACACCGCGCGCCTGGGCGTGGGCCTGCAGGGCGTGGGCCTGTCCGAACGCGCTTACCAGAATGCACTGGCCTACTCGCGCGACCGCCTGCAGACCCGTTCGCTGAGCGGGCCGAAGTTCCCCGACAAGCCGGCCGACCCGATCATCGTCCACCCGGACGTGCGCCGCATGTTGCTGACGGTCAAGTCGCTGGTGGAAGGCAGCCGCCTGCTGGCGCTGCACGCCGGCACCCTGATCGACATCGCCACGCATTCCAGCGACGCCGCTGAACGCGAGCGCGCCGACATCCTGGTCAGCTTCCTGACGCCCATCGCCAAGGCCTGCCAGACCGAATGGGGCGTGGAGAACACCTACCATGCGCTGCAGTGCTTCGGCGGCCACGGCTACATCCGCGAATACGGCATGGAGCAGCTGGCCCGCGATGCGCGCATCACCACCATCTACGAAGGCACCACCGGCATCCAGGCCCTGGACCTGATGGGGCGCAAGACCGCCTCCACGCGCGCGGCCGGGTTGAAGATCTTCCTGGAGGAAATCGCCGGCTTCGCGCGCGAGCACCAGGACGACCAGGCCCTGCAGGAATTCATCGCGCCCTTGCAGCGCAAGGCAGCCGAATGGGAAGCACTGACCCAGGGCATCCTGCAGCGCGCCTCCGCAGACCCGGAGGAGATTGGCGCCGCCAGCACCGATTACACCTTTTATTCCGGCTATGTCGCCCTGGCCTACTGGTGGGCCCGCAGCGTGGCGGCGGCCAACGCCTCCACCCACGATGCAGACTTCAGGCAGGCCAAGCTGGAGACCGCACGCTTCTACTACGCGCGAATCCTGCCGCGCACCCTGATGCACGCCGCCGCGATCGAGTCAGGCGCTGCACCGCTGATGGCGATGTCGGCCGAACGCTTCAGCGCCTGAAGAACTGCGGGTGAGGCCCATGGCCGCGATGCCTTTCGCCCGACGAATGGCCATTCCACATCAGGCGTCCACACCCACTGACCCGAGAGCATCGCGGCCATGGGCCGCTCCTACGCCGCCCCCGCGGCGCGGCCCTACACAAATCTGCACCATTTGGGTATAACCTGTTTCCCCCATGGGAGCAGACACGGCAAAGCTTCAGCTGGTCGATACCGGGGGCATGGTCAACACGCCGCCCGCGCCTCTCCATCCGTCTTCCCGATCGGCCACCGTGCGCCTGCTGTCGCTCGACGCGCATGGCCGCGTACTGGACTGGATCAACTGGCAGGACGCCACCAGCCTGTATGCCAGGGACGCGGTGGCCTGGACCATGGGCGAGCCCTGCCTGCGCGTGCACGGCGGCACCAGCCGGTTGACCGGCGAGCAGAGCCTGATCGAACTGCACCCCATCGTCGCCTCGCGCGGCCATGCGCGCGCGCACTCGCTGGCGCCCACGCCCGCCCTCACCAACACCGCCCTGTTCGCGCGCGACGCGCAGCTCTGCCTCTACTGCGGGCGCGAGTTCTCGCGTCCCTCGCTGACCCGCGACCACGTGCTGCCGTTGTCCAAGGGCGGCCGTGACACCTGGGAGAACGTGGTCAGCGCCTGCTTCACCTGCAATTCGCGCAAGGCCAACCGTACCCCGCAACAGGCCAGCATGCCCCTGCTTGCAGTGCCGTACCGGCCCAGCTGGATCGAGCACCTGATCCTGTCCAACCGCAACATCCTCGCCGACCAGATGGCATTCCTGAAGTCCCAGCTGCCAAAGCGCAGCAAGCGCTTCGCCTGACACCTGCCCGTACGGAACGCGCTCGTACTGGCCGGCCTCCGCAGCCCGTCCACGAGGCGCATGGCGGCCAGGCGTGCCGTTCAGACTTCCCCGCCCCGCACGCTTGCCCACCTGTTCATAGGGGAGGAAAATACCCGGGATGATCGACTCCACCCGCTATCCGCGCCTCTCGCGCATCGATTCGCCCGCCGACCTGCGCCAATTCGACGAATCCGAGCTCACCGCGATCGCCGACGAGCTGCGTGCCTACCTGATCGAGTCGGTGGGCCGCAGCGGCGGCCACTTCGGCGCCGGCCTCGGCGTGATCGAGCTCACCGTCGCCCTGCACTACCTGTACGACACGCCCAACGATCGCCTGGTGTGGGACGTCGGCCACCAGACCTATCCGCACAAGATCCTGACCGGGCGCCGCGACCAGATCCACACGGTCAAGCAGGCCGACGGCGTGGCGCCGTTCCCCAAACGCGACGAAAGCGAATACGACACCTTCGGCGTGGGCCATTCCTCCACCTCGATCTCGGCGGGGCTGGGCATGGCGATCGCCAATGCGCAGGCCGGCAACAACCGGCGCGTGGTGGCGGTGATCGGCGACGGCGCACTCACCGCGGGCATGGCTTTCGAGGCGCTCAACCACGCCGGCGGCATGCAAGACCCGGAGCCCGACCTGCTGGTGATCCTCAACGACAACAAGATGTCGATTTCGGAGAACGTGGGCGGCGTGACCAAGATGCTGGGCCGCATCAGCAGCAGCCGCACCCTCAATGCGCTGCGCGAAGGCGGCAAGAAGCTGCTGGGCGACAAGCGCAAGCCGCCGGCGCGCTTCATGCGGCGCTGGGAAGAGCACTGGAAGGGCATGTTCGTGCCGTCCACGCTGTTCGAGGAAATGGGCTTCCATTACACCGGCCCGATCGACGGCCACGACGTGCCCGCCCTGGTCGGCGCGCTCAAGACCCTGAAGACCCTCAAGGGCCCACAGCTGCTGCACGTCATCACCACCAAGGGCAAGGGCTACGGACTGGCCGAGGGCGACCAGATCGGCTATCACGCGGTCACCCCGTTCGATCCGCTACAGGGGCTGGTGAGCAAGACTGGCGCCAAGAAGCTGACCTATACCGATGTGTTCGGCGACTGGCTGTGCGACATGGCCGCCGCCGATCCCGGCCTGCTGGCGATCACCCCGGCCATGCGCGAGGGTTCAGGCCTGGTGCGCTTCAGCCGTGACTATCCACAGCGCTATTTCGACGTGGCCATCGCCGAGCAGCACGCAGTCACCCTGGCCGCGGGCATGGCCTGCGAGGGCGCCAAGCCGGTGGTCGCCATCTATTCCACCTTCCTGCAGCGCGCCTACGACCAGCTGGTGCACGACGTGGCCATCCAGAAGCTGGACGTGCTGTTCGCGATCGACCGTGGCGGCGTGGTCGGGCCCGACGGCGCCACCCATGCCGGCAACCTGGACCTCAGCTACCTGCGCTGCATACCGCACCTGGTGGTGATGGCCCCGGCCGACGAAGACGAGTGCCGCACCATGCTCAGTACCGGCTTCCGCCACCACGGCCCGGCGGCGGTCCGCTATCCGCGTGGCACCGGCCCGGGCGTGGCCCTGCGCGAAGGCCTCGAGGTCATGCCGATCGGCAAGGCCCAGCTGCGCACGCGCGGCTCACGCATCGCCCTGCTGGCGTTCGGCACCGCCGCCGCTGCCGCCGAACAGGTGGCCCGGTCGCTCGGCCTGACCATGGTCAACATGCGTTTCGTGAAGCCCCTGGACCGAGAGCTGGTGCTGGAACTGGCCGCCTCGCATGAGGGTTTCGTCACCATCGAGGACAACGTGGTGATGGGTGGCGCCGGCTCGGGTGTAGCCGAACTGCTCAGCCAGGCCGGGCAGGTGCTGCCGATCCTGCACCTGGGCCTGCCCGACGCGTTCCAGCGCCACGCCAGCCGCGAGCAACTGCTGGCCGAGGCGGGCATCGATGCCGACGGGATCCGCGCGGCCGTGCTGGCGCGCTGGCCCGAACTTGCGGTGCAGCCCGCGCCGCTCAGCGCGGCAGGCTGAGCCACTCCGCTACGGAGCTTCGACCTGGTAACCCCTGGCTTCGAGCTGGGCGAGGTAGCCGTCGGGCTTGATCAGCTCGGACACCGGCAGCATGGCGAAAGTCTCGGCGTTGTTGCGCAGCCCGCTCTCGGCCGCATCCAGCCACGCCGTGCGCACCTGCAACGGCAGGTCGTCGATGCCGCGGCTGCGCGCCAGGCCGCTTTGCAGCAAGGTGTCGATGCAGGTCCTGTTCTGGTCCTGGTAGGGCAACGCACGCAGCGCCTCCACGTCCCCGATCGCCCAGGCATTGGCACGGGTGACCATCGCGGCCAGGTCGGTTTCCAGTCGCGCCAGCGTGGTTTCAAAGCACTTGATGTCGCCCAGCGGTGAAGCCGAGAATTCACGGATGGCCTGCTTCGGCTCTTCCAGGGCGATGGTCACCAACGGGGAGGTGGTCTTGACCTGGTATCGCTTGGCCGTGGCCCTGACCACCGGTGCGACCACGTTGTCCTCGCTCAGCCCCGAACGCTTCACCCCCGCCTGGTACAGCTCGCGCGCGGCAAAGATCGGGCGCCAGTCCTCGGTCTTGTTGCTGCGGCCAAGGTACCGGGCCTTGAGCACGTTCCAGCGGGCGTACAGCTCCGGATCCAGCACGTCCTGCAGGCGCTCTCCCTCCGGATTCTTGCGCGCCCGGAACAGCGAGGGCACCAGCATCAGGCCGCGTACCCGGCCGATCCCTGACTTGACCGTGACCCCCGGCGGCTCGATCACTTCCTGGGAACGGGCGACCACCTCGACCACGTCGCGCGACAGCCATTGCATCCGCGCAGGCAGTGGCGACAGCGTGCCCATCACCCACAACACGTTGTCACCGTTGCTCACCTTCCACATTCCCGGCCCAGGCTGCGAGCCGGTGACCACCATGGTCTCCAGCTCCAGCACGCCGTCCTGGTCGAACACGGGTGCGGGCACCGCGAGCGCTGGTTCGTCGTCCTGCGCCACGGCCGGCGCCCCTGCCTGGGCATGGGCCTGGAACAGGCATGCGAGGTACAGGACGGCAACACAGAAAAGGTGAAGCGGACGGCGCATGTTCGAACTCCTGCAAGGACCCTGGGACCTTCGCAGCCTAGCGCTGCAACGGCTCGCACTGGAACCGCCACGGCCGCGTCCGCTGCCCTGGGTTCAGCCAACCGACCCCGGCCGGCACCACCTGGCGCATCGCCAAAACGAAAAAACCCGCGAGCCAGTCGCGGGTCATCGAATTCGCAATGGTCGGGACGGCCGGATTTGAACCGACGACCCTCTGCCCCCCAGGCAGATGCGCTACCAGGCTGCGCTACGCCCCGAACGTGCGAACTCCCGGCCTTGCGGCGGGGCGGCAAGTATACCGGTGCGCGGCAGTCCAGGTCACGCGCCGGCCGCGATGCCGGCCGGGCGGGCCCGGTTCAGCGCCGCAGCAGCTGCAGGATCTCTTCCAGCTCCATGCGCACCTGCTTGACGATCTGGTTGCTGAGCGCCGACTCCTGCTTGGCGCCATCGCCTTCCAGGCGCAAGCGCGCGCCACCGATGGTGTAGCCCTGCTCGTACAGCAGGCCGCGGATCTGGCGCACCATCAGCACGTCATGGCGCTGGTAATAACGGCGGTTGCCGCGGCGCTTCACCGGCTCCAGGCTGGGGAACTCGGTCTCCCAGTAACGCAGCACGTGCGGCTTGACGTCGCACAGTTCACTGACCTCACCGATGGTGAAGTAGCGCTTGGCCGGGATCGGCGGCAGTTCGCGGTTGCTGCCCGGATCAAGCATTCATCGATCCCGATGCCGGGCCGCTTCCAGCATAGGCCTCCACCCGCTCCTTGAGCTTCTGCCCC